>Ga0209802_1002620_pt1 | contig 12405 bp, 13 predicted proteins | sample GraSoiAngelo_129_FD_185886 | JGI IMG/M metagenome (GOLD analysis project Ga0209802, IMG submission 185886) | Grasslands soil microbial communities from the Angelo Coastal Reserve, California, USA - 14_0927_12_40cm (SPAdes) (version 2) | ecosystem: Environmental > Terrestrial > Soil > Grasslands ... | reverse complement strand
ACGCGGTCTCGATCCAGCCGGGACCGAGCACGTTCACCCGGATCCGCGGCGCGACCGAGTGCGCGAGCGCCCGGCTGAAGGAGTACACGCCTCCCTTCGCCGCGCAGAACACCTGGGCGTAGTCACTCTTGATTCCGCCCCCGAGCACATGGTCCCAGGACATGTTGAGGATGACGCCGCCCGAGGCGGGTGGGTGGGCGTCCATCACCTCGACGGCCTTCCACGAGGCGAGCACCGTGCCGCGCAGGTCCACGGCCAGCAATCGATCGAGCTTCTCGGTGCGAGGCAAGCGGGCGGCATCGCCGGTGAGGATGTCCGCCCCCGCATTGTTCACCCACACGTCCACATGCCCGAAGGTGCGGCGCAGCGTCTCTGCGAGCGCGTCCAGATCGCCCTGCTCGGCGACGTCCGCGCGGATCGCCTCCGCGCGCCTGCCGGCGGCGCGGGCGCCGTCGGCGGTCTCGTCCGCGCCGCGGCGGTTCGTCCGGTACGTGACCGCCACGTCCGCCCCCGCCGCCGCGTACGCGAGGGCGATCGCACGCCCAATGCCGCTCGATGCGCCGGTGACGACGGCCACCTTGCCGTCCAGCGACAGGATTCCCGGGGCATCGACCGCACTCCCCGACGCCGGCACCACTTCATTCACTTGCTGTTTTGACATCGCGCCTCCGAACGCCTAACCTACCGGCGGTTTCGGGACAGCCACAAGGGAGCGGCCGGAAATGCAGCTTCTCATCAGCGTTGCCGGGCCTGCCGAAGCGCGTGCCGCGCTGCGCGGTGGCGCGGATGTGATCGACGCGAAAGACCCCCGGCGCGGTGCGCTGGGCCCCGTGTCCGTGCAGCGGCTCGCGGCCATCCGGGCGGCGGTCGCCGGCGCGCGTCCCCTCAGCGCCGCCGTGGGGGACGCCACGAGCGAGTACGCAGTCGCCGGATCGGTAGCCGCGGCGCTGTCGGTCGGTGTCGCGTTCGTCAAGCTGGGTCTCGCCGGCGTCGCGAGCGAGGCACGGGCGGATCGGCTGGCGGTTGCCGCTCGGCGGGCGGTGGAGACGGCTGTGGTGACTCGGTTGGTGCTGGTCGCCTATGCGGACTGGCGCAGCGCGGCGAGCCTGCCGCCCGCGCGCGTCGTCGCCGTCGCCGCGGACACCGGTGCGGCCGGCGTGCTGCTCGATACCGCGACCAAGCGTGCGCCCTTGTTCGCAGTCGAGTCCCCCGCTGGGGTGGCCGCCTGGGTAGCGGCCGCGCACGCCGCGGGATTGTTCGCCGCGCTCGCCGGTGGCCTCTGCGGCCCGGACCTCGCGCGCGCGCGCTCTCTCGGCGCCGATGTCGTGGGCGTGCGGGGCGCGGCGTGCGTCGGGGGACGGACGGGCCGGGTTTCGCGCGCTCGCGTGGCGGCCCTGCGCGCCCTAGCCGAAGCGGCGCCCTCTCTTCGAGTCCCGATCGGGCGGGGGGTCCTCCCGCAGCGCGACGTCGAGTTGGCCGAGATCGTCCGCCGTGACGATGAGGTGTTCCACGCCGTGCGGGAGCGTGCGTAGGAAATACGAGTCGACGATCGTTTTCGAGTCGAGCGCGTGCGCCGGCTTGATCAACACGACGCGCCGCGCGCCGAGCTGTCCGGCCAGCCAGGCGGCGATGGTGTCGCTCGTGACCTCCCAGGAATGCGGGAGCGGGTCTGCGGCTCGGAGCCAGTGGTATGGGGCGAGCACGGGCAGTCGTCCAGCCTGGACGGCCGCGCTGATCCCGCCGTCGCCATCCACCAGCGCGGCGTCGGGGAGACGGGCGGCCAGCGCGTGCGCGTACTGGTCCATCCCGAGCACCGCCATCCAGTGCGCGGCGTCTTCGCCGATCTTGACCCGCTTGAACATTCGGCGGACCGCGTCGGCGAACGGTCCGCCGCCCGGCAGCACCACGAGGCGGCGACCCCGCCGGAACGCGCTCAGGGCATCGATCACCAGCTCGAAGGCGCCGGCTGTGCCCAGCAATCCTCCGCCGACTTTCACGACCGTGTGAACCAACGGGGTGTCGTCCGTCATGATGGGAACAGCAGCGCCACGGCCGCCGCAGCGGCGTGCCGCGCCGCGGGCCCGAGGGTGTCCGAGAGATGCGTGACTTGCAGCCCGATGCGCCGGGCGGCGGCCGCGGCGAGAAACTCACCGAGTCCCGTGACGACCGCGCGTGCCAACGTGGGTTGCCGCGCGCGCACCCGCTCGAGTCCCGCGCCGATGCGCGTGATCTGCGCGTCCCACAGGGCATCCGCGATCACCCCGATGTCCGTCTCGTCGAGCATCTCCCGGTCCGCACAGACGACCCGGGCCAGACGTTCGCCGGCGAATTCTCTGGTCGCGGGACGTCCATCCGGGGTCGGGACCGAGTAGTCGGCCGCCGCGAGGTCTCCGCGCCACACGTGCACGTCGCCTGCGAGCGCGAATCCCTCGGCCGACACACCGGTCGGCCGGCCACCCACCGGCACTGTCGGCGCGATCGCCTCGACCGGCGTACGCAGCGCGCCGGTGTACACGAGCTCGCCTTCCCGCAGCCGCTCCACATCGGTCCGGCCACGCGCCATCGGCGCCCCATCCCGTATCGGAATGATGTCCGTGGTGGTGGACCCGACGTCGATGAGCACGCAGTCGGAGCACGATCGTCCGACGACGTGCGCGGTAGCGGCCCAGTTCGCTGCCGCCACCGCCAACGGCTCGCGGCGCGCCTGCGCTGGCGTGCGCCAGCGGGCGTCCACGCTCCAGACCCGCACGCGTGCGTCCGGAAAGGCAGCCGCAACGGCGTCGAGGACGAACCCCACGCCCTCCCGCTTGGTGCGGAACAGTTGCGACAGCTCGGCCGTCATCGTGAGGGCGTGCGCGTCGGCGGGTCGGGCGCCGACGTCGCGGGCGAGGTGTGCGAGCAGCGGCGCGAGCCCCGCGGGATCGCGCTGCAGCTCGTACGGGGCGGCGCGCGCAGCGATCACATGCGCGTCGGCGACGCGTGCCACTTTGGTGTTCACTCCGCCGATGTCCCAGCCCAGGACGCCGTTCATTGCGCGTGATCCCGGTACTCGACCTGCGGGCCGGTCAGGCCGTGCTGGCGCGCGGTGGCCGGCGTGAAGCGTATCCGCCGGTCCGCTCGCAACTCGTGGACGGCGGCGCGGCGAGCGATCCACTCGTCCTCGCACGCGCCTACCGCGACCTCCTCGACTGCGACGAGTGGTACGTCGCCGATCTCGACGCCCTCGCCGGCGGCGCCGTGCAGCGTGCGCTGGTAAGGGCGCTCTCCGGCCTGCGCGGCCGGCTGCTCGTGGACGCGGCGGTCTCTAGCCCCGAGCGGGCGCACGAGCTCGTCGCGGACGGGGCCGCGCGTGTGGTGGTGGGCCTCGAGACCCTGCCGTCGTTCGACGCGCTCGCCCTGGTTGCCCGGGCGATCGGATCGCAGCGCCTCGCCTTCTCGCTGGACCTGCGGGATGGTGCGCCGCTCGCGGAGGCGCCGCTCTCCGGGACGCCGTTCGACCTCGCACGCGCGGCCGTCACCGCGGGCGCCGGGGCCATCATGGTGCTGGATCTGGCGCGTGTCGGCAGCGGGCGCGGCGTGGACTGGGTGCTGCTGGAGGCGCTGCGGCGCGCCCACCCCCACGTGGAGCTGCTCGCCGGCGGCGGGATCCGGACGGCACGCGACCTGGAGCGCCTCGCGGATGCGGGACTCGACGGGGCGCTGGTGGCGACGGCGTTGCACGACGGCAGGATCAGGCGGGGCGACGTCGCGGCCGTGCGGCGCGCGGATCACCCGAGCGACTCACGATAGGTGGCGGACTGCCCGAAGTTCTCTTCGACCTCCACCTCTACGGCGCGCAGCGCCACCCCGCCGGAGGCCGCGAGCGCCTTGCACACCCGGCCGGCGAGATACTGCGCCAGCATTTCGACGGTAGTGTTGGGGACCGGGAGGAGCGCGCAGTCGTCTCGGGGGAAGACGTAGCGCGGCTTCCCCGCCACCGCGACCCGCACGGTGTCTCCCTCCTCACTGACGTGAATCTTCGCGCTCTCGAGCGGGAGCAGCACTTTGTGGTCGATCTCGTCAGTGAGCCGCTTCATCAGGTCCTTCAGCATCGAGAAGTCGAGGACGTAGTGCGCCTCGGGGTCCAGCCCGCCTTCGACCACGACGCGCGTGCGATAATTGTGACCGTGCAGCTTCTCGCAGCGATGCCCGGGGAACGTGATGAAGTGCGCCGAGGCGAACACGAGATTGTCCTTCGTCACGGCGACCTTGAATTGCTTATGGGCGGCCACGCCACCCTCCTTCCAGCAGTACCACGTAAATGGCCGCGCCGGTCAGGTCCGCCGTGGCGCCGGGGTTCAGGGTGTTGGCCTCGTCCCGGAGCTCACGATCGAGCGCGGCGATGGCATCCCGTCCTGCCATCGTCCGGATCCCTCCGACATTGAGCACCGCGCGGGCGCTGCGCTGTACCCTCACTGCCGCATCGATACCGAGCTTGCGGGCGATGTGCGTGTCGGGAGACGCCGCCAGGAGCGCCAGATAAACCTCGACCACCGCCTCCCGCCAGGCGAGCCCGTCGGACAGCGCGCGGCGCAGCCCCGGGGTGCCGATCTCGAACGTCGTCTCGAAATCGGTCGCGTACTCGCGGGCGATCGCATCGCGGTCTCGCGCCAGCGCCATGGCCTCGCGCAGGGTCGCCGTCGGTGTGCCGGCGACGTCTTGCTCGCTCGCCCGACCGAGGCCGCCCGGCGCCGCGGAGCGGATCGCCGCGTAGGCGTCCCGCGCGTCCGCCACCGTGGTGGCGGCCAGCGTGGCGGTGACCTGCGCGCGCAGTGGCTTGTCGCCGGGCCGGAGGGCGGCCCGGGCCAACGGCGCGAGCAGCAGCACCAGGCCGAGATTGGTATTGGACGGCGCCCAGCGGGCGGTGGCCTCGACGCCCGCGCGGATCGTGGCCCCGAGCGATCGCTCGCCCGCCATGAGAAGGGCCGGGCCGATCGCCGCCGCGCTGGCGAGGAAGTCTTCGTACGTCGCGTCGCGGAAGGAGGCGAAGGGGGACACGTTGCCGGGCTTGGGGGCACTCGCCTCCAGCAGGCAGGCGAGCTGGGCAGCGGCTGCCACGTCCGCCGCCTGCCGCGCGGGGAGAGTCACCGCGGCGTCACGCGTCCGAGCAGATGCTCGACGATCGCTCCGGCGACGTCGCTCGACGTCGCTTCCTGCAAGCCGCGCCATCCGGGGATCCCGTTGACCTCGACTACGTACGTCGTGCCGTCACGCGCGGGCAGGAGATCGACGCCGGCGTAGTCCGCGCCGACCGCCTTGGCGGCGGCCAGCGCCGACTCGACCCGCGCCGCCGGCAGCGTGACGGCTCGCGCCCGGCCGCCGCGCGCCAGGTTGGTCTTCCACCCGGGCGCGCTCCGCTCGATGGCGCCGATCACGCGCCCACCCACCACGAAGGCCCGCACGTCACAGCCGTCGTGATCGATCGCCCGCTGAAGATAATACACGCTCCGGAGCGTCTCCAGCGTTCGGAACACGCGAAACGCCATCTCTTCATCGCTCACGCGCACCATGCCGAGTCCCATGGAACCGAACAGCGGCTTCACGATCACGTCCCCGAGTGCCCGAAACGCCGCCATCGCCTCGTCGGGATGCTCGCACACAACCGTCTCGGGCACCGGGAGCCCGGCGTGCGCGAGCAGCGCCGTGGTCCAGAGCTTGTCCACGGTGCGCTCGATCGCCCGGGGCGAGTTGATGACCGGAATGCCGCGCTCCTCGAGCGCGTGCAGCGCGTCCACCCGGACGATGATCTGCTCGAGCGATCCCGCGGGGATGATGCGCGCGAGCACGGCGCTGCATGACGTGAGATCCTCCCCTGCCGCGGCGAAGGGCGGACCCGTGCCGCCGAAACGCGACACCAGTCCTTCGTACGGCAGCACCCGCCCCTCGTGCCCCCGCGCGGCCAGCGCGCGGCAGAGTTGGTCGGTGTGCCAGCCCCCTCCCTGCCGCGCGGCGAGAATCGCGATGCGCACCGCCGTCCTAGTTGGTCTTCTGCCCGATCAACACCGTGACGCCGCCCGTGGCGAAGTTCGCCAAGTCCGCAGCCACCGCCTTGAACCCCGGCGTGGCGGTACCCTTTTCGAGCGCCTCCTTCGAGTCGAACCGCAGGTCCGCCTCGCGATACAGCGTGGGCGGCTTGCCATCGGCGGTCGACGCGAACTTGATCAGCTCCGCGCGGGTCACACCGATCTCTTGGGCGTGGGACGCGAACAGCGGCACGTGCGTTTCCTTGTAGTACTTCTCGAACGCCGCCGTGTCTTTCGGGTGGTTGTACAGCACGACGACGGCCCACTGCACCCCGGCGGGGGCGGCGGCCTGCTGCTGCTGCGGCCCCGGCTTCGAGCACCCGGCTAGGAGGCCTAAGGCGGCGAGGCTGAGCGACGGACGGTGCATGGCGTAACTCCTTGATGTTGAGGGAATAGGGCGCCGCGTTTCAACTCTCGAGCAACGACGCGCGCAGCACCTCGGGGTTCACATGCCCGGCATGATACGTCTTGCCGCTCTGCACGCTCGTCAACCACACCTCGGCGGGGCTGAAGAGCAGCGGGTCGATCTTGTAGAAATCGCCGTCGTACCGCTTGAAGATGTCGTAGAACGGCGTGCCGTAGTCCTGCGATGCCGACGCGGGAATCTTGGGAACCAGCTCGGCGAGCTCGGCGTCATCGGCCTGGACGGTATAGCGCGCCTGGCCGCCGTACAGGATGCAGTCGTTGGTGCGGCCGATCGCCCGGAGGTCGTTCTTGGCGACCGGCGGGAGCGGCGCCGTGCCGATCCCGCTCACAATCTTGTTCACGTCGAAGCCGAGGCTGTCCATCTTGTGCAAGCCCGTTTCGAGGATCCGCGCGACGATCTGCACGCCGCCGGCGAGGCTCGCCGTCGGCGCGACGACGAACGTGAGCTGCGACGGCGCGAGCCCCGCCTTCTGCCCGACCCAGCCGGCGACTTCGTCGGTGGGCAGCGTGCGCGTCTCGAGCACGAGCACGCCGCGCGCCGCCCGTTCCGCGTAGCCCAGCTTCGCAAACAGCTCCTTTTCGACCCGGGCGTGCGCGCGCAGCGGGCCCGATCCCATCGCGAAGTACTTTCCTACCTGGATCGCCCAGCCGGCGTACTGGGAAGCCATGCAGCTCACCGCCGGGTGGTCGGTCCACACCCGGACGCCGGGCCACGTCTCGCCGCCAATCGGAACCGGCGGGTATGCGATATCCGCGAGCCCGCCCGTGCAGATCTCGGCCAGCGCGCGCCCGGCGCCGAAACCGCCCGAGGCGTCGATACCAGCGTCGATGACGCGCGCGCCCCCGGAAAGCTGCCGCACGGCGACCCGCAGCGCTGCGGCGTTCTTCGCCATCGCGTCGGCGATCTGCCACGCGCGTTCGTTGAGGCCCAGCTCCCCTCCCGAAGCGCTCACTCCCCCGCCCATTGCAGGATCTCCCCTTTGCCCAGTTCGGCCAGATCACCCGAATACCGCTCGTACTTCCCGGCCACGTACCGATCTGCGAGCGGCACCCCGGCGCGACCGCGCAGGTAGCGGAGCAACAGCCCGACGTGCGGTGGGCGGTAGGTGCAGGCGTAGCGGAACGTGGCCGGCCGCTCGATCGAGGCGAGCGACACGATCGACCCGCGTTTCAAGAAACGTCCGGCGCCCGGCCCCGCCTTGCCGAACACGACGACCGTGCCCGCGATCATGCCGATGCCCATCCCCCTTCCCCCATCCCCGGTCACGGCGAGCATACCGCGCCGCATCCGCGCGCCCGCCTCGTCGCCGACGTTCCCGCGCACGATGATCTCGCCGCCCGACATGCCGCGCGCCGCGCCGGGCGGGGCGCCGCCCGCATTGTCCCCCGCGTTGCCGCGCACGTCGATCCGGCCGCCCGACATCGCGAGCCCCAAATCACGACCTACGCTGCCGTCGATCGTCAGCTCACCCCCCGCCATCCGGGCGCCGATCCCTTCCATCAGTGGGACGTCCCCCTCGATCCGGACGACGCTCGAGCGTCCGCCGCGGACCTTGAAAAACTCCCCGAGCGTTCCCGGCCGCCCCCCGTGCACCACCGGCAACGCGGCGATCGCGTTCGCGTCGAGCCCGGCGAACCGGTCCGCGGCGATGCAATCGGCTACGAGCACGTGATCGGGCCGCTCGGCGAGCGACAACGTCACGGCGTCGCTCACGCCAGGATCTTCCGGAGGTGGAAGTGGTGTGGCCCGAGCTTGCCGCCGAAGTTCGCCGCCGTGATGGTGTTCACCCCGGGCCGGCACGCCGCCGGGATGCCGGCGCGCATCGCCGCCTCGATCGCTGGCGCATCGGTCCCGTCGAGCACGATCTCGAGCACGCTGTTCACCCCCTCCGGAAGCTGGGACGGGGTGATCGCCCGCAGCGTGGGATCGAATGGGTCGTTGGTCGTCGCCACCATGTTCTTGTAGCGCTTCGAGCCCACCTTGCTGCCGCTCCGCACCACGCCGCCCGGGAATGGGAGGATCACGCCCGACAGACTGGTCATCGCGTCCACCGCGGCCTCCGCGGCGGCCAGCGCGGCATCCGCGTCTGCCGCAAGGATCAGGAAATTGCCGCCGCCCACGCCCTTCAGCATCCCGAACGTTTCCTCGACCAGGAACTCCCCCTCCATGACTGGCAGGCGCCAGTAGCGCTTTCCTCCAATCACTTTGCTCGCCTGAAACCCGTCACCGAACACGCGCAGCGCCTTGCCGACCGCGAGTCGATCAGGCGCATCGGGCAGGCCGTCGAAGCAGGCGGTAGTGGGGCAGGTGAGCACGGTCTGACCGACCCGCACGATCAGCTGTTCGGGGAGGCTCGCCTTGTCCATGGTCATAAACAGGACGCTGATCCCCGGTCGCCCATCGGGCGTCTCCGCGGGTGTGAGCTCCCGCTCGATTCCCGCTTCGCATTTGCAGCCGATCACCGACGTCGCGAACCCGGTGAGCTTGGTGGCCGCCTCCCGAGCCCACTTCGCCGTCCGTCCCGTGATCACGAGGCGAGCGACCCGCATCGTGAACGCTTCGGCGAACGTATCCACGATCGTGACGCCGTTGATCTTCATGGGAGCGCCGCCCCATAGTTTTCGAACGCGACGCACGCGTATTGCTCGAAGAATCGCTTCACGTCCGTGGTGACCGCCGCGTCGTACTCGGGCCGAACAGCCAGCCGCCGCCCCGCGGGCGCGCGGCGCAGCTGCCCGTCCTCGACGACCAGGCTCCCGGCCTTGATCACGTAGCGGGGCGTCGCGAACATCTTCGCGCGGTCGGCGTCGTTCGCGTAAATCGACACGTCCGCATCCGCCCCGGGAGCCAGGTGTCCCTTGTTCTTCAACCCCAGGAGCCTGGCCGGGCCCGCCCGCGTGACGATGGCGATCTCGCCCAGCGTGTATTCGCGCGCCAGCCCATCGAGCAAAGCGCTGCCCACGAGCAGCTTCTGGTTCACCGCCTTCAGGCGGTCGTCCCGATAGCCGCGATCCATCAAGAGCCGGATCAGCTCCGGATACGAGAGGAACGTCCCACCGTTGGGATGATCGGTCGACAGGACCACGCGCCACGGGTCGTTCGCGAGCAGGAACAGCTCGAGTCCGACGGACCACTGCAGCGCGGCGACCGCTGCCTTTTCTTTGTAGCTGTATGGGACGATGCCGCAGCCCGATTCGAGCTCGATATCCACGTTCACCCACTTGCGGCCGCTGCTCGCGTACAAGAGGTGCTCGACCGGACTGTCGGCAGTGACGGTGGTCGCCGATCCGAACATCACCTGCCCGACGTCCACGCTCACCTCGGCGTGCGCGTTCACGTACTCGATCACGGCGCGCGCCGCCGACGCCCATCCCTTGCCGGGCGCTCCCCCGTAACTGTGGAACTGCAGGTGCGTGAAGTGCGCCCGCTGGCCCGAAAGGGCGTTCATGCTCTCGAGCGTGGTCGCGGAGTTCCCCGGCTGCCCCAGGTTGTTGCAATGGATGTGCACGGGATGCGGGAGCTTCAGCTGGTTGGCGGCGCCGGCGAGCGCGTCCAGGATCTTCCGTGGCGTGACGGCGGTCGACCCGAGCGTATCGTCCAGACCGCTCACGTTGCGCCGATCTCCTCCACCCTTCCACAGTGCGACGCCGCCCGGGTTCACGATCTTGATCGCGTAACCCCGAGTCGTCCCCAGGAGCCACGCCACGTAATCGCGCGCCCGGGCGCCCTCACCGGCGGCGAGCTGGCGGAGCAAATAGTCGTCGTTGCCGAGCAGCACGAAGAAGCCGGCATCGATGATCGGTGTGTCGTCGAGCTCCGCGTGCGCGTGCCGAGCGGCGAGGGGGGCCACGGCCGCTTCCATCACCGTGGTATAGCCGAGCCCGGCGTAGCGATAGCCGGTCGCAAAGGTGCTCGGCACCGTCCCCCCGGTGCCCGAGCGCGCGACCGCGCCATCCTCGAGCCGCGGCGCGGTCAATGGGTCGGCCGCGTGCTCTTCGGGGAGCAGCCGCCGGGCGTGGTTCACGCTCGACCCGGCGACGTGCGCGTGCATGTCCACGCCGCCGGGCATCACCACCATGCCGCGGGCGTCCAGTCGCGGAGCGCTCGCCGGCACCTTTGCCACGATCTGGTCGCCCTCGATGCACACATCGCGCACGACGCCGTCCACCCCGTTCGCCGGGTCGTACACGGTGCCGCCCGTGATCCGGAGTCGCGCGGGTTGGGTCATGTGCGGAGTCGCTCGCGCAGCGCCCGCACTGTGACGAGCGCCCCGTGCGGCGCCTCGAGCGCCGGCCGCAGCGGCAACGGGACATCGTCCATGCGGAACGCCGTGCCGCCCTCGTGAACGCCGGCCAGTCCCGTGTCTATGGTGACGGCGGGCTGGAACGTCGCCGCGCTCGCCCGGGCTCCGATCACCACGCTCCGGACGCGGGCGAGCCCGGTGGCCACTGACACGGGGAGTGTCGCCGGCGTACCGACGACGAGGGCGGCGTCTACGTCGCCTCCGCCGAGCAGCGTGGCCGCGCCCGCCTGCGGCTGATAGCTCGGGTACCCGCGGGCGAAATCCACGGCGAAAGGGAACCCGGTTTGCCACGTGAGCACGGCATCGGCACCGGAGCGGTTGCCGCCCCCCCGGAGGGTGGACAGAGCGCACCGCGTGGGGCCGTTCAAGGCCTGGGCGAGCGTGACGAGTGCCTCCGCCCGGGCCGGGTCGACGGGAGTCACGCCTGGCTCGCCGTCTGCCACGATGACGACGTAGCGCACCCCGGTCATCCGGCGGGCCAGCTCGACCGCGGGCCGGAAACGCGCGTCCTCACCCACCGCGCGTCCTTGCACCGTCGCCCGCATCACTTCCAGGCTGTCCACCTCGTCGCCGGGCGCGATCGCCACCCGTCCGTTGGCATCAGCGGGACCGAGGTTCTCCCCCACGTCGACGGCGACGAGCGTGCGGCTCTGTCGGCCCTGGGGCGCCGCCACTCCGCGCGGGTCCACGGCGTAGCGGGAACCGTACCGCGGATAGCGTCCGCTCGGGTCCACGGCCCAGAACACGACGAGGTCGGCGCGCTGGCGGATTTCGCCGAGGGTGGCGCCGGCGCGTCCGCGGCGCTGGGCCGCGAGCACGGCCGGCGCGGCGGTCGCCGCGAGGCTGTCGATGGCGGCGTGCAGCCGGTCCGCGATGGCGACCGCTTCCCGCTGCGTCTCGGAAGAGATGTCGCCGGCGAGATAAACCAGCGGGTGCCGCGCGCCGTTGAGAATCCTCGCGCCCTCGGTCAGCGCTTGCTCGAGCGACGCGGCGCGGCCGTTCACGCGCGTCTCTGCGGGCCCGCTCCCGTCGCCGAACCAGGCGGCGCCGAGCGCGCAGGCGTTGCGGGCTTCGGCGATGTGATCCTGCTTCACGACCACCGTGATATCGTCGCAGGTACACCCGCAGCCGAGGCAGGTGGCGTTGGCGACGGTGCGATCAGTCATGCGCTCTGCGCCTCGCGGCGCTCGACGTCGCGATACAGCCGGACGGCGCGGCGTTTGAGGGCGGCGACGCAGGCCGCGGCGTCCCGTCCGCGCGCGAAGATCGTGCAGATCGGCTCGCGCGGCGCGAAGCGAGTCCCCGGCGGCGAGATATCCCGCACGTCCGGGTCCGAGAGCCAAGATCGCGTGTCGCCCAGCACGCTGGTACGCCGCGCGTACACGATCGCCTTGCCGATCGCCTCCGGCGCGCGGCGCCGGGCGGCCGCGACGTCGAACGCCGGCAGCGCCTGACGGCAGGCCCGCGCATGCACGTCGAACAGCGAGATACCGTACGCCCGCTCGACCAGCTCCATCGCGGCGGTGTAGCGTGGATTCACTTCGATCGCGTAGGGGAACCCTCGCCGCGCCACGAAATCGACCCCGTTCACCCCCACCAGCCCGAACGCCCGG
>Ga0209802_1002615_pt1 | contig 12417 bp, 9 predicted proteins | sample GraSoiAngelo_129_FD_185886 | JGI IMG/M metagenome (GOLD analysis project Ga0209802, IMG submission 185886) | Grasslands soil microbial communities from the Angelo Coastal Reserve, California, USA - 14_0927_12_40cm (SPAdes) (version 2) | ecosystem: Environmental > Terrestrial > Soil > Grasslands ... | reverse complement strand
CGCCGATGGACCGCGAGCTGATCCTCGACGTGCGGGACGTCTCGTACCGCTACCCGGGCGGGGGAGCGGGCGCCGACGCCCTCGCCGGCGTGAGCCTCGCGGCGCGGGCGGGAGCGGTGCACGCGGTGCTCGGGCCGAACGGCAGCGGCAAGACGACACTCGTGCGCGTCGCCCTCGGCGTGCTCGCGCCCGCGACCGGCGGCTCTTGGATCCTCGGTCGGCCCGCGGCGGCCTGGTCGCGGCGCGAGCTGGCGCGCGCGGTCGGCGTCGTGACCCAGCGGGAAGAGAACCTGTTTCCCCAGCGCGTGCGGGAGACGGTGCTGCTCGGCCGGTACGCGCGGCTGTCGCTGTGGGGCGCCGAGCGACCGGAAGACCGCGCTGCGGTCACGCGCGCGCTCGAGCGCTGCGACGTGCTGTCGTTCGCCGACCGCTGGATCTGGACCCTGTCGGGTGGCGAGTACCAGCGGGTGCGGCTCGCCCGCGCGCTGGCGCAGGAGCCGCGCCTCCTGGTACTGGACGAGCCCACCGCGAGCCTCGACGTGCGCCACGAGATGGAGCTGTTCCAGCTCGTCCGCGCGCTCGCGGACCATGACGGTCTCGCGATCGTGCTGATCACCCATCATGTGAACCTCGCGGCGCGCTTCGCCGACCGCGTATTGCTCCTCTCCGGTGGGCAACCCGCGGGGGAGGGCGCGCCGGGCGACGTGCTGACGCGCGACACCGTGGAGCGCGTGTTCGCCTGGCCCATCGCGATCGAGGCCTTCGACGGCCGCCCCCAGATGATCCCGCTGCGCAAAGGAAGGGAACCATGACACTCCGCCCCGCGCTGCTGCTCGCCTCCCTCGCGCCGGCCGTGCTCCCTGCCCAGGAGCCCCGCGACACCGTCATCCTCACCCCGGTGGTGGTCACGGCGACCCGCATCCCCACGCCCGCCGACGCGGTGACCGCCGCGGTCACCGTGATCTCGGGCGCCGAGCTGCGGGCGGAGGGCATCCGCACGGTGCTCGACGCGCTGCGCGACGTGCCGGCGGCCGCCGTAGTCCAGACCGGCTCCTTCGGCGGGGTGGCCTCGCTGTTCCTGCGCGGGGGCCAGAGCAAGTACGTGAAGGTGCTCGTGGACGGCGTTCCGGTGAACGAGCCCGGCGGCGCCTTCGACTTCGCGCACCTCACGACCGACAACGTCGAGCGCATCGAGGTGCTGCGCGGCCCGGCGAGCGTGCTGTACGGCTCCGACGCCGTGACGGGCGTCGTGCAGATCTTCACGCGGCGTGGCGTCGGCACGGCGCGCGCAGCGGCGAGCGTGCGCGGGGGGACGTACGGGACGCTCGCCTGGGGCGCCGAGGCGTCGGGGGGGAGCGACGCGGCGAGCTACGCGTTGTCCGTGTCGCGCTTCACGAGCGACGGCGTCTACGCCTTCAACAATCGCTACACGAACACGGTCGTCACGGCGCTCGTGCGCGCGGCGCCGGACGCGCGGACCGACGCGACGCTGTCGCTGCGATACGGCGACGACCGGTATCACTTCCCCACGAACGGGGCGGGGGTCCCCGGAGACCACAACCAGTTCAACTACGGCAGCGGCCCGACTCTGGGCCTGGAGATCGGACGCCGCTTCGGGCCGAGGTTCGAGACGCGCCTGCTGCTCGCCGCGAGCGAGACCGAGGGGGGGCTGGACAACCGGCCCGACAGCGCGGCCGACCAAAACCTGTTCCGCAGCCTCGACAATCTGCGGCGCGCGAGCGCCGACGTCCGCGCCAACTGGTATCTGCCCTCCGGGACCGTGCTCACCGCGGGGGCGGCGCTCGAGCAGGAGCGCGACCACAGCTTCAACGTGTGCGCGACGCAGTTCGGCGATTGCAGCACCCCGCCGATCGACACCGCGCGCTGGAACGGCGCCTTCTACGCCCAGGTGGTCGCGACCGTCGCGGGTCGGGTTTTCGTCACGGCGGGCGGGCGGCTCGAGGACAATCAGCGCTTCGGCACCTATGCCACTTATCGCGCCGGGGCGGCCTACCACCTCCGGGGTGGCACGCGCGTCCGCGCCACCGCCGGCGCCGGGTTCCGCGAGCCGACCTTCTCCGAGAACTACTCGACCGGCTACTCGGTCGGTAACCCGGACCTGAAGCCCGAGCACTCGCGCAGCTGGGAGCTGGGACTCGAGCAGTCCCTGGCCGACGGACGCGCGAGTGTCGCGGCCACCTTCTTCGACCAGCGATTCCTCGACCTGGTCGACTACGACCCCGGAGCGGCGGCGGGAGCCTCGAACTACGCCAACGTCGCGGCCGCGAGCGCAAACGGCGTAGAACTGGGCGTGCGCGTCGCTCCCGCCGCAGCGGTGTCGCTGGCCGCCAGCTACACGTACCTCCACACGGACGTCACGAACCCCGGATTCGACCCATCCTCGGGTGCCGCCCTCGCAGCGGGGCAGCCGTTGTTGCGACGCCCCGAGCATTCGGCCCGCCTGGACGCCCGCTATCGCGTGGCGGCCCGCGGCACCGTGTCGCTCGGCGTGACCTACGTCGGCAAGCGGGTCGATCAGGACTTCGCGACCTTCCCGTTTCCGCGCGTCGAGCTTCCCGACTACACGCGGGTGGACCTCGCGGGCGAGCTCGAGGTGATCCCGGCCGGGGTGCGGGGGCGGGGGCGGGGGCGGGAACGCGGCGCGGGGGTTGCGCTCAGCGCGCGCGTCGAGAACCTGTTCGACCGCCGCTACGAAGAGGCGCGGCATTTTCCGGCGCGCGGTCGCACCATCCTCCTGGGGGTGGAGATCGAGCTTGGCCCCTGAGGCGCCGCGCGACGCGCGCTCGGGGGGCGACGCGTCTATCTTTCCAGACGTGAAACGCTTGCTGATGTGCGGTTTGGTCCTCGCGGCGGGTTGCAGCGACGCCCTCGAGCAGGACACGACCGCGGGGCAGGTGGTGGCGGTCGTGAACACGGACCCGGCGACCCTATCGCTCGTGTCCGCGTCGACCTTCTCGGCAACGGCCGTCGATCTGTTGAACGCCGCCGGCCGGCCGGCGACCGTCGCGGGGCGCGTGAGCGTGCTCGCGGTGCCGCTCCCCGGCGTGGACTCGACCGTGTTCCTCGACTTCGGCTCGAGCGGCGCGGGCCGGCGCGTGCAGCTCGCCGTCGGCGCGGGCGCGGCCGGCGTCGCCATCGCCGACGATTCGACTGCCTGGGTCGCGAATCCGACCAACAATCGCGCCACGTTGATCAACTACCGCACCGGGGACACGTCCTCGATCGCGGTGGGGCCGACGCCCCAGGCCGTCGTCGTCACCCGCAGTACGCTCTACGTGGTCAACGCGAACCTTGCCGGCGGCGCGCCGGCCGGCCCCGGCTCGATCAGCTGGCGCACCCTCGGCGGAAAGGTCTACGCTTTTGGGACCATCATGCTGACCGGTGCGGACCCCGAGTTCGCGACCGTGGGTGGGGACAGCTTGATCTACGTCGTGAGTCGCGGGACCGCGGGCGCTGCCGATGGCAGACTCTCCATCGTCGATCCGGCTCTCAAACAGGAGGTCGTCGTGATCAACGGTCTGGGCGAGCTCCCCGGGCCGGCGATGTTCCACCCCTCCGGCCGTCTGCTCATCGCGTCGGAGCGGGAGGGGATCCTGGAAGTGAACACGCTGACCCGCACGCTGGTGCGCGGCGTGGGCGCGGGGCGCAAGCCGGGTGGCCGCGGCGTCGCGGCGTTGGCCCTGGATCAGCGCGGTCGGATCTACGCCCTCGACCGGGGCGACTGCACCGCGCCCGGCGTCGTGCATGTGCTCTCCGCCCCGCCCGACTACGCCGAGCTCGAGACCGTTTCCGTCGGCGCCTGTCCCTCGGCGGCCGCCGCGGTCTTCATGCAGGCCGCTCCCTGAGGGGCGATTAGCTTTAGACCATGGCGCTCGTCACGACCCCCGCCGTGGTGCTGCGCACCTATCCCTACAGCGAGACCTCCAAGATCGTGCGGCTCGCGACGCGCGACCTCGGCGTGCAGAGCGCCATCGCGAAGGGCGTGCTGCGGCCCAAGAGTCGCTTCGCGGCGGGGCTGGAGCTCCTGAGCGAGGGGATGGCGCAGCTGTACCACCGCGAGACGCGCGAGCTCCAGACGCTCGCTGCGTTCGACCTGCTGGTGCTGCGGCGCGAGCTGGCGCAGGACGTCGGCCGCTTCGCGGGGGCCACGGCTCAGGCCGAGCTGATGCTCAAGATGGCCCCGGAGGCGCCTCTCCCAGGGGCCTACGACGCGCTGACGAGCGGCCTCGACGCCCTACGTGCAGCCGCCCCGGACGCGGTCGACCCCGCGGCGTTGCGCGGCTTGTGGCTCTTGCTCGGAGCGCTGGGCTTCGCGCCGGCGCTCGGGTCCTGCGTCCGGGATGGAACGCCGGTGCCCCCCGTTCCTGGCGGGGGGCAGGTCGCCTTCAGCACGGCCGAGGGCGGAGTGCTGTGTGAGCGGTGCGCGCCCCCACCTCCTAGCCAGGCCACCCGCCTGCCGGCGCAGGCCCATCGCGATCTCGTTGCCCTCAACGATCCGCACGCCCCACTCCCGGCGCTCGCCCCAGCACACGCTGCGGCGCACCGCCGCCTCGTCGCCCGCTTCGTCCGCCACCACTTCGGGGAGACGAGCAACCTCCCCGCCCTCGACTTCTGGGAGCGCCACGCGTGGTCATCCCCTCTCCCAAGCGCGATCTCGGCCCCGGCCCCGCCCCCGGCCCCCGCCCCGGCCCCGGCTCCGTCCGCCGCTTCGTAATCGGCACCGCCGGGCACATCGACCACGGCAAGACGGCGCTCGTCAAGGCGCTCACCGGGGTCGACACCGACCGCTGGGAGGAGGAGAAGCGACGCGGTATCACGATCGACCTGGGGTTCGCGCCACTGCTGCTCGCCGACCAGGTGCATGCGAGCGTCGTGGACGTCCCAGGCCACGAGGCGTTCGTCAAGAACATGCTGGCGGGCGCGACCGGGATCGACGTCGCCCTGCTCGTCGTCGCCGCCGACGAGGGGCCGATGCCGCAGACCGAGGAGCACCTCGCGATCCTCGAGCTGCTGGGAGTGCAACGCGGCATCCCAGTGATCGCCAAGACCGACCTCGTGGACCGCGAGTGGCTCGAGCTCGTGAGCGCGGAGCTGGTGGGGCGGCTCGCGAGGAGCCGGGTCCGCTGGGAGCCCCCGGTCGCAACCTCGGCCGTGAGCGGAGCGGGGCTCGAGGAGCTGCGCGCCACGCTCGCTCGGCTCGCGCAGGGGCTCGTCGAGCGGCCGGCGGAGGACCTCTTCCGCCTCCCGATCGACCGCGTCTTCGCCGTGGCGGGCGCGGGGACGGTCGTGACCGGGTCCACGTGGAGCGGCTCGGTGGGCGTGGGCGAGTCGGTGCGGCTGCTTCCCCTCGATCGCGAGGCACGCGTGCGCTCGATCGAGGTCCACGGCGAGCCCACGCAGCGGGCGGCTCCCGGGCGGCGCACGGCGCTCGCGCTCGTCGGGGTGGACAAGCACGAGCTGGAGCGCGGCCACGTGGCGGTCACCGGGACCGGGTGGGCTGCGACCAGCGTCCTCGAAGCGGCGGTCGAGCTACTGCCGGGGGCGCCGCGGCCGATCGCGGCCCGCACGCGCGTGCGGGTGCACCACGGCACCGCCGTCGTGCTCGCCCGGGCGATGCCGGCGCGGCCGATCGCCCCCGGGGAGCGGGGCCCTGTCCGCCTGATGCTGGAGACCCCGCTCGTGGCCCGCGGCGGCGACCGCTTCGTGCTCCGCTCCTTCTCACCTGTCACGACGATCGGCGGCGGCATCGTGCTCGACCCGTTTCCTCGCCAGCCGGGGGGGGCCGGGCGGGCCGGGGGGGCCGGGCGGCGCCGCCAGCCCCGGCTGACAGCGGACCAGAGCCCAGCCGAGCGGCTGCAGCTCATGGCCGTCGATGCCGGTCTCCAGGGGATCCCCCTGTCGGCGCTCGCCGTGCGGCTGGGCGTTCAGCCCGGCCGTGTGACGGCCGTCATCGCCGGGACGGGCGCCGGTCTGCTATCGTGCGGCGACACGCTGGCCGCCCGCACCGCGCTTACGGCCGAAGTCACTCGCCTCGCGGAGGTACTCCGGCGTCACCACGAGGAGCATCCGCTCGATCCGGGGATGTCGCTGCAAGCCCTCCGAGCAGCGGTGGTGGCGCCGGCTCCTCCCCCAGCCGTCATCGACCAGATCCTGGATCTCGGCACGCGCAAGCAGGCATGGGAGCTGGCCGGCAGCGTGGCCCGTGTGCCGGGGTGGCAACCGGCACTCGACGCCCGGGCCACCGACGCCCGGGCTCTGCTCGCCCGTCGCCTGGAGGCCGCCCGCTGGCAGATTCCCACGGTCGCCGAGCTCGTAAGGGAATTTCCGGACACGCCGGTGCGGGCGCTGCTCGCCCATCTGATCCGGGAGGGGGGGATCGAGCAAGTAGACCAGGAGCGCTACGCTACGAAGCCGGCGCTGGAGCAATTCCGCACGGCTCTGGACGCGGCGCTCACCGAGCTTGGTGCCGCGACGCCGGCGGTGTTGCGTGACCGCCTCGGCCTCACGCGCAAGTATCTGATTCCGTTGCTCGAGTGGGCCGATCGGCGTGGCATCACCCGCCGCTCCGGCGACGCGCGGACGCTCGCGCGGTTGACAGCCGGGAGCGGTGGCGCATAATTTTTCCCGAGCGCCCTGCAGCACCACGGTTGACCCGTAACAAGGAGAGCGGTCTAAGGCATCTGTCTCGTTCGCAGAGGAGCGGTGGATGAAGCGGTACGCCTGGGCAGTGCTGGGGCTCGGGCTTCGGGCGGCTGGGGCGGCGGTGAGCGGAGCGTGGGGCCAAACCCCGCCACCGGTGGTGGAGCTCAAGCAGAACTACCCGAACCCGTTTAACCCGGCGACCACGATCCCGTTCGCCCTGAGCGGGGAGCTGTTCGCCAATGGTCACCGGCCGAGGGTCACGCTGAAGATCTACAACGTGCTCGCGCAGCTCGTGGTCGTGCCGATCCTTCAGGGCACGGGTGAGCCCTTGGACAATCTCGAGCTGACCTGCAGCAGCCCGTCCGGCTGCGCGTACAGTGCCTATTGGGACGGGAATGTCCCGCGTACGGGAGAGCAGGCCGCGTCGGGGGTCTACCTCTATCAGCTCACGGTTGATGGGCGGCGCTACACGAAGAAGATGATCGTGATGAAATAAGAGGACGTCGTAGGGCGGGAGGCGTAAGCGGAACGGGCGTAAGGGCAATATCGTAGGGGCGGAGGCGTACGCTTCCGCCCCTATGTCTTTCTCGGTACGCCGTTCTTCGCTACGCCTTCGCCGATACGTCTTCGCCTTTTTCTGCCATTTCGACATCTTTAGCCCGGCACGGAGGTTGCCTGAGGTCGTCGCGCTATGATCAAACCCGAACGCTTGACGGTGAAGGCGACCGAGGCGCTGCAGCAGGCCGGCGCGTCGGCGCGCTCGCGCGGCAATCCCGTCGTCAACGACGCCCATCTGTTCCACGCGCTGCTCACGCAGGAGGAGGGCATCGTCGTCCCGCTGTTGCAGAAGGCGGGGCTGAACGTCACCCAACTCGTGGCGGACGCGGAGCGCGAGATCGAGCGGTTCCCGAAGCAGTCGGGCACCGCGGCCGAGCCGACGCTCTCGCGCGAGGTGAGCCAGGCCTACGACCGCGCTGAGGCGGAGGCCAAGGCGCTGGACGACGCCTACGTCTCGACCGAGCATCTGCTGCTCGCCCTGGCGGACTTGAAGGGCACGACGGCCCGACAGCTCTTGTCGGCGGCCGGCGTGGACCGCGACGACCTGCTGGCGGCGCTCGCAGGCGTGCGCGGCTCCCATCGCGTGACTGACCAGCAGCCGGAGCAGAAGTATCAGGCGCTCGAGCGGTTCACGCGGGATCTCACCGAGCAGGCCCGCAAGGCGAAGCTCGACCCGGTGATCGGTCGCGACGAGGAGATCCGCCGCGTGATGCAGGTGCTGTCGCGCCGCACCAAGAACAACCCCGTGCTGATCGGCGAGCCGGGGGTCGGGAAGACTGCGATCGTCGAAGGATTGGCGCAGCGGATCGTGAATGGCGACGTCCCTGACTCGCTGCGGGACAAGCACCTGATCGCGCTCGACCTGGGCGCGCTGATCGCGGGGACCAAGTACCGGGGCGAGTTCGAGGAGCGCCTCAAGGCCGTGATCAAGGAGATCACGGCCGCCGAGGGGCGCTACATCGTCTTCATCGACGAGCTGCACACGCTCGTGGGCGCCGGGGGCGCCGAGGGCGCGGTGGACGCCTCGAACCTGCTAAAGCCGGCGCTCGCGCGGGGCGAGCTGCACGTCGTCGGCGCGACGACGCTCGACGAGTACCGCAAGTACGTCGAAAAGGACGCGGCGCTGGAGCGTCGGTTCCAACCGGTGTACGTGGGCGAGCCGTCGGTCGAGGACACGATCGCGATCCTCCGCGGCCTGAAGGAGCGGTACGAAGTGCACCACGGCGTACGGATCACGGACAACGCGCTCGTGGCGGCGGCGACCCTCTCCCACCGCTACATCGGTGACCGCTTCCTCCCCGACAAGGCGATCGACCTGGTCGACGAAGCGGCGAGCCGGCTGCGGATCGAGATCGACTCGCTGCCCCAGGAGATCGACGAGGTCGAGCGCCGCATCGTGCAGCACGAGATCGAGCTCGCGGCGCTCGCCAAGGAGAAGGACAAGGCATCACGCGAGCGGCGCGCCAAAGTCGAGGCGGAGCTGGTTGAGCTGCGGGAGCGGTCCAAGGTGATGAAGGCCCAGTGGCAGGCGGAAAAGGACACGATCGGAGGGCTGCAGGCGAAGAAGGCGCAGCTGGAGCAGCTGCGCACGGAGGCCGACCAGGCGACCCGCCGGGGCGACCTGCAGAAGGCGGCCGAGATCAGCTACGGGAAGATCCCGGCGCTCGAGAAGGAGATCGCGGCGGTCGAGCAGCGCCTCGCCGAGATCCAGAAGAAGGGCAAGTACTTGAAAGAGGAGGTGGACGCTGAGGACATCGCGGAGATCGTCGCCAAGTGGACCGGCATCCCGGTGTCCAAGATGCTCGAGTCGGAGCGCGAGCGGCTCACACGGCTCGAGGGCGAGCTCGGCCGCCGGGTGATCGGGCAGCCTGAAGCCCTCGCCGCCGTGGCGAACGCGGTGCGGCGCGCGCGGGCAGGCCTGCAGGACCCGAACCGTCCCACCGGCTCGTTCATCTTCCTCGGCCCCACGGGCGTCGGGAAGACGGAGACCGCGCGGGCGCTCGCCGAGTTCCTGTTCGACGACGAGCGCGCGATGGTGCGGCTCGACATGTCGGAGTACATGGAGAAGCACGCGGTGGCGCGGATGATCGGCGCGCCACCCGGCTACGTCGGCTACGAGGAGGGCGGCCAGCTCACCGAGGCCGTCCGCCGGCGGCCCTACGCCGTGGTGCTGTTCGATGAGATCGAGAAGGCGCACCCGGACGTCTTCAACGTGCTGCTCCAGATTCTGGACGACGGCCGGCTCACCGACGCGCAGGGCCGCACCGTGGACTTCCGCAACACGGTGCTCATCATGACGTCGAACGTCGGGTCGCAATACCTGCTCGACGCAGCCGCCGTTGGCTGGGAGCAAACGGAGACCAAGGTGCTGGACCTGCTGCGCCAGACGTTCAAGCCCGAGTTCCTGAACCGGGTGGACGACGTCATCATGTTCCGCCCCCTGTCGCGCGAGGACATCGCGAAGATCGTGGATCTGCAGATCGCGCGGGTGGCGAAGCTCGTGGCTGACCGCAAGCTCACGCTCGACGTGACGCCCGCCGCGAAGCAGCTGCTCGTGGCCGAGGGATACGACCCGGTGTACGGCGCCCGGCCGCTGAAGCGCGCCATCCAGCGTCTGCTCCAGAACCCCCTGGCGCTCGCGGTGCTCGAGGGGCGCTACGCCGAGGGTGACAAGATTCGGGTGGACCGCGCCAAGGATGGCGCGCACTTGAGCTTCGAGCGAATGGCGACGACGGCGCCCGAGCCGGCGCGTGCGTAACAGCGGGAGGCGGGATGCGGGAGGCGGGATGCGTGGCGTCACGCCCGTCTCCGACGTCGATCTCGAGGGCATGACAGCCGCGCTCGAGGGAGCGCGCGCCGCGGGTGCTACGGACGAGGTCCCGATCGGAGCGGTGGTCGCGCGAAACGGCGCGATCGTCGCTCGGGCGCACAACGAGACAGTGGCTAGGGGCGATCCCACCGCTCACGCCGAGCTGCTCGCCATCCAGCAGGCCCTGGGCGCGCTCCACACCGACCGCTTGGAAGACTGCACTCTCTACGTCACGCTCGAGCCCTGCGCGCAGTGCGCCGGGGCGATTGTGCTGGCGAAGCTGGGGCGGGTCGTGTTCGGGGCGTACGATGCCAAGGCGGGGATGGCGGGCTCGGTCGCCGATCTCCTCCGCCACCCTTCTCTCAATCACCGGCCAGAGGTAGTAGGAGGGATCGAAGAAGGAGCGTGCGCGCAGCTCTTGGAAACCTTTTTCCGCGAAAGGCGATAGACGTCGAGGTAGACGCCAAGGCGCCGAGACGCCGAGTGGATATAAGATGTGAGGAGCGAGTAGGTTTACTCGACCCTCGCTTCTCAGATCCACTCGGCGTCTCGGCATCTCGGCGTCTACCTGATACCTCGAGCGTCTCATGCCCTTCCGCACAATCATCGAGCCGTTCCGTATTCACTCGACGCAAGCAATCAGTTCCACCACGCCTGAGCAGCGCGAAGCGGCGCTGAAGCGCGCCGGCTACAACCTGTTCGGCCTGCACGGTGACGAAGTCCTGATCGACCTGCTCACCGACTCCGGCACCGGCGCGATGTCGTCCAAGCAGTGGGCGGCGATGATGGACGGCGACGAGTCGTACGCGGGGAGCCGCTCGTTCTACCGCTTCCAGGACGTGGTGCGCGCTCTCACCGGGTTTGGCGAGGTGATCCCGACGCACCAGGGCCGCGCCGCCGAGCGCATCCTGTTTGCGACGCTCGTCAAGCCGGGTCAGGTCGTGCCCAACAACACGCACTTCGACACCACACGGGCGAACATTGAGTACTGCGGCGCCGAGGCGCGGGACCTGGTGATCGCGGAGGGTCGCGTTCCCGCGACGAAGCATCCGTTCAAGGGGAACATGGACGTGGCGGCGCTGGAGGCGACGATCCGCGACGCGGGGCGCGAGCGGGTGCCGCTCGTGATGGTGACGGTGACGAACAACTCCGGGGGAGGCCAGCCGGTGAGCGTCGCGAACCTGCGGGCCGTGCGGGAGATCTGTACTCGGCACGGGATCCCGCTGTATCTCGATGCCTGCCGCTTCGCCGAGAACGCCTACTTCATCAAGCTGCGCGAGCCCGGGTACGAGCGGGCCACACCGCGCGAGATCGCGGGCGTCATGTTCGCGCTCGCCGACGGCTGCACCATGTCCGCCAAGAAGGACGGCCTGGCGAACATCGGCGGCTTCCTCGCGATGCACGATGCCGCGGTCGCGGCCGCCTGTCGCAACCTGCTCATCCTCACGGAAGGGTTCCCGACCTACGGCGGGCTCGCGGGCTACGACCTCGAGGCGGTGGCCACGGGGCTCGACGAGGTGCTGGAGGAGGAGTACCTGAAGTATCGGCTGCGCTCGACCGCCTACCTCGCCGAGAAGGCGGAGCAGGCGGGGGTGCCGATCGTGCAGCCGCCCGGGGGCCACGCCGTGTATCTCGACGCCAAGACGCTCTTGCCGCACATCCCGCCGGCCCAGTATCCGGCGCAGGCGCTCGCGGTCGAGCTATATCGGGTGGGCGGCGTGCGCGGCGTGGAGATCGGGTCGGTGATGTTCGGCAAGCGGCTCCCTGACGGCAGGGAGACGCCGGCGGCGATGGAGCTGGTGCGGCTGGCGGTGCCGCGGCGCACCTACACGCAGAGTCACGTGGACTACGTGGCCGAGGTGATCGCGGAGGTGGCGCGGGGCAAGCGAGATCTGCGGGGCTACCGCATGGTGGAGCAGGGGCCGTGGCTGCGCCATTTCACGGCCCGGTTCGAGCCGGTCTAGCCCTTCTTCCCGGCGCGCTCCTCGAGCTTCGCGATCAGCTTTTCGATCTCCGTCTTGAGTCGTTTCAGGGCGGGCAGGAGCCGCGGCTCGAGGTCGCGCTCGAGGTCCTTGCCTTCCTTGATGAAGTCCTTCATCACGTCGCGCACCCGGTCGCCCAGCTCACGCCACGTGGGTGTCTCTCCGATTTCGGGCGGCTCGGCGGGCTCGCGTTTCGTCGGCAGCTTATTCATGTGACCGCTCCATTCAGGGGTCGAGTGGTGCTGGAAAGCTGCAGGTGAATACGCTGGAGAGGGGGATTAGGGTTCACCCGGAGGTCTGGCCGTGGCGAAACGGTGACGCCTTGCTTATTTACTACGCGTCTGTGCATCTCGGCGTCTGAGCGTCTAGTAGTTCGGACAGGTGCGTGAGCGGTTGAAACGGCCG
>Ga0209802_1002613_pt1 | contig 12418 bp, 15 predicted proteins | sample GraSoiAngelo_129_FD_185886 | JGI IMG/M metagenome (GOLD analysis project Ga0209802, IMG submission 185886) | Grasslands soil microbial communities from the Angelo Coastal Reserve, California, USA - 14_0927_12_40cm (SPAdes) (version 2) | ecosystem: Environmental > Terrestrial > Soil > Grasslands ... | reverse complement strand
CATGAAATTCTCCCGGCACCATTGACGGAGGGATCCGAGCCATGATCACAGGACTGCGCGGCGCGACGATCTGGAGCGAAGATCTGAACAACCTGCTGCCGTTCTATCGCGATGTGCTCGGCCTCCCGGTGGGAGTCCAAACACCGGGCTTTGTCGTCCTCGGTACCCGTGAGGGGCCGGCGCTCGCTCTCGGCACGCATAGCGACGTGCATGGTCGAAATGCCGACCCGGCGCGGCACATGGTCGGGCTGACGACAGACGATATCACGACGGACTGCAAGCGGTTAAAGGACGCGGGCGTCGAGTTCGTCGAGGACGCAACTCACTATGGTAACGTATGGGTCGCGACTCTGAAAGATCCCGAAGGGAACTTCGTCCAGCTCCTGCAGTTCGATCGCCTGCGCTGAACCGAAGCGGAGAGAGCCCATGATCCTCGTAACGGATGCGACTGGCACCAACGGACGCCTCGTCGTCGAGGCGCTCCTCAAGGCAGGCACCGAAGTCCGCGCGATGGTCCAGAGTCCGGCCAAGGCCGCCGACCTTCAACGGGCCGGCGCCCAAGTCGTTCCGGACGCCGTCAGAGAAGGATGCCAACCGGCTGGCAGCCGCTAGCCCATTAGCACGACGGGGTTGGCTGCGTAGTCGACTACGCGCTCCGACTGACGTCATGTGCCGTGCAACTCAACGATTCCTGAAGGCGTTACGTCTTGTTTCACGCCCGGCACGCGATTTGCCACTTGAGCACGCGCTTGAGGAGACACGCGACATGCAGGTGACGACCTTCAGGCTTGACACGTCGGGCGGCGTATCGCTGTTCGTCTATCGCTGGCTACTCGTGATACCGCCGTTGCGGGCGGTAGCTACGCGATGACGCCAATCCAGACGCCGAACATCTTTGCGCCAGTGTCGACTCCGGCCCTCGCCATTCGCGACCTGTCGTTCATCGTTCTTGCGATCACGGGAGCGATCTTCCTGATCGTCGCGGGCTTTGCGGTCTACACGCTCATCCGGTTCGGCCGGCGCCCGACGAACCCAGAGGTGGAGCCGGCGCAGGTGTATGGCAGCACGCAGATCGAGCTGGCGTGGACGGTCGTGCCGCTCTTGATCGTCGTCGTCCTGTTTCTGGTCACCGCCCGGTACGTCTATGGGATCGAACGCCGCCACCAGCCGCCGGACGCGCTCGAGATCACCGTCGTCGGCAACCAGTGGTGGTGGGAGATCCGCTATCCGAAGCTCGGGATCGTCACCGCGAACGAGATCCACGTCCCCGTGAGTGACGCGGCCAACCCGGCCCCGACGTTCATCACCGTGAAGTCCGTCGACGTGGCACACAGCTTCTGGGTTCCGCAGCTGGCGGGGAAGATGGATGCGATCCCGAACAAGACGAATCGAGTCTGGATCGAGCCACGGCAGGTGGGCACGTATGTCGGTCAGTGCGCCGAGTATTGCGGGCTCCAGCACGCGTTGATGCTCCTTGTCGTGGTCGTTCATCCCAAAGAGGAGTTCCGGGCATGGGTCACGGCGCAACAGACCGCGCCGGCGGAACCGACGGTGGCGAGGGGAGGCCGCGATCTGTTCTCTTCGTTGGCCTGCGTCAACTGCCACAGCATCCGCGGGACGCCGGGAAACGGCGTGTTCGGCCCGGACCTGACTCACCTGATGAGCCGCTCGACGCTCGGCGCGGGTGCCGTGCGCAACACGCGGGACAACCTCCGCGCCTGGGTGAAGGACCCGGGCGCGTTCAAGGTCGGGGCCCTCATGCCGGCGATGAAGCTCGACGACGCCCAGCTCGACCAGCTGCTCGCGTATCTCGTGACCTTGCGCTGACGCCATGGCCACGACGCTCATGCCCGCTCCGTTTCCCACACCAGTCGAAGTCGTCGAGGCATCGAGCCCCTCCGGTTTCGCGGCAACACTGCATGATTGGGTCGTCACCGTGGACCACAAGCGCCTCGGCATCATGTACGTCGTGACCGGCCTCATCTTCCTCGTGATCGGCGGCATCGAGGCCTCTCTCATGCGCCTGCAGCTCGCATGGCCCGGCCTCACGCTCGTGCCGGCCGAAACGTTCAATCGTCTGTTCACGCTGCATGGGACCACAATGGTCTTCCTGGTCGGCATCCCCATCGTCTTCGGCTTCGGGAACTACCTGGTCCCGTTGATGATCGGAGCGCGCGATCTTGCCTTTCCCCGGCTGAACGCTTTTGGATTCTGGGTGCTGCTGTTCGGCGGTGTGCTGCTGTACTTCAGCTTCATCGGCGGGGACGGGCTCTACGGCGCCGGCTCGGCGCCGGCCGTGGGCTGGTTCGCGTATGCGCCGCTGTCCGAGCGCGCTTTTACACCGGGCAACGCCACCGATTACTGGAATCTCTCCGTGCTCATCACCGGCTTCGGGACGATCGCGACTGCGATCAACTTGATCGCGACCATCGCCACGATGCGCGCGCCGGGGATGACGCTCGGGCGGCTGCCGATGTTCGTGTGGACGATGTTGACCGTTTCCGCGATGACACTGCTCATCCTGCCGCCCCTGTCCGCCGCTCAGATCATGCTGCTCCTGGACCGGTTCTTCGGCGCCCACTATTTCGACACGCAGGCGGGCGGCTCCGCGATCATCTGGCAGCACTTCTTCTGGTTCTTCGGCCATCCCGAGGTCTACGTCCTGATGGTGCCCGGATTCGGATTCGTCTCCGAGATCATTCCGGTGTTCTCACGGAAGGTCATCTTCGGCTACGCGACGCTGGTGGCGGCCACCGTGTCGATCGGCGCGGTCGCGATGAGCACGTGGGCCCATCACATGTTCACGGTCGGCATGGGTGGCACGCTGAATTCGTTCTTCGCGGCCTCGACCATGCTCGTCGCGGTCCCGACCGGAGTGAAGATCTTCAACTGGCTGGCCACGCTCTACGGCGGCAAGCTGCGCTTTCGCATGCCGATGTTGTTCTGCTGCGCGTTTCTGTTCCAGTTCCTCTGCGCCGGGCTGACGGGCATCATGCTCTCGGTCGCGCCGTTCGATTGGCAGCTCTCGGATTCCTATTTCGTCGTCGCACACTTCCACTTCGTCCTGATCGGCGGCCTGGTCTTCACGATCTTCGCGGCCCTCTATTACTGGTTTCCCAAGGCGACCGGCCGGATGCTGAGCGAGCGTCTCGGGAAGTGGCACTTCTGGCTGTTCACCGTCGGGTTCAACGTCACATTCGTCACGATGCACCTCCCGGGAGTCCTCGGGATGCCACGACGGATCTACACCTATCCCGCCGATCGCGGCTGGGATATCTTGAACCTCGTCACGACGCTGGGCGTCCCGCTGCAGGCGCTGGGGGTGCTCATCTTCGTCGTCAACGTCGTGTACTCATTGCGCCACGGCGAGCCAGCCGGGAACAACCCGTGGGAGGCCTGGACGCTCGAATGGGCCACGACCTCTCCGCCGCCCGCGTACAACTTCGCGACCGTGCCTGCAGTAACGAGCCGGCGGCCGTTGTGGGACCTGCACCATCCCGACGACCCGGACGGACCGCATGAATAGCGGAGCTTCTCGTGGGCGCGCCGGGGTGATCGGATTCATCATAGCCGAGACGTCGCTCTTCGCCGTCTTCGTCGTCGCCTACCTCTTCTATCTCGGCAAGAGCGTGACCGGCCCGTCCCCGAAAGAGGTACTCGACCTGCCGGTCGTCAGCACGGTGTGCCTGCTGTCGAGCAGCTTCACCGTCGCCCTGGCGACGCGAGCGCTCGCCGCCGGCCGGGTCGCCCGCGGCGGCTCGTGGCTGTTCGTCACCGTCGTCCTCGGTCTCGCGTTCCTGGGGAGCACGGCGCGGGAGTGGCGCCGGCTCATCGTGGAGCGAGGCCTCACGATCGGCACGAATCTCTTCGGGACGACGTTCTATCCGCTCGTGGGCCTCCATGCGTCGCACGTGATCCTCGGGCTCATCATGCTGAGCCTCTGCCTCGCCTTTGCATCCTCCGGAGCGCTCAAGGCCATCCACGCGGAGCGCGTCGAGCTCGTCTCCTGGTACTGGCACTTCGTCGACGGGGTGTGGGTCGTCGTCTTCACCGTCGTGTACGTGATCGGACGATGAGACATCCTGCGTCAACCTCGAGGCCGGCCGTCGAGATCATGGCTGCGGCCCTCCCGCGGGACCGGTACCAGGTGGCGTCCGACCTCGTCGCGCTCACGAAGCCGCGCGTCCTCCTCATGGTCCTCGCGACCACGCTCGTCGGGTATTCCGTGGCACTCAGCGGACCGGCGGATTACCTCCGCGTGGCCCACTTGCTCATCGGGACCCTCTTGGCCGCCGGCGGGACACTGGCGCTGAACCAGTACGTCGAGCGTGATGTCGATGCCCGGATGGAGCGCACGAAACGCCGCCCCCTGCCGGACGGCCGGCTCCAGCCGCTGGAGGCGCTGCTCTTCGCCAGCGCGCTCACGTCACTGGGTGTGGCGTATCTCGCCATCGGCGTCGGTGTCGCCGCTGCCGTCCTGACCCTGACCACCACCATCCTTTATATATGTGTGTACACGCCGCTCAAGCTGCGCACCGCGTCATGCATGCTGGTGGGCGCCGTCCCCGGTGCGCTGCCACCGGTGGCCGGCTGGGTCGCAGCGCGCGGTGACCTCGGCCTCGGCGCGGCGGTGCTGTTCGGAATCTTGTTCCTCTGGCAGCTCCCTCACACGCTCGCGATCGCATATCTCTATGCCGACGACTACGCTCGCGCGGGTGTGCGCGTGCTCCCCGTCGTCGATCCCAACGGGGCGATGTCCGAGCGTCAGATCGTATCGTCCACGTTGGGACTCGTCGCCGTGAGCCTGCTCCCGACGGTGATCGGGGTCAGCGGCATCGCGTACTTCGTGACGGCGTGCACGCTCGGTCTCGGACTGCTCGGCGCTGGCCTCGCGCACGCGAACACTCCGTCGACCGCCTCGGCCCGACGCGTCCTGATGGCCTCGCTGCTCTATCTCCCGCTGCTGCTCGCTATCCTGGCGTTCGACAAGACATGACCGAATCGCAGGGCCCCGGCAGCGTCGTGCTTCCCGCTCCCACCGCGTGGCCGATGGTCGTCGCGCTCGGCGTCACCCTCGGATTCGCGGGGCTCGTGACCCATTTCGTCGTGAGCGCGGTGGGTGTGGCGCTCGCCCTGGTCGGCGGTGTGGGGTGGTGGCGATGCGTGCTGCCGGAGGAGCAGGAAGAGCACGTGCCGGTGCTGCCGGTGCCCGACGGGCCGCCGCCGGTAGCCCGGCCCGGGGGCGTCGAACAATTTTGGTTCGGCGACGAGCGGCATCGCGTTCGAGTTCCGGTGGAGGTTCAGCCGCTGTCCGCCGGCGTGAAAGGCGGGCTCGTCGGCGCATGCGCGATGGCCGTGTGCGCCGCGATCTACGGCATCGTCGTCCAGCGCAGCGTGTGGTATCCGCTCAATCTCCTCGCCGCCATCGCGATGCCGCGGATGGCGGAAGCCGATGCCACGACCCTGCGGGGGTTCGACGGTCTCGCTTCAGTCATCGGCCTCGTCGCGCACGGCCTGACATCGGTGCTCGTCGGCGTGCTGTACGCGGCCATCCTGCCGCTGCTTCCGCGGCGTCATCTGCTCTGGGGCGGCCTGCTCGCCCCGCTGCTGTGGAGCGGATTGCTCTGGGCCAGCCTTGGCGTCATCGATCCCGCGCTGAACGCGCGCATCGCCTGGACCTGGTTCGTCGCCTCCCAGATCGCGTTTGGCATCACGGCCGGCTATGTCGTCGCCAGCGCAACGCCGGTCGCCACCGCGCAGACGCGGCCATTCGTCGCCCGCGCCGGTGTCGAGGCGACAGGTCGAGGCGGGCGCGGGGTTTCCCCGCGACCGCCGAGCGTTGGGGGTATCGGGGGCCATTTCGGGGCGCCCGATGATAAGCGGTGACGCGATTCATCACGGCGGCCTTCGCGGCGATGCTCGCCCTGGCGGGATGTGACGCGGTGCCCGGCAGGCCGAGACCGGACGCTCGCGAGCTCGCGCCGACCGAGGTCATGGCGTTCGAGACGCTCTATGCGCGGAATTGCGCCGGGTGTCACGGCCAGGCCGGGCGCTTGGGGGCGGCGCGTGCGCTCAACGATCCCGTCTATCTCGCGGTGGCGCCGCCTGAACGCGTGCGCCGGGTGATCGCCACCGGCGTGCCGGGGACGGCGCAACCCCCGTTCGCGCTGAGCGCCGGCGGCCCGCTCACGGATTCACAGATCGACGTCCTCGTTCGCGGAATCAGGGATCGCTGGCAGCGACCGGGTGCCGTCACTGGTCACCAGATTCCGCCCTATGACGGGGGACGAGCGGCGGGCGATCTCGGCGATGTCGACCGTGGTCGCGCTGTCTTCGCCAGCGCCTGCGCCCGCTGCCACGTCGACGGCGGGCGGGGCGGTCCGCGAGGCGGTGGTATCGCCGATTCGTCCTACCTCGCACTTGTGAGCGATCAGCACCTGAGGACGACCGTCATCGCGGGGCGCTCGGATCTTGGAATGCCTGACTGGCGGGGGGACGGCGGTACCGCGCCGTTGACGCCGCAACAGGTCTCGGATGTCGTCGCCTGGCTCGTCGCGCAGCGGCGACCGGTGCCAGGGAGGCTGCCATGACGCCACCATCGCAGTCGCGAAGAGGATTCTTGTTCCGGCTCGGCATCGGCCTGAACGTACTCGGCGCCGCCCTGGTCGGCATTCCGGTCGTGGGATATATCTTCGGGCCAGCGCGCCGGCGCACCGATGGGCAGTCCTGGATCGCGCTCGGTCCGATCGGCGGCTTCCCCGCGGGCCAGACTCGACTGGCAACGTACGAGAATCCGGCCCGCGTCCCGTGGGACGGCGCGACCGCGAAGATCGCCTGTTGGGTGCGCCACATCGAGGGTGAGCGGTTTCAGGTGTTCGCCGTGAACTGCGCGCATCTGGGATGTCCGGTGCGCTGGTTCGCGCAGTCACGTCTATTCATGTGCCCGTGCCACGGCGGTGCGTATTACGAGGACGGCTCTCGCGCCTCGGGGCCACCGCCGCGCGGCTTGTTCGAGTACGAATATCGCGTCCGCGATGGCGCGCTCTGGGTGCGCGGCGGACAGCTGCCGACACTCTCGAGACCGGTGTGAGCGCGCGCGGTCTCGGGCCCGTCCGTTCGACGCTCGGCTGGCTGGAGGAGCGCGCGGGTCTGGGCGGCGCCATCGCGCCTGCTCTGGATCACCCGGTTCCGCGCAGCACGGCGAGCTGGTGGTACGTCTTCGGCAGCGCAACACTTGCGCTGTTCGTGCTGCAGGTCGTCACGGGCATCTGCCTCGCCCTCGTCTACGTGCCCTCGGCCGAAGGCGCCTATCAGAGCCTGCTCTATCTGAACTTCCAGGCACCGTTCGGTTGGTTCTTACGCGCGGTGCATTTCTGGGGCTCCAACGCGATGGTTGCGGTCATGACCCTGCACATGATCCAGGTCTTTCTCTGGGGCGCCCACAAATACCCGCGCGAGCTCACGTGGATCGTCGGCGTCTTCCTGTTCCTCTGCACGCTCGGCATGGCCTTCACCGGCCAGATTCTCCGCTGGGATCAGGACGCGTACTGGGGGCTCGGGATCGGCGCCTCGATCGCGTCGCGTGCCCCGGGTGTCGGCGACGCGCTCGTCAGTCTCCTGCTCGGCGGCCCGATCATTGCGGGGCGCACGTTGTCGAGATTCTTCGCAGTCCACGTGTTTCTCGTTCCCGGGATCCTCATCGGCATGATCGGGCTCCACGTCTGGCTCGTGCTTCGGATCGGCATTAACGAATGGCCGATGCCGGGCCGTGTCGTCACCCGCGAGACGTATCGACAGCGGTACGAGGAGGAAGTTCACAAGGACGGCGTGTCGTTCTTCCCGTACGCGGCGCGAAAGGACATGGTGGCCTGCGGCGTGGTCGTGCTCGCCGTGGTGCTCTGCGCGGTGCTCTTCGGACCGTTCGGCCCGCATGGCGTTCCCGATCCGACCCTCATCGATACGGCGCCGAAGCCGGATTTCTACTTTCTCGCGCTGTACGCGCTGTTCGCGCTGCTTCCGCCGTGGACGGAGACCGTCGTGATCCTGGTCGGGCCGGTGCTCGCGATTGGCGCGCTCTTTCTCGTCCCATTCATCGCCGGCACCGGGGAGAAGAGCTGGAAGCGCCGTCCCGTCGCCGTGCTCGGCGTCCTGGTGATCGTCCTCACCGTGACGACGCTGGCCGGGCTCGGCGTCGCCGTGCCGTGGTCACCGCAGATGGAGGCGTGGACCGCCGCCGCCACCCCGGTCCGCTACGTCAAGGGCCGCACGCCGCTCGAGCTGCAGGGCGCACTCGTGTTGCAGAACAAGCAGTGCCGCACCTGCCACAGCCTGGGCGGTGGGGGAGGCCGCCGCGGTCCGGCGCTGGACGGCATCGCGACGCGCCAGACCCGCGATCAGCTCATTCGTCAGGTGCTGCAGGGCGGCGGCAACATGCCGGCCTACGGCAAGAATCTCAGCCCCGCGGAAGTCAACGCACTCGTCGCGTTCATGGAAACGCTGCGCCCATGAGCGCATGGCCGGTCGAGCCCTCGGTGAGCGTCCCGGTCGTGGTGACGGCGGCCGTGTATCTCCGTGGATGGAGCCTCCTGCGCCGGCGCCTGGCGCAGCGGTTCGATGCTCGTCACGCCGTCGTGTTCATGGCCGGACTCGCCATCATGCTGTTCGCGCTCGCGTCACCGCTCGAGGCCCTCACGCGTCGCTGGCTGGCTGCCCACATGGTGCAGCACCTGCTTCTGATGGTGGTCGTCGCGCCCATGGTGTGGATGGGCGCACCCGTGATTCCGCTGCTCGTCAGCCTGCCCCGATGGCTCCGCGTCTGGGTGCTCCGCGCCGTGAGAGATCCAAGGGTGCGACGTCTGACGCGGTGGCTGCCTCACCCGGGCGTCGGCTGGATCGCGTTCACCCTCAGCTTCTGGATCTGGCACGTGCCGGCGCTCTACGACCTCGCGCTCGAGTCCGACCTCTGGCACCACGTCGAGCACGCGTGTTTCCTCGTGAGCGCGCTGCTGTTCTGGCGGCCGGTGATCCTCGCGTGGCCGGCGCGGATGAGCTGGGCGCGGTGGACGATGATTCCGTACCTGGGCCTCGCGATGTTCCAGAGCCTGCCGCTGGCCGCGATCCTGACGTTCTCCGACCGCGTGATCTACGCCGGATATTCGTCCCTCGACGACCAGGCACTGGCCGGCGTCATCATGTGGGTTCCCGGATCGCTTCCGCTTCTGCTTCCGATCCTCCGGCTGGTCGTTGAGTTGTCGTCGCCGGCGAAAGTGCCGGAACCCGTCCACGAATGACCACTATGCCTCGTGCGGTCCCGCGCGTCGTGATCGTGGGCGGAGGCTTCGGCGGTCTGGCGGCCGCAAAGGCGCTCCGCAAGACCAACGCCCAGGTGATTCTCATCGACCGGCAGAATCACCACCTGTTCCAGCCGCTGCTGTACCAGGTCGCGACGTCCGTCCTCAGCCCGGGGCAGATCGCCTCGCCGATTCGCGGGATTCTGAGGAAGCAGCGCAACACCACGGTGCTCCTTGGGGAAGTGACCCGTGTCGACAGCGATCGGCGACGCGTGTTCGTCGACTCGGTGGACCGCGAGGGTGTTGCCGTCGAGTACGACTATCTTATTCTCGCGACCGGCGCGAGCCACAGCTACTTCGGCCACGACGAATTCGAACAGTTTGCGCCCGGGCTCAAGAGCCTCGCCGACGCGGTCTCGATCCGAAACCGAATCCTACGAGCCTTCGAGCAGGCAGAGGCGGAGGAAGATCCGCAGAGTCACCGCGATCTGTTGACCTTCGTGCTCGTGGGCGCCGGCCCCACGGGCGTCGAGATGGCCAGCGCGCTGGCCGACCTCGTGCGCAGGGCGCTGCGATCGGAGTTTCGGCGAATCGATCCCACGTCGGCACGGATCGTCCTCATCGACATGGGGAACCGTGTGCTCGCAACGTTTGCGGAGAAATTGTCGGCGGCGGCGAGGCGTCGGCTCGAGAAGCTCGGCGTCGAGGTTCGGCTCGATCACGGTGTTGAGCATATCGACGCCGACGGCGTCATCGTGGCCGGCGAGCGCATCGCCAGCAAGACCGTGATCTGGACCGCGGGGGTGGCGCCCTCGCCAGCCGGCAAGTGGCTCAAGGCGGCGACGGATCGCGCCGGCCGCGTCCGCGTCCAGCCAGATCTCACCGTGACCGGGCATCCGGAGATCTTCGTGATCGGTGACACGGCGTCGCTCGATCGGGACGGGCATCCGCTGCCCGGCGTGGCGCAGGTCGCGATGCAGCAGGGACGCTATGCGGGGACGCTGATTCACCGACGTATCGGCGCGAAACCCGTGCCGCCTCCGTTCCGCTACTTCGACAAGGGCAACATGGCGGTGGTCGGCAAGGGCTTCGCCGTGCTGCAGAGCGGCAGGCTGGGCCTCAGCGGCTTTCTCGCATGGATGGCATGGGCGGCTGTGCATCTTGAATTCCTGGGGCAATCCAGTCTCCGCGTCAGTGTCTTCGTGCAATGGGTGTGGACGTATCTGACCGGGCAGCGGGGCTCTCGCCTGATCGTGAATCACCATGCATCGACAAAGCACGACGCGCGCTCGTGAGCACGTCGAGGAGCAGACTGTCAGGCAGGTCGCGCACGTCGATCTGCCCGCGCAAGTCCTTTTTCGAGGACCGAATCCCGCGGGCAGGAGCGGCCGTCTCAAGGGCTGTCGGGAAGCCGCTGGAATCTGTGTTCTCGTGTCGGAGAGGAGAAGGCGATGAGCGGATTGCGATGGTGGGTGCTTGTGCTTGGCGTCGCGATGGCGATCGCCGGGTGTGTCAGCGTGTCGACCACGGAGACCGTTGCAGACGCATCGGCCCTCCCCGAATCGTCCCTGTCCCCGTCCCCGACCTCCGAAGGAGCCGAAAAGGCGACAGGTGAGGAGACCCTCGTTGAGGATTACGACCCGTGGGCGCCCTTCAATACGGCGATATTCTCCTTCAACCGCAAGGTCGATCGCTACGTGTTGAAGCCGGTCGCGAAGGCGTGGGACAAGATCGTGCCAGACCCGGTGGAGCGGAGCCTCAAGAGGGCCTTCGATAACCTCAGCATGCCGCGTCGCCTGGTGAATAACCTCTTCCAGCTCAAGCTCAAAGGCGCCGGTCAAGAACTGGCTCGGTTCGGCCTCAACTCGACCCTCGGGCTCGCGGGGTTGTTCGACGTCGCCAAAGTTTTCGGTGTCGAAGCGAGCGAGGCGGACACTGGCCAGACCCTGGGCCGCTATGGCGTGAGGCCCGGGCCGTACCTGGTGTTACCGTTTCTGCCTCCTCTGACGGCCCGCGATGGAATCGGCTTCGTCGTGGATACAGCGCTCAATCCGTTCAACTACGTCATCTTCCCCTTCGCCGCCCTGGCGGGCACAGCGGTCGGGAAGCGCGTCGACGAGCGGGCGCTCAACCTCGATCTGTACGAGAACGTCGAGGAAAGCACCGTCGACCTCTACAGCGCAGTCCGGAATGGGTATCTGCAACAGCGGCAGAAGATGATCGACGATCTCCGACTGGAGATCCGCTGATGAAACCTGGCTGCCGTGCCTGCCTCGTGCTCGCGAGCGCCCTCGCCCTCGTGCTGCTGACCGGCCCGGGCGCCACCGCCGGGCCGCCAACGGATCAACTGCGGGAGTCCATTGATCGGGCCCTCACGGCTCTGGCGGATCCAGACCTCCGAAAGGACATCAGGACCCGGGAGCGGCGGGCCGCCCTCCGCGGGATCGCGAACGAGGCGTTCGACTTTGAAGAGATGACGAAGCGTGCTCTGGCGCGGCACTGGCACGGACGCACGCCGGCCGAGCAGAAGGAATTCGTCCAACTGTTCGCCGACCTCATGGAGCGCTCGTACGTGTCCACGCTCGAGCTGTACGCCGGCGAGAAGATCCGCTACGCCGGCGAGTCGGTCGAGGGTGAGCAGGCGACCGTGCGCACCAAGATCGTCACCAAGCAGGGCACGGAGATTCCCGTCGACTACCGAATGCACTGGCGCGGCGACCGCTGGCTCGTCTATGACGTCGTCATCGAGGGGATCAGCCTCGTCGCCAACTACCGATCGCAATTCAATGCGATCATTCAGACGTCGACGTATCAGGAGCTCGTAGCGCGGATGAAGACGAAAGTGGTTTCGGTCGCCGAGGGCACAAAAGAAAAAGGGGCCGCGCTCAAGCCCTGAGCCGTTCAATTCATGATGAAGCGACGACACCCAGTCCGCCGGCGCCGGAGCACTTGCTCACGATGCCGAGCCGGTGATTCGCGCGGCCGGGTGCCAATCGGCTGGCGGGCGATAGCCCGTTAGCATCTCCAGGTTGGCGCGCGGAATCGAATCGCGTGGACGCTTCGAAGATGCGCCTTCCCACTCAGCCACTTGGGACGTCGCGGCGCCGTCCTCGCGCTCGGCACGGCAG
>Ga0209802_1002612_pt1 | contig 12418 bp, 10 predicted proteins | sample GraSoiAngelo_129_FD_185886 | JGI IMG/M metagenome (GOLD analysis project Ga0209802, IMG submission 185886) | Grasslands soil microbial communities from the Angelo Coastal Reserve, California, USA - 14_0927_12_40cm (SPAdes) (version 2) | ecosystem: Environmental > Terrestrial > Soil > Grasslands ... | reverse complement strand
CTCTAACTAAGTAAACTGTCTGGAGTCTCGGAATAGTGTCTGTGAGTGATAAGACGAGAAGGGCCTTGAAGGATTTCGGCCTCACTGACTATGAGGTGAAAACATATGTTGCATTGGTCGAGGCCGGCCCCATGCCAGCTAGTGATTTGAGTACTCAGGCAGGAGTTCCATACTCGAAGATTTACGAGATAATAGGAAACCTCGAACGGAAGGGTTGGGTCGAGACGGAACAAGGAAGACCAAGTAAATATTATCCAAAGGCGCCCACGATGGCTCTTGAGTCATCTAAAATTCGGATCGAGAACAATCTAAAGCTAAGTCTAGACGAAGCCCTGGGCGAGCTTCAACCCCTCTACGAGAAAAAGGACGTTAAGGAGAAGCCAGATATCTGGATCGTAAGAGGCCAAAACAATATTCTGGACAAGATCAAAGAGACTCTAGACCGGACCAAGAGGGAACTCCTCGTCGCTGTGCCCGTGGTCCCGGAGGCCATCGTGACCCTGGCCGCTCCATTGCTGTCCATAATGCGAGACAGAGGCGTAAAAGTCTCGATACTCGTCACCTCTGTGGCTAGCAGGGACGTCCTCAGAGGATTGAGAAGCATTGCAGATGTGAGAGTTCGCGAACAAATGTTCGGCGGCGGGATAATATCGGATAATGACCAAATAATACTCCTCCTCGGCGAGGAACCAGAGAAAGGATTGACTCTTGCGATCTCCTCAGATCACATTGGTCTTGTGAAGTTCGGAAAGAACTATTTCGAATATCTCTGGGAAAACTCGAAACCCTCCAGTTAGTCGCTCCAGACGAGGAAGGGAGAGCTTCTACTCACGGTTTTATCCCAGGCACTTTGCGACCTGTATGAAGCCGCTGGTTGGTCTCGAGTTGCGGGGGTTGCCAAGCCAGGTCAAAGAGCAAGAAGACGGGTCGCATCGCTTGAACGCGCAGGGCTTAGGACCCTGTCCCGTAGGGGTTCGTGGGTTCGAATCCCACCCCCCGCACCAACTCCGCATTTGGATTTTGCTGACATGATCTGCGAGAGTGACGATCTGACTTCAGTTCTTCTACAAAACCCTCAATATGCCTTAGTTCCGTAACGAGTCTTAGTTGATTACGTCCGAAGATCCGGAAAGGCAAGCAATAAAAGCCCTGAAATAATGACAGGGTTTCTTGCTTGAAATCGGCCGCGTCAGCGAGTATCCTGTCGCTCATCATCCTACTACCGGCGTTGGCGCAGGGGACATTCTTGGGAATCTCCGAGATTGGGGCCAAATCAATGCTAAATGCGACGAATGGCCCGCAATCGATTCTGGAGGTTTGGAGCCCGGACGTTCGTAGTTCGAATATGACGAGCACAACCCTGTTTCCAGTGGGTAGTCAGTTCACTGCGCGAGTTAACGTTACAAACGCTGGTCCGATTGCTGGCTTTGATGTCTTCCTGAACTACAATCTCACATTTGGCCCGGACGTTATTCAGGCGGTGAAGACCGGTGACGAGCTTTCCGGCGGATTATTTGACCCGTCGAGTCAGCCCAGCGGATGTTCAGTTTTGGTGATCAAGAGCGAGGTAAACCTTCCACCGGATCGGATACGCTTTGCTGCAATTCTCCAAGGAGGATGCGCTGCAAGCGGAACCGGGACCCTCTTCAAGATCCTTTTCCAAGTCGTCGGCAATGGCGCCGACTTCATCAACATAGTTAGGACAACATCGTTGGGACAGAGAGCAACAACAATAGTTGGCCCCGCACCTCTCGCATCTGTTGTCCCAATCCAGCCGTTGGACGGCCGCTTTCAAAACGTGCCCGGAACACCACCAATCGCCCGGTTCAGCTATGGTCCCTCGTATCCAGTCAAAGGTGACCTGGTCCACTTCGTTGGGAGCCAAAGCTACGATCCAGATAATAGCACAATAATTGGAAACGGAATTCGTAAGTACTTATGGCTCCTTGGTGATGGAACACTCCTAGACGGTGCCAACCAGACTCACATTTTCGTCTTCCCGATTTTGATCCCTGCATCGGGCAACTTTTCTGTCATGCTAATTGTGTGGGACTTTGCGAACCTGCCTGGGGACATAACGCAAATTGTCAGTGTATCACCCGGTATTGGCCAAGCGGGCAGCTTCAATTGGAGCGGATACGCAGTCTCGTCATCACCTGGCTCTATCACGGATGTCAAGGGGTCTTGGATAGTCCCAGGAATAATAGAGTCATGCGGGACAACAGACAAGTACGCTTCAATTTGGGTGGGTATCGATGGATTCAACTCTCCCTCCGTTGAACAAACAGGAACTGATTCCACGTGTATAGGGGGAGTAAAGTCGTACTATTCATAGTACGAACTCTATCCCCATTCCGCCCACGTAATTAATCCGATGAAAATCAACCCCGGTGACACAATCTTTGCGGAAGTGAGCTTCTCCTCTGGAAAATTCAATCTGACAATTGCGGACCTGTCCAATGGAGGACACTTTTCAAAGATGGCGAGTGCAAAAGCCGCTCAAAGATCCTCGGCCGAGTGGATTGCCGAAGCACCGTCCTCCAAAACGGGTATCGTCCCGCTCGCCAATTTTGGCACAGTGAGATTCGGACAAGATTATACAGGCGTCCCGAACAGCTGCTACGCCACACTCTCCGGAACAACTGGTCCGCTGGGCTCTTTCGGGTCGAGGATTCAAGAAATCACAATGGTTAGCCCGAGCTTTGCAATCAAGGCGACCACGACGGCGTTCTCGCCCGACGTTACCAGCTTCGCCGTAAATTGGATCAGTGCAGGACCGTAAACCAAGTTTAGAATTTTCGTATCGACTTGCCCATTATGGGTCGGTGTTTGAGTGCTCTTAATATCCCGCGATAGCGTCCTCTACTCAGTGGACGATGGCGGGGTTGCGGAAAGCGAAAGACTCCTCCCAAAACGACGCACGCGCGCGTAGGGTGAGACGTCAGAGGATATTCAACAGAGTCGTCCTCGTTGGTACACTCGTGATAATTATCATCGTGACCGCTTATGCGTTTTCCCGGCCCCAAGGACTAGTTTTGCCATCATACTTGAACAGATGCGTACCAGTGAAAGCAAAGCTTGCCTACAGCTCCGACTTCATAGTCCAGATTCTCGTTAACGGTCAGAACGTTACTATTCCTTCGGGGATAGGCATCGTCGGAAGCTGCATCCGGCCAATCCACACTTTCAGTTCCAGCGGTACGGTCCATATCGACACTGATGAGAATAGAACTTATACTTTGAAGGATTTCTTTCTTTTGTGGGGAATTACTTATGGTGAGAAGTACGCGACATTCAACAGCAATCAGTTGTTGCTTCAGCATGGCCCCACCGTTCTGCGGGTGGGTAACCAAACTGATTCACGCTTTGAGAACCTTCCTCTTCCCACTTCGGGAAACGCCCAGGCAAACCCGATCATAACAATAAGCTGTGACGGATGCTGATGGTTGCAGCTAGTCTGGGACTCCTGACCCCGCGATGAGGAACTTGTTTCAACCGGACGTCCTACTCAGACCGACCAGCTTTCTCAGGGAGTGAAGGGGACTATGTTCTCTAATGCAATGTTTGTCCAGGGTTGTGGCAGGACCCACCCCTCGTCGATGTGGGATTGAAGAACAACAGTTTCGGTGCTGATCTCGGTCGGGCTCGCTGGGTGAAGCGATGGCCTTAGCCAATAGTTGTAGGCGCTAGATGGGCATTGTATGGTAGGCGCTGTCGCATGCCAGCATGCCCCGACAGCAACCGCGTCAGTAATCGTCACTTCTCCATCGTCATTCTGATCGGCCCAGCTGAACTCTTGGAACTGCCCTGATTGAGCGGCGGTTCCTGTTCCCGTTCCCCAAGATGGATTGTAACTGCGGAAGTATTGGAGAAATGGGTCAGTATTGCCAGCCTTGCTAGTGAAGTCGAAGGCGTTTAGGAGGATACCTCCTCCTGGTGCAAGTGACTGTCCTCCTCTACTCCCGTCAGCGTTTCGAGAACACCCGGTGCCTACCTTACCTAAGTCAACGCTGAATACGGACCTGCAGACGTAGGGTCCGCTGCCCACAAAAGTACCAGCGGCGATCATGTCATACGATGTGTTTGTCTTCGCCGGGTCAGCTTTACCTACGTCTCCGTAAGTCAGGTCTCCAGCGAGTTCCCAGAGATGTCTGGGGATTATAGGGACTCCAGCTAGGTTGACCAGATGGGAGATGCTCTGGCCCTGCATGGTAATGTCCAGCAACGATGACTTGAGTATCTTCACGGCTAGAACCTGCTGCACGTTAGGGAATATGCTTGCAGAGGGGACGTCCCTCATGTTCAACAATGTGAACTTTATGTCGGAAGCGTTAAGCGCGACGCCGTCCTGCCATCTCAGGTTCTGTCGCAACTCGACGAGGAAGTGACTGTTTCCTGTTTGAGGATCGACGGATGGCGTGTAGTTATCGCACATCCAGCAGATAATGTTAGCAGGCTGAATGGGACTGGCCGCGAATAGAGTGTCATAGACTTCTCCTAGAACGTTGAACTCCCAGACTGTTTCAGCCTTGAACGGGTTAAGTTGCGACGTTCCTTGTCGCTGCCCCCATCTGATAATATTACTTCCTCCTCCGAACTTGTACAGCGGATTTGCCGGAGTATAACTAGTGTCGTTTCGTGCGTTCAGTAGCGTCCAAGAGTTCGGATAGCTCGCGCCTCTGGCGTTCACTACTCCTGCTATTGACCTAAGAGCGGCGACTCGTATGCCTCTTGCAAATATCGGTATGTTTCCGGCATGCTTTCCAAATTCGTTGAAGGCTGACAGCGTATTAGTCTTGAACGTGGCAATGTCTGGAGTCTGCGAGGCCGCATCGATGAGGCTGTCGAAGGATGGAATACACAGGAATCCGTAGTTTAGAGTTTCACCGTTCGTTCGTCCACCGCATTGGTCGGAGGCAAAAACACTACCGTACAAAGCTCGTAAATGGTCAGGAAACGGGCCTGGCAGAGACCAACCAAAAGTGTACAGGTCCCAGTCATCGGTTGCCCCGTCGGGGGAAGAGGCGAAGACGATCGGCGCCAATTGGGCAATGTTGGCGACTGTTAGAGTAAATACACTGGTCCCGAAAAGCTGGTTCACGGCGCTCGAGAATCCGATGCCGAGTGCGTACCGATTAGGATCATCGCTTCTTACCATGAACCTAATTGGATTATTCCTGATATTCACAAGGCCGGGACTCGTGGTGTCGATGATACAGTCTCTATTGTCATCTTTCAAACCTATGTTTGCAGCGATGAGATGAGAGCGGGCCGCACAGAAATCCGGCGAGCCGGGCTGTGCAAAACCGCCCGGACTGGGTGCTATGTGGAAGGCGCTTACGTCTGCTGGGTGGACTATGCCGGAGACGTTTTGGTTCGTCAAAGTATCCCAAACGACTTGGGCGGATAGTGGTGTTGCTGAAGGATCCTTGGCGGGAGGCGATGGATCTGCGAGTGCCTGCCCGGCCCCCGATAGGGGACCATCGTTGACAAAGCTCTGCCTATCTATCATATGGGCGAATGCTTCCCGTATCTCTATGCCGCACGCGCTCACGCCGTGTTGAAAGTCACAGCCCCAAGCTCGCCAAGTGCTCGACGCATAGTTGAAGTCTATTCCAAACATTCCATACTGGCCCTGACCTGGGCTAAGTACGAAATCAGGGTTATTGTCATAGGAGGCGAACTGGGCTTTAGCCACAGGCCAATCGGTCAAGTCTAGTCGGCCGGCTTCAAAATCTGAAAACTCACTGATTTCATTTGAATAATAATTGAACTGAAGGTTTGGAACACGAGGACCGTAAGGCGCCCATAGGTTTGAAGACGAGTCAACTGCAGCGCCAGGAGTTGCTACGGCAGTATGCCAGAAGGGTGTTAACGAGGCTAGGGACAACGCTATTAACAGAGTTACCGTAAGAAATCTCAATGGAGATACTTGCGCAAGCTCGTACTAGGCTACGGCTCTTAAGTATATCCACTTTCATCGGATGCCTAGGCGGGCCATGGGCAGAGACAGGCATATTCAGTATTCTTAGGATATACGTGGCAAATGGTTTGGCGCTCAGATTTTCGTTACAGCCTGTTAGGTAAGCATAATTATGAATCACCGTTAATCGATAAGGGTCAGATGAGTTGAGCCAGGAAGAGTCGGAGAAGGCGTCAGATGACCGACGCTTCTATAACGTGGACAGGTTTAGGGACGTTGTAGACCCCAAGGCATCGGTAGTTCCTCCTAAGGGTTTTCGGTCTTTCTTAGCTGGGTTAGGAGCAGTTGTTGATTCAATCTCTGGGTTGCTCTCTGCTTTGGCTGGAATGCTTGTCGTGTTTGTGAGCCCGGTCATAGTTATTGTCGGTGCTCTTCACGGGCTCGTATGGTTTGTGGTAACTTTTTTGGGCGTATTGGGAGGGCCGGGCTTTACGTTGAGCGTAGGATGGGAGCCTCCTTGCAGCTCCGCGACTACGACTTTGCGCGGAGGGTTGGAGCTCAACTCCTAGCTTTCGGCGCAGTCCTAGCGATAATAGTGTTCTTCGTCTTGATTCTTCCCAAGCTTGCATTCAGGCTCCCATGACTTCTACACTTTTAGGACAAAATTTCGTGACAGATTAGTCTGAGTCTTGGCATTTTTTGCCGGAGAGTAAGGCGAAGTGATGGAGGGGTACCGAAAAAACCCCTTCTAGGTTTTAGAATAGTCTTGGCCTTAGCAGTGAGTTCCGAAGCCTGCGTTGACGAGGGTTACGTCGAGTATGTTGATCTTTGCGTCATTGTTCTGGTCAGCGACTGGATTGTATCGGCTACCTCCGAGGTTTTGCCCGAAGACCGTGTTGACTGTCCCCACATCCAAGATGTTGACGACGCAGTTACCGTCGAGGTCGCCCCTGAATTTCTGAGTAAACGCAAGGAACAATACCACATTGTTGCCAGTGTTCAGTTCACCGCTAACGGGGGCTACTGCCGCCCCGATGATATACTTGCCTCTTTGTAGGGTGCTTGCATCCCAGCTGAGCGTGACAATTGTGCTCGTATTAGGCGCGAGAGTCGCGGTCGTACTGGCCAAGAGTAGGCCACCCGACGGTGTACTGCCAACTGCTACGGTCTCACCAGTATCGTACAATCCGTTCTTAGTGTTCGTATTAGTGCCGTTGTCCCAAACGATACTTTCACCTGAGTCCCAAACCTGGTTCAGGTTCGAGTCAACGTAGCTCAAGTGTTGAGGACTGAGGGCAGTAGCCAGTGGAGGAGGAGCGGTGAGAGTTAGGACCGTTTCGGCGGCGGGGGCGGTGCCTACGATGATTGCCTCCCCGGTATCGAAGACGTGGTTACCGTTCGCGTCGTTGAATACTGTTTCACCGAGGTCCCACGCTCCGTTAGTGTTTAGGTCGACGAACTCTAGCTTCAAACTGAGCTTGACTGCTGTTCCGCTTGCGGGCGCTGTTCCAGCTATGACGAAGTCGGGATCGTAAACGTTGTTGTTGTTAATGTCGTAGACCACAGGCTCTCCCGAGTCCCAGCCTTGATTACTGTTTGTATCGGCGAACTTGATCAGTGTGTCCAGTGCCACGGCCGTGTTGTTCAGAGGTGCAATGCCTGAGACTAATGTGTCGTTGTGGAATTTGCCAAAGCTGTACTTGCCGTCACCGTTAGAATCCTGCACTACAGGTTCTCCCGTATTCCATACTCCATTGGCGTTTGAATCGACGAACCTGATTGATGTATCAAGTGTCAACGACCTCCCGAAGGTGGGGGAACCCGCGATCACAGTATCGGTTAGGCTCGGGTTGTATGTGCCACTGGAGTCTGCATCAAGAATCACCGTCTCTCCCGGATCCCATACATTGTTGCCGTTAGTGTCTACGTATTTGATCCTGAAATCGAGCAATCCTGAGCCGAACAATCCGTTACAGTCAGAATCCAATATCACAGTTTCCCCGGTATCATAGATCTGGTTATTGTTAGCATCTACGAAAGCGAGCCTGCAATCGTTGTTAAGTAGAACAACCCTTGCGGTCGAATTTACGACAAAGGACGTTTCCGTTACGGTGCCCAGATTTGCTACCGTCACGTTAAGCTTTAGTGGCGAGCCTAAACTTACGCCCGCATAGGCAAAGTTTCTAGAGGCAGAGAATGCTTGGACTGCCAAGTCATGTGTTTTCAATACTGTGACGGTGATCGTGAAGTTCTTTGCGATAAGGACCTCAGAATAAGTTCCTTGTGATGTCGCGGTCGCGTTGAACTTGTATGTTCCAGGCTTGGTGGCTGAAGCTGACGTCGTCACGTTAAGGGTTGCGAGGAACCCAGGCTTTACGATTAACCCACCAGTTTGTGGTTTCACCTCACAAATCGCACTAGCGAAGTTAGGGAAGCAGTTTGTCCCAAATGCAATCGAATCGTTCGTGCCGCTAACTAGTGTAGCATTAAGCGTCAGAAAAGTCTGGTTCCCAGCCTCCTGAGTGTAGGTCTTTCTTGAAGCGCTAAAATTGAATACGGGCGCGGGTGGCGGTCTTATGACTAGCTTCAGCCAAATTGACTTTACCAGATTCCCGGAAATCCCAGTCGCAGTAGTGTTCCCAATTATCGGGATCGAATAGTTTCCTGACGGTGTTGTAGTAGCGCCTCCTTTTGGTCCTCCGTTTATGGTCAGAGTCAGAGTCGAACTACACGTGGCAGCTGCTGGACAAGTAGAGGGAGCGAAGACCGCGCCGGTGTTTAGCGGCAGTCCGAGAGCCTGAAGGGTAATTACGCTTGCCAGTCCAGTAGGCGCCGTCGCGATTGAAACTGTGGCCGTCTGGCTAGCGCTTGAGGAGGCAAGAACAGGCCTATTGATCGTGACAATCGTAGGGCTCACTGCCAATGGGAAATCCGCAAAGGGTGCACTCCTACTATCATAGAAAGCGTCAATTGGCTTGTACGGGACACTGCCCGGGTTTTGGATCAGAGACTTCCTTTCAATGTGTATTACCGTTGCTGCGCCGGTACCCGATAGTGCATTGAAGCCGACGCGGAATAGTATTCCGTTACCATTCACGAATGGTGTTCCCGAGTCCGTGTCTACAACGGCGAGACGGAGAAAGCCGTGGACGTTATCAGTAGTATTAGATCGAGTCGTTGAGACTACGGCGAACAGGCAACCTTGGGCTAGCGGGCATCCGGCTCCGCTGAATGTTGAATTCTTAACTGATAAAAATGCGGCCGTCCAAGTTATGTTGATATCATAGCCTTTGATGAGTCCAGCATCGGTGATGTTTACGTCCAACCGGAAACTTTGAGGACTCCTGATTAAAGTATCGACAACGACGTTCGACTTTTTCGCTTCGCTGAAGAGACCCAATATTGCAGGATTATTCGGCGGAGCCGCGTGCACTTCAGCGACGATCGGAACGTTGGGTAAAGTCCCGAACATTGCAAGTATCGTTCCGAGCAATGTAAGTATAATGAGTAGAGTAGAGTTTACTCGCTTAAGATTCATTCAATTGCCTCTAGGGTCTGAATTTGAAGCTCCTAACCTGTTAAGGGCTTAAAAGCTTTTGTCGGATCACGTTACTTCACGATTGCCGCGTAAGTTTTTGGATATAGTCGGATTGACGTAGCCGCTTTTCAAGGATTCTCGATCATGTGAGAAAAGACGAGAATTTCCCGCTACCCGGAGCTTCGTGTAATAAGCTACACGCTGGAGAAATAAAAGAAACAGGGGGTTTAGTGCCCTAGACGCTTCTGGTCTTAGGCCTATGGGACGTTGACGACTACTTTGAATATGCTCGGGGTGGCTGATGCGAGTAGTTGTGAACCGTCTGCGAGCATTATCACTCGGCCTGCAGTCCCTGAGACTATGAAGATGTCGTTGGCGTTGGGTACCGTGAGGGTTCCGTCGATCTCTGCGAATTGTCCGGGCGCTAAAGTTAGCATGCCACCATTCACTGAGCCAGTGACTCCTCCGACGCTCCTGTATGAGAATAGGGCGCCTGCGGTGATTGAGCTAGTGCCGGTGTTAGTGATTCTGCAGAACAGTCCGTCTGTTAGTCCCTTCGCTAGGGTGTTGAGACCATCGTTGATTGCGCGGCAACCAACACTTTGTAGGGCAACATTGGATGGAGGCATGTAGGTGGTTCCGGTGCATGTGCTGGGTATGATGATGACATTGCCATTCACTAGACCTGCAAGGGTGCACGATGAGAAGCTGACGGACGAGGGATACTCGGATGCGGTTGCAACTGTTGAAGACGTAGGGTCGTTTACTTGGCCGCTAATATTGACGAGTGCTGCGCTTGGACCGACTGTTACGCCTCCCAAAATGGCCACGGCGAATCGGACCAAGCCTATCTCTGGGATGACGTCCGAACGTAGGATTAGTACGTTCTGGACCGCTGGGTCAAAAGCCGTGCCGCTTAGCGTTGCGCCTGTCAAGGTGATCACGTCTGGGTTGACTCTCACGCTGATGTCGTAGCCTGCAAGGTTCGCTGCTCCGCCAGCGCTGACCGTACTGGTGAAGGCGGAACCGAAGTCAGCAGTTATTGGTGAGGTAGAAACTATAGCGGGTTTAGCGGCGTTTACTGGTACGAGGGGGATTGCCATTATGAACATTGCGATTAGCATTGTAGCTTTTGTTAGCATTTTGTTTTCCACTTCGAATTACTTCCGGAACAGAACTCGGACTCTCCTAATATAAGAGTTGTCAAATCGGAGCGTCGTCGTATACCTGTGGAGATAGGCGGAATGCCCGTTCAACCCGTGGAACTCTCCATAGGCTACCCTGATTCGCTGCGCGCCTATCTTTTCGTTTTTCGAGACTTTAGACTTTTCTGAGGGTCCCGTACCCTTCTTTCGAATAGGGAAGTGCCGCCAAGAAGTCCTGAGCTAGTTATGATCAATCCCATCATAACCCAAGTGCTCCGATTGTTCTGCGATTCTAGAATCAAACTATTGTTCGATGCCACGGCTCCCCATGGCGCTTCAATTACTGCTTTCAACTTGTATACGGCGTTCCAAAGTAGATTTCCTATTTCTCCCGCTTCATTGAATTGTTCGTGGAACGTGAGGTTGAACCCAGTATCTGCTTTGTACAGGAACCTAGAGTCTCCTATATCGTAGCTAGCGGTCCAGGCAGTCAATGGGGTACTCATCGATGCGAAATTGAACAAGGTCAGATTGTCGGTGAGGTCCCCGACTTCTGACCTGTCTATCAAGTGATCATTCAGGTACCATCTCCTCACACGCTGAAGCGGGGGCGGTGATGTGGGTTGTAGCTGGGCAAAAAGAAGGATCCTGTTCTCAAGATAACTATTGACCAGAGTATTGATACTGAAATTCCCGGCCTTAATATCGTCTCTAATGCTGAACGATCGCCAAGCCAAATCAAAAATTTCCGCGTCTCCCTTTTCAGAAGATAATCCTACGACATTGAAACCGAGGTCGTAATGGTAGATCGTTCCGTTCGAACTGCCGTCAAAAGTGACCTGCGTCGCAGAGACCGAAGGGCTCTTTTCCTTTAGGGCTTTGTTGAGAAAGCTCGAGAGGAGGGAGGAGTTTCCGCCTTCGATGTGGATCTTGAATACTGGAAGCTGGCCAAAGGGTGAAGAACTGTTCACAGCAGGTGGATTAGGCAGAGCCTGAAGCAAGGCACCCGAAATATGCACGGGAATCGTCGTGCTTGTTACTTGGATTGTATAGTCGGCAGATGCAGCCGTAATCGGCGCTGACAAAATCATCGACAAAAGTAGAAACGGAGCCACATAAGGGATTGGTATTCTTAGGTTCAAGGTCACGGTGAGCTTCTGTTCCGTTTAGCGCATTGTCCGAAAATATATTGGATCCATTGGGAGTTTGAAGTTCCTTCCGGAGTCACCTTCGCTGCCTAAGGCGCGGGTTAAAGAGTGTATCCAGGGAGAAGCCAATCATTACGAACGCCAGTGAAACGAGAGCTATCGAGATTCCCGGTGGCAGTACCCACCACCAGATTTGCTGGGCTCCATTTTCTTCGACGAGGTTAAGCATCCTTCCCCATGACAAGACTGACACGTCTCCCAACCCTAGAAAGCTCAGAGCCGCTTCGGTTAGGATCGCGCCCGGTACGGCTAATGCCAGGTTGACGTAAATTAGTCCGACGATGTTGGGGATAATGTGTCTCGATGTTATGTGTCCAGCACCGGCGCCTGCTGCCTTAGCCGCCTCCACGAATGGTCTTTCTCGGAGGGAGAGGACTTGGGCTCTAACGACTCTTGCAAAGCCCATCCATCCGAGGAAACCGATTATGAGTATGAGCACGAATAGTCTATTCGGTCCGAGGCTATTTCCGATGACGGCCACGAGGACTATCAAGAGGGGGAGGCCGGGGATAACGAGCAACATATCAGTGAACCTCATCAAGACCTCGTCTACTACCTTTCCAAGATAACCTGCCATCAATCCCACCGCCAGACCAAGGACTAT
>Ga0209802_1002611_pt1 | contig 12421 bp, 8 predicted proteins | sample GraSoiAngelo_129_FD_185886 | JGI IMG/M metagenome (GOLD analysis project Ga0209802, IMG submission 185886) | Grasslands soil microbial communities from the Angelo Coastal Reserve, California, USA - 14_0927_12_40cm (SPAdes) (version 2) | ecosystem: Environmental > Terrestrial > Soil > Grasslands ... | reverse complement strand
CGGCCAGGGTGTTGAGAGCGATTAGCACGGCGGCGGCATTGTTATTCACCACAATGGTGGAGATATCAGATGCTTTCTCAGCCGAGCTGCGCTTGGCCCGAGCGGGTCGGAGACCCGCTCCCACATCGGCTGTGTCCTCGGACAATAACCGTCGGAACAGGCGGTCGACGTGGACATCTCGCTTGCCGCGCTCTCCGGCGGCCATGTCGAACTCCAGGTTGGAATAGCCCAGAGCGACATCACGAACATGGTCGAATGCCGTGGCACACAACGGCGCGCGGCCCAGATTGGTGTGGAGGATGACTCCGGTAGCGTTGATTACACTACGCAGGGAATAAGCCAGGGATTGTTGGAACTGGTGCTCAATCGCAGCGGGCAAGCCACTGATCGCAATCTCCAGACGGTCCGGATTAAGAACTCCTGCAGCGATTTCCTCGCGCATACGGGCCAGCACGGCTCGAGCCGCCTCGGCAACCGCAACGTGCCCCTCACGAGTAACGAGTGCAGCGACTTCGGGCGTGCGCAGTAGCTCGTCTACTGCCGGAAGCTTACGATAAAGATCGGACCGCGTGGCCACCCTCACGACCAGTGATTATGGCACGTCTCGAAGAGAAAGACCGAGCGACCCCGCCGGAATTGAAGTGGGGGCTCAGGATTGTCCGACGTCGCCTTTTGGAACTTGCACGATATTGTTACGGATGGCGTAGAGAACCAGCTCGCCGACGGAATGCAGCTTGAGCTTGCGCATGATGTTGCTGCGATGGGTTTCCGCCGTTTTCACACTCAGATCCAGAACCGAAGCCACCTCTTTCGTGCTTTTGCCCTCGGCGAGGAGTTGAACAATCTCACGCTCGCGCGGCGTCAGGCTGGGGATGGTGGGCTCAGCGTCGTAGACTCCACCGCCTTTCAGGTAGCCTTCCAGCACCATCTCCCCCACTCGCGGAGTGAAGAAAGTCCGGTTCTGTTGGACAGCGTCTACAGCGGCGACCAGGTCGCGGGCGGCGTCGGATTTGAGCACGAAACCGCGAGCTCCAGCCTGCAAGACATCACGCACTACCTGGTCAGTGTCCGTAATCGTTAAGATCAAAATCTTCTGGTTCGGATACTTGTGCAGGATTTGGCGCGTCGCATCGAGGCCGTTGAGGTTGGGCATTCCGATGTCGAGGATAACCACATCGGGGTGTAACTGCTGCACCATGTCCACAGCCTGTCGTCCGTCCCCCGCTTCCCCGCAGACTTCCCACCCGCGGGATTGCAGCAGGTTACAGAGACCTCTGCGCACTATCTCATGATCGTCGGCGACCAAAATACGAACATTAGCCATAAGCGAAAACCGAATCGCAAGAGATGACTCTTGCTTCGAAGCGCTCTCCAGGAAGCGGAATCTCCGTTCCAGTCTGTTGTTTGCGGATTCGACCCACCGATCTGGTCTGAGTTCTGGGGAACGGCTCTGTCTACTATGCAGAGGGAAACCCCTATTTGTAACTACAGTAAACACTGTATGGACTTCCCGGCAAGGATTTGGCGGTATAGAGGGATTGTTTTCCCGCTGACATTGGGCAGATTTATACTGTCTAGTCAAGGTAAAGATGTAAACAAGATGTAAAGATTTGCGCCTACTCGTCACGTAGTTATCTCTCGGCTCCATTCGACCTCCAGAACTGAGAAATTGGTCAATTGGGAGTGGCTGGCATAGGTGGGCTCTGCCCTCGCGACAGGTTGGTTCGTACCCGCCGCGCTTCAATGAGATGGGGATTTCGGATGCACATTAAGATTTTGATCGTTGATGACCACGAAGTTGTGCGCCAAGGCCTGCGGACCATCCTGAAGGCTCGCCAGGACTGGGAGATCGTGGGAGAGGCGGAAAACGGGCAAGAAGCGGTACGGGCCGTCATGGAAAACAAACCAGACGTGGTTATCCTGGACATCACGATGCCGGTCATGAGTGGGCTGGAGGCGACCCAGGAAATATGCGCGCTCAATCTCGGCAGCCGGGTTCTGATCTTCACCATGCATGATTCCAAGAGCCTAGTGAAGGCAGTTCGCAAGGCTGGCGCGAGCGGCTACGTGCTCAAATCGCACGCTGCCCGCGATCTGATTCGGGCCATCGAAGCCTTGCTCGGAGGAGGCTCATTCTTTGGCGGCGATGTGGCAGACGCGATCCAGGACGAGAATAGTGCCAAAGGCCCAAACCTGCTTTTGCGCATGTCCTTCCTGCCTGCCTGAACTGGCGCCTGCACAGCCTTCCCTGGCTTGGGAATCAACCTCGGGCCGCTCCTGGGAATCTAACGCGGGATGCCGAGCCAAGAAGAATTGGCGGTTGAAACCCGACGCCTCACTGCCCCCGAAATCTTTAGCGCTGCGGTCGAGAACGCGCGCGAGGAACTGCGGCGCCCGGCCCGCAGTTTGGCCTTCTCCGGCCTGGCGGGAGGCCTGACCATGGGACTGACAGGACTAAGCGTGGCTGCCGTACGAGCGATCCTCGGCAGCGGCACTTGGGAGGAACTGGTCTCGTTCGTCGTCTATCCCGTCGGTTTTATCGCGGTGATCATCGGCCGTGCCCAGCTCTTTACGGAAAACACCCTCTACCCAGTGGTATTGGTTCTCGATGAACGCCACCGCCGAATGCAGAATCTGGCGAAGACTCTGCAGCTCTGGGCGGCCGTGTTCGGCGCGAATGTCATTGGGGCTTTCCTGTTCGCGTTGCTGGCAATCAGGTCGGGGGCATTGTCGGCGGATATCGCGGGTCAACTGGTGGCTCTCGGAAACTTGAGCGTCACGGGATCGGCTGCCCATTTCTTCTGGAGTGGAATTGTCGGTGGCTGGTTGATTGCCCTTGTGGCGTGGATGGTGACAGCCAGTCAGTGGACCATCGGTCAAGTGGTAATGATCTGGCTGCTGGCCTTTGTGGTGGGCATCGGCAAGTTCGCCCATTGTATAGCTGCGAGCGGCGAGATCCTGGCGGCGGTGGTGTCCGGATCGGTTACGCTGGCCAGCTACTTTCACTGGCTGTTACTCGCGACCTTGGGAAATATCGTGGGCGGCGTCGTGATCGTTAGCTTGCTGAATTATGGGCAGGTACGCGGGCAGTGAGCAACATGCGACCCTCTGACGTGTTCGCAGCAGCGGTCACGCCGTCCCCGCCGGCTAGTGCCTGAATGCGTTGAATGGCCGCAGGAACGGCGCGGGTTCAAATTCGATGAACTCGGGCGGAAGAATATTGAACTCCGAGCCGAGAGCCGAGGCTGCCTGGTTTAGACTTTGAGGATTCACTTCGCGCCATTTTCCCGTGTTCAGACGCTCCACTAAAGTGTCGAAGGCCGCGATCGTTTCGGCGGGCGTGAACTTGCAATGACCCGCCCGGTACACGAAGACTTGGCGCAACCATCTCCTATCATGCGCCAGTCGGATTGCATGCCCATAGGCCCGCTCCTCCTCGACCGCAACTAGACCATCGCCGGTGGTGTGCATGGTCAGGACAGGAATTGAAATCTGTCCATCGAAGATAATGTTCCGGCGCAGATACGCCAGCGGAGTCGAATCGGCTTTTATCCGGGCGGCTTGATTGAGAGACTCGAGATCGGCATCCAGGCTCAATCCAGCCTCTTCGTAGAGCGCGACCACTTCAGCCAAATCAACCGAGCGTTCCAGCTGTTTTCTATAGTCCACGCCTGTATTCCAAGAGGGGTTCCCCTGCGCACGGAGTTCAAGGTCGGCCCGAAGCGCGAAGACAAAGGGAAAATCGACCTGCTGCAACCACAGAAACTGGTTGGCTTCCTGAGCCGCGAAATCCATTGCGCCAGGTCGCGGCGACAGAGGATCGAACCAGCCCGGCGTGTCGCCAAGGGCTGCGGCGAGCGCAATGCGGGCTCGTCCTTGGGGCGTGCTTTGCGCCGTGTTGAGGGCCGCTTCTGCAAGTCCTAGGTTCAGGAGCGGGTCCGTGATATTGACAACCTGCAAAGTTCCCTGCGCCAGCAATACATTAAACGCAAACTCCACGTCCAAGGCGACATTCCAGGTGCCCACGCCTCCCGCTAACACTCCGCACATCGGCAGGGCAGCGGAGAAACGCTCCGGGAATCTCTGCACGAGACCGGCGGTGACCATGCCGCCCAAAGAGTGTCCCCAGGCGATGGTTCGGCTGGGCTGGCCGACAAGGGAGTTAAAGGTGTCCAGCACGGCAATCTGATCCGGCAATGCCTGTTCTACTGCCCAACCCGTTGTAGCGTAAGAGGAGCCGGCCAGGGCGTAGCCGTTGGACAGGAGATAAGAGCGGGTAAGCGGGTCGCCCACATCGTGAGCAGGATTGGGCGTGCCCGGAATCACGTACCCGTGGCTGTAGAGAAGCAAGGTTCCATTCCAATTCGCCGGAACGTCGATCAGGTAAGTGGCCCCGTCAGCGAAGCTTCCGGTGAAAGTTTTGACGCCGGCTTGCGCGTGAACGTCGCCCACAACGGAGAGCAGCATGGCCACGATTGATATCACTAAAGAGCCCGCTCGATGGTTGAGACGCAACATGAAAATCTCCTCCATAGAAAATCCTGGGATGGCCTCAAATTCGAACACGCTTGGGACCACGACAAGTTCGGCACTTGCGGCAACGGTCAAAGAAGAACAAAACAGAAGCCGGCAAGAAAATATGAGAAGGAATTCTGTTCCGAATGAGATGCGCTTGTCAATGAAGGGGCCGCGGTCGCCGCGGTCGGCAGCGCCCCGCGATCCTAAGCCGCGTAAAACGCTCCTCACGAATCTTTCCCCAACGTGGCTGTTCGCCTTCGGCATAAGGAAAATGTTTCGCAATTACACATCGATGGGGCCTACGTCACATTTTGTTGCGCAGCCAAGATTTTTGTACAGGCGCAGTGGTCAAGTAAGGTCGCGAGGGCACGGGCTAGCAGAGAAGGAGTGGGCCAAGTGCACTCCGCTGGATCACCAACCGGGAGAGCCAGCAGGATTCCTCCTTCGCCAGCCTTGCAGGTCGCGCCCGGACGCATGAGCAGGAGAAGGTTGGCTTGGCAGAAACTATCCTACTTCCACCAGGCCATAGCTGTTTTGCCAACGAGTGCGCATATGCCAGATGGCGCGCTCGATTTCTGCTTGCGTGATCTCTGAATTCGGCCCGGCGAGAACCGCGGCCGCCTCCCGCTTCGCCGCTTCCAGCAACTGCCGGTCGCGAATCAGGTTGGCAACGCGGAAACTTGGCATGCCGGCCTGGCGGGTGCCGAAGAATTCTCCCGGGCCCCGGACTTCGAGGTCGAGTTCGGCAATCTGAAATCCGTCGTTATTGCGGACCATGGCGTCGAGCCGGCGCTCGCCTTCTTCGGTTATTTTGCCTCCCGTCATCAGAATGCAGTAGGACTTTGCGGCGCCGCGACCAATGCGTCCGCGAAGCTGATGGAGTTGGGCCAGACCAAAGCGCTCTGCATGCTCGATGACCATGACCGTTGCATTAAGCACGTCCACACCGACTTCAATTACCGTAGTGGAGACCAGCACCTGGATCTCCCCCTGCTGAAACAGCCGCATAACCTGGTCTTTCAAATCAGTGTCCATGCGGCCGTGCAGGAGGGCGACCTTGAGGTCTGGGAAAACCCGGCTCTCCAGCTCCTTGTACATTTTCTTCGCGGCTTTGAGTTCCGTTTCTTCGTTTTCCTCGATGACAGGGTAAACGATATAAGCCTGGTGGCCGGCGGCAACCTGCTTGCGCACAAAACCCCAGACTTCCGGGGAGCGTTCATCGGAGACGCGGCGCGTAACGATGGGAGTGCGGCCCGGCGGCATTTCGTCGAGCACAGAGATGTCCAGGTCGCCATAGAGTGTCAGGGCCAGCGTGCGCGGGATAGGCGTGGCAGTCATCACCAGAACGTCAGGCTCGGGAGCGGAGCCGCGGTCAGCATGTACATCTGGCTCCGCGGAGCTTGCCCCCACCTGAAGAGGCGAGTCGCCCGTCGCCACGCGTTCGTCGCTTGACTTCTTCATCAGCTTGAAGCGTTGCAGGACTCCGAAGCGGTGTTGCTCGTCGACGATCACCAGGCCGGGTTTTTCAAATCCCACTTTTTCTTCCAGGAGGGCGTGGGTGCCGATGATCAATTGGGCATTGCCTTGGGCTACGTGGCGCCGGATTTCCCGCTTGCGATCCTCTTCCAGCGATCCCGTTAGAAGGACAATGCTGTAACCCGCGTTTTCCAGAATGCGGCGGGCGGAGAGATAGTGCTGGGTGGCAAGAATTTCGGTGGGCGCCATGAGTGCGACCTGATAGCCGTTCTCGATGGCAATGATGGCCGCTTCGAAGGCGACGATCGTTTTGCCGGAGCCAACGTCCCCTTGCAGTAGACGCCGCATGGGAAATGGCTCTTCCATGTCGGAGGCGATCTCTTTCAAAACGCGCTTTTGGGCCGCCGTCGGATGAAAAGGCAAGATCTTTTTGATCGCTTCGCGTGCCCTATCGTCCAGGTTGAATGCAATTCCGGTTTGCGCTTTTTGCTGGCGGCGCTTCAATTCAAGGCCGAGCTCGATAAAAAACAGTTCTTCAAAAATCAGACGGATGTGAGCCGGAGTGCGCGAGGTTTGTAGATCCTGCAGGCTTTCGCCCGGCTCAGGCCAGTGGACTCGCCAGAGCGCTTCGCGCGGGGAGATCAGCCCGATGTGACGCCGAACGACCGCCGGAATGGGATCAGGCAGCTCCGGCGTCATGTTCTCCAGCGCGGTGTGGATAATCCGCCGGAACCAGCGGGAGGTCAGCCTTCCTTGTCCGGCAGACTCGTAAATGGGGACAATGCGACCGACTTCGAGCGATGATGCGAGCTTCTGCTCGGTGCCATCCGAAGCTCCTTCTTCGGTGGCATCGCCGAGAATCTCAAATTGCGGCTGGATGATCTGCAACTCGCGGGTGCGATCATCGGCTTCAACTTTGCCGTACAGTGCGACCATCTGCCCCGGCTTGAACCTGTCTTTCAAGTAGGTGCCATGAAACCACAGGCATTTCAGCCGGGCTCTGCCCTGGCCAGCGGTCATTTGAAAAATCGGCATACGGCGTGTACGGAACAGGCCTGAGTTCCGGACCTCGGCGATGACCGCAGCCATCTCCCCGGCGCGCAGCTCGGCAATGCCGCACGGGTTGAGGCGGTCTTCGTAACGGAAGGGGAGATAGTGCAGCAGATCGTCGACGGTGAGAAGGCCTTTGCCTGCCAGTACTTCGGCCAGACGAGGGCCGATGCCCTTGACGTACTGGACGGAAGTGGTGGGCTCCAGCATCTGGGAGGAATGTTAACAAAGGCAGAGACAGGAGTGTCCGCGCCACACCAGCCGGTACCTAGAAAAAAGCCCGAATCCTCGGGGATCCGGGCTGCGGTGGACCGTCCCTGCGGTCTTTATCTGCGAGCGGGGGCGCGGCGGGTGCGGGCCGCTTTTCCGGCCCCTGGCGCAAGCCGCTGCTGAGTTTCGTGCGAACAGCTTTTCTTGCGGAGCGATGACGGCTGGCCGATCCACGGCTGCGCGCCGTGCTGCGGGCTTGTCTGGAAAGCGATCTGCGGGAGGCGGCGCTGCTGCCTTCACGCCTCAGGGCTGCCCGGGTGGCAGGCGATCGTCGGCCGGACGGGCGGCGGCGAGCGTGGCTTTGTCCCTTACGTTAATCCCCGGTGGCTTGCCTTCGGGTTCGTGCTGAGGCTTGGCCTCGGCGCGGTGGCCTTAGTCTTACGCCGGCACGGCGAGCCTTCGATAATCCGGTGGCGATTGCCTGCTTGGGGGGATCGGGCACCATGGTTACCTTCGCACAGGTGATGCACTTCTTGGCCAACAAATTCGCCCGCCTGGGTGCTGGGGGGATTTGCCTTGGCGAGCATCTTCCTGTGCATGCTCGATGGTTTGTTCTTCCGGCATAATATTCTCCCTCAAAAATCAGGCTAGCCAGCACCAGAGTCACGCCCAATCGAGCACATCCTGTAATCGCGGGGAGACATCGCTGTAGACCCTGTTCCTGATAACGTTCAGCTACTCTTGCTGGTTACTTTCGGAACCTCCGTCAGCTCACTCCTGCGGGGTAAAATCCAGCAGCCAGTCTATGCAAAAAATCGCCCTCCTTTACGATGCCAGTCAGGCGGTGCTGTCCACCTTCGAGTTGGATGAGGTGCTGCACCAGATCCTGATCATCGTGCGCGACTTCTTTCATTTGAAAAGGGTTGCGATCTTGTTGCTGGATCAGCAAAAGCAGGAACTCGTTCTGAAAAGCCAAACGGGGTGGCAGGAAGAGAATCTGCGGGTACCAGTCGGACAGGGATTAATAGGGAACGCGGCAAAGCAGAAGCGGCCGATTTATGCTCCCAATAGCGGCAAGGATCCCCGCTGCACTCTCAAAGTCCCCGGCAATTATTCCGAACTGGCGGTGCCCTTGATGGTGCGGGAGGAGGTTCTCGGCGTACTCGACTGCCAAAGCGAGAGCGCGGATGGCTTTGACTCCGACACCATCGACCTGCTCACATTGTTTTCGACCCAGGCGTCGTTGGCGGTGCAGAACGCTCGTCTACACTCCCTCGAGCGCCGTCGGGCGCAACAGCTTGAAGCCATCAACACCATCGCGCAGCAAATGACGGTGGTTTTGGAACTCAGAGAGTTGCTGCCGAAGGTCTGTTGGCTGGTGGAAAAGGCTTTCCAGTTAGATCACGTCTCCGTGTTGCTGAAGGAAGAAGAGGACCTGGTGTTGCGGGCGGTCGTGCTCGATGCCAGCGGCGGCACCGTGATCCGGGCGGAGGCGCACGGGCGGCGCGACGCCGACGTCGTGCGTGAGGTCGCGGACGCTCTCCAGGCGCAGGAGGTTGACGTTGCGCGTACCGGAAGAGACGCGCTTGCCCTACGGAGTTGGCATTTGGGGACGTGCTTTGCTCACGGGCAAGAGTGTAATCGTCGACGACATCCAGAAAGACGGGGACTACATCGGGCTGCACGAAGAGACCTCCTCCCAGATGTGCATTCCGCTTCTCTCTTTCGGGCAAACCCTGGGAGTCTTGGTTCTGGACAGCACTCGTACCAGTGCCTTTCACTCTGCCGACCGGCCAACCCTGGAATCCGTCGCCGATATTTGCGCCAACGCCGTTCAAAACGCTCACCACGTCGAGCGAGTGCGGCAACTGGCGTACATCGACGGCCTCACCGGCATCTTCAACCGCCGCTTCTTTGAATTGCGAATTAACCAGGAGATTGAGCGCGCAAGGCGATTCGACAGCGGTCTGTCAATTATTATTCTGGATATCGACCAGTTCAAGCGGCTGAATGACGAGTTCGGACACTTGTTGGGAGATGAAGTCTTGAGACAAATCTCGTCTGTGTTCTCTCAACATCTGCGCAAGATTGACGTTGTCTGCCGCTACGGCGGAGAAGAATTTGCCATCCTGTTACCGCAAACCGGCGTGGAGCAAGCCATGCGCGTGGCGGAGAAGCTTCGTTGTGTTGTGGAGGCATGGCCGTTCCCAGGGGTGCCGCGACCAGTCACCATTAGTGCGGGAACGGCGGCTTTTCCCCGGCATGGCATCACGCGCGACGAACTGGTGCAGGCTGCCGATGCCGGGATGTATACGGCCAAGCAGGCCGGACGCAATCGAGTCTGCCTGGCACCGATGGCGACTGCCGCTGCGGCACATTCCTAGTGCGCAAAACCCTTTAGAAACCATGTCGTCATCCTGAACCGGCGTAAACCGGTGAAGGATCTTGCGCGCGCTAGTCAAAAGCCTTCGGTCGTGCACGCGAGATCCTTCAGGGACTTACCTCCGCTCAGGATGACGACATTGCGCAGTGAAAGAAACGCGCGGGCAAGAATGCCCGCGCCACACGAGCTTTTCGCGCCCCACCGGTTAGAGTTAGATCTCGCTTACGCTAAGCTGTAATTCCTGCAGTTCGCGCTGGAGCTCGCGCTGCTGGCTTCTCCATTCCTTGCGTAACTTCAAGCTTTCTTTGTGCATCTGCTTCTGTTGCTCGTGCAGTTGTTTCTGCTGGCCGCACAGCTGCTTGCCGACTTCGTCCAGGCTGCGGCGCGCCTCTTTCATCGCGATCTCAAGCTGCGGCTGTAGGTTGGCGAGTTCAGTCTTCAGTTGATCCAGGTGTAGATCGGCCTGGATGTTGATGTCGGGAAAGGCGAAGCTCTCTTCAAACACCTCGCCCGACTGACGACGCTCGGGTAAAGTAAGCGTAAGGTTCTGTTCTCTCTTATCGCGAATGATGCCGATGCGGACCGGCTCCCCGCCGCGATGGCCGCGCAGAGCGTGGCCGAAATCTCCGGTGTCATGCACCGGGTCTGTGTCAATGCGCACGATCACGTCGCCCGCGTGGAAACCGGCTTTCTCTGCCCGGCTGCCTTTTTCAACCGATCGGACCAGAACCCCCTCCCCATTCTTGGCCCCAAAAAATTCGCCAAGCTGGGGAGTGAGATTCTCAACCATCAGGCCGCTGCGCATTGCCGAGTGCACAACGACGACGGACATGGGAATGTCCATCTCAGGCATCAGGGGCATGGGTGGCATGGGCGCGAGTGGCGGCACGGGTGGAATCTTGAAAAACGACCGGGAATGCCGCGTACCTAGCTGAACTTGCAGATTCAGCGGCTGGCCATCACGGCTGAGACCGATATTCACGACGCGTCCGGGCGGGATCTCGCGGATCATGCGGCGCAGTTGCTCGACACTCTCCACCTTACTGCCATTGATGGTCAGGATCACGTCGTGCTCCTTAATGCCAGCTTTGCCGGCAGGAGCGTCCTGGTCAACCATTGTGACTTCCACGCCAGTCTCATCCTTCAGCTTCAACTCGGCGACACGCTCGTGCGTAATGTCGCGGGTGTCTACCCCTAAATAGGAAGGACCCCCGGAAGGCTCATCGCTGGAAAACGCGTACGACCCGCTTCCGGGGTCGAAGCTTGGCGTCTGTCCGGAAAAAGCTGCTACGGTCGCGAGGGGCAGCAGCATGACCGCAATGAGGAAGTACCTAAGCATGTTGATTCTCCCTTTTTGGCTCGGTAATGTGCTCGCGAAGGCTTGGACGAGCCAGAAGGCCGATTGTCACAAACGACTGCGTATGGCGCCGGCAATTTGCGCGCGGCTTTCTGTATTCAGTGCGCCCGCAAGATGCGGATATCTCCCGTCGTAGTGCGCACCTTCAATAGCGGACCGCCGCCGTTCAGGCTGCCTTCGGCTGTGGCCGATCCGGTTCCCGGCCAGTCGCCCTCGGTGGTGACTCGAAGTTCGGGAAAATCCGATTGAATGCGATGTCCGTTCGAGAGCTCGATGCTGGCGCGCACGTTGACAGCAACTCCGGAAGCAATATACACGGTAATATCGCCAACGGAAGTTTCCAGCATGGAATCGGTTCGCTCGCCGCCTGGAATGAGGCGAGCGACGATCGTGCCGGCGCCAGTCTCTGCTCGCGCGGAGGGTACTCCGTTGAGCTCAATCCGTCCAGCCCCAGTTTCAGCATGGACGGGCCCCTTGGCGGACGCCACCCGAATGCTTCCGCCACCGGTTTCAATCTCGGCTGGACCGCCGATGTCACCCAAATCAATATTGCCGCCACCGGTCGACACTCTTACCTTCCCGATGCACTGCTTTACCTGAATATTCCCGCCGCCCGCTTCCAGAACCGCACCCTGTGATCCGGAGTAGATGACCATGTCGCCACCGCCGGTCGAGGCGTTGATCTTGCCTTTAACCGAGCGAATGGAGATCCGGCCACCACCGGTTTGCAGGTTTACATCGCCGCCGACCGTGCCTACATCGATATAGTCTCCGCCGGTTTCAGCAGATACCGAACCACCGATATCGTCAACTTTAATGCTGCCGCCCCCGGTTTCCGCCTCCAACCGTCCGGCAATGCCGTTAACGACGACGTTTCCTCCATCGGTCTCAATTTTCACCGACTCCATCTGCCGCGGAACATTGACAACGAACTCTCCTGAGCACCGGCTTGCGCGCGACCCCTGTACTTCCGCGACGATATAAGCGGTATCGCCGCGAACGTAGGTGCTGACTTTATACGCATCGAGCTGGCGGCGGGCTTTCTCTTCCGAGGAGGTGTAGGCAATATTGCGGAAGACATAATTGATTTCCTGCTGGGAGCCGCCCTGCACGCGCACCGTGCCGAAGTCCACCTTGACGCGAAGGTTTCTGGCGGCAGAAAGCGTGCCCGAGCTCTCCTGCGTCCAGTTGCCGCCTTCCCGTGAAATGCGGCCCTGTTGCGCCAGAGCAGCCAGGGAAAGTAGCACTACCCATGTCCCGGCGAATTTAGAGAACTGCTTCAACCTGCACCTCGTTTTCCTCCTCACCCCAGGGGCTAAACCCCAACTATCTTCTTAATATACGGCCGAGGCTGCGCTCAACCGGACGGGGTCCCAGACCCGTCCCCACACAAATCTTTCCTAATCCATCTCACCCAGCTGCGCCAG
>Ga0209802_1002604_pt1 | contig 12439 bp, 7 predicted proteins | sample GraSoiAngelo_129_FD_185886 | JGI IMG/M metagenome (GOLD analysis project Ga0209802, IMG submission 185886) | Grasslands soil microbial communities from the Angelo Coastal Reserve, California, USA - 14_0927_12_40cm (SPAdes) (version 2) | ecosystem: Environmental > Terrestrial > Soil > Grasslands ... | reverse complement strand
GGGGTGTGGTGGTGTTCGCGGGCGAGGTCAGCGTTCCACCCGGCGACAGCGAAGTATGATTGTGAACGATGACCCAGTGGTCGTTCCTTTTCATCAGCACGACTGTTGTTTGCCCTCGCGATTGCACTGGTTGCCCCTCCACGTCCGCTGAGAAGTCCCATTGGTAACACGCCCAGCCGGTGTTGCCGTTCACCCTGATATAGGTATTGGAACGATCCATGCGTACCCGCTGCATGCGTGCGCGCGACTGCTGGAAAATAGGGGCGTAATTCGCCCAGCCGATGACCGGTGGCGTCCACCCGCCGCTCACCAGGGAAACGTCATCCGCATACGTGGCGTGCAACTTTTCGACGTCGCCGATCTGCCAGGCGCCCAGCATCTCCGAGAGCAGGTAGTCAATCTGCTGCTCATCGCCCAGCATGACCGCCTTCGAACTAGCGGATGGCTGGGCCTGGTCTTTTTTCTTCTTCTTGTCTTTCTGTGCCGCTGCAAGGGAAAGATTCGCGAGCAGCAAGAGCCCTGCCAGCAGGAACATCACCGCGTTCCCTAACCTCCCACCGCAAGGATTCATCGCGAACTTTTTTTTCATGCGTGTTTGGCCCCTCTCGAGCAAGAGGATAACACGTCCGGTTACAGCCGGGCTGCGCACGGCGGTGACGTGTTCGGTTGATTACTGCGGCTTATTCGCTCGCGAAGCGCCGAGCAGGTCGACAAACAGCCGATACGCGCCGGGCACTCCGTCGGGCAATTGCCGGAAGAACGCCAATCCGGTGTAAATGTACGTGCCTTTGCCGTAGTGTGCGTAAACCAACCCGCCGTCGAGGTCCGGCTCGCCGGGATCGTGCATGGCCAGCAATGCGGTGTATTTGGGGTCGAATTGCGTCCAGAAATACAAGCCGCGCTCTTGCACCCAGCCTTTGAAATCTTCCGGCGTAATCTTGTTCGGCGTATTCAGCAGGGGATCATTCGGCTTCAGAAATTTCACGGGCGAATTCTCATCGGTGATGCGTGGTAGCTGCCGTGGCGTTGGCGGAGCGCCTTCCTTCGCGGGCGGCAGCGGCGGCGAAATGAGCGCCGGATACGGCGCGGGCTGCAATTTGTCCCAGACGAAATCACGGTTGTACTGGACCACGAGGGTCCCGCCGTTCGACACGTAATCGAGCAGCCGCTGGTTCGCGCCGGGAAGCTCCGGGCGCAATTCGTACGCTCGCACTCCAACCACAATCGCCCGGAAGCGCGACAAATCGCCGAACGCCAGATCTTTCGCGTCCAGCATGTCGACCTGAATGCCCAGTTGCCCGAGGGCGTCCGGGATAGGCTCGCCCTCCGCGCTCACGTAGCCAACGCGAAGGTTGGGCGGCACCACGACGCCGAAGGCATGCACCACGCACTGCGCGGGTTCGCTCCAGAGCTGTGTGGGCAGACTCGGCAACGGCTCGAGCGAAAGGCTGAACCTTTCGGCTCTGAGATTTCGCGAGCGATCCGCGGCTCGCTCCACATAGGCGGTGATCTTGTACCGCCCGGCGGCAAGGTTTTGCGGCGGCGCGACGACCACGCGCGCGTAGCGGTCGCCGGTCCCGTTGAATTTCAGCGCCACCGGAGCGCTGGCCTTCCATCCTTTGGGAACAACCACTCCAACGCGCGTCTGGCCGGGTTCGGTCGCATAGGAGTGCACCCGCAGCAGGACGTCAAAGGGTTTTCTCGGTTTGGACAGATTCTGGAGGTCCTGTTTCGGTTCGACGGCCAGCGTGTACGGTGGGACGACGACGGGGCTGATGCGGTCCACACGTGTGGAAGTCGAGCGTACGCTGGTCACCGGGGAGAGCACGGTGAAGGCGTAACCGTCCATCACCACTTCCTCGCTGGCGGTCAAGAGCGGCGGCGGCTCCGGCAAAAGGGCCACTGCCGGCCCTTCGTTGACGTGCGGTTGCCGGGAATTCGGCTGGACCGTAAAGCGAATCACGTTCGGTGATTCCTGCTCTTCCTTTGCGACGCTCCATTCCGGCGGAAGCCGCAACGCCGGCTTTTTGAAGTCCCCGGAAACGCCTTCGCGATGGCGTGATTCCACGCGCACCGTGAAGGCTTCACCAGGAACGATTTCGCTTCGGTCGGCAACGGCTTCAAGGCGCAGTCCGGCCACCAGTACCAGGGCGTTTTCCACCTTTTCCCGCTTGCGCTCCGTGCTTCGTGCCAGGGAGAGGAGTGGCTCGGGATTATTCGCCGAGGGGTTTGGCTTCGGAACTTCATTGAGCTTCTTGCCCGCCTCCACCAGAGAGCTAGCCGCCGCTTTCCAATCCAGGCGTAAAGCGGCGTCGCGTGTTTCTACCAGAGCCGCGTCGACCGCACGCATGAGCGGATCCACGCCCATATTCCCCTCTTCATAGTCCTCATCGAGCGGACCAAGCGGCTCGGCAAGCATGGCCGGATTCAGCGGTTGTCCGTCTTCGCGTTTGAGCGCGATAGGGCGGCGCAGAAACGCCGAGCCGAGAAACACGGCAATCCCCTGCGAGCGGTGATTGGCGAAGGCATCAAGCCCGATTTCGCGCCAGGTCTTTCCGTAAAGAGGCGAGGTGTCATCGAGCGGCAGGAAGTAACCCTGTGGTTTTTCGCCTCGGTCCACATCCAATACCACCACGGGTTTTCGATCGCCCCAGGGGGTCAAATCTTTTTTTTCTGACGCCGAGACGTGCAACTGGAAAGAAGGATCCGCCGCCAACTGCACCGCTTTCGGTGTCAACAGCCCTGCCGCCTGATGGTGCCCGTGTCCCGTGTGCACCCCGCCCCAGCCATTGAGGACTACGTTGGGGCGGAGCGTGCGAATCACCCGGACCATATCCTCAAGGACCTGTTCGCCCCAGACCTTCTCGGTTTCTTCCGGCGTTTTTGAAAAGCCAAAATCTTTGGCGCGCGTGAAGCACAGCCTCGCGCCATAACCGCGTGTGGCTGCCAGCAGCTCCTGGGTGCGAATCAGTCCCAATTGGGGCGCCTGTTCGGGGCCAAGATCATTTTGTCCGCCTTCGCCGCGCGTCAACGAGAGCAAGGCGACCTCGGCGTGCAATCCCCGGGCCAGATAGGCCAGCACCGCGCCTGATTCATCGTCGGGATGCGCGGTGACGTAGAGGATTCGCGTGGTGACCCGCGCTCGCTCGATCGCTTCCACGGTTTCCGGCAAACCGGGTCCGGTTCCCGGCGCCGGTGGAAATTGCGCGTAGCTGCGCGGGCCAAGCAGGCACAGCGCCATTCCGAACAGCACGCCGCGTATCTTTCCTGTTCTCGTGCTCATTGCCGGTTTCGCCTCGATGTTTGCGGTTGGCTTGCATTTCCTTCTGACGCCTCCCGCTTCATGGCGATTGCGAGTCGCCAGTCACCGCCCTTGCGAAGGGCCATTGTTTTTTCTCCCAAGTCCAAATCAGAAACGCCACAACCCCGAGTGCGATCTGCAGGAGCCCCCACTTTCGCGCCGGGCCGGTCCGCCAAAAAAGCCAGAACCAGCCGGTCATGCTCAACACCGCGGGCAACGGATAGAGCCACATCTTGAACGGAAACCTCTCCAAGCTCCAGCGTCGCCGCAGCAGCATCACTCCCACGGCCTGCCCGATAAACTGCACAATCAGCCGAACCGCCAGGATCCCTACGATAGCGGTTTGCAGGCTCAAAATCACGCTGAAGAGAGACGCCAGGCCCCCCAGAACCAGCAGAGAAACATAAGGAAAGTGTTTGGTCGGGTGCAGCCGGGCAAAGACCGGGAAAAAGTTGTCGTCCAAGGCCGCCGAGTACGGCACACGCGAAGCTCCCAGCAAAACCGAAAAAATCGAAGCAAGCGCCACCCACAGGATCATTGCCGTCGCAATCTTTGCCGCTGCGGGCCCGTAAAGCCTCTCGACAAACAGGCTTGCCAAGAACTTAGAGTCCGCGGCTTCACGCCACGGCACGACGCCGAGAATACTCGTCTGCATCGCCAAATACAGGACTGCAATGCCGGCCACGGAAAGGAAGATTCCTCGAGGAATGTTCTTCTCGGGATTGCGAATCTCTCCTCCGAGATGACAGATATTGTAGTAGCCCCAATAGCTGTAGACCGTGCTGATCATTGCCGATCCAAGCCCGGCGAACCACAAACTGGAAAAAGCAAAGGCTCCCTCGGGAAAATCGAAGGCCAGCTTCGCGTTGAAGTGCCGCAGGCCTCCCCAGATCAGCCAGAGCATCACTCCCACGACGCCGATCCACAGGAAAACGGAAATTTTTCCAATCGTTCCGATCCTCCGGTACAGCAGAACGATCAGCAAAAGGACCAAGCCGCCGGAAATGGCCTTGGCCTCGAGCGTCGAGAAGGGATAAAGGTACTTCGCGTAACTCGCGAATCCGATTGATGCGGAAGCCACGGAAAGAGGTACGTGCAGAAACGTTTGCCACACGAACAAAAACGACATCAGCCGGCCCCACTTCTCCGGGCCGTAAGCTTCGCGCAGAAACACATAGGTGCCGCCGGCTTTGGGCATCGCCGCTCCCAGCTCCGACCACACAAAACCATCCAGCGCGGCCAGCAGCGCGCCTCCGAGCCACGCGAGCAGGGCCTGTGGCCCGCCCATCGCGCGGATGACCAGCGAGCTGACCACAAACGGACCGATGCCCACAATCTCGATCATGTTCAGCGCAACGGCTTCTTTCAGGCCCAATGCGCGCTCGAGCCCGGGGGTTGTCGCTTTTTCCGATGTCGACATCAGCCCGCCGAGGATAGCAAAACCGTTCCCTAGCGCCTAACGTAGATTCCGCTGCTTGCAACTCTCCGGGAAGAGCATAAACTCGTCCTGCGCAGTGCGTGGCCTTGTGCGAAACTTCTTTAGAGTGCAAATCACTGTTTCCTTCCTCTCTGCCCGCTTTGCCGCCGTCCTGCTTGTTTTGCCCTTTCCCTTCATCCCGACTCGAGCCCGCCAGCTCACCTTGCCGCCGGAAACCTCGGAGATCATCGAAAAAGTCTATTCCTTCGATCTTGAGGGCGCCCGGCAAGCCGCAAGGCAAATGCAAAAAGAGCATCCCGACGATCCGCTTGGTTATTTGTTGGAATCGGACGCGCTCTGGTGGCGCTTTTGGTGCACCGCGGCGGAGTTCAAATATGGAATGAGCGATGCCCGCCGCCGCGCGAAACTTCCAGCCGACCAGCATTACCTCGAATTGGCGGCCACCGCCTCCTCGCTTGCTTCCGCCCAGCTCAAGCAGCAGGAATCCGCGGAGATGCAACTCTACGCGGGCATGGCGGATGCCGCGGCCGCGCGCCTCTATGCCTTGCGCGGAGAAAACCGCAACACCGCCCGCTTTGGCGTCCGCGCTCGCGATCATTTTCTGCGCGCCAAGACTCTCGATCCGGATCTGGCCGACGCCGATTTTGGCGTCGGCCTTTACAACTATTACGTGGACACCTTGAGCGCCATGGCCAGAATCCTTCGCTTCTTCATGGGCATCCCGGGGGGCTCGAAACAAGAAGGCATTCGCCTGCTTGAGCAGGCCATCACCCACGGCGTTCTCACCCCCGACATCGCCCGCTTTTATCTCGCCATGAATTTGCATCGCTACGATCAGCAGTACGAGCGCGCCTTGACCATCATCAGCCCCTTAGCGGAAAAATATCCCTCGAACCCTCTGTTTCAATTGGCTCGCGGTGATCTACTGGCCAAGCTCGGCCGAAAACCGCAGGCCAGCGAATGCTACCGGGCCGCCGCCGTTTTGCCGGTCCATGAGCCGGAGTGCCAAGCACGCATTCAGCAGTTAGCGCGCGCTGCCATCTCCGCCTTGGGCTTGCCCCAGGAACCTGCCGCGCCGTGATTCTCGCAGAGCTGTTCGTCCTTTTGTTGGCTTTGCCTCCCCTGGCATCTACTGGCATCTCGATTGACCTTCCCCCTCCCTGAATGGTAAGCATGTAGGGTTCGGCAAGCGCAGTGATTTCAGACGGAGCGTCTGGTCGAGGGAGCAAGGGTACTCGCGAACGATCTTTGGTGAGAGAAATCCAGCTCTGGTCAACGCTTCGCTCGGATTTGGCATCACACCCCCTAATGTAGGTTGGCATTTCGGCGTTGACGCCGTTTGCCCCGTCAGGTTGTCCCGGTTGTGTTCGGGGACGCAGGAAAACAAAGGAGTGGCAATGAAGCGGTTTTGGACACTAATCGCTGTCGTATTGCTGGCGATTTTCGCGGCGGCTGCCTGCAACGATTACGGGAACACCTTTCAGAGCCCGGGTGGCGCCATCATAACTTTCTTGTCCCCCAAGCAGATTCCCGCATGCCCGGCTCCCTGCACCAACAACTCGGGCTTCACGCTGACGCTCAATGGCGGCGGCTTTGTCGCGAAAACACTCGTCCAGTGGAACGGCAAGACTTGTCCCCTCGCTTCAAGCTCTGGCGCGACAAACGCTTCCTGTACCACTAACGTCACTCTGGATTCCAACAATAATGTAACCTTGTTGACGGCCACGATTTCCTCCGCGCTAATCGCTCAGCCCGGGACCGCCGTCGTCAACGCCATTAATCCAGGCTCCAACTATGGAACCGGGACCAACGGCCTCTCGAATACCATCACCTTTATCATCAACAATCCAGCCAACCTCACTCCGACGATCGCTTCCGTGGCCCCGGCCTGCGCAGTGGTTGGCAGTCCTCTGGCCATTACGGTCACGGGCACGAACTTCATGAACGTTCCCGCTTCAAGCGATCCAAACCAGACGCAGTTTTCCACGCTGAACTGGACTCTCGGTTCGTCTCAGCTCCAATTGACGCCCCATACGGCGACGACGATTACTGCCACTCAGATAACGGCAACGATTCCCGCCACGAGCATTAACGCTTCGGGCACGGCCACCGTCACCGTTTCCAATCCGCCTTCGCCGCCTGTTCCGAACATCCCGGGCAGCACTGGCAGCGGCGGCGGCACAAGCGCCCCACCGGCTACCGTGACCGTGCAAACCACAGCTTGCCAGGTGGCCGCAAAGGCTCCGGCCAATTCCGTTTCGACGGGCGCTGTCGCGCAAGAAACGCCTGCAGTCAGCCTCGACGGGCGTTACGTGGCTTATGCTGCCTTCGGCGACGAACACCTCCAAATCTTCCTGCGCGACACCTGCGAAGGAGCTCCGACAAGCTGCCAGCCCAAGCGGTGACCCGGGCGCCGGGGATAGTCACACGCCTTCCATGAGTTCCGACGGCCGCTACATCGCTTTCAGCTCGGATTCGACCGATCTGGTCGAGAATGCCCCGCCGGGCCGCCAGATTTATTTGCGTGACACCTGTGCGGGCGCTGCGGACGCCTGCAAGCCTTCCACTATTCTTGTTTCCGCGGACGCTCGGGGTGGGCTGGTTGGTGCAGAGAATATTTTGCCTTCGGTCAGTTCTTCAGGGCGCTTCGTCGCCTTTCTTGCTGTTACGCCGAGCCACTCCGCGAATCCGCCTGTGGCGGAAGCGACCGCTGCGGGTGCACCCAACAGCGGTTACCGCCAGGTATTTGTCCGCGACACCTGCCTTGGCGTTTCGAACTGCACACCAAAGACCACGCGCATTTCGCTCGAGCCCGGTGATGGCCCCGGGACGGGGGCCCATCCTGCTGGTCCCGCGCTCGGTGGCAAGGGCAGACACGTGGCCATGGCCGGCGCGAAAGCTTCCACGCTCTTTACGCGTTCGGTCGCCGTGGATGACAGCGTCTTCCTGGCCATCACCAACGATCAGCGGTAGTTTGTGGTTGGTTTCGACGGAATTTCCAATGGAAAGTTCCGCCTCGCGGCCTCTTCGCAGGGTTGTCGAATGGCTTTCGTTTAACTCTTTTTTCTTTCCACTGCCGACTTTCCTCAGTAGAAGCGTACTTTGACATCGGGCCTCTTCTCCAAGTGCACCGAATCGATGAACCGCACTTGCCGCTCGTCCAGGGTCAAAATCATCGAACTGGTGCGCACACCTTCTCCGAAAAATCGCACCCCCTTCAGCAAATTTCCGTCCGTCACGCCCGTACACGCAAACACCATCTTTCTGCCTGGCGCCAGGTCTTCCGTGTCATAAATGCGTTTCGGGTCCTTCACTCCCATTTTCCCAAGCCGCTCCGCGTCTTCGGGCCTGCTAATCACCAGCCGCGCCAGAATCTGTCCATTCAAGCAGCGTAGTGCCGCCGCCGTCAGCACTCCTTCCGGTGCGCCGCCCGTGCCCATCACCGCGTGCACTCCCGCGCCGACCACCGCCGCGGAAATACCCGCTGAAAGGTCGCCGTCGCCGATCAGCCGGATACGCGCTCCCGCCGCGCGAATGTCATCAATCAATTTTTCGTGCCGCACGCGGTCCAGCACCACTACCACCAAATCTTCGACGTCGCGTTCCAGCCGCTTCGCGATCGATTTCAGGTTGTCGGCCACCGGCACGTCCAGATCGATCGCGCCCTTGCAAGCCGGCCCTACGACGATCTTTTCCATATACAAATCGGGCGCGTGCAGCAATCCGCCGCGCTCGCTGGCGGCGAGCACGGCGATGGCGTTCGGGGCCCCTGTCGCGCACAGGTTCGTGCCCTCGAGTGGATCCACGGCGATGTCCACTTGCGGAAACAAGGCCTTCGGCGCGTGCGTCGCGAGACCTACTTTTTCGCCGATATACAGCATGGGCGCCTCATCGCGCTCGCCCTCGCCGATGACGATGGTCCCGTCGATCTCCACCGAATCCATCGTCTTGCGCATGGCTTCGACCGCCACTTCATCCGCTTTGTGGCGGTCGCCAAATCCCATCGTGCGTGCCGCCGCGACCGCGGCATTCTCGACCACGCGCAGAAAATCCAGGCTGAGTTGTTCTTCCATAACTTCTTCTCCGCTTTGCCCGTTCCGGGGTTTACGGTTTTACACGGACTGCCCTTAACCCTTCAGGGCGGCGCATATCATAGGCCAAAGGGCCTCGCGCCGTCGATAAGCCTGGCCGGGCATGCAGCCCTTCAGGTTCTCGAGCGGTATCACTTGAGGTTCCTTGACCCGCCGCTATAGAATCCCCGCCGAGATTCTTGCCCTGAGGTGGTCTATGATGCGGATCCTGGCTGGTCTTTTGCTTGCGCTGTGTTTGCTTTCTGGTTCCGGCTTTGCTCAGACGCAACCCTGCACGGTAACCGATCACGCTGAATACACGAAGAAGATCAAAGAGTTTACAACCGAATCGTTTTTCAGCACCGAACTCGTCGATCATCTTCCGCTGAGCTCCTGCGTTCCCCCGCCTGACGCTTTTCTTCATCACATCATCGGCGCGCCCGATATTCTTGACTACACCAAAGACATCAACGGCTATTTCCGGCTGGTCGCCAGCCAAAGCCCTCGCGTCAAAGTCTGGAGCATAGGCACCTCCGAAGAAGGCCGCGAAATGCTCATCGTCGCCGTCTCCAACGAGGCCAATCTCGCCAAGCTCGACCGCTACAAGGAGATCACCGCGCGTTTAGCCGATCCCCGCGGCCTCAGCGACACGGAAGCCGAAAAGATCATTGCCGAGGGCAAGCCGATGTATTGGGCCGACGGCAGCATCCATTCTCCCGAAACCGGCGCCCCGGAAATGCTGATGGAACTGGCCTATCGCCTCGCCGTCGAAGACACCCCTTTCATCCAAAAAATTCGTAACGACTCCGTCGTCCTGATCACCCCTATTGTTGAAGTCGACGGCCGTGACCGCATGGTGGACGTCTACCTCCAGCACAAAAAACATCCCGACCAGCCGCCGTATCCGCTCATCTGGTGGGGCCACTACGTTTCCCACGACAATAATCGCGACAATCTTGGCGTCACACTGGCGCTCTCCCGCAACATGCTCAAGACCTACCTCGACTTTCACCCCACGATCATGCACGACCTTCACGAATCGGTTCCTTACCTGTACATCATGACCGGCACCGGCCCCTACAACGCCTGGCTCGACCCCATCGTCATCAGCGAGTGGCAGGAAATGGCCTATCACGAGATCGAAGAAATGACCAAGCGCGGCGTCATCGGCGTCTGGACGCATGGCTTCTATGACGGCTGGGCTCCCAATTATCTTCTCTCCATCGCCAACAACCACAACTCCATCGGCCGCTTTTACGAAACTTTCGGCAACGGCGGCGCCGACACGCGCGTCCGCACGCTTCGTCCTTCCGACACCAGTCGCGAATGGTATCGCCCCAATCCGCCGCTCGCCAAAGTCAAATGGTCCGCGCGAGACAATATCAACATGCAAGAGAGCGCCATTCTTTTTGGCATGAACAACGTGGCCTCCAACGGCCAGAAGTTCCTGAACAACTTCTATCTCAAGAGCAAGCGCGCGGTCGGGAAAGCCCGCGCCGAAGGCCCCGCCGCCTGGGTTTTTCCCGCTGACGATCCCCGCCCCGCAGAGCAAGCCAGCCTTCTGAATCTCTTCGAGCTTCAGGGCATCGAAGTTCACCGAGCGGAAAAGGAAATCCGCCTCCCCGCCGCCTCGAGCGGCCACGACCCCGACTCGCGCAAGGAAAAATCCTCCGCCGACGCCAAATCCAGAGAAGAAAAGAAACCCGCCGAAACCGTTATCCCCGCCGGCAGCTACGTCGTCCGCATGGATCAACCCTATAGCCGCCTCGCCGACATGGTTCTCGACACGCAGTATTACAGCCCGCGCGATCCCCGCTCTTACGACGACACCGGCTGGACCCTCGGCGCACTTCGCGGCGTGAAAACGATGCGCATAACCGATGTCTTGATCCTCGCTGCGCCCATGCGCAAAGTCGGCAAAATCGATCCTCCCGGCGGCGTCGCCGGTCAGGGCAAGGCCTTTCTGATCCGCCACAACACCGACAACACGCTTGCGACGCTGCGGTTCCGCCTCGCGTCGGTTCCCATGGAAGCTGCCGAAGACTCCTTCGAAGCTGACGGCCTCCAGTTCAATGCGGGCACGTTCATCCTTCGCAACGTCGACCGCGCGCAACTCGAAAAAGCCGCCTCGGGACTTGGGCTCCACATCCACTCGACCAACGCCGCGCTCAACGTTGCTGCGCACCCCATCTCTGCTCCGCGCGTGGGCATCGTCCACAACTGGCAGAATACGCAAAACGACGGCTGGTTCCGCATCGCCTTCGACGAGCTGAAAATTCCCTATACCTACGTCGCCGACACCTGGCTGCGCGAAAACTCGAATCTCCGCGAAAAATTCGATGTTCTGATTCTTCCCCCTTTGGGCGGCGGTGGCGCAGCTGGTCTTAGCTCGGTCATCCGCGGACTGGCCATGCGCGGCGGGCCACGACCCTGGCAGAACACCGACGACACTCCCAACTTTGTCGCCCCCGGCCTCGATTCCACCGCGGATATCCGCGGCGGCCTCGGCTATCAGGGTCTCGCCAATCTCGAGCGCTTTGTCAGTGACGGCGGGCTCTTGCTCGCCGTGCAATCGAGTGCCGCGCTTCCCGTTGCTGGCGGCATGACCGAGATGGTCAATGTTTCCGACCCCCGCGCCATGCAAGCGCCCGGCAGCGTCGTCGTCTCGACCATCGACGACAAGAAAAGCCCCATCACTTACGGCTACGACGACAAGCTCTACCTGTACTTCCGCCAGGGACCGGTCATCACCGTGGGCGGAATTTTCGGCGGGTTCGGTCCCGAAGAGGGTCCCGGCGCTTCAGCGCGCTCGAGCGGCCGCGGCTCCCTCAGCGATCCCGACGTGGTTCAGGCGCGTCCCTACATGCCGCCGGAAAAAACGGTCAAGCGCACGCCGCACGAGCAAGAGCTGTACGTCCCCGAAGACCTGGCGGAATTTGCCCGCTGGGCCATTCCCCCAGCAGACCAGCAGCCTCGCGTCGTCCTCCGTTTTGCCGCGGAAAAAGATCTTCTCGTCAGTGGCATGATCACCGGCGCCAACGAAATCGCGGAAAAGCCTGCCGTCGTTGACGTCCCTCACGGCAAGGGCCACGTCGTGCTCTTTGCCAACAATCCCATCTGGCGCGCGGAAACCACCGGCAGCTACTTCCTGGTCTTCAACGCCATTTTGAACTTCGACCACCTCAGCGCCGGCGCGGCCGCTCCCACACCATCGGCCTCGGCAACGACGACGGCGGGCGGCGAAGATAACGACCAGAACTGAGGAGGGCTTGCTTCGCCCCTGCAAATTTTGCACAATTTCCGCATGTTCGACGCGCACCGCCTGGTACTTTTCTTGGCCGCTGCTTTGCTCCTGGCAATCACGCCAGGCCCGGGCATTTTCTACGTCCTCGCGCGCAGCCTCGCCGGCGGCAAGCGCGAAGGCATGCTCTCTTCCCTCGGCACCTTCGTCGGCGGGCTCGTCCATGTCTTTGCCGCGGCTCTCGGCCTTTCCGCGATTCTTGCCGCCTCTGCCGTTGCCTTTCACACCGTCAAATACGCGGGCGCCGCTTATCTCATTTGGCTGGGCATCCGCACGATCCGCACGCGCAACGCGGAAATGACCCTGCAAGCCCCGGGCCCCTCGAACGG
>Ga0209802_1002603_pt1 | contig 12442 bp, 12 predicted proteins | sample GraSoiAngelo_129_FD_185886 | JGI IMG/M metagenome (GOLD analysis project Ga0209802, IMG submission 185886) | Grasslands soil microbial communities from the Angelo Coastal Reserve, California, USA - 14_0927_12_40cm (SPAdes) (version 2) | ecosystem: Environmental > Terrestrial > Soil > Grasslands ... | reverse complement strand
GTCCTCGAGTGGATGGTGCGTAACAACATCCGCGACTTCAAAGACGTCGTCGAAGTCATACGCACATACTACGTCAACCCGCAACAACTGCTAGACCGGGTCAAACGGGAGAAGATGGTACAGCCCACTGGAGGCACCTCGCCATGAGCCTGATAGGCCCTATCGTCCCCTTCCTGGGACCGCTCGGACAGATCCTATCGACAAACTCGAACGACATTCTCACAGTAGGGCTCGGACTACTCGCACTGGTCTGTTTAGGTCTCTACTCCGTAAAGAAGAGCATCTTTGAGACCAGCAAGGCGTGGGTGGGAGCGACAGTCGTACTTTCCTTCGTCACCTTGCTATTCAGAGGAATGGGCGCGTACTGCGGCTGCACATGGTACACAGACCCCAACACTGGCGACATTCAGCAACTTGTCCCAATCACCTATTTGCTCATAGCAGGCTCTTTCTTCGGAATACTGTACAACTTCAACATCCCCGCGCTGAAAAAACGGAAATGGTTCATCAGCATCCCGCTGTCCGTCCCGCTGGCCATTGTCTCCAACATGTTCTTCCCTCTAGTTGCCAGCAGCCCGCCCTGGCTGATCATCGAAATCGCACTGCTGTCGCCACTAGGCGCCATATACAGCAGCTTCGTCTACGAAAAAGCCGTGCTCCATATGGGAGACTACCGGACCAGAATGCGACGCTTCCTCGAACAGACCGAAAAGGGAAAGAAAGGCGGACCAGCTCTACCGGTCGAGAAAGAAGGCTTCTCCTATTTCACCTATGGATTGCTGGGTAGAAGGATAGGCAAACTCCTTGGGGTTTTCGGCGGCCTCAAAACGGTACTCTCCCTCGCTGGAATGAAAATCGGCTTCAAAGCTTACGTAAGCAGCATGGTCTTCGCCGCCATGGTCGGAGGGGGCATCTCCTTCTTCGTATGGTTCCTCATCCTCAATTTGGGACTCGCAAGTGCTCTGGGGCTCAGCTTCACAATAACCTCCATCCTCCTGGAGATCATACTCTCCATTGCCCTTGCGGTAATGACAGGTGTGGTCATTCTCGGGGTATTCTATATGCTCCCATACATGAAAGTGGGATCTCGAAGAAATCGCCTTGACCAATTCTTACCATTTACATCAAGCTATATGACGGTGCTCGCGTCCGCGGGCGTCACCCCTGAGCGAATACTAAGGTCCACTGCTGAGAAGGACCCCAAGTTCATGCTCTCCGACGAGATTGCAAACGTCATCGGAAGAATCGACCTTCTAGGCTACGACGTCATCAACGCAATGAACGCGGAGGTAGAGCGATCGCCCTCGACAAACTACCAAGACCTTCTCCGAGGCTTCGCAGGAGTCATCCGGACCGGTGGAGACATGAAGAAGTTCTTCCAAGGCATAACAGACCACTTGTTCCAGAAACGCGCTCTCTCCGTCCAATCATTCCTCGACTCACTAGGAATCATCGCTGAGACCTACGTGCTCATGCTCATCGCCTTCCCACTAATGCTCGTCGTCATGCTCTCGATCATGGCCTCTATCGGAGGAAACTTGGGAGGAGTGGACGTTTTCTCCTTCATGTACCTCCTAGCCTTCATACTCATACCAATATGCGGCGTAATGTTCCTCTTCATTCTGGACACTATGCAGCCGAAGGGTTAGGAGAATAGAAAAATGTCACAACCAAACGAACCGGTACCGGCCCCGCAGGCTCCAGACACTGCAGTCCCCGCCAAGAAAGTGAAAAAGGTCAAGGACGATTCGGGAGGCGGCGGAGTGAGAGGGATCTTCAGCAAGATCACTCGTAAACTAATATGGGTCTTCAGCGGAATAATCTTCGCTGGAATATTTTTCTGGGGACTCGTAGAAATCGCCCTCTTCGGCCCCACACCTAGCGTTCCAATCGCCGGCTTGGTAGGCAAATTTAGCATCGACCGTTTCCTCCTCTTGGCCGGAATAATCGCGCTCATACCTCCAGCAATAGTCTACCTTGGAGAGTCCAAGCGAAGAGACGCCATCGATAACAACATTCCACACCTGATCCGGGACATCGCCGACGCGGGTCGAAGCGGCATGACTCTGACGAGGTCTATCGAAATATCGGCAGAACGGGAATATGGCCCTTTAACGAAAGAGCTCAAAAAGCTAATCGCCAAGATCAGCTTCAGAGTCCCCCTTGAGAGAGCTCTCCAGTACTTTGCAGATGCCACTGGTACAACCCTTTCCAGAAGGAGCGCCATGTTGATCTCTGAAGCTAACAAGTCCGGAGGAGACATTCAAGAAAGCATGGAGTCGGTGGCCAAGCACGTGCAAGAAATACAGTACTTGGAAAACAAGAGGCGCGCGACTCTAAGGCCTTTCATAGGAGTCATGTACATCAGCTTCGCAGTATTCCTCGTCACGGTGTACCTCCTCATATCGAGCTTCTTCAAACAACTGGCCAACTCGACCTTCGGCGCTGGCTCGGGAGCCGGAGGGGGGTTCGGGGGAGGGTTCAGCTTCGTCAGTCTCCCGCTTGACAAGATTACCGCGGTATTCCTGTACATGGCCATGATAGAAGCACTGTTCGCGGGGTTGGTGGGTGGAAAGATGGCAACAGGCTATCTCAAAGACGGGTTGAAGCATGCTATACTTCTCATGATGATATGCTTCGTAACCTTCGTCTTCTTCATCTAGCTCGTCATACTGGCGATAATCGGTTACAAGCCCCGTGCTTTCTTCCATGATTGAATGACTCCGCCGAACGCAAGTATCGGGCTATATTGCAAGAATACCGGTTTGAGAAGCAAGCGTGGCCCCAAGAAAGTAGACCGCTCCAGCTATCACACCGTCAAAAACCGCTCCTTCTCTCACATGTCATGTACCTACCAAGGACGCAGTCCACCTCGCTTCTCCCCCATCGCAGCAAAGTTTTTGCCTAGACCACACCATAGGGTTGGACCAGTAGAATGCAATCTTGGAATATTCTGGGACTTATCAGACACCGATTTCGCAGCTTCTAGCTGAAAAGAGCTATTCTGTCTCCGTTCAAACCGCCTGAACGGGCGTTTAGACGGCATCCGGCATCACCATTTCAGTGTTCAAATTTGTGGGCTTATACCGATCTATACCACAATGTATCTGTCATGGCCAAGTTTATCTTCTCAATGGGGAACGAGAACTACCGGAAGCTGCAGCTCGAAGCCAGGACGAGAGACGTGACCATCCAAGCGCTGATCCGCACCGTGGTCATACCCGAGTGGATTAGAACCCACATCGACACGACAGCAACGAACACTCACGCCAACCTCACCGAGACATCGTCTCTCCTCAGCCACACAACCGGATTCCTCGGCCAATCACATCGTTCCCTGCCCCCCTCGGTTGGGCGGTCCCGGACCTAACCCAACCTCCCGCCTTTTTTCGAGCGGCCGCGCTCCACCCCGGCCCTAGAAATCCCTCATCTCAACTTGTCTACGCCGGCGCAGGAACCTTTTGAAGGCCTGTCTTCGTGTCCGCAAACTGTTGCGAGAAGCGCTCGTACATTCTAAGCTCCTGGCTAGAAATCGGCTTAACCTTCTGCATAGCCTCGTCAAAATGACGCTTAGCCACCTTCAACCCCTTAGCCCTCTTCTTCGCATCCTCCGCATCCTTCGCCTTCCCGATATGCTCTTTGATTGACAGCATCACGGCAGTGTTGCAGATAGACGCGATATCGGCTCCAGTGTACCCTTCTGTCTTCCTGGCAAGCTCGTCTAGCTTCACGTCCTCAGCCAAAGGCGTCTTCTTCGTATGGATCCGAAATATCTGCTTCCTTGCCTCGAGATCCGGCGGAGGGACGAGCAGTAGCCTGTCGAATCTACCCGGACGTAGTAGCGCCGGGTCCACGATATCGGGTCGATTCGTGGCTGCGATAATGACGACGTTCCTAAGCTCTTCCAGCCCGTCCATCTCGGTCAGAAACTGGCTGATCACCCTCTCCGTCACATTAGAGTCTCCCGAGCTGCTCCCCCGGACAGGTGCGACTGAGTCGATTTCGTCGAAGAAGATGATGCATGGCGATGCTTGGCGGGCCTTGCGAAAGACCTCTCTAATCGCCTTCTCAGACTCGCCAACAAACTTGTTGAGCAGTTCCGGGCCCTTGACGCTGATGAAGTTCGCCTCGCTCTCGTTCGCCGCCGCCTTCGCCAAGAGCGTCTTCCCCGTTCCCGGCGGACCGTACAACAGAAGCCCCTTTGGGGGAACGGCGTTCATCTGGGCAAAGAGTTCCGGATATTTCAGCGGCCACTCTATAGCCTCTCGAAGCTCCTCCTTAACCCCCTCCAGCCCGCCAATATCCCCCCACTTGATATCCGGAACCTCCACCAAGACCTCCCGCATCGCCGACGGTTCCACCTCCTTCAGCGCTTCTTGGAAGTCGGCCATTCGGACGATGATCTTGTTGAGAACTTCCACCGGGATGTTCTCCGCTTCCAAGTTGATCTCGGGAAGAATTCTACGAAGCGCACGGATAGCCGCCTCCTTAGCCAGCGCCTCGAGGTCCGCGCCTACAAACCCGTGGGTAACATCAGCCAGCTTCTTCAAGTCCACATCTTCTGCCAAGGGCATTCCCCGCGTGTGAATCTGCAAAATCTCCAATCTACCATCCCGATCTGGGACACCGATCTCGATCTCTCGATCAAACCTTCCGGGACGTCGGAGAGCAGGGTCTATCGAGTTGATCCGGTTCGTCGCGCCTATGACAACTACTTTGCCCCGAGACTGCAGACCGTCCATCACTGAAAGTAGCTGCGACACGACACGTTTCTCGACCTCCCCTGTAACCTCTTCACGCTTCGGCGCAATCGAGTCTATCTCGTCGATGAATATGATCGATGGTGCGTTCTCCTGGGCCTCTTTGAAAATCTCTCTTAGCCTCTCCTCGCTCTCGCCGTAGAACTTACTCATTATCTCCGGCCCACCAATACTGTAGAAGTTCGCGTTCGTCTCGCTCGCCACCGCCTTGGCCAGCAGCGTTTTACCGGTGCCTGGAGGCCCGTGAAGAAGGACTCCCTTTGGGGCCTCGACCCCCAGCCGCTCAAACAGTTCTGGATGTCTCAGGGGAAGTTCTATCATCTCCCGGACTTTCTGGATGACGGGCCGAAGGCCGCCAATGTCCTCGTATGCGATCCTCGGGATCGCTCTGGGCGCTTCCTTCACCTGTTCGCCGACAGTGACTTGTGTCTGCTCAGTGACGATGACGGCTTCCGCGGTCGGAGTCGTGCTTGTAACAACAAGGTCGATCTTACGACCCATCACGTTTATCGGAACATAGTCTCCGCGTGCCAAGACTCGGCCTTCCAGGATCTGGCTGAGATATTCCTCTCCTCCCACAATCCGGAGCGGTTCTGTAGGAGCTAGGGTAAGTCGCTGGGCGATCTTTGCCTCTATCTTCTTAATTGTGACCTTGTCGTCGATCGAAACTCCAGCGTTATTCCTCAGATAACCGTCGATACGGATCGTTCCCTTGCCAAAATCCGACTCGTATCCCGGCCATGAAAGAGCGGTTGTCTTCTTCTTACCAATAATCTGGATCACATCGCCCGAAGTCAGTCCAAGTTCGTCTACAACTTTCGGGTCCACTCGAGCGATGCCTCGACCGACATCCCTCTGATACGCATCTGCGACTCTAAGCGTAAGGGTCTTTTCTGGCAAGATTGATCCTCTGAACTTCCGTCAGGGCGAAATCATCCTTGGAGTAATAACTCTACCTGACTGTTATCGAGATGGGGCTATGTTGTTCTTTCGCGGTAAATTTCTACCTTGGTTGTGGAGCCTGCAAGAGCTGTGGCTTCCGGAAAACTTCTATCATCTCTCTTGCGAATTCGGGGAGATCGCTGGGGACTCTTGAGGTGACGAAGTTTCCGTCAATTACTACAGCCTTGTCGACATAGTGCGCGCCGGCGTTGATCATGTCGTCCCTTATTCCTGCAACACAGGTTAGCGTCCTGTTCTTCACAATCCCTGCAGACGCTAGCACCTGTCCCGCATGGCAGATCGCGGCAATGGGCTTGCCCTGAGCGTCAAAATCCCTTACAAATTTGAGAATCTTTTTGTTGAGTCGTAGCTTCTCTGGCGATTTTCCTCCGGGAACAACTAGAAAGTCGAAGCTCTCCGCATTTACCTCGTCAATCGATGCGCTAGGTGTGATCGAGTAGCCCTTCTTGCCCTTGATAGAGTCCCTGGTGAGCCCGATGACTATTGTCTTGATTCCTTCCTCTTGCAATCGGTACATCGGATGGAATAGTTCTAGGTCCTCGAACTCGTCTGTGGCAACTATGGCTGCTATCTTGCCCTTTAGATCGTTTGGCACCGCTGCAACCCTCCCAAGGCTTGACCAGTGTTACCCGGATTTCGCTGACTATAATGGCTTTTTTGGGCGCTTAGGACGATTTCTGGGATTCAGCGTTGTCCCTGAAGCTCTGTTCTACCTGTCCCGGTCCCGTGCGATTTATAGCGCGCTGAGCATGCTATTCCTGTTAGGTCGAACTTGTCGGAGGATGTGAAGCGTATGGCGGACCTGTTGAAGTCAGGCGCCACCATGCTCTCCGACGTCTGTCCCGTGTGCGGTACGCCCCTGTTCAAGGTGAAGGGCGAGGTCTTCTGCGCGAAATGTAACAAGCCTGTGGTCTATCAGAAGGCAATGTCGCCTCAAGCCACCCTCTCCCCAGGCTATCTCCTGGATTCGGTTGAGATGACGATCGTCGGCAAGATCAGCGAAGCGAACGAAGTCCTGAAAAATGAGAAGGATCCCGAGAAGTTGTCGGTTTACAGCAATCTCGTTTTCGGCTGGCTGTCGATGCTGGAGAAGCTGCGGAGCCTAAAAGAGTCTTTCAAGGAATAACTGCTAGGTTCTTCGGGTCGAACAGTTTTCCATCTGCTAGGTTTGTCAGCTCCACCCTCCGTCTCCTTCGTTTAGCCAGTATTATCGGCATGCCTGCCTGTTCGGCCAGTCCGAGAAGCTCTTTCTTCCGATCTTTTCCCAGGAACGATCTGTCTGTCTTGCACTCTATCAAAAACGATTTGCCATCTCTCATACAAACGAGGTCAATGGGTTTCGATTGCGCTGCCCTGATGACCAAATATCCTTCTCTCCGAAAGATATCTCTGATTCTGTATTCTAGCCTTCTGCCCGTCTCGTAGTTCGACAAGTTCTTTCCGATGTTGGAGCCTTGCTCTCTTAAGAACAGTGGACACCTCCGAAACTATTCGGGTCTCACTTGTTGGGGGCGTTTTCTTTTTCGTCAGGAACAGAGACTGCTTGGAATCCGGTAAGCTTCCGGTCCACTAGAATACGTCCGAGAAACTGGGGCGACGCTTCTCGAAGCGGGCTCTCGCGACAAAATCTCCCCTAACAAATCGGCTATTCTCAGCCCTGATTAAATATCTGAACAGGCACGTCTAGAACAGGGGATAATCCACGCTGTAAACGTGGATAAGTCCCGACGGACCCAAGCCCGGATTGTGCTTTGATCAGCCCGTCTCGCCCATTATCAATGCCAGACAGGAGATGTTCTAGAAAATAGGGGGTCTTGGCGACCGACCCTCGCGTCGTATGAGTGCCTCAAACGAGATCTCGGCCGCGAATTCGGGTGACCAGCAAGCCCTAGTCTGCAAACAACCCGAAACGGGACTCGCAAAAACGGCGTTTTTCTCTTTGAAGTCTCCTCGATATCGTCGTGTTTAATGGAAATCTTTTAATCAGAACCCAGCCCGTCCTCCCCTTCTGGGCTAGGATGCTTACAGAGCCAAGACGCCCCTCCAACAAACTGGTGAAAGCGCCTGCAAAAAGCAAAACGGAAAGAAGAGTACGAGACACGGATAAAACAGGCCCTAGCCGTACTCAACGAAGTCTCCAATGACAACACCACCCCAAGAAACATCCGACGCGCAGCCAAAGGCGCCATGGACGCGCTCCAAGCACAAGGACACACAATAGGCGTACGCGCCTCAAACGCGATCTCAACACTAGACGAGATCAGCCAAGACCCCAACATGCCCCCGTACACCCGTGTCAAACTCTGGAATGTCGCAAGCATCCTCGAAGCTGTAAAAGACTAGCCTGCCAAAATAGGTGTTTGGACAAGTATTTATCGCCAAGTAGCCCCATTCCCTGCTGGACCAAGGAGCAAGGATTCTGAAAGGAAGTCGTCTCCTCCCGTTCCTAGTCGCCCTCGTACTACTAGCCTTCGCCCTCGGCTCACTCCCCCGATCCCAACCAAGAGGCCCAAGCCTGCTGTTCAACTCTACCTGGCTCATCTACATCCTCTACCTAACTCCGCTCCTTGCTCTCGGGGCAATGGTAGTCATGATAGTCCTCCTCGCCTACAACTGGCGCCTTCTCTCCGACGCTCTCGGCTACGGAATGGCGGGGAGAAGAAAGCGACAGAAGAAACAGTCGAGGACCATCCAGATAATTCTCTGGATGAGTGCATGGCTCGTAGCCATAGAGGTCTTGCTCCAGAAATGCGGTGGAATTTTCTGCAAACCCTCCCAGAGCGCAAACCTCACACCGCAGATCCAACAGTTCGTGACCGGGCCCGGGCCGGGACCCGTGCTTCCGTATGTCCAAGCGGTCTCCCAGCTGGGCAGCGTTGTTCAGACAAACTGGTTTTCGATAGCCTTCCTCGGGTTACTCGCCGTGAGCTCGGTAATTATTATCCGCGCTGTCAAAGTATCTTGGGATGAAAGTAGAGAGAATGTCATGCATGTTCTAGGGCTCCCAGCCGAGGGAATATCAGCGGTGGAAGACGCGATCCGCATTCTAGAATCCCAAGAGGCCACGGATCCGCGGACGAGAATTATCAATTGCTACCAGCGCATGGTCCGGGCAGCTCAACACCTAGGAGCCCGAGTAACATCCGACCAGACTGCCCGCGAGCTTGAAACCGCGATCCGTAAGATGCTGATGCTCAGAGGTTCAGCGCTCAATGAGCTCACTGAGCTCTTCGAGGAGGCACGATACAGCTTGCACCCGATAACAGAGAGAGATGGAGAGAGAGCGCACCAGCGCCTTCTTAGCATTGCTGAAGAGATGAAACTCCCAGTCAGCGTCTAAGACTTGAGACGCAGCACCCTAAAGCTTCTACTCCTAGCATCAAGCGTCTACGTTCTCTTCGTGGTATTCCTCAGGAGCCTCGTTCCCGAAACGCTGACTCCTTCCATCACTCTCCTCGCCCTTCCACTAATCATACTCACTCTGATCCTCGTCAGCGACCTCTCCTATAGAGCAACAGCCCCCTCTAAGACACCAGCTCCGACGAGACTCAGGAGGTTTCAGGCCCGCGACGTACAATACCTATCGCGACAGGTCGAAGTTGCCTCTAGTGGAAGCCAGGCTTATTTCGAGTCAATCCTTCTCAGCCGCCTGAGAGACATCCTTGCTGAGAAGGTCAGCCTAGAAACGGGAGTCGAAAAAGAGAACGTAAAACGAGAACTTGTTGATGTGGTGAAGGGTCCAGCGCTAGTTGGAAACGAGCCGCTCTACCGGCTACTATATAGTTCGACGACTCCGAAGGGAGCGACGCGTGTCAAGATGTTGCGTGAAGCCATTGATGGAATAGAGGCCTGGAAGGCATGAAAATTGGAGAAGCAAGCGGAACCTGCCGGCAAGTCGTTGACCAGGTTGGGAAAGTCATTGTGGGAAAAGAACAAGTTCTCGAAAAGGTCATGCTGGCGGTTCTAGCAAACTCCCACATACTGTTCGAAGACTATCCTGGCCTGGCGAAGACCTTGATGGCGCGAAGCTTTGCGATGAGCATGGGATGCGAATTTTCAAGAATACAATTTACCCCAGACTTGTTGCCAGCTGATATCACTGGCACCTACATCTACAACGTCAAGACCTCAGACTTTGAACTGAGACGGGGTCCGGTGTTCACCAACATACTCTTGGCCGACGAGATAAATAGGGCTCCTCCAAAGACCCAAGCAGCCCTACTCGAGGCGATGCAAGAACGGCAAACCACGCTCGACGGAAAAACCCATCCTATCAAAGACCCGTTCATCGTCATCGCAACCCAGAACCCGATAGAGTACGAAGGAGTCTATCCACTGCCCGAGGCTCAACTCGACCGGTTCCTACTCCGCCTCCAACTAGGATATCCGAACCGAGCCCAGGAAGTGGAAATCCTGAAGCGACGAATGGAGAGGGCCCAGGAAGACATCCTACTCGAACCCGTTGCTGATGGCGAAACGATTCTGGCGCTGCAGAAGACCGTGGAGGGAATTCATGTGGATGATGACGTTCTGGGTTACGTGACGGACATTGTTCAGGCGACGAGAGCGCAACGACAGGTTGAAGTCGGTGCCAGTCCGCGAGGTTCTCTGGCGATATTCAAGCTCGCACGAGCTAGGGCTGTGTTCCACGGCCGTGACTACGTTATCCCGGACGATGTGAAAGAAGTGGCCGCGCCTGCTCTTGTGCATCGGATGATTATGAAGGCGGAATCCTGGGTCAAGGGGGTGGACCCGCGTCTGATGGTAGAGGAGATTCTGAAAACGATTCCTGTGCCTAAGGCCAAGTGACTCCGAAGATTTGTTTACCACGAAGGCAAGTGGCTACTTTGCCCTAGCAACTATTCTTCTGGTGCTGGGGCTTCTGCTTCAGGACTGGCAGCTGGTGGCGCTTGTTCTTCCCGTGGCCTCGTTGTTCTTCCTCAGCAATGTATGGGGCCTCCCTGAGAGAGTTAAGGTACGGCTAAGCCATCAGGTGATCCCAAGCGACAGTTTCGGAGACGAAGATATCCGCGTCCGAATCGAGATCTCGAACGAGACCAATGGCAATCTGAGTAATGTGGAGGTTCACGAGTTAGTTCCGGATACGATCAAGATCGAGAAGGGGGCTGCGCGGATACGAGCGCAGTTGAAGCTTCTTGAAAAGCTGGAGGTCCAGCTTGGTTTCCCAAGCCCGATCAGAGGCCACTATCCTGTCGGGCCAGTGGTGGTCAGGGCGCGAGACCCTTTCGAGCTGTATCTCGTCGAGGCGAAGGCTGAATCAGAGGTGTTGTCGATAATGCCCAGGCCGGAGCGGATCAGGGGCGCGGAACTACGACCCCGTCATCTCGGTCCGTGGCCTGGGATAATTCCTGCTCGGACCCTTGGCTCGGGAACAGAGTTTTACAGTATGCGGGGATACGTTGCTGGGGATGATCTGAAGCGGATTAACTGGAAAGCTTCCGCGAGGCACCGTCGACTGATCACTAACGAGACGGAGGCGGAGAGGGTTACCGATGTTATGATCGTCCTCGATACCGATGTCACGTTCTATGAGAGTGCTGAGGCGGAATTGTTCGAGCGGGGAGTTAGGGCCGCGGCCTCCCTCGCCAGTCTCCTCCTTCGACAGGGCAACAGGGTTGGCATGATACTTCAGGGAGAGGAGCGAGGAATTGCCGCTCCCGCGTTCGGTAAGAGGCATGAGAGAAACATTCTCTATTTGCTCGCGGCGGCAAAACCTGGGAGGGCCGTGATCCCTACTGACTATGCAGTCGCTCTTCTTGCAAAGCTCCTGCTTCCTGCTAGGGCCCAGATAGTCATCATCACTTCGCTGATGGACAATACGATAGTTGCTGGGATACGAGGACTCGTCACTGCAGGATACAGTGTGCTGGTTCTCTCACCGTCGCCAGGGGTTCCGGTCAGATTCGAGTCGGAGTCGGAGGAGTTAGCTTACAGGATGCTGATGCTTGAGCGTGCGAACACTCTTTTTTCCCTTGAGAAGATTTGCAGTGTCAGCCAGTGGCCTGTGGGGATTCCGCTCTCGGTGGTTCTGAGTAAGGTGAGACGCTTACGGCCAATGATCCGGGTCTGACCTTCGGCTTCAGAATCGCGACGGTGCTCGTTCGTCTGAACTACCTCGTGTTGGCGCCGTGGGTTATCATTGGGATTCCTTCACTCGTATCATCCGGGTTGCATGTTCCAACCATGCTGATAGTCTCCGCGGTTGGGTTGTTAGGGATGCTTGGGAAAGAAGAGATCTTTGCGAGAGGAGCGTCCGTGAGCCTTGCAGGGTTGATCATTGGAGGAAAGGTTGTGGGAGATGTTCTTGGATCTGCGGCTCCCGATACTGCGGTTCTACTCGTCCAGTTTGTTGCTGTCATTTTCTTCATGGAAGCGTCCAGAGTAGTCTTATCGTTCGACGGGGAGAGCCGTGAGCTTGCAGGGAAATATGACGAGCTATCAATGGGTCTTATGAGAAAACTTGTCGAGTGGACTCAGGGTCAGCTCGTGGGTCAGGCTCGGATAATGCTCGTCGTCCTCGGACTGTCCTTGGTGTTATTGCTTGTCGGAGGTTTCACCAGCATCTCGATCAATCAGCTGGGGTTCTCAGCGGGTCTTGTGCTGGTTGTTGTCGGGGTCCTTCTCTTCCTCGTCACGAACCGACGGGAACCCGAACAGAGACGAAGTAAGTAGCCTCGGAAAACCCGCTCATGCGACGC
>Ga0209802_1002597_pt1 | contig 12450 bp, 12 predicted proteins | sample GraSoiAngelo_129_FD_185886 | JGI IMG/M metagenome (GOLD analysis project Ga0209802, IMG submission 185886) | Grasslands soil microbial communities from the Angelo Coastal Reserve, California, USA - 14_0927_12_40cm (SPAdes) (version 2) | ecosystem: Environmental > Terrestrial > Soil > Grasslands ... | reverse complement strand
GTTAAATAACGGCGCTATCGTGTTCGGGGATGCGGGGTAGCGCAATGATTCAAGTCACCCTCACCGAAACCGCAGCGAGCAAAGTCAAGGAGCTCATCCAGCGGTCCGATCCAGAGACCGGCCAGCCATTGGGCTCCCTCGAAGACACGTATCTCCGGATGTACGTCGCGGGCGGCGGCTGCTCCGGCTTCCGCTATGGTCTCGCGCTCGACCGGAAGATCCACGAGGACGACGAGGTCGTCCAAGTCCACGGACTCAAGGTCCTCGTCGACGGCAACAGCAGGGAATACCTCGATGGCTCGAGCGTGGACTACGCGGAAAGCGTCGCGGGGAGCGGCTTCCTCGTGAGCAATCCGAACAACTGGTCGACCTGCGGATGCGGCCAGAGCTTTAACCCGAAAGGCGAGGAAGCTCCCGACCAGAACGAGTCCCATTCCGCTCACGCGCACACGCACTGAGTCGCCTGCGGTCGGCCAGCGCCTTCACCTCGGAAGGGAGATCTGCATCGCTTCCATGGCGAAGGCGTCGGAATCCGAGCAGAGACGAATGAAGGCGTCGAATTGGACGGCGTCCGAGTGACCAACAAGACCCCGAACTCGATCGTGGTGCGCCGGACCTCGAAAGGAATCGAAGTCACAGATTGTTGTCACGAAGAACAGGGGAAGTGGGCCGCCGCTCGATAACGAGTCCCCTGGCGAGCTCGGCGACGAACTTTCGGACATCCTCGGCGTTACGGCGCTCGGCCGCACGACGCACAATCGAACTACCGACGACAACCCCGTCCGCACCTGCCGCCGCAACCGCTCGGACATGATCTCCCGTTGTCACACCGAAGCCCACACCGAGGGGGAGGGACGAAACCCTGTGAAGGGCGATAATTCGATCCCGCAGGTCCTCGGGGACGTTCGAGCGTACGCCGGTGGTCCCGTACCTTGCGACGACGTACAGGAACCCGCGAGAGGCGTCCGCGATCGCTCCGGCCCTCGCGGGCGGCGTGGAGGGCGCAACGAGCTGGATCATGTCTACGCCAAGCGCTTCGAGCGCATCTCGAATCTCGGACGACCCCTCTAGGGAAAGATCTGGGACGATGACCCCGTCGACCCCCGCGCTCGCGGCTCGTTCGGCGAACGTCGGAAGACCCATTGCGAGCACGGGGTTCATGTACGTCATGAGGACGAGCGGAATCTCCGTCTTCTGGCGAATACGCGCCGCGAGTTCGACGACGTCACGCGGACGCGTCCCCGCGTGAAGTGCGCGTTGCCCGGCATCCTGAATCTCGGGACCGTCGGCGATCGGGTCGGAGAAGGGGATGCCCAGCTCTAATATGTCCGCCCCCCCTGCTTCGCAGGCCGTTGCGAGGGATTCCGTCATCCCGAGGTCGGGATCGCCCGCCATCAAGTAGGCTATGAGGGCGGCCCGACTTTCTGCCCCGGCGTGGCGGAACGCCTTCGAGATTCGGCTCAGAGCTTCACTCCTATCGCGTCGGCTACCGTGGCCATATCCTTGTCACCTCGACCGGAGATAGTGATGACGATGACTTCGTCGCGCCTCATCTCCCGCGCCCTCTGCATCGCGACGAACACCGCGTGCGCGGGCTCGAGTGCAGGCAGGATTCCCTCATACGTCGCGAGGGCGTGAAAGCCCTCGAGAGCCTGTTCATCGGTGACCGCCACGAAGGACGCGCGCTTTGTATCCTTCAACGCGGATAGCTGCGGGCCGACGCCGGGATAGTCGAGGCCTGCGGAGATGCTGTGCGTGTCAAGCACTTGGCCGTCAGCGTCTTGCAGGACGTACGACCGTGCCCCGTGGAGGACCCCGACGCGGCCCCACGTCAGAGACGCCGAATGTTCTCCCGGGCCGGCGCCACGGCCGCCCGCCTCCGCGCCGAGCAGCTCGACTCGTTCTTCGTCGAGGAAAGTCGCGAACGTCCCCATCGCGTTGCTCCCGCCGCCGACGCAAGCGACGAGAAGGTCCGGAAGTCGACCGTTGCGCTGGAGGCTCTGCTGTCGAATCTCTCGACCGATGACGCTTTGAAAGTCTCGCACGATCGTCGGGTACGGATGCGGGCCCACGACGCTTCCGAGGAGATAGTACGTGTTCTCGACGTTCGTCACCCAATCCCGCAGAGCTTCGTTAATGGCGTCCTTCAGCGTCTGGCTGCCTTGTTCGACGCGGTGCACCGTCGCGCCGAGGAGCCTCATCCGAAATACGTTCAGGGATTGGCGTTGGATGTCGGCGGCGCCCATGTACACCTCGACGGGCAGGCCGAGGACCGCCCCGACCATCGCGGTGGCGACTCCATGCTGGCCCGCGCCGGTCTCCGCGATCACGCGCTTCTTCCCCATGCGACGGGCGAGGAGGGCTTGACCCATTACGTTGTTGAACTTGTGGGCTCCGCCATGGCAGAGGTCTTCCCGCTTCAGATAGATCTGCGCTCCGCCGATGTGGTCCGTAAGCCGTCGGGCGAAGTAGAGTGGCGTCGGGCGCCCGCCGTAGTGTCGATAGTACGATTCAAGTTCCTCCTGGAACGCTGGATCCACTTTTGCCTCGTCGTATGCGGCCTCGAGCTCGTGCAACGCGGGCATGAGCGTCTCAGGCACGTACTGCCCGCCGAATTGCCCGAAGTAACCCCTCTTCCGAACGACGTAAGCGTCAACCATGCTGCAGCTCCTGGAGTTTTCTTGCAGGCTCATCGTGACGTATGATCGACGTGCCGACCAGGACAGCGTCAGCCCCCGCGCGTAACATGGTCTCCACCTGCCCTCGCGTCTCGATCCCGCTCATCGCGATGACGGGTCGATCCTTCACCCGCTCCGCGAGAATCCGCGGAGTCGTCCCCAGGTCGATTGCCATTGTCGCGAGGTTGCGGTTGTTAATCCCGAGGATATCGGCAGACGTCTCGACCGCAGCATCCCACTCCTCAAGCGTGTGGACCTCGAGTAGGACTCCGACCTTTCGATCATGTGCCTCATCGATGAGCATTGGCATCCTCCGATGAAAGTGCCCCCGGAGTGCGAGCGTCTCGATGAGCAACAAGGCGGACGCCCCGCACAGCGCCGCGGCATCGATCTGCCTCGAGTCGACGACGATATCCTTCATGAGGACGGGGAGACCCGTGCGCGCCGCGCGCGATACGAAGTCGATATTCCCCCCGAAAATCCTGGGTTCCGCGACGACGGAGAGCCCAAGGGGATTCGCCGCGACAATCCTCTCCAGGATGGCGTCGAAATGCGCTGCTTTCTGGCTTCGCATCGTCGGCGACGCGAACTTGAGCTCCGAAACCACGTCTGAGGTCCGGGTCGGCGCGCTCAAGGCGTCCAAGAAAGAGGGACTTCGGTCCGTTTCGCCTCGCACGTCATAGTAGCCCTCCTTGAGAAGGGTCTCGGCATTGGTGACGAGGCGCTCAAGAGCGTCCATCGTCGTCCACCTTCGACAAATTTCCGCCAGTGGCCTTCACGAACGTGCGCAAGGTTTCGAACGCCCTCCCGGAGTCGAGGGCCTCCACCGCCAGGGGCAGCGCTTCCAGGAGAGATTCCACCTTTCCCGAAACGTAGATTCCGGCAGCCGCGTTCGCCAGGAGCATCTCTCGTTTCGGCCCAAGTTCTCCTCGTAGAATCCGCACGGCCTCCTTCGCCGCAGTCTCCGGTTCCGCGCCTGCCAAGTCCCTTGGGTCCGCGCGAGCGAATCCGAGGTCCGCCGGGTTCAGCACGAATTGTCGCGTCCGGCCGTCGGCGACCTCTCCGACTATCGTCGGACAGCAGAGGCAGATCTCGTCCATGCCGGCTTGGCCGTGGACCACCAGGGCATGCTCGATCCCGAGACGTGCGGACACCTTCGACATGAGAGGCACCAGGTCCGGACTGAAAACGCCGAGGAGATGGCCCTTCGCTCCCGCCGGGTTCGTCAGGGGTCCGAGGATGTTGAATACGGTGCGCACGCCGAGCTCCCTACGCGGCCCTATCACGTGCTGCATTGCGGGATGGAACTTCGGGGCGAACATGAAGCAGAGACCGTGCGCGTCAAGAATCCTCTCGACCTTCGCCGGCTCGAGGTCCACCCGGGCTCCGAGGGCCTCGAGCAAGTCCGCACTCCCGCAGGGGCTTGTGATCGCCCGGTTTCCGTGCTTCGCGACCCTCACGCCGGCCGCCGCGACGACGAACATGGCTAGCGTCGAGACGTTGAACGTGGTGACGCGAGCTCCGCCGGTCCCGCACAGATCGACAACGCGCCCGTCCGCGCGCGATCGAATTCGAACGCACCGTTCCCGCATTGCGGTTGCCATGCCCGCGATCTCATCGGGTCCCTCGCCTTTCATCCGGAGTCCCATTAGGAACGCGCCGATTTGCGCGGGAGTCGCCTGCGCGTCCATGATCTCCGCCATCGCATCGTGCGCGCGCTCGAAGCCGAGGGATCCGCCTGTCGCTAGGTCTCTGATGGCGTCCTGGATCATCGTCGGGCACCCTCCAGGAAGTTACGGAGGAGTGCCGGCCCCTCCGGTGTGAGAATTGACTCGGGATGGAATTGGACGCCCTCGATCGGATAGAGGCGGTGCCGCACGGCCATAATCTCGCCGTCGTCGGAAGTCGCGCTCAGTTCGAGCTCCTGCGGGAAAGATCCGCGGTCAATCGCGAGCGAATGGTAGCGCCCGGCCGTCATGGGATTCGGAAGACCTTCGAAGATCGTGCGGCCATCGTGTCGGACGAGACTCGTCTTCCCGTGGAGGATCCGCGCCGCATGCCCGACCTTCCCGCCGTATGCAGTCCCGATCCCTTGGTGGCCCAGGCAAACGCCTAGCGTCGGGGTCGCCGGGCTCAACTCCTCGAGGATATTTCGGCACACACCGAAGTCTCGCGCGTTTGCCGGATGGCCTGGCCCGGGAGAGAGGACGATCGCATCGGGCGCGAGCTGCCGCACCTCTTTCATCGTGATTCCGTCGTTGCGATAGACGAGCGGGTCCGCGCCGATTTCCCCAATCTCTTGGTACAAGTTGTACACGAATGAATCGTAGTTGTCGATGATGAGGACCTTCATGCGGCGGCCTCACGCAACGCAGCCCGCAAACCCTCGAGCTTGTGCTCCGTCTCGAGCCACTCGCTCGCCGGATCCGAGTCCGCGACGATCCCCGCACCCGCCTGTATGTAGTACGTCGGCCCGTCGGCGAAAAGCGTCCGGATCGCAATAGCGGTATCCACGTTTCCATTTAGGGAGAGGTAGCCGACGACTCCCGCATATGGGCCGCGTGCGGTCCCTTCGAGGTCGTGGAGGATCTCCATCGCCCTCGGCTTCGGCGCGCCGCTCACGGTCCCGGCGGGGAACACCGCCGCAAGCGCGTCGAGTGCGTCAGTCCCTGGCGCGAGTTCGCCTTCCACGCGGGAAACAAGGTGCTGCACGTGGCTGTACCGCTCGACCGTCATGCACTGCGGCACCTTGACGGTCCCGAAACGGCACACCTTCCCGAGGTCGTTCCGGGCCAAGTCGAGGAGCATGTTGTGCTCCGCTCGCTCCTTCTCGTCTGCGAGTAGCTCCGCTCGGAAACGCTCCGTCTCCGGAAGGGTCGTGCCTAGCGGCCGCGTCCCCGCAATCGGGAATGTCGTCGCGGTGCGATCCTCCACACGGAGGAGCATCTCCGGGCTCGCCCCGATCACCCGTCGCATCCCAAAATCGAGGTAGTACATGTAGGGACTCGGGTTCAGTTGCCGCAGGCTTTCGTAGAAGGCGAGTGGATCCCCGGCCATCCGGCCGTATTCCCGGCGAGACAGGACGACCTGAAACGCCTCGCCCTCGTGGACCGCCGCTCTCGCCTTCCCAGCCGCATCCACGAACCGCTCTTGGTTAGTCTGCCGTTTCGGAGAGTCTGCGCTCAGTTCCGGCCTCGCTTCGTTTGCTTTCGGGAGGTCTTCAACCCGAGATCGGCTGTGGGCGAAGTACTCCACCCGTTTGCGGACATGATCCACGATCACGCCGTCGAGGTAGAGCCCGAACTCGAACTCGGGGAACGGCGAGTCCGCATGGGCGGGCACGGAATCGAGATTGCGGACGAACTCATACGAGACGTATCCGACGAGGCCGCCGATGTACCGCCCCGGGACGCCCGGCGCCTCATACTTTGCGAGGATCGAACGCAGGGCGTCGAGGGGCCGATCCGTCTTGACCGTCTCGCCGTTCGATCGCAGGACGCCGGACCGGTAGGAAATGATGATCTCGGGATCGAAACCTACGAAGGTGTGTTCCGCGAGCCGCGCCGGACCCGTGAGACTTTCGAGGATGAACGCATGAGGGTGGTCGTCCCGCGATGCCGCGAAGAGCGCATAGGGGTCGAGCCCCGAGTCGAGCAAGATGCGCTTCATCGTGCCGCCTCGATGATCAAGGGCCGATCGCTCCCGAAGACGACGTCAGCGATCCGTTGTGCCATGGCTGGGGGATCCATGGCTTGGAATACTCGACGGCCCACGGAAATTCCTGCCGCACCCGCACACATCACCTCGCGAAGGGCGTCGAGGAACGCGTCCTCGGTCGAACACTTTGGTCCGCCGGCGACGACCAAGGGCACGGGGCAGCTGTGGGCGATCTCACGCAGACCGTCCGGCGCACCCGCGAAGTTCGTTTGTACGATGGATGCGCCAAGCTCGGCCGCAGCTCTCGCGGCGTCGGCCGCTGCGACAGGATCCTCGGAGGACCCACCGGGTTCTGCGGGTGCGTGGGCCATCAGAAAAACCGGCAGACCGAGGGATGTCGCTAGGTTGACGACGCGCCCCGCGTCCGCAATCATCCGGTCCTCGCGAGAATCGCCGAATGAGATCTGCACAGAGACCGCGTCAGCGCCGAGAGAGACCGCATGTTCGACCGTCGAGGCGAGGACTTTGGATCCTGGCCTCGAACCGAGAAGGGTGCCGGCAGAGAGATGCAGAATCAGGCCCCAGACGGGCGCGATATCGGCCGAGATGGAACGGACCAGTCCGGGATTCGCGAGGAGCCCGGAGAATGGAACGGACCGCAGACGCCGTACGAGGTCGCTCGGCCGTTCGATGCCAGGTACCGGTCCGGCGGCAACGCCATGGTCGAGAGCGAGAAGGAAGATCCGGCCCGCACCTCCCTCGAGGCGTCGTCGTCGTCTCTCGACTCCGAGAAGGGACATGTCTCTTTGCTCGCCTGCCCCTTTATGGAAAGTGTAGATAATATTTAGGCATTATTGTATTTTATATGGCCTCGATTATGGGAGTCTGGGCGCAGGGGCTCCCCTCGGCTAGCCTGCGCCCTGGGAGCCCACCGGTACCTCGGGCCGGAGATGTCGATGCCCAAAGAACTCCCGGTGCACCGCTTGGACGGCTCTCTCGAGATCCTCGTTGGCGACCGTGAACGTGTATGCGACCATCGAGGCGCCCGCGGAGATAAGCTGCACGTTGATGCCACGTTCCGCAACCGCGCGGAACACCCGCGCGGCAACGCCATGGGCGTATCCGAGGCCTTCGCCGACGAAGCTGATCAGCGACACGTGCGGCAGCACTTCAATGCGTCCAACGAGGCCGAACGGGAGGCGCGCAACCGCCTTCTTCGCACGGCTCAACGCTTCTGCGTCGACGAGAAGCGCGATGCACGTCTGCGACGTCGCCGCGCTGTACACGTTCGTCCCCGCGCTCGTCAGGGCGGTCGCGACCTGTGAAAGTAGTCCCTCTTTCTGCCCGGCACCCGTCGCGAAGACCTTCAGGGTCGCGAGATCGCGCACATATGAGATGCTCTTGACATCGCCGCTGCGGTCTACCGTGTCGGGACCGATCCGCGTGCCCGTCTCGTCCGGCCGGAAAATGTTTTTCAAGATAATCGACGCGCCGCAAGCCTGCGCGGGCTGCACCGACCGCGGATGGAGCGCCTTCGCGCCGAAGTACGAAAGCTCTGCCGCTTCGTCGTACGAAAGCGCGGAGAGGGGAAACGCTTCCGAAACAATCTTCGGGTCCGCGCTCATGAAACCGCCGACATCCTTCCAAATCTCAATCGTTGGCAGCTCGAGGGCGTGCGCAACCACGGCGGCACTGTAATCGGATCCGCCGCGGCCGAACGTCGCCGTCTTGCCTTCTCGGGAGAGGCCGAAGAATCCCGTGATCACGCTCACATGGCCCGCCAGGGCCTCGCGCCTGAGGAACGGCGCAAGCCGAGCGCGTGTTTCGTCGAGCAACGCCGTGGCGTTCCCGTAGGTGTCATCCGTGATGAGACCGATGGCGTCTGCCTCGTGCGGCGCGGCGTCAATTCCAGCCTGACACAGATTCGCCGCGACGACCTGCGCGGCCAGCCGCTCGCCGAAGGAGAGGACAAAGTCCCGCGTGCGCGGGGTGATCTCCTCCGTATACGCGACTCCGTAAAGAAGGCGCTCCAGCTTCGTCACAAGGGCGTCGATCGCCCCATCACTCCCAGCGAGGCCTTCACGGGACTTCGGCAAGAGGCGGAGATGCTTGCGACGGAGCTCTTCGACGTACGGGTCGATCTCCTTCTCCTCCCGCGGCTGCGCCAGAATCGTGACGAGGGAGTCCGTCACGCCTGAAATTGCCGACACCACGAGGAACTTCCGATTCGGGTCCGTCTCGACGAGGTGCGCGATCCGCTCGTACATGTCCACGGTGCTGACGCAATTCCCACCGAACTTCGCGACCTTCCACGGCTCAGTCAAGGTAGCCTCTCCTGTGTGCGAGCTCCGCGTTGAGCAGGCTCCCGCCCGCGCCGCCGCGAATCGTGTTGTGCGAGAGGACGAAGAAGCGGACGACGCGGCCCACGACACGAATCCGGCCGACGGTTCCAGCCATTCCGCGCGCCCGCGCAGGTTCGCCGGCCATGAGGTCGAGCAATGGCTGCGGTCGATTCGATTCCGCGCGGACGATCACCGGCTGCTTCGGGGCCGTCGGCAGCTGCTGAACGTGCGGTTCCCCGCGGAAAGACGAGAGCAGACGCGCGATTTCGCGTGGGGGGACATCATCCTTCAGAGGAATCGATACGGCCTCAAGATGACCGTCGCGCACCGCGACCCGGGCGCAGTTCGCCCACACGTCGATTGGACTCGGCAAGATGCCGTCGGACATCGACCCGAGGATCTTCTTCGCCTCCCTCCGCATCTTTTCCTCCTCGCTCTCGATGAAGGGCACGACGTTCGCGGTGATGTCGAGAGACGGGACGCCGGGATATCCCGCACCGGAGAGCGCCTGGTACGTGGCCACATGTACGTCCGTGAGGTCGAGCGCGTCCACGAGAGGCTTCAAGGGAAGGGCCAAGCCCGTGATCGAGCAGTTCGGGTTCGTCACGACGAAGCCGCCCTCCCGAAACGAGGGCTGACGCTCGACGAGGGGGAGGTGGTTCGGATTCACTTCCGGCAGTAAGAGCGGCACGTCCGCGTCCATACGGTGAGCCGATGCGTTGGAGAAGATCCGCACGCCCGATTGCGCGGCGTTCGTTTCGACGTCCACGGCGATTTCCGCCGGAAGAGCGCTGAACGCCGCGACGATGTCGTGCTTCCGGAGGACACTCACGTCGAGCGGCTGAAGCTCTATCGAGGCGACGTCCGGGGCGAGCGGAACGTCTTCGAGCCGCCAGAAGTCTTTGAGGTGTCCGCCGACCTTTCGCTCGGACGACGTGAGGGCGGCGATCTCGAACGTGGGGTGGTCCTGGAGCAAGCTCACGAATCGCTGGCCGACATTTCCGGTCGCCCCCAGGACTGCAACAGGAATCTTGCTCAACGCGACATCCTTCCTTCGAAGTTCTTCCGCGTTTGGCCGATGAGTCGGAGAAAGTCCGCGCCTTCCGACGCGGTGGCATTCTGCCACTCGTCCAGCGTCTCCCGGATTCGGCGATGGATGAACGGCGTGTGGGGGTTCAACGCTTGGATGTCTCTCAACAGTGTCGGAGAATCCGCCAAGAGCCCCGCGGCGGCGATCGAGAGGCGAGAGAATGTCGTGCCGGCAGAACTTTCCAGGCCGGCGAGGTCGAACGGGCTTTCCGCGACGCACCGCGCGAATGTCAAGAGGCAGAGCTGGCTCAGCCCCAAGAGGAACGCCATCGACTCGTCGTGGTAGTCCAAGGAGACGTCAACGAACGAGGCCCCGCTCGCACGGAACAGCTCTCGTGCTTCGAGCACCGCCGCGCTGTTTCCGCAATCGCTGAACGTGATGTTGCCGCTCGAGAGCGGCCAGAGATTCGGTCCAAACAGCGGATGGACGCTAGCGATCCGCAAGCCGGACCGGCTCATTGCTCGAAGTTCATGGGCGATCGGTGCCTTCAGGCTGCAGACGTCGAAGAGAAGCGCTTTCGGTCTCATCGCCGCGATCGAGCGCAAGACCTCCGAGGAGACGGACATCGGAACGGAGACCGCGATAACATCTGCCTCTTGCACGCCTTTCTGAAGGTCCGGTTCGAACGCGAAGCCTTCGAGTGAACCGGCGATGTCATTCACGACGACGTCGCACCCGCGAGAACGGAAGTATCGGCAGAGCCAACGGCCCATGCGACCCGCACCGCCGACCACCAGGACACACTGGTTGACTGGCACTGGTGGGAAGGCCCCCGCTTGTCGGCGCACACTCTCCTCGATCAGGAGGTGGGCGAGGCCCGCGCCGAGCGATGAGCTGATTCCTAGCTTCGCAACTTCCGCCGAGAGTCGCGTGTGCACGTGTTCCTCGGCCCTCTCGTCGCGTAGAGGCAGGCCGAGGCGCTTTTTCTCCAAGCCGACCTGGGATGCGAGATCGAGGCGCTTCGCCACAAGGCCCACGATCTCCCGGTCGACATCGGCAATCTCGTCCCGCAGCCTTGCGATTTCCGTCTCGCTCAAACGAATCCCCCTGCGAACATGAGATCGAGGAACGCCATCGCGACAGCGTTCTCGACGACAGGCACCGCCCGAGGAACGATGCAAGGATCGTGCCGTCCCGTAACGACAATCTCCGTCGGCGTCATCGTCGCGAGGTCGACGGATCGCTGCGGCTTCGCGATGGATGCGGTCGGCTTGACGGCGACGCGGAACGTGATGGGCATGCCGTTCGTGATGCCGCCGAGGATCCCGCCGGCGTGGTTCGTCTCCGTCACGACTCGGCCGGCCGCGACCGTGAACGGGTCGTTGTGCTCGCTCCCGCGCATCGACGCCGCGCGGAACCCGGCGCCGAAATCGACGCCCTTAACGGCGGGAATCGAGAAGAGGAGATAGGCGAGCGCCGACTCGACCGATTCGAAGAACGGCTCGCCGACGCCAGCCGGAACGCCCGTCACGACCGCTTCGATAACGCCGCCGACGCTGTCGCGGTCCTTCCGAGCCTCCTCGATTTCCGCGATCATGCGGTCCGCCACGTCGAGGTCGGCACACCGGACAGCGTTGCGTTCGACGTTGGTCTCAATCTGCTGCGGAGTGACCGGTCGAGCGGTGACCCGACCAATTTGGGCCGCATGCGCGTAGAACCGAACACCTATCGGTGCCAGCACCTGTCGGGCGATCGCCCCCGAGACGACCATGGGAGCCGTCATCCGGCCGGAGAGCTGGCCGCCTCCCCGGAGATCGCTCTTCGCTCCATACTTCATCGCGGCGGCGAAATCTCCGTGCCCGGGACGCGGGACCCGCGCCACGTTGGCATAGGATTTCGATTGCACGTCCTCGTTGCGGATGAGGGCGACAATCGGCTCGCCCGTCGCCAGCCCGTCCGAGATGCCTTCCGAGAATTCCACGCGATCCGCCTCCTTGCGCTGGCTGGTGACGAGGCTCTGTCCCGGTCGGCGGCGATCGAGCTGCGCCTGGACGAAGGCCTCATCGATTCGCATGCCGGAGCGCAGTCCCTCGATCGTGCAGCCCACGAACGGACCGTGGCTCGTCCCGAAGATCGTTGTCCGGTATCGCGCGCCGAAGACGTTCATCCGACCACCGCGTGAAGGGCCCCGAGGGCTCGCATGTCGTCGAGGAACGACGGATACGAGACGCGGAAGCACCAGGGATCCGAGATGTCCACCGAGTCGTCCGCTGCGAGACCGGCGATTGCGGCGGCCATCAGGATGCGATGGTCGGCCCGGGAGTCGATGAACGCGCCGCGAAGGCTCGCCGGTCCGTGAACGACGCAACCGTCTGCGGTGGGTTCCGCATGGGCACCCAAGGCCCGCAGCATCGCAACCGTCGACGCGATCCGGTCGCTCTCCTTGACCCGGAGGTGCTCTCCGTTCACGAAGTGCGTCTCGCCATTCGCCTGCGTCGCGAGGACCGCGAGGATAGGGAAGAGATCGGGCGTATCGCTGACGTCCACCGTCTGGCCTGCGAGATCACCGCTTCGGACCCGCACGCGATCCGAGGCCACATCCACCCGCGCGCCGAACGACTCCAGGAGGTGAGCGATCCGACGATCGCCTTGGAGCGAGCCCATGTCGAGGCCTTCGACGGTCACGTCTCCGCCCGTGATCGCGGCCGCGACCAGCGGGAACGCCGCGGACGAGAAGTCCCCG
>Ga0209802_1002596_pt1 | contig 12451 bp, 12 predicted proteins | sample GraSoiAngelo_129_FD_185886 | JGI IMG/M metagenome (GOLD analysis project Ga0209802, IMG submission 185886) | Grasslands soil microbial communities from the Angelo Coastal Reserve, California, USA - 14_0927_12_40cm (SPAdes) (version 2) | ecosystem: Environmental > Terrestrial > Soil > Grasslands ... | reverse complement strand
CGAAGTCTTCGAACTCCCGGCCCTGTGACGAGTCGTCACTGCCCGTCGACCACTCGCCCACCCGCCGGCGGAGCATCGCCAGCGCCCGGTCGGCGCCCGCCAGCCCCTCGGTGCTGAAGTTGAGCGTGGTCCGGTACTTCGCCTGCAGCGCGAGGTAGCGAAACGCCAGCGGATCGAAACCCTGGTCGACCAGCTCCGTGACGCGAAAGAAGTTTCCCGCAGACTTCGCCATCCTCGCGCCGGACAGCATCAGCAGGCCTCCGTGCATCCAGTGGTTCACCACCCGATGGCCGGTGACGCCCTCGGATTGTGCGAGCTCGGCCTCGTGATGTGGGAACACGTTGTCGGCCCCGCCGGTGTGGATGTCGAAGGTCTCACCGAGGAGCGACATCGACATCGCCGAGCATTCGATGTGCCAGCCGGGGAAACCCGGCCCCCAAGGGCTGGGCCACACCTGCAAGCGATGCTCACCGGCAGCCTTCCAGAGCGTGAAGTCGCCGGGGTGATGCTTCCGCGGATCGACCTCGCCCCTCGCGCCGGCCAGCAGCTTGTCGGTGCTGTTGCGCGACAGCCGGCCGTAAGCCGGAAAGCTCGCGATGTCGTAATAGACTGTGCCGCCCACCTCGTATGCATGGCCCCTGGCGATGAGCTTCTCGATGAGCTCGATCATCTGTGCGATGTACTGCGAGGCTCGCGGGTTGTGGTCGGCCGCTCGGATGTTGACCAGGGCGGCGTCCGTCATGAACGCCTGGGTGTAGTAGGCCGCGATCTCCTTGGGCGATTTGTGCTCCAGCCGCGCCGAGACCAGCATCTTGTCCTCACCCCTGTCGAACGTGTCGTCGGTCAGGTGCCCGACGTCGGTGATGTTCATCACCTGCTCTGTGCGGTACCCGAGATATTCGAGGCTGCGGCGCAGCAGGTCCGGCAGCATGAAGGTGCGCAGGTTGCCGATGTGGACGTAGCGATAGACGGTCGGACCGCACGAATAGATGCGGACGATGTCTTCGCGAACCGGGCGCAGCTCCTCCTTCTGCCGCGTGAGCGTGTTGTACAGGCGCAATGCCGTCATCAGATCGAATCTATGCTCGCAGTAATGCGAGCGCACAGGCTCGAAGGCGCGACGGCCACGGCGGCCGATATCGAAGGCCGAATCCTGGTCCACGACCTCGGTCCCGACCTGCGTAAGGGCACGACTCTAGAGGCCGGACATCTGGACCAAGTCCGCCGTTCCGGCGAAGTCCACGTCGTCGAGCTCGAGCCTGGCGACCTGCACGAAGACGTGGCTGCCAGCAGGCTCGCCGCCGCCCTGTCGGCGCCGAACCTCGAGGCCCAGCCGCCGGTCCAGAGCCAAGTGCGGCTGATCGCGAAGCGGCGAGGGCTGGTGCGTGTACGCGCCGAGGTGGTGGACGCCATCAATGCCCTCGGGTACATGTCCGTCTTCACTCTCATGGATGGTCAAGCGGTGTCGGAAGGTGAGGAGGTGGCGGGCTGCAAGGTGACGCCGGTGGCGGTGCCCGGCCGCCTCATCGCGGACGCGGAACGCATCGCACACGAGCAGGGCCCGGTCATCGAGCTGCTTCCGTTCCGGCCCCTGCGCACCTTCGTAGTGGCGACCGAACGCCTCAAGCCGAAGGCACGGGATCTCTTCCGCGGCGCGGTCACAGCCAAGCTCGGCTGGTACGGAGCGGAGGTGCTTGCGGTACGCGAGGTGGCGCGAACGCCCGAGGCGGTCGCGGGCGCTTATCGCGAGGCGGCCGAGAAGGAGGCCGAGCTCATCTTGTTCGCGGGCGCGTCGGCGATCGATCCCCTCGACCCCGCGTACGCAGAGTTGACGAGGGCCGGCGGCCGGCTCCTACAGCTCGGCGCCCCCATGCACCCGGGCAGCATGTTGTGGCTCGCCCGCTTGAACCATGCCGCGGTGGTTGGTGTGGCCTCCTGTGCAGGCTTTGGCCGCTCGAGCTCGCTGGACCTGCTGCTGCCCTTCGTCTTCGCGTATGGACGTGCCGACGCCAAGGACCTGCTGCGGCTCGGGCACGGCGGCTTGATCGAATCGGGTGCCGGTCGGCGATTCCCGCCGTACTCATGACCCCCGGCCTGAGGCGCGGTGTCGAGCTGTTCAACGGCGGGCGGTACTGGGACGCGCACGAGGTCTGGGAGCACGAGTGGATGCCAGACCGGAAGGGACCGGAGTCGGGCTTTTATAAAGGCCTCATCCAGGTGGCGGCCGGCTGCCTGCACTACACGCGACGCAACCGGCGGGGTGCAATCAACAAATGGCGCAGCGGCGCGGACTACCTGAGGCCGTACCTGCCCGAGCATCGGGGCATCACCCTGACCCCGCTCGTGCGTTCGGTTGATGGCTACCTCGAGGCGATGGGCGAGCTGGGATGGCCTGAGCTCGTCATGCCGATAATCGCGTGATGGCCGAGCTCCCGCCCGAGTATTCCCGGGTCAACCTGTCGAGCGACCCCATCTACCGATATCTCCGCATCACAAAAGGCGGCCCTGGGGGCGTGCCTGGGAGATCGGCGGAGCAAGACCTGGTCGACAGCGCCTGGCTGCAGCGGCTGCGCCGCATTCACCAGCTTCAGAGCGCATGGTGGGTTTTCGCGACCGCGGAGCACTCGCGTTTCCAGCACGCCCTGGGTGCCATGCACCTGGCCGGCGAATGGGCCCGGCATCTCCACCCGACGCTGGCTTCCTGCTGCGCCGGCACGCCGTCGGTCGCGCTGGTCGAGGAGACGATGCGAATGGCCGGCCTTCTCCACGACGTGGGCCATGGCCCGTTCGGCCATTTCTTCGACGAAAACTACCTGGACGCGTGGGACATCGACCACGAGGTGCTGGGCCGGGCGCTGATCACGGGACCGCTGGCGGACCTGGTCGCTGGGCTGGGCGCCTCCCCCAATGCCGACTTCGAGCCCCGCGAGCACATCGATCCCAGGTGGGTGGCCTACCTCATCGCGGCCCCCGACCTGGAGGGTTTTGATGCCCCGGCCTGGCTGGTCGCGCTGAAGCCGGCCATGGTCGGCGCGTATTCGGCGGACAACATGGACTACGTCCCTCGCGATTCCTATATATGTGGTGTCGCCGCGGGGCCAGTCGACGTTCAGCGCATCCTCCACTATTCCTTTATCTCTGAGCGCGGCTTGGCGCTCCACGCCCACGCCGCCGAAGCGCTTTACATGTTCTTGAGCGCAAGGCTGTACCTCTACGAGCAGGTCTACTTCCACCGCACGGTGCGCCGGATAGATCTGCAGCTTCGTGAGGTGTTCCGGCCGACCGTCGAGCTGCTCCTGAGCGGCAACCCGCTCGAACGGCTGGACGAGTACCTGATGTTCACCGAATGGGCCCTGCTCTCCGAGGTCAACCGGTGGGCGCTCGGCGATGGCGACGCACGGAAGCGCGAGCTGGGCAGCGCATGGGCCGATGTGGTCGCGCGCAAGCTCAAGTGGAAGCTCATCTACCAGGGGCACACGGACGCGGTCGACGCATCCGGCCCTGCGCTCGGGGTCACCCGGGAGCAGTTCGCGCACATGCTCCGCGAAAGGCTGCCCGCCCGGATGCGCTCGATCGAGTTCGAGGTCGATGTCGCCGCTCAGGAGTCACGCGCCTTCAATCCGCTGAACGAAACCTCCGAGATCCTTGTCTACGATCCGCTGGAGGATCGCTACCAGCAGAGTCAGGTCCTCGACCTCTTCCGGAGGTTGCCGGTGCGCATGACTCTGTTCAGGATCTTCGCGCGCGACACCGCGCACAGCCGGGAGCTCACCGCCGCGGCGAACGCGGTCCTGGGCTCGGGCTGACTACTTTCCGAAGAGGCGCTTGAACAGCGAGGGCTTCTGGGATGGCGGCCGGTACTGGAGGTCGAAACCGCCGCCCGAACGGGGCACCACCTTGATGCGCTTCGTCCAGTCTCCCTCTTCAGGGCGCTTGAACCTGTCGTGGTGCGCGTTGATCTGAGCCTGCAGATCACCCGCCGGGGGCAGGGTATCCCCTGTCCACAGGTATTTCTGACCCGAGGTGGGAGTCATCACCGGAGCGGGATCGAGCCCGAGGTCACCCATGGCTGCGAGCAATCCCTTTCCATCGACGTCCTCGAGAGGGATCTCGTTCTCGCTGGCGAGCTTCTCCCCGAGATCGAATGGTTGGGTGAGGCTTGTGCGCACGTTCCAGTGAAGCCTGACGAGCCGACCGTGCTCAGCCGCGGCTAGCCAGAAGGTTCCACTCACGGTCTCGGCTCCAACCGATGCGACCATGCAGTCGAGCTCACGCGAGAGGGAAACGACCAGGTCGGGACTGCTCGTCAGCACCAATGCCGGGTCCAGCAGATAGCTCTGGCCGTCGCGCGAAGTCACGTGGAACGCGTCCTCGCCCTGTGGCAGGTCGAGCCACTGCCCAGGCGCGACCGTGCCCTGGTCCTGGAGCGTTCCGCAGTGCTTCTGCAGCGCGCTGAGGAGGTCGGGCCACGGTTTGTTCGCCGCCAGGATGCCCTGGTGCATTCCCATCAGAGGTCGTCTCCGTCGTCGAAGCCACCACCGTCGCCGTCGCTGTCACCGCCGAAGTCCTCGCCGCCCATTTCGTCGCCACCGAAATCATCGCCTCCATCCTCACCCGAGCGGGCGGTGGCGAACGTCGACACCAGCCGGCCAAGGGCCGGCTTGCCGCAGTGCGGGCACACGGGGTCGGGGGATGAGTAGCTGGGCAACAGCGCGGACGAACGCTTGCCGCACTCCTCGCAGCGGTACTCGTAGATGGGCATGGCTACCATTTTCAACGTGATCGACCTCGAGCGCATCCGTGCGGCGGCCGAACGGGCGCGCCCGCACGTGCACCGGACGCCGATGGCGCCGGTGGAAGGCGCATTGCTGAAGCTCGAGTGCCTGCAGCCGACCGGGAGCTTCAAGGTGAGGGGTTTCTTCGCTGCGGCGCTTGCCCTGCCCGACGAGAAGCGCAGGAAGGGGTTGATCACCGTCAGCGCTGGGAACGCAGCCCAGGCTTGCGCGTACGCGGCGCACTCGCTGGGGGTGCAGTGCCGCGTGGTGATGTACGAGACCGCCCCCGCGACCAAGATCGACGGCGTCAAGCGATGGGGCGGCAAGCCGATGCTGATGCCGCGCCCGGAGCTCCTCGATTGGCTTGCCAACGACGGCTGGAGATCGGAGCCGGAAGCCTTCATCCATCCCTTCGCGGACCCGGAGGTCATGGCGGGCCATGGAGGGCTCGGGCTCGAGCTGCTCGAAGACTTACCGGACCTCGCGCGGGTTCTCGTTCCCGTCGGCGGCGGGGGATTGATCGGCGGCGTTGCCTCCGCGATCAAAGGAGTGCGTCCCGACGTGGAGGTGATCGGCGTGCAGTCAGACGGCTATCCGCTCTGGACGCGTGCCCTGGAGGTCGGCGGCCCGGTTTCCATCACCCCGGACACCATCGCCGACGGCACGACCGCTCCATTCGACGCCCGGATGCTGCCTTTGATGAAGGAGGTCGTGGATCGGTGGTTGACCGTGCCCGAGCCGCGGCTGCGCGCCGCGATCCCAGAGCTCGCAGTCGCGAGCAAAGTGGTCGCCGAGGGCGCCGGCGCCCTTGCCTACGCCGCGCTCGAACAGTTGCAGCCAGGCCCGGCCACCGTCGCGGTGGTGAGCGGCGGCAACATCGATTCCCAGCTGCTCGCGAACCTCCTCAACTAGCGGCCGGCGTGTCCGACTTGCGCGGCATCGCCCAGGGTCCGTAACGGATGACGGCTACCAACATGCACACGAACAAGGCAGCCAATGGGATCCCGATCCCGACGGCAATCCAATAGATCAATGAGGGCAGGCTGTACACGTTGAGTCCCGACGATCCCGAGACCGCGGCGATGATGTTGAATGGCAGCGATAGCGTGCTCAGGCCGAGCAGGACCAGGACGGCATAGAAGATCCACGTCCATCGCTTGAGCGCCCCGATGATCACGACGGTGGCGAGGGCGACCACGATGAAGACGGCAAACCACAGCGTCACCGTCATCATCGACGTGTAGGTGGAGAGAATCTCCGGTGGCGGGGTGCCCATGTCGGGATTCTGCGCAGCCTGCTGTTGTATCGCTTGGTTCATGGCCTGAGACATCGTCCCTGTCATCCAGAAGGGGAGGCTGAACGTGTATGCCGCATAGACGATGGACACTGCCACGACCGCGTACTGGAGGGGCTTCGTCCAGCGCGTGGGTACGCGTGGAGCGGCCTGGGGCGGGTATGCCTGGTACGCCGCGGGGTCGGGCGGCGGAACCATGCCTGTCAGCGGCACCCACGCGGATCCGTTCCATCGCCAGCGGCCGTCCGGCGAGAGTGTGCTGACCCACCTGGAGCCGTCCCAGTAGTACAGGCCGTCGTCGGAGAGCTTCAGCTCAGCCATGGTTCAGCCGGCCGGCGCCGGCGGAAGGACCGCCCACTGGTATTCCTTCATCGTGGCCCATGGTCCGTCGGCAGAAAACTTCAGGTCCGCCACTCTACTTAATCTAACCTGGGTGAAAGCCGACCTGATATTCGCGGGTGGTCGCGTCCGTACGCTCGGACACAGTGGTTTGGCCATTCACAGCCACCTCGCGATCGCGGGTGGACTGGTGGTCGCCGCAGGCGGCAAGGAAGTGCTAGGTCTGCGCGGGCCACGCACTACCGTGATCGACCTCGACGGAGCGGCCGTGCTGCCGGGATTCAATGACGCTCACGCTCACGTCGTCTACTACGGCCTGACGCGATTCGGGGCGGACCTCGGCGGCGCGGTCAGCGTTGCGGACATCCAGAAGCGTCTCCGCATCCACGGCAAGCGCCTCTCCGCCGGCGAGTGGCAGCAGGGTATGGGCTATCGCGCGGCCGAGCTGGCCGAGAAGCGAGCACCGCACCGTTTGGAGCTCGACCAGGCGACCAGAGCGCGGCCAGCGTACATCGATGAGCGAGGCGGCCACGCCCGCGTCGCGAACACCGGCGCGCTGGCCGCCGCAGGCGTGACCGACGCGACCAAAGACCCGCCGGGCGGACGCATTGGCCGCGATCCCGACGGCACGCCCAACGGCCTGCTCCTCGAGTCCGCGATGAGGCTGGTCGCGGATGTGCAGCCACATCCGCCGTTGCGTCGCCGCATGCAGGGGATCCTCAAGGCTCAGCGCCTACTGGTCTCACGAGGCATCACGTCGGTCGGCGCCGCGGTCAATCGTGGATTCGCGGACGACCTCCGCGCTTACGAGCTGCTGGCCGAGCGTGGACAGCTGCGGATGCGCGTCAACGAGTTCCTTTCGTGGGAGCTCCTCGACGCGGCGTCGGGGTTGGGAGTGCGGGTGGGCTTTGGCGGGGCGATGGTCCGCGCCGGGCCCATCAAGGTGTTCGTCGACGGCGGGGCGGAACGCGTCGCGATGCGATCCGGGAAGAGCGTGTGGCGAACGCCCCCCGCGGAGCTCCGCGAGCTCGTCGGTGCGGCCTCGCGCGCAGGCCTGCAGGTCGCCGCGCACGCGATCGGCGACAGCGCGATCGCCGCGATGTGCGACGCGGTCGACGCGGCAGGCGCGACCAGCCTGCGTCACCGCGTCGAGCACTGCACGATCTGCCCACCGGACCTTCAGCGGCGCCTTGCCCGCCTGCGAATGGTTGCTGTGATGCAGCCGATGGCCGCCCGATTCGCGCGAGAGTTTCCGTCGGCCGGCTTCCCGGCCCACCATCGGTGGGATCTCGCCGCGCACGGTCCCCTGCTGCGTGCCGGTGTGCCGGTTGCGTTCAGCTCCGATTTACCCGTGCTCCAGGATCCCAACCCGTGGCCGGGCATCGCTGCCGCCGTCGACGACCGTATCAATGGCATCAGCGAGCTGGCGGCGCTCCGGGCTTACACAGCCGCCGGCGCGTACGCGAGCTTCGAGGAACGAATCAAGGGCACGCTCGAGCCAGGGATGCTGGCCGACCTCCAGGTTTATGAGGGCGACCCACTCGCCCGGGCCCGCGAGGAATGGCCTCGACTCCGCCCGCGCACGGTGCTCCTGGGCGGCGTCCCTGTCTTCGGGGCGCTCTCCTAGCCCGTCGGCTCGCGCGGGGATGGGTCCGGGATCGCCATCGACGGTGATTCGGACGTAGCCGGCGCAACGATCGTGGTCCGTTCCGCTCTGCGCCGCGGTGCTGCTCTTCGGGCCGGGGCCTTTCTTGTCGCGGTGACTCGTGTGGCGGCAGCCTTGGGAGCCGCGGCTCGAGCCGCGGTCCTCCGTCGCGTGGCGGGGCGGCCGGTCACTCGTCGCTTGGGAGTCGCGGCGGGTCGCGATGACACCGAGCGTGCCAATTGCTGCACCTGCTTGCTCAACCCGTCGAGGCGCTTCAATGCCTTCTCGAGGTCGACCTGGTTGGCGGTGCGGTCGAGACGCGTCCGCAGCTGCTTGATCGCGCCTTCAACCGTCTTCTGGCCGTCCTTGATGCTGCGATCGATCTGCTTTCGTACCTCAGGCGGTAACCGTCGCTCGGCCTCCCGAAGGTACGACCGGCCGGCCTTCACCGCCCGGTTCAAGAACTTCGAACGCGATGACGCACGCTTCTTCTTCGCCATGCCTCAACCTCCCCTTATGACGCTGTGCGGCCGGCCATAACGCACCGCATTAGTATTGCTTCGAATTGACACAGACCCCCGAGAGACACCTTATCAAGAAGTATGCGAATCGCAAGCTTTACGACACGCAGACGAGTCGCTACATAACGCTGGAAGGAATTGCAGGCCTGGTGCGTGACGGCCACACCATCGAGGTCGTCGATCGCGACACAGGCCAGGACCTGACGCAGGTCGTGCTCTCGCAGATCGTGCTCGAAGAGGAGAAGCGCGGGCCGGCGCGACTCGTCGATGCGGGTGCGGACGCGATCCACGATCGCGGTCAGGCGCTCCTCGATTACGTACGCAAGACGCTCAACGTGCCTGGCGACCTGGTCAACCAGGTCGAGCGCCGCCGCAGTGATCTCGAGGGAATGGTCGATGAGGCCATCGAGCGGGCCCTGCGAAGGCTGCGTATACCGAGCCGTCATGACATCGACCGCCTGAATGAACGTGTCGACAAGCTCTCGGCCGAGCTGAAAAAGGCGAACCCGAACGGAGTCAAGCCTCGGACGGCGATCAAGCGTCGCGGTTAGGCTGGTTCACGGATTGGCGTAGACGAAAGGGCGCTGGGTGATGATGCTTGTGATCACGACGTCTGCCTCCACCCGATAGGTCGCCTGGCGCACGCGACGGTCGCTGTGCATTTGCTGCGTCATCAGGTCGGCTGCCTCCGCAAGCCGGTTGGTGTCGCCGATCACCGAGATCGTCCACGGCGGCAGGACCAGCGCACCGTCGATGCTCACCCCGTTCGGCGTCTGCACCACCGCGACGCCCATCGCAACCCGATGATCGTTGACGGCAATTGCCTCGGCACCCGCAGCGGCGAGATTGTTGATGGCGTCTTGAAGGTCGAGCGCCTGCAGGCCTGACGCATCGACGATGACGACGATCCCGGGACCGTGGACTGGCACCAGGCCTTCGATAGCCCGCAGCCGGTTGGCCTCGGCCGAGAGCTCCTGGTCGGCCGCGGAGCTGCCTCCTGTCTGCAGGGCGGCCTTCCTCTGCGCGAGGTCTGCCGCTTCCGCTGAGAGTGCGTCGTTGGCACGATGGAGGTCGTCGATCAAGAAGGCCAATGTGGTCGTGTCGGTGCCAACCAGGCTTCGCTCGACCTCGGCCTGGCTGCGAATCTGGACGGTAGCGACCAGGGCAACCAGCAGAGCTATGAGCCAGATCTCGAGGGCCCGCTTCGGCCGCCGGCGCGGGCTCGACACGCGCCTAGGGGGTGCTGACATGTGGTATCTGCAAGCTCGAGTCGTACGCGGGCAGCTTCACGTCAGGCACGCCGGTGACCGCGAGCGAGATTTGAAATCGAACCTCGCGATCGCGCAGGTCGGGTAGTGCGCTCGGGTCTTCCAGCGCGGCGAACATTCGGTTCCGGTCGCCGACCGCCAGGACCCTGACCGGCGCCGTCAGGGGTGGTCCCTGGTCGATGACGATCTGCCCCGCCGAGCCCGAGAAGGAGCTCAGAGGAGTGATCCGCCGGCCGCCGACCGAAACCCCTTCCCCGCCGCTGGCGAAGAGGAGATTCACGACGTCCTGCATGTCCTGGTAGTTGATCAGGTAGCCGATCTGGCCGTTCACATCTGGAGCGGGCGTCCCGTTCCGAAGGTCGACCAATACCCCGGGTCCGTGGATCGTGGTCAGCCCCGAATGGGCGCGCAGGTCGGCGACCTCGTTCTGGAGCGCCCGGGTCGTGGCCGATTGCTGGGCTGCGGCTCCTTCCAGCCCATCGATGTCCGACCTCAGCGAGGCGATCTTCGCGCGCGAAGACGCGTTCGCTTTCTCGAGGTCCTGGACGCTCCGCACGAGGGCCTGGTAGCGCGCGACCTGGTTCGACGGCGTGAGCAGCTGGGCCCTGACCTGGCCAGCCACCAGAAACCCCGTGGCCAGGGCGACGGCTGCCACCACGAGGATGCCGAGCAGCCGGTTGCGTGCCATGCCGCCATTCTCGTTGACAGCTCGAAACGTGGTGTTCAGGCCCGGTTTACCCGGCCGCCCCCCGGCGTCCCACTATCCAATCGCCACGAATCGTGGTCTGGAGTTCCACTGGCAAATCGAAGATTTGCCAGCGTTCTCAAGAGTACTATCGAAAACCGTACATGGCGGTCGAAACACGCTCCTCGGCTTTCCAGACCGCCCAGCGCCGCTTCGATGCGGCGGCCGACGTCATTGGCCTATCAGACGATGTCCGGCGCGGGCTGCGCGAGGTCAAAAGGGAGCTGACGGTCCACTTCCCCGTGCACATGGACGACGGCTCGGTGCATGTCTTCACCGGCTGGCGCGTCCAGCACAACATCAGCCGCGGGCCGGCCAAGGGCGGCGTCCGCTATCACCCCGACGTCGACCTCGACCTTGTCAAGGCGCTGGCGATGCTGATGACATGGAAGTGCGCGGCGGTCGGCCTTCCATACGGCGGTTCCAAGGGGGCTGTTGCAGTCAACCCCAGCAAGCTTTCGTTGAGCGAGCTCGAGCACCTCACTCGGCGCTACGCGACCGAGATCGCCATCCTCATCGGTCCAGAGAAGGACATCCCTGCGCCCGACATGGGCACCAACCCCCAGGTCATGGCATGGATCATGGACACGATCTCGATGCACTCCGGCCACTCGGTGCCGGCGGCGGTTACGGGCAAGCCCGTCGACGTGGGCGGATCGGAGGGCCGTGTCGACGCACCCGGGCGAGGCGCCACCTACCTGACGCTCGAGGCCATCAAGTACCTACACGTCGAGGATGAGACGCCGACCGTCGCCGTGCAGGGCTACGGCCAGGTCGGCAGGTCGGCTGCTCGCCTGCTGACGGAGGCCGGGCTCAAGGTCGTCGCCGTCAGCGACTCGAAAGGCGGCGTTTACAACCCGAACGGCCTCGACCTCGCCTCGCTGGACGAGCACAGGCAGGTCCGCGGCGGTGTCACCGGCTTCAAGAAGGCCGACGGCATCACCAATGCGGAGCTGCTCGAGCTGCCCGTCACGGTGCTTGTGCCGGCGGCCACCCAGGATGTCATCACGGCGCACAACGCTCCGCGGATCCGGGCGCGCCTGATCACCGAAGGCGCCAACGCGGCCGTGACCCCAGACGCGGATCCCATCCTCAACGACCGCGGGGTTTTCCTGATCCCCGACATCATCGCCAACGCGGGAGGCGTGATCGTCTCCTACTTCGAGTGGGTCCAAGACCTCCAGGCCTTCTTCTGGGAGGAGGAGGAGATCAACACCAAGCTGCATCACATCATCACGCGCGCCTTCTACGACATCCTTCACACGTCGGTGAACAAGCGCATCGACATGCGCTTGGCCGCCTACTCGCTTGCCGTCCAGCGGGTTGCCAACGCGACGATGGTTCGGGGGATCTATCCATAATCTGGGGGTGACTCCTCCAGCCTTGAAGTCGCACACACCCCAGCGCGTCCTGATCACGGGCGTCTCCAACCCGCTTGGGGCGGAGGTCGCGCGGCGGCTGGCGACTCAGGTGCCGACCCTGTTCGGCTGCGACGTCGCCGACCCGGTGAGCGCGGTCGAGGCGATGGACTTTGTGCACGCCGACACCAGGCATGCGGTTATCGGCAAGCTTGTGCGCCAGCTCCACATCGACACCGTCGTCCACATGGCGGTCAAGGTCGACTCGCACGGCGACGACCGAACAGCGCATGAGACCAACGTGATCGGGACCATGAACGTGCTCACCGGCTGCGCGGGCCCGTCGAGCCCAGTCAGGCGTCTCGTCGTGAAATCGAGCCAGGCCTTGTATGGCGCATCGCCTGCCTACGCGTCTTTTGTTACGGAAGATGCGGTCGGATCGGATCGGCTCGCCTACGGCTTGAGGCGCGACCTGCTCGAGATGGAACAGCTCGCGCAAGAGTTCT
>Ga0209802_1002595_pt1 | contig 12456 bp, 11 predicted proteins | sample GraSoiAngelo_129_FD_185886 | JGI IMG/M metagenome (GOLD analysis project Ga0209802, IMG submission 185886) | Grasslands soil microbial communities from the Angelo Coastal Reserve, California, USA - 14_0927_12_40cm (SPAdes) (version 2) | ecosystem: Environmental > Terrestrial > Soil > Grasslands ... | reverse complement strand
AACGCGCGGATGAACGTCTCCTGCACCAGGTCATCGAGGTCCGCCTCGGGGGCCCCCGCGGCCGCGAGGAAGCGAGCCAGCGCCCGCGCGTGCCGCCGCACCAGCTCGGCCGCCGCCTGCTCGTCCCCGCCCTGCCAGGCGGCGATCAGCACCGCGTCGGCCGCGGCGACGGACTGGGCTTGGGGCATGCGTCGGTACGGTGGACGTTTGGGCGGCGTCAATATTAAGGCGGTAAGGGGCGGTAAGGGGCGGTAAGAGGCGGTAAGAGGCGGTAAGAGGGGGTAGAGGGGGTAGAGGGGTGACCGCCCTTGAAATCACGAGTACCAGCCAGTAGCTTGCGAATTCGAACGATCGTTCGAATCCTATGCGCCCCTACGACGAGCGGCTCGACCATCTCCTCGCCCGAGCGGCGAAGGTCTTCGCCGAGCGGGGTTATCACTCCACCACCATGCGGGACCTGGCGGCGGCGAGCGGCATGTCGCTCGCCGGGATGTACTACTACGTGAAGGGCAAGGAGGAACTGCTCTCCCTCATCGAGGAGCGGTGCTTCACGCGCGTTTTGGACGGCGCCCGGCAGGCGATCGCCGCGGTGCCCGGCGACGGCGACCCGCTCGAGCGACTCCAGGCGTTCATCCGCCACCACGTCACCTTCTTCGCCGCCCACATGCCCGAGATGAAGGTGTTGTCGCACGAGGCCAATTCCCTCACGGGCGAGCGGCTGCGCCGGGTCAATGTCATCAAGCGACGTTACGTGGACCTGCTCGAGGGGCTGCTCAAGGACGCGGCGCCCGACGAGAGCGCGGTGGAGCGCAGCGCGGCCGCGTACGCGCTCTTCGGCATGATGAACTGGATCTACAACTGGTACGACCCCGCGGGCGAGATCGACCCCGACCGGCTCGCGGCCCTGATCGCGCGCATCTTCCTCGGCGGCTTCGCCGAGGCGCGTTCCACGGTACACGGAGGCTGACGGGATATGGCGACGCTGACGCAACCCAAGGTCGAGCAGAAGACGCTGGTCCGCTATCGCGTCGAAACCGGGCTCGGGATCCTCGAGTTGGACGATCCGCCCGCGAACACCTACACCTACGAGATGATGCGCCAGCTGGACGAGGCGATCCTGCAGGCGCGCTTCGACGACAACGTCCACGTCATCGTGCTGCGCGGGCACGGCGACAAGTTCTTCTCGGCAGGGGCGAACATCGCGTACCTGAACAGCATCACCCCCCGCTATAAGTACTTCTTCTGCCTGCATGCGAATGAGACCCTCAACCGCCTCGAGCACACGCCTAAGCTCACGATCGCGGCGCTCAACGGTCACACGGTGGGCGGTGGCCTCGAGATCGCGATGGCGTGCGACCTCCGGCTCGCCAAGGAGAGCCAGAACAAGGTCGGCCTTCCCGAGGTGAACCTGGGCGTGCTCCCCGGCACGGGCGGCACGCAGCGGCTGGCTCGCATCGTGGGCAAGCCCCGCGCGATCGAGATGATGGTCAAGGGCGAGACGTTCTCATTCGACCGGGCGAAGGAGATCGGCCTCGTGCACGAAGTCTTCCCCGCCGACGGGTTCTGGGAGCAGGTGGTTCTGTACGCCAAGCAGTTCTGTCCGCCCAACAAGGCCTCCAAGGCGGTGGGCCTGATCAAGCGCGCCGTGCAGTCCGGGGCCGAGGTGCCGTTCGAGAGCGGGCTGACGCTCGAGCGCGAGCTGCAGCAGCAGCTGTTCCAGAGCGACGACGCGAAGGAAGGCATCGCGGCCTACGTCGAGAAGCGGGTCGCGGAGTTCCAGGGCCGGTGAGCCGGTGAGGACGGACCTCTTCATCGGGAACGCGTGGCGCCCCGCCGCGAGCGGCAAGCGCTATGGCGTGATCAATCCGGCCACCGAGGAATGCCTCGCCGAGGTGGCCGAGGGGGACGCGGCGGACATTGACGCCGCGGTGCAGTCTGCCCGCACGTGCTTTGACTCCCCGGACTGGCAGGGGCTGTCCCCCCGCAAGCGCGGCGGCCTGCTGTTCCGGCTGGCCGACCTGCTCGAGCAGCGCGCCAAGGATTTCGCCGAGCTCGAGACGCGCAACAATGGCAAGCCGCTGTTCGAATCGAAGATCGACGTTGCGATGGCGGTGCAGACCTACCGCTACTACGCTGGATGGGCGGACAAGCTGACAGGGGACACGCTGCCGGTGGACGGGCCGTTTTTCGCCTACACGCTGCGCGAGCCGGTCGGGGTGGTGGGGGCGATCGTGCCGTGGAACTTCCCCCTCAACCTCGCCTCCTGGAAGATCGCGCCGGCCCTGGCCGCGGGGTGCACGGTGGTCTTGAAGCCCGCGCACGAGACCCCGCTCACGGCCCTGCTGCTGGGGGATCTCGCCGTCGAGGCGGGTCTGCCGCCGGGCGCGCTCAACGTCGTGCCCGGCATGGGCGCGGCGGCAGGGGCGGCGCTGGTGCGACATCCCCAGGTGGACAAGATCGCCTTCACCGGCTCGACCGAAGTGGGCCAGTGGATCATGCGCGAGGCGGCGGGGACCGTGAAGCGCGTGACGCTCGAGCTCGGCGGCAAGAGCCCGAACATCATCTTCGCCGACGCGGACCTCGCGGCCGCCGTACGCGGCGCCCAGACCGGGATCTTCTACGGGAAGGGCGAGGTCTGCGCGGCCGGGTCGCGACTCCTGGTCGAGAAAGCCGTCCACGACCAGGTGGTGGAGCAGCTCGCCGAGCGGGCGAAGAAGCTCGCCCCGGGCGACCCGTTCGACAAGAACACGCGCCTGGGCGCGCTCGTGTCCCAGCGCCAGCAGCAGAAAGTCCTCTCCTACATCGCCGCCGGAAAGAAGGAAGGCGCGGCGCTCGTGGCGGGGGGCAACCCGGCCCAGGTGAACGGCAAGGGGTACTTCGTCGAGGCGACCGTGTTCGACGGGGCGCGGGCCGGGATGAAGATCGTGGACGAGGAGATCTTCGGGCCCGTGCTGGCTGTGCTGTCCTTCGAGGACGAAGCGGAGGGGATCCGGCTCGCGAACCGTACCATGTACGGCCTCGCGGCCGGGGTGTGGACCAAGGATGTCCAGAAGGCGCACCGCGTCGCCCGCGCGATCAAGGCGGGCACCGTGTGGGTGAACAGCTACAACTTCTACGACGCCGCGGCCCCGTTCGGCGGCTACAAGTTCTCCGGGTTCGGGCGGGACCTCGGGAAAGAAGCGCTGGAGAGCTACACCGAGGTGAAGACCGTGTGGGTGGGGCTGTGAGGGCGGTAAGAGGCGGGAGGAGGCGGTAAGGGGCGGTATGGTCGATCGCGAAGCGTACATCTGTGCAGCACTCCGCACTCCCGTCGGGAAGCACGGCGGGGCGCTGGCGCAGGTGCGGGCCGACGATCTCGCCGCGATCCCGATCAAGGCGGTGGTCGAGCGCACAGGGCTCGATCCCCGCGCGATCGACGACGTGATCCTCGGCTGCACCAACCAGGCGGGCGAGGACAACCGCAACGTCGCCCGCATGGCGCTGCTCCTCGCCGGCCTCCCCGTCGACGTACCGGGGCAGACCGTGAACCGGCTGTGCGGCTCCGGCCTGCAAGCGGCGGCGAGCGCGGCCCAGGCGATCAAGGCGGGTGAGGGAGAGGTGTTCATCGCCGGCGGCGTCGAGAACATGACCCGCGCTCCCTACGTGATGCTCAAGCCGGGCGAACCGTGGAGCCGCAGGCCGCCTGACGTGGCGGACACGACGGTCGGCTGGCGGTTTGCGAATCCGCGGCTCAGGGCGGAGTGGACGATCTCGCTCGGCGAGACGGCCGAGGTCGTGGCCGAGCGCTACAAGATCGGCAGGGCCGAGCAGGACGCGTTTGCGGTGGAGAGCCAGCGCCGCGCCGAGCGCGCGCTCTCGGACTGCGTGTTCACCGACGAGCTCGTCCCCGTACCTCTGGCCGACGGCTCGAGCTTCGCGAAGGACGAGTACCCGCGGCCCGGCACGACGCTCGAGTCGGTCGCGAAGCTCAGGCCCGCGTTCAAGCAAGGCGGGACCGTGACGGCGGCGAGCTCGAGCGGGATCAACGACGGCGCGGCGGCCCTGTTCGTGGCGGGACGGTCGGCCGGACGGAAGCCCTTGGCGCGGATCGTAGCGACTGCCGTCGCCGGCGTGGATCCCAGCTGCATGGGCCTGGGGCCGATTCCCGCGACGCAAAAGGTCCTCGAGCGCGCCGGACTGACGATCGATCAGATCGATCTCGTCGAGCTGAACGAGGCATTCGCCGCGCAGGCGATCGCCTGCATGCGCGAGCTCACGCTCGACCCGGCGAAGGTGAACATCTACGGCGGGGCCATCGCGCTGGGCCATCCCCTCGGCGCCACGGGGGCGCGGATGCTGACGACTCTCGTACACGCCTTACACCGTACGAAGTCCCGGTACGGCTTGTGTACGATGTGCATCGGCGTGGGCCAGGGGATCGCCATGGTCGTGGAGCGGGTCTGATGGCCGCGTACGACGGGGTGCTCGTCGATATCGAGGAGGGGATCGGCACCCTGACGCTGAACCGTCCCGAGAAGCTCAACGCGTTCGACCGCGGGATGTGCCGCGACCTCATCGACGCGTTGCGGATGTTGTCCGGGAGCGACCAGGTCCGCGTGATCCTCCTGACCGGCGCCGGCCGCGGTTTCTGCGCGGGCGCGGACCTCGGGACGCTGGCCGAGGGGGCGGCGGAGCTCGTCGGGGCCGGCCGAGAGGTGCCGGTCCTGATCCGCACGGCCCCGCAGCCGGTGCTCGCCGCGGTAAACGGGCCCGCGGCGGGCGGTGGGGCGAACCTGGCGCTCGCGTGCGACTACCGCATCGCCTCGGATCAGGCGTCGATCGGCCAGGTGTTCCACAAACTCGGGCTCGTGCCGGACTGGGGCGGCAGCTTCTTCCTCCCCCGGCTCGTGGGCACGGCCAAGGCGCTCGAGCTGGTGTGGAGCGCTCGCATGGTGCCCGCCGCCGAGGCGCTCGCGCTGGGGCTGTTCGACCGCGTCGTGCCGCACGAGCGGCTGCAGCCCGAGGCGCGGGCGCTGGCGCGGCTGTGGGCGAGCCACCCCCCGCTCGCCGTGCGGCGCGCCAAGGAAGCGCTGTATCTCAGCGAGCAGCGCTCGTTGGCCGCGATGCTCGACCTCGAGCTGGCGCAGCAGATGGAGCTGTTCGCGACCCCGGAGGCGCAACGACGTATCGGGGCATCCCGTGCCCAGAGGAGCCACTGATGGTCCGCAAGCTGAACAACTTCGACGACTGGATCGACTACTTTCGCTACTGGCAGGACTCGATCGGCCTGCCACAGGGTGAGCTCCGTGACTTCCAATTCGAGGCGAAGTTCGGGGACCCGGAGGTGCCGCACATCGAGTTCGGGCACTACCGGGGCCAGCGCAAGTGGCCCAGCGTGATGCACATCCCGGATCAGCGTATCCGCGACGCGCTGCTCAACCTGATCGTCTACCAGGGCGACACCGAGTTCGCATCCGTGGAGCAGCAGCGGAGCCTGCTGGGTCATGCGCCTACGGACTACGACCTGCTCGCCCTCATGCGGGTGATGACGGAGGAGATGCGGCACGGGTGGCAGATGTCCTACCTCCTGTGCGCGCACTTCGGCGACGAGGGAAAGCGCGAGGCCGCGAAGCTGCTCGAACGCCGCGCCGACGAGGGTGAGCGGCTGCTCGGCTCCTTCAATGAGATCGTCGCCACCTGGCTCGACTTCTTCACCTACACCCAGTTCATCGACCGGGACGGGAAGTTCCAGCTGAAGATGCTGTCGGTGTCCGCGTTCGATCCGCTGTCGCGCTCCATGGGCCCGATGCTCAAGGAAGAGTCCTTCCATCTCGGCACGGGGAACAACGGGTTGCTGCGCATCGTGAAGGCCGGCAAGATGCCGGCCGAGACGATCCAGCGGTTTTTCTACAAGTGGGTCCCGACCGCGTTCGACCTGTTCGGGAACGACAATTCCTCCTCGGCGCATTGGGCCTACGTGTGGGGGTTGAAAGGGCGCTACGACGAGCGCGAGAACGCGCAGGAGCCGGACAAGGCGAAGCTGAACGAGTACGCGCGCGAGCTGTATCGCCAGGAGGTCGTCAAGCTGGTCGAGCGCCTCAACATGTTCATCCCGGAGCGCGAGCGCTGGCTCAAGGTCCCGGAGCTCACGTTCAATCGCAAGATCGGGGTGTACGCCCACCAGATGTACACGGTGGACGGTGAGCCCATCGACTCCAAGGAGCGCTACGCGGCGTACCTCAAGACCGTGCTCCCCCAGCCTGGGGACTATGAGGTGGTGAAGGACATCGAGCGGGAGCCGGACTGGATCGAGGCGAAGAAGGCGGACAGCCTCCTCAAGCAGTGAGCCGCGCGCCACTCGTCATCGCCCACCGCGGCGCGTCGGGCTACGAGCTGGAGAATTCGCTCGCCGCGTTCCGCGCCGCTGCGCGCCTGGGCGCCGACGCCGTGGAGCTCGACGTGCACGCCACCGCCGACGGCGCCCTGGTCGTCCACCACGACGAGACGATCGACGGGACGCACCACATCCCGCGCCTCAACGCCCGACAGCTCCAGGGATTGCGCCTCGCGAACGGCGAGCCGATTCCGACCCTGGCCCAGGCCCTCGACGCCGCGGGCCGCTCGCTCCAGGTCTTCGTGGAAGTGAAGTCGCTGGCCCCCCCGTTCGACGGGCGGCTACTCGAGGCCCTGGACCGCGGACCGAACCCGGGAGGCTACGCGGTGCACAGCTTCGACCATCGCATCGTGCGGCGCCTCGGCCTCGCGCGGCCCTCCCTGCCCCGTGGCGTGCTCTGCTCCGCGTATCCGGTGCGGCCGCTCGCGGCGCTGGAAGACGCCGGCGCCACCATCCTGTGGCAGGAGCGGACCATGGTGGACCGGGCGCTCGTCGACGCGATGCACGCCGCCGGCCGCCGCATCGTGGTGTGGACCGTGAACCAGCCGGAGGAGATGCGGCACCTCATCGGGCTCGCCGTGGACGGGATCTGCACCAACTTCCCCGACGTGGGCCGCCGCGCGATCGAGGCGGCCGCATGAGGGTCGGGCGCGTCGCCGTCATCGGCGCCGGCACGATGGGCCACGGCATCGCCTGCGCCGCGGCGCTCGGCGGCTGCAGCGTGGCGCTCACGGACAACCGCGCCGACGCGCTGGCGCGCGCCATGGAGCGGATCGGCGAGCTCGTCGCGGGCGCGGTGAAGCGCGGCAAGCTGAGCGAGGCCGACGGCGCGGCGGTGGCGCAGCGCCTGCGCGCCGACGCCCAGCTCGGCGCCGCCGTGGCCGGCACCGAGATCGTGATCGAGGCCGTGGCTGAGGACCTCGCTCTGAAGCGGCGCCTGTTCGCCGATCTGCAGGACGCCGCTCCCCACGACGCGCTGCTCGCGACGAACACGTCCTCGCTCTCGATCGCGGCTATTGCACAGGCGGTGCGCGATCCGGGCCGGGTGGTAGGGCTGCATTTCTTCAACCCCGTGCATGCCATGAGGCTCGTCGAGGTCGTGACGCACGAGCGCTCGGACCCCGGGGTCGTCGCCCGGGCCATCGCGTTCGCCCGCCAGCTCGGCAAGGAGCCGATCCTCGTCAAGGATTCCCCCGGCTTCGCTTCGAGCCGCCTCGGCGTCGCGCTCGGCCTCGAGGCGATGCGCATGCTGGAGCGGGGAGTGGCCACGGCGGAGGACATCGACAAGGCGATGGAACTGGGCTACAACCACCCGATGGGGCCCCTCAAGCTGACGGACCTCGTCGGGCTCGACGTGCGGCTCGCGATCGCGGAGCACCTGCACCGCACGCTGGAGGAGCCCCAGTTCGAGCCGCCGCGGATTCTGCGCGACAAGGTCGCGAAGGGCGAGCTCGGGAAGAAAGCGGGAAAGGGGTTCTACTCCTGGAGCGACTGACCCGCATCACCGACGTCCACATCCACATCCAGCCCTGGCGCGACCTGAAACCGCAGGTGGCGTCGGCGATGCGGCGTGACAAGGAGCAGCACTGGGAGCTGCTCACCGCCGTCATGGACGACCCCCGCGCGCTGCTCGAGATCATGGACCGCGCGGGGGTCTGGCGGGTGGGGCTCGTGAACTATCCCGCGCCCGACGTGATGGGGTTCACCGAAACGACGAACGCCTTCGCGGCGCGCTACGCACGGGCGAACCCCGAACGGCTGCTGCCCTACGGCGGCGTGCATCCCCGCCACACCAGCGATCCCGCGGGCGACGTGGACCGGCTGATCGATCTGGGCCTGCGGCTGTGTAAGATCCATCCCCCGCACCAGGGGTTCCCCGCCAACGCCTACACCGATGGGCTCGACGCCCTGGGGGCGATCTACCGGCGCGCGGAGCAGCGCGGGCTGCCGGTGATGGTGCACACGGGGACGAGCGTATTTCCCGGCGCGCGATCCAAGTACGGCAATCCGATGGAGCTGGACGACGTCGCGATCGACTTCCCGGACCTGCAGCTCGTGATGGCCCATGGGGGACGCCCGCTGTACATGGAGGAGGCATTCTTCATTCTTCGACGGCACCCGCAGGTCAGGCTCGACGTGTCCGGGATTCCCCCCGCCAGGCTGTTGCAGTACTTTCCGCGCCTCCCCGAGATCGCCGACCGCGTGCTGTGGGGCACCGACTGGCCGAGTCCGGGGGTGAAGGACATGAAGCTGAACATCGACCAGTTTCTCGCGCTCCCGCTCGACGCCGCGCAGCGAAAGGCCATCCTCGAGACCAATGCGTTGGCTCTGTTTCCTGGTCGTTAGCGTGGCGGCGGCCGCCCAGTCATCCCCTGCGCAGCACCTCCAGTTCGACCTTGCCGCGATCCCCGCGACGCGGGACTCGTTCGTGTTCCTGCTGCGCGGCGAGCCCCGCGGCTTCGCCGTGTGGCAGTACGAGATCCGCTCGGTGGAGATGGGCCAGGACGTCGTGTTCACGGCGCGCTCGGAGTTTCGCCCGGCCGAGGAGGAGCGGCTCCGCGTCGTGCTGAACCGGCTCACGGGCGAGCCCGTCGCGTCGTTCCATCACATCGACCTGTTCTCACCTCGGAGCGACACGGTGATGGTCGAGCACGACCTCGACGTGAAACGCGGCGAGGTCGAGGGGCGGCGGAGGGTCGGGAGGCGGACCGGCGACGTGCAGATCATCCCCGTGTCGAAGCCATTGCCTGCACGCGCCGTGTGGTCGAGCTACGTGCTGTACGCGGCGGCGGTGACGAACCTCGCTCCCGGGGATTCCCTCACGGTTCCCGTCTACAGGGAGTTCGAGGACACCGTCGTCACCGTGAGCCTGGTCGCCGGGCAGCCGACCGCGGTGCAGGTGCCGGCGGGGCGATTCGACGTGCTGCCGATCAAGAACGAAGACTTCGTGCTGTACGTCACCCGCGCGGCGCCCCGGCGGGTGGTCAAGGGCGAGACGGCGGACAAGGCGTTCAGTTTCCAGCTCGCCCACAGCGGGCGGGTCGTGCCCACCGAGCCCTGAATGGTGCGTCCGTCCCTCCTCCTCGCCGCGGGCCTGCTGAGCGTCGCGTCGGCCGGTCTCGCCGCCCAGGCGGGACGAATCAGCTACGAGAGCTTCGCGCTGCCGAACGGCCTGCGGGTGGTGTATGCCGAGGATCATTCGACGCCCATCGTGACGGTGGATCTGTGGTACCGCGTCGGGTCGCGCAACGAGCGGCCGGGGCGCGGCGGGTTCGCTCACCTCTTCGAGCACCTGATGTTCCAGGGCTCGGCCCACGTGAAGAAGGCCGAACACTTCCAGCTGATCGAGCGGGCGGGCGGGTCGGTGAACGGCTCGACGCACGACGACTACACGAACTACTACGAGACGGTGCCGTCCAACCGGCTGAACCTCGCCCTGTGGCTCGAGGCCGACCGCATGCGCTCGCTCGCGATCACGGACGAGAACTTCCACAACCAGCGCGAGACGGTGAAGGAAGAGCGGCGGTTGCGCGTGGATAACCAGCCCTACGGCGCGGCGTTCACGGACGGCGTCGTGATGGCGTTCGACAGCGCGAGCTGCTTCGCCTACGCCCATCCTACCATCGGCTCGATGGACGACCTGAACGCAGCGAAGCTCGAGGACGTGCAGGCTTTCTTCGACACATACTACGCGCCGAACAACGCGATGCTCGTCGTGGTGGGCGACTTCCGGCCGGTCGAGCTACGCCGTCTCGTCAACGAGTATTTCGCGGACGTGCGGAGCCACGCGACGCCACCGCCGGTGCGCTGCGACTGGAAGGTCGGGCCCGGCGAGCGACGGCGCGATGTCGAGGACGCGCATGCGAACCTGCCGGCCGTCGTGCGCTACTACCGCGTCCCTGCGGACGACGACCCCGATACCCCCGCGCTCGACCTGCTGAACACGATCCTCGGCGAGGGCGAGAGCTCCCGTCTCAACGTCGGCGTGGTGCGACACGAACAGGCCGCGCTGCAGGCCGCGACGTTCATCCTGAACGAGCGGCGTGGCCCCGGCGTTCTGATCGCCTACGGAGTCGCGAATCAGCAGGTGGACGTGCGCCGGCTCGACAGCCTCCTCGTCCGGCAACTGGACAGCGTGCGCGCCGGGGGAGTGACGGCCGAGGAGCTGGCGCGCGCCAAGGCCACGTTCCGGGCGAGCTTCATCCACGAGCACGAGTCCACCTTCGGCAAGGCGGAAGCCCTGAATCACTACGACCTGCTCCACGGGGTGCTGTCCGCGGTGAACACCGACCTCGACCGTTACCTGGCGGTCACCGCGGACGACGTCCGGCGCGTCGCCGGCAAGTACCTCGCAGCGGCCAACGCGGCCGTACTGATCGTGCGACCCAAGGCTGCGCCGGAGAGTTCGGGAGGCGCGCCGTGAGGGCGGTTGGAACCCTTCTTACGTCCGCGATCCTTCTAACCGCCTATCCGGCTGATCGGCTAGCGGCCCAGTTCCCCACCCGGCCGCCGAAATCGACGCGGCTCGCGCCGGTGCGGTTCCCACCATTCACCGAGACGCGACTCCCGAACGGACTCGACCTCATCGTGATCGAACATCACGAGCAGCCCGTCCTGTCGGTGAGCGTGAGCTTCCGGGCCGGCGACGCCTATGACCCCGCCGGCAAGAGCGGCCTCGCCGGGCTCGTAGCGGAGCTCTTGAGCAAGGGGACGGAAACGCGCACGGCGGAGCAGATCGCCGCCACGATCGAGGGTGTGGGCGGCAGCCTCTCGGCGACGTCGAACCAAGACTTCCTCACCGTATCCGTGGACGCGCTCAGCGACGACGCTGCGCTCGCGTTCGACCTGCTGGGCGACGTCATGCTGCATTCCACCTTCTCCGAGAGCGAGCTCGAGCTGGCGCGCACGCGCGCGCTCTCGGCGCTGGCCCTGCAGCTGTCGGAGCCGACATCCTTGGCGGACCGGTTCTTCGCCCAGGAGGTCTACGGACGCCATCCCTATGCCCGCCGGCCGACGGCGGAGAGCTACAAGGCCATCACGCGGGACGACGTGGTGAAGTTCGCGGCTCACCGGCTCCGGCCCGCGGGGTCGCTCGTCGTCGTGGCCGGCGACGTCACCGCGGCGCAGGTGCAGGATCTCATGACGAAGACCTTCGGCAGCTGGCGCGGGGCCGCGGCCGCCGCGCTGCCCCCGGTCGCCGTGCCGAGCAAGACCGCGACCGACATTCTGCTCGTGCACCGCCCCGGATCCGCGCAATCGAACATCGTCGCGGGCAACACGACCATCCTCCCCACGGATCCGGGCTATTACGCCGCACGCGTCGCCACCCAGGTTCTGGGCGGCGGCGCCGACGCCCGGCTCTTCTTCATTCTGCGCGAGCAGAAGAGCTGGACCTACGGCGCCTACGCCGCGCTGCGCCGGTACCGGGGCCTCGGCTACTGGCAGGCCACGGCCGAGGTGCGCACCGAGGTGACCGACAGCGCGTTGGCGGAGCTGCTGCGCCAGGTCGACCGCGTCCGCACGGAAGTGATTCCCGACAGCGAGCTCGCCGGTGCCAAGGGCTTCCTCGTCGGCTCGTTCCCGCTCGTGATCGAGACTCCGAGCCAGATCGCCGCTCAGGTGGCGAACTCTCGACTGCTGGGTCTGGGCGACGACTACCTGCGTCTGTACCGCGAGCGTCTGAGCGCCGTGACCGCGCTCCAGGCTCGCGCTGCCGCGCAGCGCCTCTACCGGCGCGGCGGCCTTACCATCGTCGTGGTAGGAGACGCGACGAAGATCCTCGACCGGCTCAAGACGATCGCACCGGTCCGTCTGGTGGACACCGACGGCAAGTCGCTCACCCCCGCCGACCTCGCGCCGCAGGCGCGTCCCGTCGCGCTCGACCAGGCGCAACTCGTGTCTCGCAGCGACAGCTCCCGAGTCGTCGTCCAGGGCAATCCCATCGGCGCGACGGTGTCGGCGGTGCGCCGCACCGCGGACTCGCTCGTCTACACCGAGCGGAGCGTGCTGGGCGGCGTGTTCGAGCAGCTCACCACAATCGTGTTCGATCCCGCGGACGCGTCGGTTAAGTCCGTGGCGCAGAC
>Ga0209802_1002593_pt1 | contig 12458 bp, 15 predicted proteins | sample GraSoiAngelo_129_FD_185886 | JGI IMG/M metagenome (GOLD analysis project Ga0209802, IMG submission 185886) | Grasslands soil microbial communities from the Angelo Coastal Reserve, California, USA - 14_0927_12_40cm (SPAdes) (version 2) | ecosystem: Environmental > Terrestrial > Soil > Grasslands ... | reverse complement strand
CTGTTCGGCCTCGGCCTGGGGGTGGCCTCGATGCTTGGCATCCCGCTCAACTTCTTCAACCACCCGGCCAACTATTGACAGACCGGGACGCCTGCAAGCGGCCGGCCGGCCAGCCGTCATAGGGACATGCCCTCCTGGGAGTCCTGCCTGGTCGATTCGATCGACACCTGTGGCCGCGCCTACCTGGGGGGCTTCATCGGGCTGGCCGTGCTGGTGGCCGGGCTCTGGACATTTCGCGACCTGCTGCTCGACGCTCTTTCCGACCTCTGGCCACGCCTCCAGACCCGCTTGCCGCGCTGGTGGGTGGTCCCGCAGCAGGCCATGCCGGCGGTGTTGGTGGCGGGTGACATGCAGTCCCCGGCCCAGCTCGGCCGCCTCTGGTATGGCGCTACCCTGAGCGGCTCCGACCCGCCCGCCGCCGATTCGCAGACCGCCCTCCAGGGATTGGCGGCCATCGCCAAGCATGACCCATCCTTCCGGCAGGACGCGCTGATCGAGCATGCCCGTCGCGCCGCCCCAGTCGTGCTCCGGGCCTGGACCGAGCAGGACCCGCGTCTCAGTCACCGCGTCATGGCGCCGGTGATTTGGGAGCAGCAGAAGGAGGACCTGGCCGCCTACAAGGCCGGCGGCCGCCGCAGCGTCCTGGAGGGCCTCGCGGTTCGTGACGCCGCCATCGTGGCCGCGGCCCGCGATGCCCACTTCGACACCGTGGTGGTTCGCCTCACGCTGGCCGCCGCCGACTACGATGTCGCGGCGGTCACCGGTGCGCTGGTACGAGGGTCCAGGGTCCCGGTCACCTGGACAGAGGATTGGGTCTTCCAGCGATCGCCATCCAGCGGCCATCCATCCATGGCATCCGGCGCCTGCCCCCAATGCGGTGCCCCTATCGAGGTGGACGTCGCCGGCGTCTGCGGCCGCTGCGACGCCGAGCTGAATGGCCCGCCGCCGGACTGGTTGCTGAGCCGTATCGACCTGGTGTCGAGCGAGGGACAGGCCCGAGCCGCCTAGCCCGGGCCTAGCGGCGACCGTATCATGACCGGGTGACACTGGTCTTCGAGCACGCGACGCTTCTCGATTGCACGGGGCGCGACCCCAGGTCGGACATGCGCGTCGTCGTGGAAGACAGCCGCATCGCCCGCATCGGCTCGCCGGGCGCGAGTGCCCTGCCGCGGGATGCCCGCGTCGTCGATTGCGGCGGTCGCACCCTTATGCCCGGCCTGCTCGATGCCCATGTGCACCTGGCCGCGGTGGAAATGACACCGCTCCAGGATGCGGCGCTGCCGCCGGCCGTCCTGGCCCTGCGGATCGCGCGCGAGATCGAGGCCACCCTGCAGGCCGGGTTCACCACCGTCCGGGATGCGGGCGGTCTGGACTGGGGCTTCAAGGAGGCCGTTCGCCTCGGGCTGATCCGCGGCCCACGCCTGCTGATCAGTGGACCCTTCATCTCCCAGACTGGCGGCCATGGCGACTGGCGCGCGCGGACGTCGCGGACACCGGTTCCGGTGCACCCTGGACTTTCCACCGAGGCGCTTCTGGCGGACGGTGCGGACGAGGTTCGCCGAGCGGCGCGGGAGGTGCTGCGCCGCGGGGCGGACCAGGTCAAAGTGATGGCCAGCGGCGGGGCGATGTCGCCCTCGGACGAGCTGGATCACACCCAGTTCACGGTGGAGGAGCTGACCGGCGCGGTGGACGCCGCGCGCGCGGTGGGCACCTATGTCCTGGCTCACGCCTACGGGCCCGCCGCCATCCAGAACTGCTTGAAGGCGGGTGTCCGCTCCGTCGAGCATGGCAACTTCATGGACGAGGAAACCGCCGACCGGATGGGGGAGGCAGCCGACGCGTACCTGGTGCCGACCATCATCACCTACGAGATGATCGCCGCCCACGGGACCGGCGACGGCGTGAGCGAGGACAACCTGCGCAAGATCAAGCGGGGGCTGGCCGGCGCCCACGATGCGCTGGGGCTGGCCTTTGAGAAGGGGCTGCGCATCGCCTCCGGCTCCGACCTGCTGGGCAGCATGCAACCCCACAAGGGCCGTGAGATTGCGCTGCAGGCGAGGGTGATGGGCGCCATGAACGCCATCATCGCGGCAACCCGCACCAACGCCGAGCTGATGCGGCTGGAGCGCGAGGTGGGCACCGTAGAGGAAGGGAAGCGGGCCGACCTGATCGTAGTGGCCGGCGATCCGATCAAAGACCCCGAGGTCTTTGCCGACCCCAACAACGTCCAGCTGGTCATCCAGAACGGGGCAATCGTGAAAGACCTGGAAGCGGGTCAGCGGGCCTCGATTCCCGCCGCGGCCAGGTAGGTCATCAGCTCTTCCGGATCGACCTGCCGGTCGACCGGGACCAGCCCGGTCTCCGCGAGCCGCCCCGCCGCCAGCGCCCGAACAGCTAAGACCGCGGGCGCGACGGCGATCAAGTAACTCCGCGCGTTCCCCCACAGGATGCGCGCAACCACGGAACCGTCCCGGCCTTCCACCTGTACCGCGAACGCTCCGGCTGCCGCGCCGAGGCGCCTGGCCAGCGCGGCACCCATCCCCGAGAGCGCTCGCACCGCCGCCGGGCCGACGGGAATGCGTGCGCTAGCCTGCAGGATAACGTTCGCCAGGGGCATCTGGGTGTCCACCCAGAAGTCAACGTCTCGCAGCGAGGGCCAGATCCCCGGGAGCCAGAGGGCGTCGGCACTCTCGGTCAGGAACGCGCGACGGGTGCCGCGGCCGGGCCACGCGAACCGCCGTGATAGTCGCCAACCAATCAGGGACACCACCCGCGCATCGCGACGCACCGTTACCGGCCTACCCACGGAGGCGAGAAACGAGCGAATCGTCGCCGGGTTCGCCGTCGCCCTCGCTGCCGGGGCCAGAAAAACCGAGACTCGCGAGGGTGCGGCCACGCCGCTCAGCCGAACGAGGGCAGCCGACACGGCCGAGATGGAACTGCAGCTGGTCAGGATGCGGGCGCCCGTATGGTCGATCCGATCCCGCATCGCCAGGATGCGGGCGGCGTAGGCGAAGCTGTCCGACAGGTCGACCACGTCGAAACCAACCTCAGTCGCCGCCTCGACCAAGGCCGTAGTGCGGGTCTGAAACGGGCCGGCAGCATCGACCACGATGTCGCCCGGGTGCAGCCTGGATCGGAGGGAGTCCGCGTCATTGGCATCAATCTGAAGGTCGACGTTCCCTGGACGCCTCGACGCTCGAACCGGTGTGAAGCCCTCGGCCAGCAGGCGATCGGTCGCCACCGAACCGAAGAACCCCCCGGCGCCCAGGACGATGAGCCGCCGGTCTATCGGACCCGCCACCGCATGGCGTAGGCCCAGGGGCAGAAGAGAATGAAGAGAACGGCGGTCGAGAGAGCGATCCCGACGGTCCACCCGGCCAGCGCGAACGCGCTCAGGAATACGCCGGCCACCCAGACCGCCCAGGTCCAGGCGCGAAATCCGGCGGACCGAAAAGGCGTGATCAGCGTGAGGACGATGCCGGCGACGGTGTAGAGGCCGTTTGCGGCTCCGCCGGTAAGGACGGTGGCCAGGCGGGTGGTCGCTTCGAAATTGGCTGGGAGCCAGCCGATCAGCAGCGATTCGGCGCTGACGTCACAGGCGATGCCCGCCACCGCGATCCCGACCGCGATGGTCGCCACCTTCGAGTTTTGGACCCGCGCACCCCACCAGCCGTAGAAAGCGACCAGGGTCAGCGCGGCGGCGATCCAGACGCCCCAGCCGAGCCGCCACGCCAACGGATGATCGACGACGTAGGCGGCGCGAGGGGCGAGGGCCGCCACCGTGAGACCGGGACTGAGCACCAGCAGCAGGGCGGCTGCGGCCAGCAGGTTGACCCCCGCGCAGGCCTGCGGAGCCAGGGCGCGCAGGCGCGCGCCGGCTTGCGTGCCTTCGAGCAGGAAGAGGGCGAACGGGAGCCACCAGACGATGTCGTCGAAGGCGATCAGGGCGAAGGTCCGGACGGGGAGCTCCCCGGCATGGACCGCCAGCATCCAGCCAATCGGACCAAGGATCTTGCCTGCCAGGCCGACGGCCACCACCGGTCGCGCCCAGTCGAGGTGCAGGGCGGCGTAGGCGTAGAGCAATCCGTACAGGCCGAGCACCATGCCCAGGGTCGACCAGATGGCCGGGTATCGCGGCGGCGCCAGCCGGAAGAGATCGAAGAAGCCACGCGGCGTGAGCACCGCCCACAGCCCGAGCCCGATGTTGTAGGCGGCCGCCAGACCGAAGATCAGCCGGTACAGTCGCCCCCTAAACGGATCGTCGATCCGGAAGGGCATCTCTATCTTTCCCCGCCCCCTCAGGGTCAGGGAGGGGGTTGTCCTTCGATCTGGCAATCAGGCGGACGGGCCGGTCCAGGAAGACGTAGTCGACGGTCCAGTTGATCAGCACCACCAGGCGGCTTCGAAAATCGACGATCTGCAGCAAGTGAAACACCAGCCACACACTCCAGCCGAGGAAGCCGCTCAACCGGATGCCCTTGATCTCCGCCACCGCGGAATTGCGTCCGATGGTCGCCATCTGGCCCAGGTCCGAGTATCGGAACGTTTCCAGTGGCTCGCCCCGGAGCAGGTGCTGGATGTTGCGCGCCGCACAGCGAGCCTCCTGCATGGCCGGTTGGATCACCATAGGTAGTGGCTGGCCAGTGTGCACTACCTCGGCCATGTCGCCGACGACGAAGACCTCAGGATGTCCCGGCAGCTGCAGCGTGGGTTCCACCTTGACCCGGCTCTGGCGGCCGAGCGGCTGACCCAGTGCCTCAGCCAGGGCCGCTGCGCGCACGCCGGCGGTCCAGATGACGGTCCGAGCCTGGACGTACTCGCCGCTCCCCAGGCGCAGGCCCTGGTCATCGGCCTGCTGCACCGGCGCGTTGAAGATGAGCCGGATGCCCTTTCGTTTCAGCGTCCGGATGGCGGCCTGCTGCAGGCGCGGCGGATAGGACCCAAGGACGGAGGGCAGCGCCTCCACCAGGACGATCTCAACCGCGCTCATGTCGAGCTCTGGGAAGTCCTTCCGCAGCACCCCCTTGATCAGCTCCGAGAGGGCCCCCGCATATTCCACACCGGTTGGCCCGCCCCCGACCACGGCGAACGTGAGAAGGGCTTTCCGCACGGCCGGATCAGCCGTCCAGGCGGCCCGTTCGAAGTTGGCCAGGATCCGGTTGCGCAGCGCCAGCCCATCGCCCAGGTCCTTCAGGGGCGAGGCCGACCGCTCGAGGGCCGTGTTGCCGAAGAAATTGACGATGCTGCCCGCCGCCAGGATGAGGTAGTCGTAAACCAGGTCACCGGCATCGGTCCGCACCCGACGGCCGGCCAGGTCGAGGCCGGTCACCCGCCCCAGCCGGAACTCGGCGTTGCCGATGCCGCGCAGCATGGACCGGGTGGGGTGCGCGATCTCGGACGGGTCGAGCAGGGCGGATGCCACCTGGTACAGGAGCGGGGTGAACAGGTGGAAGTTGTGCTGGTCCACCAGGACGGTTTGGACCGGCGCTCGCTTCAGCGCCCGCACTGCCTGGATCCCGCCGAAGCCGGCCCCTACCACGACCACGGTTGGCATCGTTACGTTCTGATGGTACGCTCAAGACAGAAATTGGAGACCAAGCGGCTGACCCTCAGCCCGGTTCAGAAGAAGTTCATCGTCCACTGGGGCGAGATGGGCCCCCGCTGGGGCGTCAATCGCACCGAAGCGCAGATCCACGCCCTGCTCTACATCACGGCTCGTCCCCTGACGGCCGAGGAGATCACGACCACGCTGGGCGTCGCCCGCTCAAACGTCAGCACCAGCCTGCGCGACCTGCAGGGATGGGGGATCATCAAGGTGAGCCACGAGCTGGGCGATCGCCGGGACCACTTTGAGTCGGTGGCGAATGTCTGGGAGATGGTCCGCATCATCGGCGAGGAGCGCAAGCGCCGCGAGCTCGACCCTACGCTAGCCCTCCTCCGCGAGTGTGTCGCCGAGGTCGGGCACAGCGACCCCTCGACGCGCCAGCGACTGAGCGCCATGCTCGAGCTGTTCGAAGCGGCCGACGCCGCCTACCAGGCCACCCGCGGCGTGGCCACCAGCGACCTCCGCCGCCTGGTCGCCCTGCGCGGCCGTGCCCAGAAGCTGCTGAAGCTGGCCATCGGCCGCTAGCCTGTCGCAGTCCGGTCACGGGGCTTGACTCGCGCCAGTAAATTCAGTAATTTCAGTATAGAGAGAAATGGACGAGCTCACGTCTGCGCTCACCCGTCGCCGTCCCCGGTCCGAACTGGCTGGGTGGCTGCCGCTTTTAGGACTGCCGCTGGCGGTCGTAGCCACCCTGCATGCCGCGGAGCCGTGGGTCTTCATGTGGGCGCTTGCCGCCAGTATCTTCGCCGGCTTCAAGTGGCTGACCTGGTGGCGGGCTGGCGGAGCCCGGAGTGGGTGGCGCTCTCTCGCTTATCTCCTGTTGTGGCCGGGGATGGACGCTGCCAGCTTCCTCAATCCCGCCGCCCGCGCAACGACTCCGGCGCTGCGCGAATGGGTGGCCGCCGCGCTAAAGACCCTGGCCGGTGCAGCCCTATTCTGGGGAGTGGCTCGCCTGGCCACACCCGTGTCGATTCTGGCGGCGGGCTGGATTGGGCTCTTCGGCCTCATCTTCCTCCTGCACTTCGGCAGCTTCCACCTGGTCTCTCTGGCGTGGCGGACGGTGGGCATTCAGGCCCGGCCGATCATGGATAGCCCGATCCGGGCCGCGTCCCTGAGCGAGCTCTGGGGCCGGCGCTGGAACCTGGCCTTCCACGTGCTCGCCCGCGACCTGGTGGTCGGCGTGGCCCGCAACCGGTTCGGCGCCGCCGGCGCGACGCTGCTGGCATTTGCGGCCTCGGGCCTCCTACACGACCTGGTCATCTCGGTCCCCGCTCGGGGCGGCTATGGCCTGCCCACCGCATACTTTCTGCTCCAGGGGATCGGTCTGCTCCTCGAGCGCTCCCCGCTCGGAGTTCGCCTCGGCCTGCGCGGCGGACCACGGGGGCACGTGTATGCCCTGGTCGTCGCCGCAGCGCCCGGTTTCTGGCTGTTCCATCCCCCATTCGTGCTGCGGGTGATCGTTCCATTCATGCGCGCCCTAGGAGCCCTCTGATGAGCCGGGTCGAAGTACTGATCTGGGTGGCCGGACTCCTGCAGCTGGGTATCGCCGCCGCCAACCTGCTGCTGCCGAGGATCCTGCGCTACCGCGAAAACCTGGCGCGAATGTCGCCCATGGTGCGCGAGATCTTCCTCGTGCATTCGGGATACATCGTCCTGGTGCTGATCGCCTTTGGGACGATGAGCCTGGCCTTCGCCCCGGACCTGGCCGGTGGTAGCCGGCTGGGACGGTTCCTCAGCGCCTTCCTGGCCCTGTTCTGGTTGTTGCGGATCCCGGTCCAGCTGGGATACGACCCGGCCGTACGGCGGAAATACCGGCTGTTCGACGTCGCTTTCCTGGTGGCGCTCCTCTACCTGGGCGGGACCTATCTGCTGGCCGCGCTCGAGGTCTGGCGATGATCACCCAGCTGTTCAGCCTCGCCCTCTGGCTGGCTGGCATCGGCCATTTCTGCATCCTGGGAGCCAGCGTCCAGGTGCCGACCCACCTCGGTTGGAAGACCGATCTGGCCCGTCTCACCCCCTTCAATCGCAAACTGATGTGGACCTACGGTGCGTTCACAGTGCTGACCATCGTCGCCTTCGGGACGCTGACGCTGGCTTTGCACGGTGAGTTCCTGCGCGGCAACCCATCAGCCCTGGGCCTGGCCGCCTTCATCGGTGTCTATTGGGCAGCTCGTCTGGGCGTGGACCTCTTCTATTTCGAACACGCCGATTGGCCCCAGGGGACGCCGTTCGTGGTCGGCCACGTCTTGCTCACCGGCCTCTTCGCGGCGCTGGCCGCGACCTACATCGGGCTGGTTTGCTGGCGGCTCATCGTTCGATAGCTCCTCCCTCCCCTTGGGGGGAGGCGGTTAGCTTCTCCCTTCCGCTTGCGGGGAGGGCGGGGAGGGGGTCTCAACCGGATCACCGACCTGGTCGCTGAAGACCTCCACCATGTAGACGGCATCGCCGGTGTTGGCGATCCCGATGCCCACCGAGCGGTAATGCGGGTTGAGGATGTTGTCCCGATGGGCGGGCGAGGCCATCCACCAGTCATTGAAGAAGGCCGGTACCTCGGCCCACTGCATGCTCCCTTCCCAGATGATGTTCTCGCCGTGCCACACATACGGGATGTGGCTGGCCTGGAGCAACTCGACCGCGGCCAGCGTCGAGTGGCCCGGCCGGTAGTGCGTGATCCCGTCCGTCACCAGCTGGCCGGCCCGGATACTTGCCACCCGATCCAGGCTGGCCGACGCGGCCAGGGGCGGCAACCCGGCCTGCGCCCGATCCTGGTTGAGAAGGGCCAGCTCCCCAGTCGGTTCAGCCGGAGAGTCGGGGAGTGGGTCCGCCAGGCCCATGGCTGCGGTGTCGCTCCGACCCAACCTCGTTCCCCCTTCCGCAGAGGTCAGCGTGAGCCTGCCTCCGACTTGCGGCGAGGGGAGATTTTCTCTCCCACCACCCCCTTGCGCAGAAGACCGCGGAGGGGGTACAACGATGAGCCCGATCTGAGCCGGTGCCGCCTGAACCCGGGCTGGCATCATGCCGGCAGCGAAGACGAGCAGAACGATGAATGCCGACGCCAGGCGCGCCTCGAGGGTCATCCACCCGGCGAGCATTACGCGGCAGTCTAACAGATGAGCTGATAGTTCTCAGGCGCCGCTTAACTTATAGCGCCGCTGTCGTGAACGTAAGTTCCCGATAGCGGATGGTAGGGTGAAAACCGTGCTCCCCCACGAGATAGCGCAGTCGCAGGCGCTCGCCGAACGCTCCCTGCTGAGCCGTGTGCTCGGCTGGCTCGGGCTTTCGCTGCTACTGACGGCGGTCGGGGTCCTGGCAACGCCACTGTTCCCAATTCAGGGCGGGCTGATGCTGGTCGTCTTCATCGTGCTCCTGGGCATGATCTTCGGCATCCAGGCCGCCGTGGCCGCCCGCCGGCAGGAGGTCGCGGTCGGCCTGTTCGTGCTCTTCGCCTTTGTGGAAGGGCTCTTCATCGGGCCAGTCGTCAATGCCTATCTGAGCGTGGCGCCCGACGTGGTCGGGACGGCGCTGCTGGGGACAGTGGGGATCTTCCTGGTCGCGGGCGCGATCGTGTGGATCACGAGCTTCGACTTCGCAGCCTGGGGCAAGTGGCTCTTCGGAGCCCTCCTGGTCGGGATCGTACTCAGCATCGGTGCCATTTTCTTCCGGCAACTCCCGCAGCTGGCCATCAGCGCCTTCCTGGGCGTGGTCTTCGTCGGCCTCACGTTCTTCGATTTCTGGCGCGTCAAGGCCCAGCGAAGCTTCGACAACAGCTCGCTGCTGCTGGCGCTCAGCCTCTACCTCGACTTCATCAACCTGTTCCTGATCCTGCTCCGGCTCCTGGGTCGCCGCCGCTAGCCTTCACCCGCCCCGACGGATCCGCGCCGTTGGATCGCGGAGTGGGAGCGGGAGAGGCCGTTTGACCACTCCCGCTTACCCACTCCGTTTCAGCAGTCCGAGTCGCTTGGCGCGCTGCTCGGCCAGCCCGAAGATCCACAGCCCGGCTGGGATCAGGATGATGCCCATGCCCAGCAGCAACGCGATGCTCGGCAAGGTCTCCACGATGCCCCTGTTCTGCAGGAGGGCCTCCCGCATCCCGGTGAGGGTGTACGTCAGCGGCGAGACCAACCCCAGCGCCTGGAGTGGACCGGGAAGGACCGACACCGGGTAATAGACCCCGGACACCAGCAGCAATGTGCCCTGCACGGCCACCGTCATCTGGTCGCCCTTCTCGGGTGAGAGCAACGGCAGCAGGCAGGTCAGAATGCCCAGGCCGATCAGGGGGAAGGTGGCCGCCACCAGCACCAGGCCGCCGCTCAGCAGATTGGCGTGCGACAGGTTGATATGGAACAGGAGGACGATCACCGCCCCGATCAGGGTCGCCCGGGCCAGGCCATAGAAGATCGAGAAGGTCGACACGCCCAGCAGATGCGTGGCCCGCTTGACCGGCGCCATCATCGTGTACTCAATGGTTCCCTCCCAGCGCTCCCAGCTGATCGTCCAGGCCACCTCGACGAAGACCATGGACAGGTAGCTCCAGAGCAGCGCGCCGATCAGCAGGTACAGCTGGACCGCCTGCAGCTTGCCGGGGTCTTCGTGCATCCCGATGCTGTTCAGCCCGGAGGCCAGGTAGCCGATGCTGAGCGTGGTCACCAGCGTGTATAGCACCCAGACCATTTCCCAGGCCCAATAGCGTTTGTAGAGGTTCTTCTGGCGCTCGAGGAAGCCGACGAACGCGTTGGCCTCCCAGCGCAGTGCGCTCACGGTCATCCTTCCTCACCTCCTTCTTCTTCGTCCTCTTCCAGGCTCTTGCCGGAGATCCGCAGGTAGACGTCCTCCAAGCTGGGGACCACGCCGTCCAGCTCATGCCGCGCCCGCAGGGCCGCCGGCGTGCCCTCGGCCAGGACCGCGCCGCGCTCCAGGATGATCACGTAGTCGCAGAGCGTCTCCGCCTCCCGGAGGTCGTGGGTGCTGAGCAGCACCGTGGCCCCGTGCTCAGTTCGCAGCGTACCCACCAGCTCCTGGACGTCGCGCCGCGACCGTGGGTCCAGGCCGGTGGTCGGTTCGTCCATCAGCAGCAGCGACGGCGAGGTCAGGAAGCTGCGGGCGATGGCTACCTTCTGCTGCTGTCCCCGAGACAGCTGCTTCATCGGCCGGTCGAGGGTGCTCAGCGGCAAGCCCAGCCGGTGGAGCGACTTTTCCACCCGGTCCCGGGTATCCCCGCCACCACTCCCGTAGAGGCGGGCGGTGTACAGCATGTTCTCCCAGGGGCTCATCTCCTTGAAGAAGGCCGCTTCCACCGAGACGCGGTTGATGAACCGGCGGACCTGGGCAGCGTCCTCGACCACGTCACAGCCGAAAACCCGCGCCGTGCCGGAGTCGGGCACCGTCAGGGTGGCCAGGATCCGGATCAGCGTGGACTTCCCGCTGCCGTTGGGCCCGATCACGCCGGTGATGGCCCCGGTGGCCACCGTCAGGTCAAGCGCCGCCAGGGCGACCTTGTCGGACACCGGCTTCTGCCAGGGCAGGCGCGCACCCGTCCGCCGGAAGCGCTTACTAATGCCGCGCATCTCGATCGCCGGGCTATTCATTTGTGTCGCCGGCTGGATCGCCATCTTCGTGCGCTCCTTTGATGAACTCGGGGTAAACACAAAAAACCGTGTGGCCGAGGCCACACGGTTCAACGAGTCCTGGAACTACGCGGCGACTACGTTGTCAATGTGCGGCCTCCCGCGGGCAGGCTCCGCCCTCGGGCTTGAGAACCATGTCCACGATGAGCTGCCGCACGATCCGCCTCCTGAATGACAGTAGTCGCGGAGTCGTACGCTACAGGACTTCCCGCTATCGTGTCAAGGGGAAGGGTGCTGTTGTGATCACACTGGAACTGGATCCCGCCGTCCGGGCGCTGGCGTTCTTGGTGGGCACCTGGCGGGGCGAAGGCGCCGGCGACTATCCCACCATCCGGCCGTTCCGCTATCGGGAGGAGATCCGGGTCTGGCACACGGGCAAGCCGTTCCTCTTCTACACTCAGCGCACCGAGGCGGTCGATGACGGCCGCCCCCTCCACACCGAGATGGGCTACCTGCGCGGCGTGGGCGACGGCCGGGTGGAGATGGTCGTCGCCCAGCACATCGGGTTTGCCGAGATCTCCATAGGCACCGTCAGCGACAATCGGCTCCGGCTCAAGAGCCTTCATCTGGGACGGACGCCCACCGCCAAAGCGGTGACCGGCGTGGAGCGCGAGATCTGGCTGGACGGAGACACGTTGCGGTACGAGCTGCGCATGGCCATGGAAACCGTCCCCCTGACGAAGCATCTTCAGGCCAGCTTCCACCGGACCGCGGATTAGCCTACCCCATGCCGTGGTCGACGTCCGCCTTCATGGCCAACCTCTTCCAGTCAATGCCACTGCCGCGCAAGTTGCGTCTGATCGCGCGCAATCGCGTGCGCGCCTTTCGGATGGGCGGCTGTTGCGGCCACCCGGGCGAACCCGGCTGTTGAGAGCCGGCGCCAGAGGGTCCCGGTCGGGACCAGTAGGGAAGGGGGGCATTTACCCTCCCCCTCAGGGGTAGGGCGGGGAGGGGGTGTGGAACCCCCTCAGCCCACTACGCCACGACGTTCGTGTCGCGGGTCACCCGGTTGCGCGTCGTCATCAGGCGGATCAGCGCGGCCAGGCCCCAACCGATCAGGGTGTAGATGGCAATGGCCACCACCGATTCTGGCTCCAGCACGGACCGGCCCGACGCGACCGTGTTGAAGATCCCGTGGAAGGGCGCCACCATCACCGCGGTCAGGTCGTACATGAAGCGGACGAAACCGGACGCCAAGGACGCGCCCAACAACTTCAGCAGGAAGC
>Ga0209802_1002592_pt1 | contig 12461 bp, 10 predicted proteins | sample GraSoiAngelo_129_FD_185886 | JGI IMG/M metagenome (GOLD analysis project Ga0209802, IMG submission 185886) | Grasslands soil microbial communities from the Angelo Coastal Reserve, California, USA - 14_0927_12_40cm (SPAdes) (version 2) | ecosystem: Environmental > Terrestrial > Soil > Grasslands ... | reverse complement strand
CTTCGTCACGGTGTATCGTGAAAAGCCCCGCAGCAACCGGATCGCGTCGAGGTACAGCGGGCCGAGATCGGGGCTCTTGACTTTGTAACTACCCTGCAACTGACTGACGAGAAGGTCGCTGTCGGACCGGACTTCCACGGCGCCGGCCCCCATCGCCTTGGCCTCTTCCAGGGCACGGAGCAGCGCCCGGTACTCGGCGACGTTGTTCGTAAACTCGCCGATGTACTCGCCGATTTCTGCGAGCACCTTGCCGTGCGCGTCCTTGATCACGACGCCGATCGCGGATGGACCGGGGTTGCCCCGCGATGCCCCGTCCACTATCAGTACGAGGTCTCTACTCGTTGGGGACATAGAGGATGCGGCCGCAGTCCTCGCAGGTGTGCACGTCATCGCTTTCCCGCGCCGCGTTGAGGACCGCCTCCGGGACCGTCATGTGGCAGGCATTGCATACTGAGCCGTTCACGGCCGTCACCGCCACCCCGTCCTTCCGGCTGCGCAACCGCTCGTACCGGCGCAGGAAACCGGGATCCGCTTCCGCTGCCAGTGCCTCCCGGTGCCGGCGCGCTGCCTCCAGTTCCGCCGTCAGGGCGCGCTGCCGCGTCGTGTAGTCTTCCAGGTGCTCATCCAGTTCGCGATCTCTCGCCTGGCGCTCGGCCTCCAGCCTGCGGATCTGCTCCAACTGGCGCTCCACCTCTTCCATCAATGTGAGCATCTCTTCCTCAATCCGCTGTCGCTGGCGGCCGAGAGCCTCCACGTCCTCCTGCATGGCCCGCAGCTCTTTGGGATTGGAGATCCGGCCACTGTACAGATCCCCTTCGACCTTGGTCGCCTTGCCGACGGTGGATTGCAGCTCAAGTTCGAGATCGCGAAGCCGCGCCTGCCCAGCCTGCAGATCGCTGCGGGCGGTCTCCTCGACCGCATGCGCCTGCTGGACCCGCCCGCGCAGGGTCGTGCCATCATCCAGCGCCGCGAGCGCCGCCTCCAGCCGGGCGATTTGCGTGTCGATGAGTTGGAGTTCATACAACGTGCGGATGCGCGTCATCTGCACCACGGTTCGGGTTTGCAGTTAATGAATCCTTGCCGGGTAAAGAGATGGACCCCTCCGTCTATCTTCAGAGGGGTCCACGTCGTGCCGCGCGTTTCGACTGCGTCCTAGCGTCTCTTCTTTGCCGCCTTCTTCGGCTTCGATCGCTTCACCGCCGGTTTGGGCGCGGGCTTCGCTGCAGGCTTTACCACGCCGGCACCAGGCCGAGCGGCAACAGGCATACCGGGCCGGGCCAGTCGCGTCGCCTGCACCAGCGTCGGGCGCGCCGCCGGCCGCATCGCAGGTCGAGCCTCGGCCTTCGGTGCTTCAGGCAGCTTGATCTTCTTGGCCTTCGGCTCCCACCACTTCTGGTACTGTTTGCCCAGCCTCTCGAAGTAGTCGAACAGATCAGGCCAGGCCAGCTCCCGCCGCATCCCCATGACGATGGGCTCCATCTTGGTCCAGGGGATGGGATACAGCTCAAAGACGGTTTCCGGATCAACTCCCCCGCCGTCGACCAGGACTCCCAGGTTGTCGCAGAAGACCGCCACCCGCAGGAAGTTGTTGAATCGAATACTGCCGGGCGGGCACTCCAGGATGAACTGCTCGTAGTCCTTGAAGTCGAACTGGAAGATGACATATTGCATCGCATCAAGGTTCTGAGGGGCGTCGGCGATCTGCATAATCCGCAGCAGCACGTCGACGTCCTGTGGCTTCATCTTTTTCACGCCTCACCTCACCTGGGATCGCTTGGACCGGTCCGGACGGATTGGAAGGGGAAGCGGCCGGGTGCGAATCTACATTCGTTGTACCTGAAAACCTTCCCTTTGGGTAGTCTTTCTGCAGCCGCCCGGGAGTCTAATAGACCTTAGTCTATACACGCTCAGGTGAAGATCGCCATCGGCAGGTAGGCAGACACGACCCAGTTTGGCTGGTCGACGATCTCCGAGATCTTGAGATCTGCGGCAACACTGCAAAGGACGTAGGCGTCCTGGCGGGACAGGCGATAGGCTCCCACCAGATGGTCCACCAGCGCCCGCACCGCCGCTTTGGCGCCCTGCATCAGATCCGGCCCGATCCCGGTCGTGGCATAGTAGCCGCGGCCATCCACCTTCGACGTCAGGGGCCCGGGTGTGGTGAACTGCGGAGACGGCAGCGCCACGTCCTTGCGCACGCTGAGCCGCAACCTGGCCCGCATGGGCGTCTCGATCGCCGAGATGCACACTTCGCCGTCGCCCTGGACCGCATGCGCATCCCCGCAGGAGAACAGCGCGCCCTCCACCCAGACCGGCAGGAGCAGCGTGGCGCCGACATTCAGGTGGCGGATATCCATGTTGCCGCCAAACTTGCCTGGAGGCATGACGGGAAAGGATCCGCGGTCTTCGGGAGCCACGCCCATGGTCCCCAGGAACGGGGCCAGCGGAATCCGGATGTCGCGGCGGAGCGACGCGTGCGTCCGGGCACTGAGGTCCCAGATCTTGAGGTAGGGATCGGGGAAATCTTCCTGCAGCAACCCCAGCCCGGGGATAATCGAGGTCCATCCCCAGTCCCCGGGCTGCAGGTCCAAAATCTCAACCGCCAGGACGTCCCCGCGCCGCGCGCCCTTGACGAGGACCGGACCGGCAAGAGGATAGACGCGGTCGGCATCCATGCGGGTCAGGTCGGCAACGGTCGAGGACCGCGTGATCTGCCCTCCGCTCACCTCCTGTAGGTCAGCGACAATGGTATCTCCGGATTCGACTTCGGCGACCGGGGGAAGCGTGTTGTCCCATCGGTAGTGCACCCGGCCGGACGGCAACTCGACTTCCCGCCCCATGCGCCACCTCCCATTGCCGGGGACCCCGGAATGACCGGGGTCCCCTGGCGAACGCTTACTGGTTGACGCCGATCTTGTTGAAGAACATATAGAAGGAGGGGTGTAGTTTGAAGTTGGTCACCTTCTTCAGACCGGCGGCATTCTGCAGCGCGTGGTCGATAAAGATCCAGGGTGCGTCAGTGGCGACGATCTGCTGCATCTTGCGATACAACTCTCCGCGCCGCTTCAGGTCAACTGTGCGCGTGGCCGCATCGAGGAGCGAGTCCACTTCAGCATTCTTGTAGTACCCGCCGTTGAAGCCGTTGGGCGGCAGCGCGTGGCCATCGAGGATGAGGCTCAGCATGGGAGCGGGATCGCCCGGGTCGAGCATGAATGAGAGCGCCCCCATGTCGGCGGCCGTCCCAAACCCCTTGCCGTACTGGTTGAGATAGGCGCCCCACTCGAACGTCTGAATCTGGACTTTGATACCCACCACAGCCAGGTCGGCCTGAATCGCCTGGGCCATGGTCTTGGGCGACTGCATCCCCGAACCGGACTCTGGGATCCAGAAGATGGCGGGGAACCCGCTGGGGTAGCCTGCCTCCGCCAGCAGCTGCTTCGCTTTCGCCGGATCATAGGGGTATCTGGCGACCTGGTCGGTGTAGGCCCACGTAATCGCCGGCGGAACCGGACCCGAGGAAACCGTGGCCGTGCCCTTGAGAATGTCGTTGACGATGGCCTCTTTGTTCACGGCGTAGTTGGCCGCCTGGCGCACCCGCACGTCGCTGAACGGCTTCTTGTTCACGTTAAGGGTGACCCACCAGACGTGGGGGCCCGGTTGCTGATAGAAGACAAACCGGGCATCCTTGCGCACCTGATCAATATTGTCCGGGGGGACATCCACAATGAAGTCCACGCCCCCGGACAGGAGCTCGGTGACCCGGGTCTGCTCCTCGGGCAGCGGCCGGAAGATCAGCCGGTCGAGCCTGGGCCGACCGTCCCAGTAGCCGGGATTGGCGTCCAGCACGATGCGCACGTTCTTCTCCCAGCTTACAAACTTGAACGGACCGGTGCCGGTGGGATGACTCGCAAACTCCTTCCCCCACTTCTTCACCCCCGCCGGGCTCACAATGCGTCCGGTGTTCAGGGTGAGGTTGTTCAGCAGCGGCGAAAACGGTTGCTTGAGCGTGAACCGCACGGTGGAGGCGTCGAGCGCCGTGACCTGCTTGACGGCGCCGTAGTAGAAGCCGGCGAACGGGAACGGGCCGGTGTTGGCATACGGGTGCTTGGGGTCCAGCAACCGATCGTACGTGAACTTCACGGCTTCGGCGTTGAAGGGCGAGCCGTCGTGAAACTTCACTCCCTGCCTGAGCGTGAACGTGTACTGCAGCCCGTCTTCGGAGATCGTCCAGGAGGTCGCCAGACCCGGTTCCAGCGTGAAGGACTCTTCTTTGAACCGGACCAGCGTGTCATAGACGCTGGACAGCACCCGCATCGAGTTGACGTCGGTCAGCTGTCCGGGATCCATCGACGTGGGCTCGGCCACCAACCCTACCACCAGCGTCTTGGCGGCGGGCCCCGCCTGGGGCGTCCCCGCCCCCACCAGCAACCAGCCGACGACGAGCCCGACTGCCACCAGCACCTGCCACCGCGCCGTGCGCTTCATCTCGTACCACCACCTCCTCAGTGTGTGATGCGTGGTTCACCGCAGTCTGGGATCAAACGCCTCACGGAGCCCATCCCCTGCTAGGTTCAGTCCGAGCACGAGGACGAATAGCGCGAGACCGGGGATGGCCGCAACGTGGGAGGCCACCGTGATGAACTGCCGCCCATCGGCCAGCATGGTGCCCCAGTCCGCGGCCGGGGGTTGAGCGCCCAGCCCGATGAAGCTCAGCCCGGCCGTCTCGGTGATCATCCAGCCGATGTTCATCGAGACGAAGACCAGAATCGGCGCCAGGATGTTCGGCAGCACGTGCCGGCGCACGATGCGTCCCTCGGTCGCCCCCGCCGCCCGCGCGGCGACGATGAACTCCTGCTCCCGCAACAGGAGCACCGCGCTACGGACACCGCGCGCATAGAATGAGATGTTCACCACGGCCACGGCAATCATCGCGTTGACTAGTCCCGGGCCCAGCGCGGCGACAAGAGCGATGGCCAGTAAGATGTAGGGGAATGCCATCAGGATGTCGATCGCGCGCATCATGATGAGATCGGCGCGCCCGCCGTAGTACCCTGCCGCCAGGCCCACGGTCGTCCCGACGGACATGGCCAGCCCGGTGGAGAGCACGCCCACCGTCAGCGAGATCCTGGCACCCCAGGCCACCCGGCTCAACAGGTCTCGACCGAGATGGTCGGCGCCCAACACGTACCCGGGGGACAACGGGGGGGACAATCGCCTGGCAGGCTGAGTCCCGTTGGGGTCGCGCAGGGGCAATAGAGGCGCGAGCACCGCGACGATCACGATCACCAGCACGACGATCGCGCCCGCAATCGCCCACCGGTTGGCGAGAAAGCGCCGCCAGCCACTCGGCGGATGCAGGCGAGTCTGCGGCCGGGGCCGTGACTCGCCGACGACCTGCGCCACCGCCTCGCCGCTGCTGCTAGCCATAGCGGATCCTCGGATCGACGTAGGCGTAGAGGAGATCCGTGCCGAGGTTGATGAGCACGTAGGTGGTGGCGACCAACAGCACACCACCCTGCACCAGCGGGAAGTCACGCGTCAGGATGGCGTTGACCATCATGAAGCCGATGCCGGGCCAGCTGAAAACCGTCTCCACGTAGACGGCGCCCGCCAGCAGGAACCCTGCCTGCAGCCCGAAGACCGTGGCCATCGCCACCAGGATGTTCCGGAACGCATGCCTGCCGATCACCGTCCGGTCAGACAGCCCCTTTGCCCGGGCGGTGCGAATGTAATCTTCACCGATGACATCGAGCATGCTGGACCGGGTCAGCCGGGCAATGATGCTCAGCGGTACCAGCGCCAGCGTGATCGCCGGCAGCACGAGGTGCACCAGGAGGTCCGTCAGGCCTCCGCTCCCGGTGGGTGAGTACATGCCCGCGCCGGGCAGCCAGCCCAAATGCACGGAGAAGGTGATAATCAACAGCAGGCCCACCCAGAAGGCCGGCATGCTGACTCCAAGCATCGCCGCCGCTGTCATCAGCCGGTCCACCGGCGTGCCTTGCCGCGCCGCGGCCACGATCCCCACCAGCGTGCCCAGCGGAAAGGCCAGCAGCACCCCGCCGGCGGTGAGGATGAGCGTGGCCGAGAACCGCCGGACCAGCTCGGGCAAGACCGCCCGGTGCTGCATGATGGAGCGTCCGAAATCACCGCGCAGAACATGGGATGCCCAGCGGAGATATTGAATGAGCACGGGACGATCCAGGCCGAGTTCCTGCCGCAGGCGCGCCAGATCGTCCGGGGTCGCCCTGGGTCCAAGCAGAACCTGCGCTGGGTCGCCGGGCGTTAGATGGAGCACAAGAAAGACAACAAACGACACGCCGACGACCACGACCACGGCCGCGATCAGTCGCCGAACGAGGTAGCGCCACATAGAGGAATTGATTTGCGCTTCAATGGGCGCTGCCTTGCTCCTGCACAGCGGTCTCCACGCAGATAGGCCCGGGATCGGGCGGCCTCGACCGGCCGCTCGCCCGGGCCGACGACGAACGTTTTGAGTCGAGAGTTACGGACCGGTCACAGCGCTCAACGCATTCACCTGTCCCTTCCCGTACCACGAGTTGGAACCGGAGCTACCCTGACACGCCTGGGGTGCTCCATTGTTCTGTGAAGGGAAGAATGCGTAGAGGGACACGGTGGTAGGGATTGGGCAAGATACTGGGTCGGCGGTTAGTTGAACGGTGGCTGCTATCTGACCAGGCTTCACGCGGCCCTGACTCGCCACGAGTGCTGCCACGCCGGCGGCATGCGGCGACGCCATCGACGTCCCCTGCTGATAACAGTAAGTCGCTCCCGAAGCGTCGACGAGTCTGCGCGCCGGGAGACACGTGACCGTGAGCAGCGTGCTCGGCCAGGTGGAGAGAACGCGCCCGTTCGGGGCAGCGGGAGTTTGCTGCAGAATCGAATCCCCGCCCGGAGCTGCGACCTCTACGACGCCTAGGCCGTAACTCGAGTAGAACGATTTCCGACCGAGGTTGCCGACTGCCGAAACACCGAGGACGCCTGCGATTTCGGCCGGGATGTCCACACAGTCGTTGTGGACGGCACGCGCGACGGGCGTCGTGTCATCGGGGCTTTGGAGATCCATGGTTGGGTGCGCCAAGTCGTCTGCGAAATTCCCTACGGCGGCGACCACCGTGACTCCCTGGCTCATTGCGAAGCGAATGGCCCGCTGCTCGGCCTTCCAGATGGCTCTCTGCACTGGATCATTGTGGCAGTTGAGATAGAATGGATCGGCAAAGTAGCTGTTGTTCGTCACGTTTAAGCCGTGCGTGCCGGCCCACACGAACGCGCAGACCACCGCCTCTGGGAAGAAGAAGCCAGCTGCGTTGCCGGCCTTTATGCCGGCAATCCTCACGTTCGGCGCTACACCGACGATACCGATCCCGTTCGCAGCAGCCGCGATCGTGCCGGCCGTGTGTGTGCCGTGGCCGTTGTCGTCATTTGCAGCAACCGCGCCGGACACCGGCGCGCCGGTGAGGCAGTTCACGCTGTTAGCACTATCCACATTCGGCGCCAGATCCGGGTGTGTGTAATCGAGCCCGGTGTCGATGTCACCGACGAGCACGTCCCGGCTGCCCCCCGTGATGGCATGCGCTTCTGGAGTGTGGATCTGAACCATGTCCCATTGCAGCGGAGACAGACTATCGTTGTCGGTTACCGGAGGACCGGGCACGATCTGACTCGGCGCACTTGCATCCGTTGTCACAACATCTCTCAGCCTGGTAGCAAAGCCGGCCGTCGACGATACATTCTCAATGCGGCTGTCCGCAAGGAGCGTGTCCCGGAACAGTGGCGAGTCCGATCGGGCGATGACAACGCCGATGGCGTCGTACGCGTAGACGAAAACGCCGTCTGCATTAGTGATTGTGCGGGCGGCGTCGGCCGGGACGGCTTGAGCGTTATAGAGCACGATGTAGGTCTGCATCGTCCCGGCTCGTGCCGGCCCGATAATTGGGGCGGTGAGGACGACAGCCATTGCCAGACACAGCACCACGGTCCTGCTCGATCTTCGCATGCTTTCCCCCCAGGTTGATCTGGAATCTATCAAACGCGAGAGAACGGGTTCTTAGGAGCTGGGACGCAGGGACGATGAAGCTGTATCCATGGTAATTCCGTAATGGGTGGGGACTTCCTTCAGGGTCTTGCGCTGAGGTGAACTCACTGACAATCCCCTCACTCCTGATCCCTCCCTTTAGGGAGAGGGGAGGAGGTTTTGAGGCCCCTCCGGGCCTCTCCTACCACCCTGGTGGGCGAGGCAGGGGTTGAACCTGCGGCCTCCCGGGTGTAAACCGGGTGCTCTCCCGTTGAGCTACTCGCCCTGCCGATCATAGCATTTACCATTTGATGGAAGGTTCCATCCCGTGGGCTCGCGTGAGGAGGATCGGCAGTGGTTCAGGCTACAGGCTGAACCACCGATTCGCCGCCGCGGACTTCCACGCGCTGGACATCGGCTCCCAGTGCGGAGAGCTTCCGGTCCAGCAGCTCATAGCCCCGGTCGATGTTGTCCACGCCGCCGATTTCGCTGACCCCGCGCGCCGACAGCGCCGCGATGATAATGGCGGCGCCCGCCCGGATGTCTACCGCCTCCACCGGCGCGCCGGTGAGGTACGGAACCCCATTCACGATGGCGGAGTCCCCTTCGACATGGACATCTGCGCCCATGCGGCGCAATTCGTCGACGTAGCCGAATCGCGATTCAAAGACCGTCTCGCGAATCCGCGATTGCCCGTCCGCCCGGCACATCAAGGCGGCGAACGGCGGGTGGAGGTCAGTGGCAAAACCCGGATAGGGAGCGGTGTCCACGTGCACCCCATGATGGATGCCGCCGGCGCGCACCCGCACTCCGTCGGTACCCCGCTCCACCACCGCGCTCGCTTCCTCCAGCTTGGTCAGCAGCGCGCTGATGTGTTCGGGGATCATCTGTTCAACCAGCACGTCGCCTCCGGTCGCCGCGGCCGCCAGCAGGTACGTGCCGGCCTCCAGGCGATCGGGAATAATCGCATAGGACGCGCCGTGCAGGTCGCTGACCCCCTCGATCGTGATGTTGTTCGTGCCGGCGCCCTTGATGCGCGCGCCCATCAAGTTCAGAAACACGGCCGTGTCGACCACCTCCGGCTCACGCGCGGCGTTGTCCAGGACGGTCGTGCCGCTGGCCGTGCTGGCGGCGAGCATCAGGTTGATCGTCGTGCCCACGCTGCTCCTCGGCACGAAAAACGTGGTCCCCACCAGCTGTCGCGCCGAGGCCTTCATGTAGCCGTGCTCAGTCTCCACCATCGCCCCCAGCGCGGTAAACCCGCGAAGGTGAAAATCCACCGGCCGTGAGCCGATCACGCACCCACCGGGGAGCGGAATCTCAGCCCGTCCCCCCCGCCCGAGGAGCAGACCCGCCGAGTAGAACGAGGCGCGCATCTGCCGGCAGAGATCGTACGGCGCGACGTGCGACACCAGCGAGCGCGCTTCGATCGCCATGCGGCCGTGGTCCAATTCGATGTGGGCGCCAAGGGCTTCCAGGATGGCTTTGAGGGTCACGACGTCGCGGCAGTGGGGGACGTTTTCCAGCACCGACACATCCGCGGCGAGGCAGGCGGCAGTAATAATCGCCAGCGAGCTGTTCTTGCCGCCAGAAATCCGCACCGTCCCCCGCAGGGCGCGGCCACCGTTGACGATGATTTTTTCCATGCGCTCTCTCCGTTGTCTCTGCGTTGGTGTTGCGTCTTCGCTGCCGCTATTTCAGTTTGTGTTCCACGTAGCAGCGCACGAGTTCTTCCAGGAGCAACAGGCGATCGACCTGCCGAATCACCGTGCGCGCATCGCGGTGACTGGTCACATAGGTGGGATCGCCGGACAGAAGATAGCCCACAATCTGGTCCACCGGGTTATATCCTTTCTCGCGCAGCGCTCCGTACACATGGGCAAAGATCTGGTGGATGTCCTTCGCGGTCGGGGCGCCGACCCGGAATACGCCAGTCCGCTCGCGTTCATCCATGGCCCTTCACCTCGGCCACCGCCTTCCAGGCCCCCGCCGGTCGATCCCGCCCAGTTCCTTGGAGGCATCGGTATCTCGCGCTTGGGGCCGGCTCACCCCTCCCCACTCGCCGGGCTACACATTCCCCGGAGCGGATGGTGTTCCTGTTAGAAGAACGTTCCACGGCATGCGTGGGGCCAGACGTGCGGGGGGAGGCCATTTTGTGGTAGAAACGGGCGCGCCGGGGTATGAATTCCTTGACGACCCGAGGCGGCCTATGGTAGGCTCTGCGATACCGTCGCTTGAGCTTGCCGAGGACACAGGCGAACACACCTTCTCCCCAGCATTCGTTCTTCCACCTGCCCTCCCTCGGCCAGTTGAACATCGTCCGCGCCTAGCGGCTCCGCACCTGGGACCCTGAGGGGGGAACTCCGGTGCGCCCCCTGGTACCGCTGGCTGCGAATCCACGCACCACGAGGTGGGGTTATCAAATCGCGCGGCTGGCGGGAAACGAGCGCTCTCGAGGCGTCTGGTCAGGCGTCCGGGTCGCCGGCTTTGTCATTGCTGCAGCGCTTCACCGTCGTCAGCCTCATCGCCACCGTCCTGCTGGGGATTCTTTTTGGCGAAATCGCCGCCCGCATCGCCACCGACTATGCCCTGCGGCGGCAGGCGCATGCCTTCGCCACGTACGTGTCGGAATTCGCAGCACCTCGCCTGGTTCCTAAAGATTTCTTGTCGCCCGCAGAAAACGCCCGGGCCCAGTTCGAATTCACCCTGCGCAGTTTGATCGGCAGAGCCAACATCATCCACATCACTGTCTGGAACCGCAACGGCGAAGTGCTGTATAGCGATGGAGGGACACAGGTCGGAACGGCCCAGCCGGTGTCCAGTCCGATCCAGCGGGCGCTGGATGGTACGCTGACGTGGCGGTTCGTCTCGCCCAATGACGGCGGGACCGACACGCGCCGCCGGATGGAAGTGTTCGTGCCGGTGGTGGTCTCCGCCGACACCAGGCCGGTGGCTGTCTATCATGTCGTCTCCGACCTGGCGGATCTGGAACCCACGCTGATCCGGATCACCTGGGCGATGCGCGCGAGCGTGGTCTTCGGCGTCCTGCTCCTCTACCTGGCGCTGTTCACCATTGTCCGCCAGGCGTCGCGCGACCTGGAGGGCCAGCAGGGAGCGCTGCGTCAGGCCTTCATCGGCATCATTCGATCGCTGGCCAACGCGGTCGACGCTCGAGACAAGTACACCGCCGACCACCAGTCGCACGTCGCCGCGCACTGCGAGGCGATCATTCATGAGATGGGCCTCGATAGCACGATTGTCGCCGAGGTCCAGGTGGTGGCGTTGCTGCACGACATCGGCAAGATCGGCATCCGCGATGAGATCCTGCTCAAGAACGGGAAATTGAGCCCCGAAGAATGGGAAGCCATGCGGCGCCATCCCATCATGGGCTATGAGATTCTGGCACCTGTTCCCATTCCAGAATCCGCGAAGCTGGCCATCCGGCACAGCCACGAGCGGTGGGACGGGACCGGGTATCCGGACGGGCTGGCGGGTGATGAGATACCGATTGCGGCCCGCGTCGTCTTTGTCGCGGATGCGTACGAGGCGATGATCACGGATCGATTGTACCGGCGGGCAATGAGCCCGCTGCGCGCGATTGAGGAACTACAGCGAGGAGCGGGCACGCAATTCGATCCGGAAGTCGTCGGCGCGTTCTTGCGCATCATGCGGCGGCAGACCGGCGCGATGCGGACGATCCGGTCGGCGCACCGTCGGGCGGACCATCGCGATCTCGCGGCGCGCATCGCCGAAAAGTTCAGCGCGCCTTCGCCGAACGGGCAAAGTCACGAACCGGCAGACACCCCGCAGGAGTCACGGCTCCCGAAGTCCTGACGTTTCCCGGCTGGTATAATCCATGATGCGACGGGCCCGTAGCTCAAGGGTAGAGCAGCGCCCTCATAAGGCGTTGGTTCCTGGTTCGAGCCCAGGCGGGCCCATGCACCAGTCGCTTCGCTCCGGTGCATGGCGGCGCCAAGGGAACCTTCCGCCAAGCCCTTTCACCGACTGGGGCATGCCCTGAACCCAAGCGCAGCGCGTGGTTCAGGGCTGCGGGGGGTACATCACCCTTACGAGATACAGCCCATGCGCCGGCGCCCTCGGGCCGGCGCGCCGGTTATTCTCTCCCGCGAGGATCTCGGCCATGGCCTCGGCAGCCAGCTTCCCCGCCCCAACCTTCAGCAACGTGCCGACGATCATCCGCACCATGTGACGAAGAAAGCGGTCGGCCTCAAACGTAAAGATCAGCATGTCCCCGCTGTGTGCCACGTTAGCCCTGCGCAAGGTGCAGATGGTTGTCCGCTCACCTGACCCGACGCCACGGAACGCGGTGAATGGATGCGTCCCTTCCAACGCCGCCGCACCAGCAACCATGGCCTCGAGCCTCAAGGGATACGGGACGTGGTAGGCGTGATTCCGTAAGATGGCCGAG
>Ga0209802_1002588_pt1 | contig 12470 bp, 10 predicted proteins | sample GraSoiAngelo_129_FD_185886 | JGI IMG/M metagenome (GOLD analysis project Ga0209802, IMG submission 185886) | Grasslands soil microbial communities from the Angelo Coastal Reserve, California, USA - 14_0927_12_40cm (SPAdes) (version 2) | ecosystem: Environmental > Terrestrial > Soil > Grasslands ... | reverse complement strand
AGACCCAACCTTCGCGGTCGAGTTTCCGGTCGAGCCGTTGGCGCTCCCCGCTGAGCCGACGCTGCCCGTAGACCCAACCTTCGCGGTCGAGTTTCCGGTCGAGCCGTTGGCGCTGCCCGCCGAACCTACGCTGCCCGTCGACCCGACCTTGGGGGTCGAGTTGCCGGTGCTGCCGTTGGCGCTGCCCGCCGAACCGACGCTGCCCGTGCTTCCGACTTTCTCGTGGGTGGTGGCCTTCGACTTGTCGTCGCCGTTGCCGGTTTTGCCACCCGCTGTGTCGCCGTGGCTGTCGGAGTTGTTCTCGCCGGTCTCCTTGTGCTGGCCGGTCGTGTTGGCCGCCGCAGCGCCCGAGTTGGTCTTGGCGCTGGAGCTGCTCTTCGCGCTCGCAGCGCCTTTGGTACTGGCGCCGTCTTTCCCGCCGTCGCCCTTACCGTCTCCCCCTCCACCGCCGCCTATCTGCTGATCGCTCTTGGCTGGGGCGGTGTCGGAGCGCGTTGCGACCACCGATGTGGTCGTCTTGCCGGACGTCTTGGCGTTTCCGTTGTTGGAATCAGCTGCGAGGGCGGGCGTGGTCCGACAAAGCATGAGAATTGCACCCGCCATGAGTACGAATAACTTGACTGCGGTCCGATGCGTCAACGACGGCCGGCTTGTCGCGAATTCGCTCAACGTGTCCAAAAACGCTCACCTCCACGTGGATATGAGCATTTGCCCTCGCCGCCATCCTGGACACGGACCCCGGCTTGCTAAAAATTGCCGGCTCGAGGATATGTCGCAGAACGCCCCGCTCAGCGTTCCCTAATTGGCAATGCTTAACACGGAAACGCCGAAGGTCTCGCTAGTAACCATGCTCGAGGCCACCAGCGAGGATGTTGTAGGGGACTTCGTGTCGGCATTGCTGGCCCCCAAAGGCTGGGAGGTCGAGGGGATTCGGAAGCGTGCGTCTCGCCTCGAACCGCCGGATCGGTACTGGACGATGTTCGAGATCCAAGCCAAGAATGACACGCGCGCGCGAAGCTTGCGGCTGGTCGCCCGTGGGGCCTTCGGCGCGGATGCCTGGGAGGACCTGCACGCGAGGCTCGAGCGTCATTCCGGCCGGCCCTCCGACCCCATCGACGGCCTTGGCTATCCAATGATCTTGCCGGAGAAGCAGGTGGCGTTCTGGTTCTATCCGTTCGATCCGGCCATGCCCGGACTGCCCGCCGCTGCCGACCCCGAGACCATGACCCGGCTCCTGCTGGGCCACGACGATGATGCAGTTCCTTTACCTGATGGCATCCCGAGCCTGGCCGTGGAAAGGGTTCGCTACCTTCCCGAGGTCGGCGCGATCCTGCGTTATCAGTTCGAGACGTCTGCCGGGCCTCTCTCCATCTACGGCAAGGTCCAGCCCGGCGACCGCGGGCTGCGGACACAAAAGATCGTCGAAGGGTTGTGGAGCTCCAAGGTTCCGAACGCAGACGGCCTTCTCAACCTGCCGCGTCCGCTGGGATTCATCGATCGGTACGGGCTCCTCCTGGAGCAGGCCATCGCCGGCGCCCCCGTGCAGGGGAACCGGCGCAGCAACGAGTTCCAGAACGCCGCCCTCGCCGCCGCGGAGGCCGTGGCGGTCGTTCACGAATCCGGCGTCGAGACGGACATCGAGATCTGGCTGGAAGCCGAGCTGGAGCGCCTCGTTCGCGTGGCACAGCAGTTTGCCTACGTCAACCCCCAGGGCCACTTTCTTCTCAGCGACCTGATCGTCCATCTTCGGAACCGGGCTCGCGTTTCCTTCGCCGAGGAATGGCGCCCCACACACGGGGACCTCAAATACGACCAGTTCGTCCATCACAACGGTCGGTACACGCTGCTCGACTTCGATTACTACGGCCTCGCCGAGACCAGCTACGACCTCGGCAAGTTCTGCGCATATCTCGTGCCGTCCAACCCGCAGGGATGGGAGGACACGGTGGCGGCCGAAGCAGCCCGGTTGAGCTTCTTGCGCCGGTACCTTGAATTGCGTCCGCATGCGACCGTGAACCGATTCCAGATCTACGAGGCCCTCCAGCTGGCGCTCCGAGCCATGAGCTTCATGTGGGCGCAGCAGCACGGCTGGGAGCGAATCGCCGAAACGTTCCTCGTGATGGCTCACGAGAGGCTCTACAGCCGCTTCCCAGAGCTACAACGAGGTTAAGAACGTAAAGGGGGCTTGACCCCGCAGCCGCGATCTCTTTTACAACCTTTTACCCGATAAGAGGCCAACATCCCGGCCTGTCGCCGTCAGGCTCTGCGGCTGGCCATGCGGATACTTTCCTGGATCGGAGGCGTCATCCTGGTCGCGGTCATCAGCACTGCGACCGCTGCCACGCTGCGCGCCCACAACGACGGCGCTCATGCCCTCGTCGCGTCGCAACCCGCCGCGGCGGCGGCAAACGAAGGCAACTCGTTCACTCCCAACCTTCTTGCCAACCACAATCCGCCACGGCCGACCCCGTCCCCGTCCGCGGCGCCGCCCACGAGCTCGAGCGCGCCGGTTGCCTCGAGACCGGCTCCGCCACCGGCAAGGCCTTCGATCGTGATCGGATCGCAACAGCAGGTGCTGATCAACCGAGATCGTGCCGCTGTGGGTCTTGCGCCGCTGACGTGGAGCTCATGCCTGCACAACGTCGCGGTGTCCAACGCGGTCAGGCTCTCGAGGCAAGGCTGGGTTCCGCCGTATCACACGAACGGCCCCACGGTCGATCTTGGCTGCCGCCTCGGCAACCAGGCCGGTGAGAACGTCGGCTACTGGAGCGGAGGGATCAACGACTCGCAGCTCAACTCGATGTTCTGGGCGAGCCCCGAGCATCATGCGAACATCGTCGGCCCGTACCACTACGTCGCGACGGCCTGGGCGGTGGCGCCCAACGGGTACGCGTATGTCGCCGTGGAGTTCAGCTAAGGCCCGTCTCGAGCGGGTAACCGGCTCCGAGTAGCCGGAATCAACCCAGCGTTGTCCTCTCGAAGCGCGCCATCGCCGCGCCGGCCCTAAAAGGCCGGCTCGAAAGCGCGGGCGCTGAGGAGGAGAGCGCGAAGGGTGGTTGAGAGCCCAACCGGTCGCGTGCCGCAGAAACCAGCCCAAGGCCACGGCATCTTCGGCTGGATCTGGGCGAAGCGGGGCTGGATCGCGGCCGTCACCGGGATCGTGTTCCTGCTGTCCACGCTCTATGTGCTGTGGGCGATCAAGGATCTGCCGGATCCGAGCCAGGACGTGCTGGCCGCGGGCGATGTCGTCGTGCTCGATCGTAACGGGAAGCTGATCGAGGACTGGAGCCCGGCCGGGCATTACCACGTGAGCCTCAAGCTCAGCGAGATGGGGTCGTATGCGACATCCGCCACGCTGGCCGCAGAGGACCGCAACTTCTACCACCACGGCGCCATCGACGTCGGCTCGACCGCGCGCGCTGTATGGGTCGACGTCACCCACCTTGGATTGAGGGAGGGTGGCAGCACCATCACCCAGCAGCTGGTGAAGATCCAGCTCCTGACTCCGCAGAAATCGTTCACGCGAAAGCTGCAGGAATCAGTGCTTGCGGTCGCGCTCGAGGAGCGCTACTCGAAAGACCAGATCCTCACGATGTACATGAATCGGGTCTACTACGGCCACGGCGCCTACGGGATCGGCGCCGCGGCGCGCACATATTTCTCCAAGGACGCGAAGGACCTGACGGCGGCGCAAGCCGCGTTCCTGGCCGGGCTCATCCAGGCTCCGGCCGCCTACGACCCCAAGCTCCATTACGACCTCGCCCACGATCGCGAGGTCTATGTCCTCAAGGGCATGGTCACCATCGGTGCCCTGAAGCCGGAACAGGCCGACCAGGCGGCGGCGGAGGACGTCAAGGCCGAGCTCAAGATCCAGGCCTCGGCGCGTCAGAGCAAGGCGCCTCATTTCGTCGACTACGTCCTTTCTTCGCTCGAGCAGACCTTCGGGCCAGCGGCAGTGCAGCAGGGCGGCATCGCCGTCCACACGACCCTCGACCTCGACCTGCAGCAGGCGGCCGACTCCGCGGTGAAGAACGGGATCAGGGATCTCGCGTGGGCGAACATCAACAACTCGGCCCTGCTCGCCGCGAATCCGAAGACAGGCGAGATACTGGCGTGGGTCGGCTCAGCCGATTACAGCAACGACTCCATCGCCGGCCAGTACGATGTCGTCCTCGCCGAGCGGCAGCCGGGCTCCTCGTTCAAGCCTTATGTCTACGAAGCCGCGCTGCGCGATCACAAGATCACGCTGGCGACGATTCTCGACGACCATACCCAGAGCTTCAACGGCTACGTTCCCCACGACTTCGACAACGGCGGCATGGGCAAGATCCCAGCGCGGACGGCGCTGGTGTACTCGCGCAACATCCCCGCTGTGGAGGTCGGCCAGATGGAAGGCATGAACAATGTGATCTCGCTTGCTCACGCGATGGGAATCAATAGCCACCTCGACCCCGGGCTGTCGACCGCGATCGGCGGCAGCGACGTCACGCTGCTCGAGCATGTGCAGGGCTATGAGGTCTTCGCCAACCAGGGCCAGAAGATCGAGCTGAACGCGATCAAGTCGATCGACGACGGCAGCGGCAAGACGGTGTACACGCACGACGTCCTTGGTCCGCAGCAGGTGCTGTCGCCGGCCGAGGCCTACCTCATCACCGATGTCCTGAAGCAGTACCAGTACAAGTGGGGCTTCGGCTGGAACCGCCAGATGGCGAGCAAGACCGGCACCAGCGACAACGGCCACGGCCAGATCCCCGACTCGTGGATCATGGCTTACAACCCCGACATCGTCGCGGGCGTGTGGGTCGGCAACACGGCGCCCAACGGCGGTGGCGGAATGATCCGCGCCTTCGGCGAGAGCGTCGGGCAGACGATCATGGCGCGGTTCGTCAACGCCCTGCCCAGCAAGATGCGCGGCTGGTACAGCCAGCCCTCAGGGATCGTTCGGGCGACATGCGGCAGCCAGCAGGAGATCCTGCTGAGCGGCACCGAGGGCATGTGCCCGTCGCCGAGCCCAAGCCCGAGTCCGTCACCCACCCTGTCACCGCTGCCGAGCCCGACAGATTTGCCGAGCCCATCGTCGCTGCCATCGCCGATTCCTTCGCCAAGCCTGGTGCCGTCCCCGTCTATCAAGCCATCGCCCTAAGCGTTTAGGAAGAGAGATGCTCGAGATCGCAGACAGCCCGTTCATGAGCAGCGTCGAGCGCCGCCGCCCCGGAGGGTCGATGCGTGCGTATGTGACGCGGACTCTGCCACAGCACTCTGCGGTGGTGGTCAGCAACCGGGCGCCGCACGAGCCGCGACCCGAAGGCGGATTCGCACGCGGTGCGGGTGGCGTGGTCACCGCGCTGCTGACCCTTGCCGAGGTGACAGCCGCGGATTGGGTGTGCTGCGCGCGAAACGAAGCCGAGCGAAAGATGGTCGAAGAGCACGGCGACACCTGGAATGCGCCGCTGCTCCGATCCGAGACGCGGCTCCACTACGTGACGCCGACGCCCGAGCAGTACGAGCAGTACTACTCGGTGATCGCCAACCCGGTGCTGTGGTTCATCCAGCACTACCTCTGGGACCTAGGGCAGCAGCCGATCATCAACGGCCGCGTTCACCGTGCCTGGAACGAGGGCTACGTCGAGGTCAACCGGCAGGTAGCGCAGAAGGTGGTCGCTGTCGGGCGCCAGCTGCCGCACCGGCCGCTCGTGCTCATCCACGATTACCAGCTCTACCTGGTGCCCAAGATGGTCCGCGCACTGCTGCCCGGAGCGATCATCCATCATTTCATCCACATCCCCTGGCCGACCGCACAGTACTGGAAGGTGCTCCCGAAGGAGATGCGCTCGGCGATCCTCGAGGGTCTTCTCGGCTGCGACATCGTCGGCTTCCAGTCAAGCCTCGACGTGCGCAACTTCCTGATGACGTGCGAGGAAAACGCCGGCCTCCAGGTGGACGAGAGAGAGAAGGCGGTCCTCATCGACGGCAGGGTCGTGTATGCGCGTGCTTACCCGATCTCCATCGACGTCGCGACGACGACGAGGCTCGCCTTTTCGCACGGAGTCATGGTCGAAGAGCGCAAGCTCCGGGACTGGCGCCCCAAACAGCTCATCGTGCGCATCGACCGAACCGATCCATCCAAGAACATCGTCCGTGGCTTCCTCGCCTACGAGAAGCTCCTGCTGCATCACCCGGAGCTGAAAGGCGACATCCAGTTCTGGGCCTTCCTGCAGCCCTCACGCCAGGACGTTGCCGTCTACCGCACCTACCTTCGCCGTGTCCGGCAGGTGGCGGCGCGCATCAACAGCCAGCATGGCCGCGACGGATGGATGCCAATCCGCCTCGAGTTCGGCGAGAACGTGCGCAAGGCAATGGCCGCGCTGCGCAACTTCGACGTCCTGCTGGTCAATCCGGTCTACGACGGTTTGAATCTCGTGGTCAAGGAGGGCGCACTCGTCAATCGCTCCGAGGGGGTCATCGTCCTTTCCGAGAATGCCGGTGCCCACGAAGAGCTGCACCGGCACGTGCTGTCTGTGAATCCATTCGACATCGAGGCGACGGCGGAGGCCATCTACCAGGGATTGACGATGAACGGCGAGGAGCGAAGGAAGAGAAACGATGCCGCACGCGAGGTCGTGCGTGCAAACGACATCTCGCGCTGGATCACCCGCCAGGTGCAGGACATCCGCGACCTGGTGGCGGTGCCGGGCCTGCGCGCCGGCTGACGTCGACCGCGCCTGCGAGCCTTCTTCGAGCCTAGCGGCCGACCCAGTTCGGTGAGGTCGCGATGAGGACGATGATCGTGACCAGCAGTAGAAGCGTCACCGCGGTCCCGAGCGCCACTATCACCGTCAAGATCGTGGCGCCGGTGTGTCCGGGGCGTTTGCGCCGACCCCGATCAAACGCGCCCATGACAGAGATTCCTCGCGTTCGGCTTTGAATCAGTCCGAGCGAGGCTTCAGCCCCTCGGACCGGCTGTGCTGGGAAACCATGACGCTGCGAGAAAGAGTGATCGCAACCAGTCGCACTAGACCGAGCGCGACCAGCGAGTAGATGAGGATCGCGAATATCAACGACAGCTCGAGCACCGACTGCCCGCTGACGAATGTCGGCAGCAAGCCCTTGAACGGCGCCAACAGAAAGTCGGTGATCCCATAGGTGAAGCTCGCGAACCCCGCATGTGCGTTGGCTCCCAGCAGCTTGAGCACCAATCGGATCAGCAATAGGGCATCGATGATCCCAAACAGAAGGTAGATGCCCTCCATCGCGCGCCGCGCCGGAGTCGAGCTCTTGACGACGGACGCTTCTTGCACAGGGGCAGTTCCAGTGTCATTGACGACGGTCGACGATTCCTCGCGGACTGTGCCTGACGATTCGTCGCGAACGTGTTTAGTTTCTTCGTGCTCCATGACGGACCCTCCAGTCGTCAAACGAACGCAGATCTACAAATGTAAACGCGGGGGTTGCGCCCGCCACTCGGTACTCATCACCCTGACCAGGGTCAGGCGTACGCCGTCGCCTCGCCGTCATCCAGCGACTACGGCGTGGATCGGGGAGTCGGGTGCCCTACGGGTACCAGAGCGGCATCTTGGACAGGGCCTCGTCGCTGTCGACGTCCGGCGTCCCTCCCGCGCTCAGCTCGTACTGCCAGGCGGCCGTGGTGCCGGCGCAGCCGACCTGGTTCGGCTGCCACACGGGCGACCATGCCTTCGTGTAGCCCTCGGTGAGCGAAGGTTCGAAGGACCACAAGTAGGAGTCCTTTGCGACCTTGGGACTATCCGCGACCGCGCTACACCAGGCCGACGCGAAGGTGCTGGAGGCGGTACCGTCACCGTAGTAACCGGGCGCGTATCCAGCGGCGATGATGCCGTCGTACCAGCCCTGGACGAACGCCGCGTCGATCCCGCCTGAGCACCATGGGCCGGGCGGCTCGATGTCGATCACCAGCACCGTGCCCTTGGGGATGCCCAGGCTTACCGCCGCCGAGGCTGCGTTGGTCGCGTAGCCCTGGCCGGTGTCATGGCCGGAGACCGCCGAGCAGTCGTAGTCGTTGTAGATCGGCAGGATGCCCATGTGATGGCTTGCGGCGGCAGCCACCTCGGTCGAGCTGATGCCCGGGCAGTTGCCGGTGTCGCTCAGGTATCGACCCCAAAAGTCAGGCGTGCCGAGGATCGAGTTCACCTCGGGGTAGAGGCCACTGGCGCCGGCCGCGTCGCCCGTGATCCGCTTGCATGAGTCGACGCCCCAGAGGAGCCGCGATGGCTTCACCGACCCGGACCGCGCCTGGATGTTCACGAGCGCGACCTGGGCCACGTTCTTCAGAAGCTGGCCGGCGGTGGTTGATGTCTTGGGCGGGGTCGGGATCGCTCCGATGGCCGCCGAGAAAGATGGCGTGGGGCCTCCGCCGAGCGTCACCTGTGTGGTGCAGACACGCCCCGACTTGCATGGAGTGACGAGCTGCTTGCCGGTCTGATCGTAGATCCCCATGCTCCACGGTGTGTTGGTGAGGTCGGCATTGGCGGTCGCGGCGAGGTAGACGGTGCCGCCTCCCTGCATGTCGGTCGTGCTGGCCGCCAGCGTGATCGCGAGCCACGTCGGCGACTTGATGTCCGAGGCAGCGTTGACTCCCGACGCCGGGGTAGTAGAGGCGCTGTCGGCGACGAAGGCGACGATGTCATGCGAGCCGGCCAGCGGATAACCCAGCATCGTGCTGCAGCTCGTGCCGCTGCCGCAGTAGGTGAGAGGCTTGCCCGTCGTGACGTCCCAGAACAGGAGCACGAAGCCGAGGCGGCCAACGTCGATCGACGTGGAGGCTGAGATCTGCAGCGCCTTGCCCGGGCCCACCGCGGTCGGGCCTGCGTTCAGGCTGAGGTCGAGCCAGCTGACCTGGATGTCGTTGGAGACGATCGCGGTTTCCACTCCCGGCGCCGTCGTCGAGGGAGGAGTGATGAAAGCCGTGAACGAGTGCACGCCTGACGACGCGCTGTAATTCACGAGGCAGCGGCTGGCTTGCATGCACGCACCGGCCAGGGTGCTCGTCGTGCGATCGAAGATCTCGATGGCCGATGCGGACCCGGTCACCGTTGCCGATGCGGTTGCCGTGAGGAGCACGGCCTCACCAGAGCGGCGCAAAGACCGATCCGCCGACAAGCTGAGGTTGCTGCCCTGTGCGACCGCGGTGCCCAGAGACGAGACCGGAACGCTCGGCATCACCGGCGACGGTCGCGCGGGGGCTTGAGATGCCGGAGCCGGCGAGGCCGGTGAAGAGACCGTTACGGGATCGCATGCTGCAGGTGAGCTGAGTACCGGCTTCGCCGGGTCGGCCGGACATTGCGCCATGCCATCGGGTAGGGACGGCTGGCCTGGCGTGGGGATGGGGGCAGGGGTGGCGTCGCATGCGGCTCCCCGGCCCGAACCCGGGCATGGCTTGCCGCCGGACGGCAGCGCGAGGGTCGGTCGGTCGTCGCTCGGGCTCGGCGCACTGGACGATGAAGACATGAGGCCCAAGCCGCTCGCGGGCGCGGCGGCGAGCGCGATCACGCTCAGGTGCATGAACGCTGCCACGAGCAGCAGCGGCAGGTAGCTCGCTGGACGGAACAGCAAGCCACGACCGATCCGGCGCTTTGAGTCCAGGTACCCCTCCTCGTGTCACCGGCCGTGCGGCCGCCGTTTGCGACCTGTTGGTTGGTGACCGGAGAGGGGACGTTAGGGGCGAGTCAGCAACACCGCCACTGCGATGTGGTTAATTTGGCTCAAGCGTTGTCAAATGGCCCGAAAGCGCCTCGCGAGAGCCCTTTTTTAGGGCTTGCGCTCGTCCTGAAGAGGCGAATCGCGCCCGGCGACACTGTTCCGAGCACAGTGGGCGGTCTATGGCCCGGCGCTGGCACCCAGTACATTGCCGTACGCCAGCCCGAGGGCAAAGAGGCCGAGCAGGCTGAGCAGCACGAGCAAGGACGTGCGCGCGTATGCGTCCACGAGGCCGGTGTCGTCGCCCCCTTCGGATCCGGCCAGGCTCACCCGTCGGCCCACCGTGGCTGCCCTGAACGCGAGCCCCAGGGTGATCACCAGAATGACCAGGAGTATTGCCATAAGGCGGAACGGCGCGGCTACTGAGCGGGTCAGCGGCCGCGCCATCAATACAACGCCTTAGCCGCTCCGACCACCCTTGTGGCGCCGCGGTCAAATGGTGAGCCGGGCCACCAATACTCGACTCAGCGACCGCGTTTCCCTTTCGATGGGGAACACCACCATGCTGCAGTTCTCCCTGGCTTTGTTCGCGGGCATGGCGGCAGCCATGGTGGTACCGCCGGTGCGTCGCTCCGTCCCTAGATGGATGGAGGCGAGCATCTGGTTGGGCCTGGTCGTCACGTGCTGGCTCGCCATCACGAACATCGAGCAAGTGAGCACCCGGAAGCTGACCGAGTCGGCGGCCTGGGGTGCCGACCAGATCGTGAATACGTCGATCGGCCTGGTTTTCTCGGGCATGCTCGGATGGGTGGCCGACCACAGGTTCCTGATCGCAAACGCGGTCGTGTTGACGGTCGGGGCAAACATCCTGGTGCTGGTCCTGATCCGCTCGCACCGGAAGTCGCTCGGCTGGCAGCCGCGGGTCAGGCTCGGCGAGTGGATCGAGCTGCCCGTGCAGCGCGCGCCTGCTCCGGTCCCTGTAGCGGCCCCATACGCAGTGCCCGAGTGGAACCGGCGCGCCGAGCACGCGACCGCGACGCTGGTGGCGGCGTTCCTGACCTGGTTCGTGCAGATGCTGATCTGGACCCGCGATGTCGTGATTCCGCAGGCGAGGGTTCGCCGGGCGCAGGCGGTGGAGGCGGGCCGCGTGCAGGCAGCCGCCGGACTCGAAACGCTCCGCGAGAGGGCGTTTCGGCTGCAGGCTTCGGCGCGTTCCTGGCAGGCGGAGCACACCCCCACCATCAACGGCCTGGCCGCGAGAGCGGGCCAGGTGCTGGATCGAGCGGTGGTGGGGGGAGCAGGCTTGGCCGACTTCCCCGGCGAGGACGCCATGACGGCCGACCAGGTCGTCAACATCCACGCGCTGCTGAGCGCTCAGTCGATCGGCTGGTACGGGCCGATCGTGCCCGCACCGCCACGTGCGGGTTCGGAAGGTGCGGAGGGGGAACATGGATCAGATCGACTGGCCTCGTAGGGGAAACGGGCACCGGCGCCGAGCCAGCACGCCACGTGTCATCAAGAGGGCGAGGCTGCTGCGCCCCATGGGTTGGCTCTTGCGGGTCCTGGTGCTGATCCTGGTGGCCGGCCCGGCGCTCTTCCTCACCTCGCCTGGCTACGTGGCATTCGCGGATCGCATGCCGGACGTGAGCAAGCTCGAGAAGTCGGTGCCGACGGACACGGTTGTGTATGCGTCGGACGGCACCTCGTTGCTGGCGGACCTTCACGGTCCCGGCTACCAGCACTACGAGCAGTCCCTCGCCGACATGGGCACGCTTCTGCCCGAGGCCGTCATCGCCATCGAGGATCGCAACTTCTACTCCGAGCCTGGCGTCGATCCGGGCGGAGTTGCACGAGCGGCCCTGATCGACTGGCGCGCGCATGGGACGGTCGAAGGGGCATCCACGATCACCCAACAGCTGGTGAAGATTCGGCTGGTCGGCAACGAGGCGACCCTCGACCGCAAGCTCCGCGAGGCGCTGCTGTCATTCGAGGTCGAGCGCACGTACTCGAAGCCTGAGATCCTCGAGATGTACCTGAACAATGTCTTCTTCGGCAACAGCGCATGGGGCGCCGAGGCCGCGGCGAAGATCTACTTCCACAAGGACACGCAGCAACTCGACCTCGCGCAGGCATCGATGCTGGCAGGCCTGATTCGCGGGCCGACGGTGTACAACCCGCTGCTCAACTGGAGGTCGGCGAAGGCCAGGCAGCTGCAGGTGATCAACGCGATGGTGCGCACGGGCGCCATCACTCAGCCTGACGCGGCCACCGCATACGGCGAGGACATCTCGCCTCCAAAGCACATGTTCACGCCGACCAACCAGATCGTCGCCAGCAGCTTCGTGCGTTACGTGGTGGCGCAGCTCGTGAACCAGTTCGGCTCCGACGTCACATACGGCGGCGGGCTCAAAGTGATAACCACGGTCAACCTGAAGCTTCAGGACATAGCGCAGGGTGCGATCACAAATGGAATCGCCAGGCTTGCATACCGCCGTGTGAGCCAGGGTGCGCTGGTGGCCATCGACCCGACCACGGGCGCGATCCTGGCGATGGTCGGGTCGGCCAACCCCAACGCCAACGGTGGCCAGTACAACCTGGCCGTGTGGCCGCCTCGCAACCCAGGCTCGTCGATGAAGATCTTCACGTACACCGCGGCGATCGCGAGCAAGCGCTACACGATGGTCACGCGCATTGCCGATGGTCCGTTCACGTATCGCGACCCGATGTCGGGCGAGGCGTACACGCCCCGCAACTACGACGGCCGCTACCACGGCACCCTGCAGCTGCAGCAGTGCATG
>Ga0209802_1002583_pt1 | contig 12479 bp, 11 predicted proteins | sample GraSoiAngelo_129_FD_185886 | JGI IMG/M metagenome (GOLD analysis project Ga0209802, IMG submission 185886) | Grasslands soil microbial communities from the Angelo Coastal Reserve, California, USA - 14_0927_12_40cm (SPAdes) (version 2) | ecosystem: Environmental > Terrestrial > Soil > Grasslands ... | reverse complement strand
GGTCGTCAGCGCGAGGCCGGGCAGCGCGATCATCGTGTCGCGTCCCCAGTCGCCGAACCAGTGATAGCCGGCGATCACCGTCAGGCCGTCGGGATCGTCCATGAGCGGACGGCGCGCGACGAACTGGTCCGCATTCAGCACCAGCTGGCCGATCCAGGCCGGCGCGCGCTCGGCCGCCGGCTGGGCGCGGCGCCAGGCGGCATGAATCTCCGTTTCGTGACGGGCGCGACGGCCCCAGGCCCGCTCGCCGTCGAGCGACGGCGCAGGCTCCGTCGACAGCGCGAGCGTCAGCGTCTGGCGGGGCTCGAGCGATGCCTGGAACGTCGCGGCGTGGAGATGATCCTCCTCCGCGTCGAGGCCGCGCTCGCGCTCGCGTGGAAGATCGAAGCCTCGATACCAGGTGTGCGCGATGCGCGCATCTCCGCGATCGGCCAGCAAGAGCAGGGGCCGGGCGCCCCCGTAGGCGATCACGCGAAACCCGTGCGTCACCGAGGCGATGTCCATGCGCCATCCGTCGCTACGGGTCGTCGCGTGGTAGTCGCGGTAGTTCACGAGGAGTCTCAGCTGGAGCCCGACCGGACCGCGCGCGCGGAGGACCTGATAGCGAACGTACGTCGTATTGGCGCCCGGCTCCATCCAGACGCGCTTCTCGATGAGCGCGTCGGCGACCGCGTACGTCCACACGGGTGTCGTCCCGTTCAAGGCGAAGCGCTCGATCGCGACATAGCCACGTGGCTCGATCGCGCCGCCGGCCCAGCGGTTGGTGGCGAGCGGGAGCGCGAACCCGTCGTACATGGCGGTCTCGTCGGCCTTGGCGACGAGAAGCGTGCGCCCCAGCGGAGGATCCAGCGCGGCCACGAGCAGCCCGTGATAGCGGCGCGTGAGCGAGCCGGCGACGGTGCCCGAGGCGTAGCCACCGATGCCGTTGGCGCAGAGCCATTCCCGGCGCTCCGCGGCCGGAAGATCGCCCGAGATCTCCCGGCCCCAGCCGATCATGCGAGCCGGCTCTTCAGGTGGTCGCCGACGCGGAGCGCGTTGGCCATGATGGTCAACGCCGGGTTCACCGCGGCGCTCGACGGAAAGAAGCTACCGTCGACCACGTAGAGATTGTCCACCTCGTGAGCCTTGCAGTTGGCGTCGAGTGCCGAGGTCCTCGGGTCGTGGCTGAACCGGATCGTCTCGTTCTGGTGCGCGACGCCGGCCAACGGGATACGCTGGCCCAGGAAGAGATTACGCGCGAAGAGTCCCTCGTGGCACTCGTGGCCGTGCACGCGACACTTCGTCTGCTGCGCCATCAGGCTCTTGAGCTTCGCGATCAGCCGGCGGTGCGCCTCCTCGTTGTTCGGCTGGTACGAGAGCACGACGCCACCGTCGCGGTCCAAGGTCACGCGGTTGTCGGGCGCCGGCAAGTCCTCGGAGGTCAGCCAGAAGTCGAGCGAGTGGCGCGCCATCAGGTCGAGGGTCCAACCCGGGGCGATCGCCGGTGCGCCGGCCTTCAAGGTGTCGTACTTCCCCTCGAGGTTCACCGCACTGCCGATGATCGCGACGTCGTAGCGCGCCGTCATCGCCTAGCCTCCCTGGGCGAACTCGGGATAGAGCGTCATCCCGCCGTCCACGTAGATGGTCTGGCCGTGGATGTAGTCCGCGTCGTCCGAGGCGAGCCACGCGACGGCCCGGCCGACGTCCTCGGGCGTTCCGATCCGCCCGTAGGGAATCAAGGTGAGGAGCGACGCGAGCGCCTCGGGCGTCTCCCAGGCCACGCGATTGATCGGCGTCATGATCGCCCCGGGCGCGATCGAGTTGACGCGGATCCGGTGCGGGGCCAGCTCCTGCGCGAGCGACTTCATGAACATGCCGACGCCGCCCTTCGATGCCGCGTAGTTGACGTGTCCGGACCACGGGATCACCTCGTGGACGGACGAGATGCAGACGATCTTGCCCGCGGCGCGCGAGATCTCGGCGCGGATGCCGCGTCGGATCATCGAGCGCGCGGCGGCGCGGGCGCACAGGAACATGCCGGTCAGGTTGACGCCGAGCACCGTGTTCCACTGCTCGAGCGTCAGCTCGGTGAACGCGGCGTCGCGCTGTAGTCCGGCGTTGTTGACGAGAATGTCGATCCCGCCCCAGGCCGACAGCATCTCGGCGAACATCGCCTCGACCTCGGCTTCCTTCGAGACGTCGGCGCGGAGCGCCATCGCGTCCACTCCGTCGGTCTTGAGCTCCTCGACGAGCTTCGCCGCCACCTCGGGTTTCGAGACGAAGTTGACGACGACGGAGGCTCCGGCGGCGGCGAGCGCGCGGGCGACCCCTTCGCCGATTCCCGAATTGGCGCCGGTGACGAGCGCGCGCTGCCCTCTCAAGGTCTGACGGTCCATGCTGTGCTCCCTCCTCTACGATCTCGCGCCTTGAGACACCGGCACAGACTCGCGGGGTGCGGCCGAATGAATCCCCGGCCGACTCGCGCGTTTCCAACGGGTCGATGCTCACGCGGGCCGGCTGGGCGGTCGCGAAGGTCTTCTTCGTCAACGGCGCGGCGATCGCCAGCTGGGTGCCGCACATTCCCGCGGTGAAGAGCCGCCACGCGCTGAGCGATGGGCAACTGGGCGCGGTCCTCCTGGCCATGGCGGCCGGCTCGGTGCTCTCGCTCCCCTTCGCCGGCTGGCTCGTCGGCCGCTTCGGTAGCCGTGCGATGACCATGCTCGCCAGCCTCGCGCCGTGTCTGGCGCTGCCCCTTCCCGTCATCAGCGACAACGTTCTCGCGCTCTCGCTGGCCGTGCTCGGCGCTCCGAACGGCACCCTCGACGTGTCGATGAATGCCCACGCGCTCTCCGTCGAGCGCCGCTATCAGCGTCCGATCATGTCGTCGTTTCACGTTCTTCAGTCTTGGCGGCGCGGCGGGCGCGGCGCTCGCCGGAATTGCCATGCGGCTCGGCGTCGGGGATACCGCCCACGTCGCGATCGCCGTCGCGGCCACAGGCTTCGCGGCCTTCTCGCTCGCGATGACCGCCGGACGACTGGCCGGGGATCGCGTCGTGGGACGTCTGGGAGCCGTTCGGGCTCTTCGTGTCTCGGGCGGGCTGGCGGCCGGGGTTCGGTGCGGCACTTCTGATCGGCGGGCCGATCGCGGGGATCGTGGGGTTCGGCCTGGTGGGCGCGGGAATCGCGAACATCATTCCCGTGCTGTTCAGCTCGACCGGGCACTCCGGCGGTGGCGCCGCCAGCTCGGCGCTGGCGGCCGTCGCGACACCCGGCTATCTCGGATTCCTCGCCGGACCGCCGCCGATCGGACTCGCGGCCGAGCATCTGGGGCTTCGCGGTGCGCTGGGGCTGGTCTGCGTCGCCTGCGCCCTCGTCGCGGTGGGGGCGCGCAAACTCCCCCCGATTAGTTTAGATCCCTCGAGCGCCGCGAACGATTCAAGAATCTCACGCACGATTCGAGAATCCCGGAGAGCCCTCCTACCGTCGCAATGCCGGGGGCGATGAACCATGTTGACCACAGTGTTTTCGATGATCTTACTGGTCGCCATCGTGGCGGTGCCGCTGGTCTGGCGAATCCGCGCCGACCGGCAGCGCGACCGCGCCGACGTCCTGCGGGCGGACATTCGCAGCGCGATCAATCGGCGGCTCCACGGCGAGTCCCTTCTGGCCGTCGAGGTCGTGCCGAAGACCCTCTGGCATCCCGGACGAATCGTCCTTCGGACGCCCGCGGGCTACGAGGACCTGACCGATGCCGTGTGGCGTGACGTCGCCAAGCACATGCCCTTCGACTACGACCTAGTCGTCAAACCGGGGCACGCGGAAGAGCCGCTGCAGCGTGCGGCTTGAGGGTGCGGAACCCGCGTCGGGTTGTGGCCGTAGCAGTCGTGGAACCGCCTGAGGCTCTCGGCGTGTCCAACGCCGAGGACCATGAAGAGCGCGCTCGCCACACACTGGCCCGAGTACCTGATGGAGGCCGCCGGCCTCGGCATCTTCATGCTGTCGGCCGGCGGCTTCGGGATCGTGCTCTTTCATCCGGCGTCGCCGATCGTGTCGGCGGTCGCCGACCCGCTGCTGCGGCGTTTTCTGATGGGGTGCGCGATGGGGCTCACCGCGGTCTGCCTCATCTATCCCCCGTGGGGGCCAGCAATCCGGTGCGCACTTTAACCGGGCCATCACGCTTACCTTTTTCCGGCTCGGTAAGATCGCCTCGCCGGACGCCTTCTTCTGCATGGCGGCTCAGCTCGCCGGAGGAGTGTGCGGCATCGTGACCATCGCACTGGTCTCGCGCGGGCTCCTCTCGGATCCAGCGGTCAACCGCGGATACACGCGATGAGCCGACGATTCCGTCTGGCGCCTGCGTTCCTGATCATCGCGCTCGGAGTGGCGCTGGCCCTTCACATGTCGCCCTCGCGAGCGGGCTCGCCGGTCGACGCGGCGACCGCGCGGGCCGTAGGCGGCGTCGCCATCACGGTCGAAGACATGGATCGGTCGGTCGACTTCTACTCGACCGCGCTCTTCTTCGAGAAGGTGTCGGACGTCCAGGCGGCGGGACCGGAGATCGAGCGCCTGTTTGGCGTGCCCGGGGCACGGGTTCGCGTCGTCACGATGCGACTCGGCGCCGAGCGGATCGAGCTCGTCGAGTACCTCGGCCGGAAGGGCCGCCCGGTGCCGGCCGACGCGCGGAGCAACGACCGCTGGTTCCAGCACATCGCGATCGTCGTCAACGACATGGACCAGGCTTACCTCTGGCTGCGCCGCCACAACGTCGCGCCGACCTCGCCTGAGCCCCAGCGGCTGCCCGACTGGAACCCGAACGCCGGCGGTATCCGCGCGTTCTACTTCAAGGATCCGGATGGTCACGCGCTCGAGATCCTCCAGTTCCCCTCGGGCAAGGGCGACGCGCGGTGGCAGCGGCCGAGCGACCGCGTGTTCCTCGGCATCGATCACACCGCGATCGTCGTGGGCGACACCGAGACGAGCCTCCGGTTCTACCGGGACACGCTGGGCCTCCGGATCGTCGGCGGAAGCGAGAATCACGGCCTCGAGCAGGAGCGATTGAACGACGTGCCCGGCGCTCGGCTCCGGATCACCACCTTGCGCGCCGCCGAGGGTCCGGCGATCGAGCTCCTCGAATATCTGGCGCCGCGCGATGGACGCCCCTACCCGCCGGACACGATGGCGAACGATCTCGTCCGCTGGCACACGCTCCTGCTCACGGCCGATGCCGAGTCCGCCGCGGCGAAGCTCGGCGTTTCCACGGAAGCACCGGCGAGGCCAGGACTCGTGCCGATCTCCGCCGCCTCGCTCGGCTTCCGGCGCGGATTCACGGCCGGGGATCCCGACGGCCACGGAGTGCAGCTCCGCGCCCGATGAGGTAGCGCGCTCCGGGTGTTTGCCGTAAATTCATTCCGTGCGGTCCGCCGATCCGCCGCGGTTCCGCTGGAGCGAAACCGGAACGCGGTTCTTGCTGTACCCGCAATCCCGCGTCGTTTCGGGCTTCGAGCTGCCGCGCGTCGTGCGCCTGCCGGCGTCGGCGGGAGCCATCGGAGCCGGACCCGAGGATCGCCGGATCCGCGTGGTCGACGCGATCGCCAAGACGCCGTATCGCGACCCGTCGAGCGGTGAGTACCTCTGGCGCCCTCCGTACCCGGACAGCCGGCCGCGCGAGCGCCCCGTCCGCCCGAACTCCCGCGGAGACTTCGACTACCTGAAGCCGGGAAGCCGGCCCTTCTCGGCAGCCGCCGCCTACGCGTCGGTGCGCTGCGTCCTGGAAATCTGGGAGTTCTATTTCGGCCGGCGCATCTCGCTCGTCGGCAAGAGCCGCCAGCGGAAGTTCGAGGTCATTCCCCGCGTGACCGGGCTCGGAGACAACGCGTGGTCCGGAGAGTGGTATGTCGAGCTCGGCTTCGCTGACCGGAACCCGCGGGAGCCGTACTGCGAGAATTTCGACGTCATCGCCCACGAGGTCGGCCACATCATTCTCAAGCATGTGATCGGGCCCACACCCGTAGGCCGGCTCGAGTTCGAGCGGAAATCGCACGACGAAGCAGGCGCCGATTTGGTGTCGCTCGTGTCGATCCTCCACTTCGATCGCGTGATCGATGTAGTGCTCGAGGGCACGCGGGGGAAGCTCTTCTCGGTGAACATCCTCTCGCAGATCGGCGAGTATCGCATGGGACGGAGCGGGCGACGGGCCGCGCGGCTCTCGTTCCAGAACAAGACGATGCGCTCGGTCGCCCACGCGCGGCGCGCGGGAGACAAGTACGCGTACGCCCGGCCGTTGCTGGGCGCCGCGTTCGACATCCTGGTCGAGATCTACGAGGCCCGGCTGGTCGGACGCGGGCTCATTCCGAAAGAGCTCGCCGATCGCTCGACGCACGCGACCGCCCGGGGACATCCGGCCATCCGCCGCGAGTTCGCGGCCGCGTACAAGGAGAATCCCGACGGATTCGCCGAGGCGCTCCGCGAGGCAACCGCCGATTTCGCCCGGCTGCTGGCCACCGCGTGGCGCATGGCTCGCCGCACGGGCGTCACCTTCTCGCGCGTGGCGTCGAACATCGCCGCGGCGGACGCGCGTCTGAATCGGGGCCGGTACCGTCCGATCATCCGGCGCGCGTTCGCCAAACGCCGGATCGCCGTACGACGAGGGCGTGCATGAGGAGACGCCTGCTCCTGACCGGGGCCGGGAGCGCCGCGACCAGCAACCTGACGCGAAGCCTCCGGGCGGGATACCGGTCGCTCACCATCGTCGGCTGTCACAGCGACCGATTCTTGCTCAAGAAGTCATCCGCCGATCGGAACTATCTCGTCCCGGCGCTGACGCATCCCGGCTACGTCAGGGCGCTGCGACGCGTGATCGCGCGCGAGCGCGTCGACCTGCTGATTCCGACGACCGACGCGGAGGTCCGTGCCCTCACGCGCCCGCGCGTCAAGCTCCCCTGCCGCCGGTTCCTGCCACGAAAGGCCGTCGTCGACCTGTGCCAGGATAAGTACCGGCTCAACATCGCCCTGCGCGCGCGCGGCGTTCCAGTCCCGGCGACCTACCCGGTGAGCAGTCTTCGCTCACTCGAGACGATCTTCGCCCGCCTGCCGGCGCGTGAGCCCGTCTGGTGTCGGGTGCGCAGCGGAAGCGGCTCGACGGGCGCGATCCCCGTGATGCGGCCCGAGCAGGCGCGGAGCTGGATCGCCTACTGGAGCGAGATGCGGGGCGTCCCGCCGACGTCATTCATCCTCTCGGAGTACCTTCCGGGCCGGGATTTCTCGTGCCAGGCGGTGTGGAAGGCGGGCACGCTCGTTCTCGTGAAGACGTGCGAGCGGCTCTCCTATTTCGGGGGCGGCAGCAATCCGAGCGGGACGTCGTCGATCTCGCAGCTCGCCAAGACCGTCTTCGCGCCCGAGGTCGTCGCGGTGTGCACCGCGGCGATCCGCGCGATCGACCCGCACGCGTCGGGCACGTTCAACTTCGATCTGCGCGAGAACTCGCGCGGCGTGCCGTGCCTCACCGAGATCAACGCCGGCCGCTTCGCGTCGGGCACGAGCATCTTCGACCTGACCGGGCGATCGAACCTGGCGGCGACGTTCGTCCGCGTGGCCCTCGACGAGCCCGTCCGGCCGCGTGAGACGTACGACCCCGCGCAGGGCTACTACACCGTCAGGGACCTGGACACGCTCACAGGAGTCTTCCACGCCGACGAGTTGTTCGATAAGATCGTGGACGCACGCGGATAGATTCCCCCGAAACCAGACACGCCCGAACGGAGGACGCTCATGCCTTTCAAGTCACCCCCACCGAAGAAAGGTCAGCTGCGGAGAATCACGCTCAAGTTCAAGAGCGACATGACCCGCAAGCAGATGGCGACCTTCAGAAAGAGCGTCCGGGCCCTCGCGAAGAGGTTCAAGGCGACGATCAGCAAGTAACACGATGAAGCGTCAGCGCCGGGAACGCGTCGATCGCATCCGGATCGTGGGTGATCTCGATCCCCACGACGCGGAGGCACTCCAGCTCGAGATTCGCCGCCTCGCGAAGCGCTACGGCCGGATCAGAGAGCTGGAGATCGAGACGGCCCGGAGGAAGCCGGCCGGCCGCTCAGCGTAGGCTCTCTAGCGCCGACTCGGCCTGTGCCACCCAGAGCCGCATCCCGAGCTCGCCGAACAGAGCGCTGGCGGCGCGCATGTGCGCCTCCGCGTCCATGCGGTTGCCGGCGCGCTGGAACCATCGGCCGAGGCCGAGCCGGCTGTGCGCGGCCAGCGGGCGCATCTCGAGCTCCGTCGCCAGGGTCAGGGTTCGATGAAGCGCTTGCTCGGCTTCGGGGATGCTCAGCTCCGACCGCAACGCGATCTCGCCCAGGAGCCCCCACGACCACGCCTCGTGCCCGCGCTCCTTGTGCGCCCGGGCGATCTCGAGGGCTCGGCGGGTCGCCTGGAGCGCGTCGGTGGGGCGGCCGGCGAGCAGATACGCATAGCCCATGGCCGCCAAAACGCGCGAGTGCCAGCCCCCCAGCCGCATCCCCTCGGACTGCTCGACCGCGCGCTCCAGGAGGGGGACCGCGTCGGCCACGCGCCCGGACAGCGAGTAGCCGACACCGAGCGCGGAGGCGACCGGCGGAAACCAGAGCGAGAGCTTCCAGGTGCGGCAGAGATCGAGTCCACGCTCGAGGATCGGGATCCCGGCCTCGAGATTCCCTTGCCGGACGTACAGACTGCCGATCCCGGCGTGGGCCGTGGCGAGCGTGAACGGATGGTCGACCGCCTCGGCGATCCGGAGCCCTTCGCGGCCGATCCGCGCTCCGTCCTCGAACTCGCCGAGCTCCGTCAGACACCAGACCAGAGACGTGCGCGAATGGACCGACGGAAACTGGGCGAAGCCGTACGACTGGAGCATCCGGTCTCCGTCGAGCGCGTCGATATTGCGCGTGAGGAAGCCCGCCGCGCGACGATAGTCGCCGAGCGCGTGATACGTCTGTCCCAGATAGGTGTTCGCCCGCAGACGAAGCCTGAAGTCGTCGACCGAATCCGCGATCGCCAGGGCCTGGTGGCCATAGTCGATGGCGCGGTCCTGGTCGCCCATCAGCCTGAAATAGTCGGTCAGATACGCGGTGGCCTCGCCGAGACGACGCTGGTCGCCGAGGGTTCGCGCCAGCGTCTCGGCTTCGCGAAGACACTCCAGAATGCGCTCGAATTCGCCGAGCGGCTGGAGCGTGTTGCGCAGGTCGAACCGCAGATCGACGACGCGCTCGGTCCGCTCCCGGCTCTCGGGCAGACGGCCGAGGGCCGCCAGCGCCCGGTCGAAGCACGCCGCCGCCTCCTGATGCGCGCAGCGCGAGTACGCCTTCGTCCCGGCCTGATGGAGATACGCGTGCGCCTTCGCCCACGCCTCGCCCTCGAAGGCATGATGGGCGAGGCGCTCGACGTGGTCGGCGAGCCGCGTGGGATACAGGCGCTCGATCGCTTCGGTGATCCGCGCGTGCAGGGCGCGCCGCCGCTCCGGGAGGAGCCGGCCGTACGCGACCTCGTGGGTCAACGTGTGCTTGAACGTGTACTCGGTCTCCGGCCCCAGGCTCGTCTCGTAGAGGAACTCGGCGCTCGTGAGACGCTCGAACGCGCGCGTGAGTACGTCTTCGGGCGACCCGGACACGGCGTGGACCACACGAAACGGCACGTCCTTGCCGACGACCGCCGCGAGCTCGAGCAGGCGCCTTTCCTCGGCGGCGAGCCGGTCGATGCGGCCGCCGAGAACCTCCTCGACCGTGTCGGGCACCGTCATCGGGGTCGCGCCCCCGATCTGCTCCCGGACCGTCCGCGCGAGCTCCTCGACGAAGAACGGATTGCCCTCGGCCTTCGCAACGATGAGATCGTAGAGCGCATCCGCGGCCTCATCGACGCCGAGGACCGATTTGACGATGTGCAGGCTCTCCTCCGGGGCGAGCGGCTGGAGCGAGATCTGCGTCACGTAGGACTTCTCTCTCCAGGACGGGCGGTAACCATCTCGGTGTGTGCACACCAGGAGCAGGCGCGTCCCCGGGAGACTCTCGGCGAGCGACGCGAGGTACTCCTCGGACGTGCTGTCGATCCAGTGCAGGTCCTCGATGACGACGACGAGCGGAGACTGCCGGCTCCGTCTCAACATGAGCTGGCGGAGCGTCTCGAAGATTCGCGCTTTCGTCACGTCCGGCGTGAGGGCCGCGAAGCGCTCGGCGTCGTGCTCGATGTCGAGCAGGTGCAGGAGATAGGGGGCGGTCTCGAGCAGATCCATGCCGGCTTCGAGGAGCGTCGTGCGAGCCTTGTCCGCCATCACAGCGGGCGCGTCGTTCTCCGCGATCCCGCACGCCGCATTGAGCACGTCGAGGATCGGCAGATAGGGCACCGCGGTGCCGTGGGAATGGCACTGGCCCTCGAGACACGTCACGCCCTTGCCGGCGAGGCTGTCACGGAACTCGAAGATCAAACGGGACTTGCCGATCCCGGCCTCGCCGCTGATCCCCACGATCTGTCCGCGGCCGCGAATCGCCGACTCCAGGCGGCTCGACAAGAGCTCGAGCTCGCGGTTGCGCCCGACGAACGTGGAGGCGCGGCCCTCGTGGCCAGGCCCGGTCCGCCCGCGCCCCAACAACGTGTACGCACGCCCGCGGGCGAACTCCTCACCGCGGAGCTCGAGGAACTCGAATCCCCGCGTGAGGAAGGGCGCGGTGGCCTCGCTGACCATCACGCTGTCGGCGCCGCCACGCTCGACCAGGGTGTTGAGCACGATCAGCGCCGCCTGCTTGCCTTCCAGATCGAGCTCGGGCGCGCCGGCACCGCGGCCGACGAGGATCTGGCTCGTGTGCACCGCCACCTTGATCGCAGGCGCCGATCCCGCGTCCTGTCGGGCGCGCGTGACAGCGTTGACCATCGCCATCGCCGTGTGCGCCGCCCGGCTCGGCGCGTCTTCGGTCAGATCGAGACCGAACGCGGCGGCGATGCCGGTGGGCCCGCGTCCCTCGATGGTCCCACCGAAGCTCCGCACCTTGTCGACGACGAGCTCCAGCGCGCGATTGGTTTCGAGCAGCGCCTCGGGCGCCGAGGGGGCAAGCAGCGAGGCGCGGAGCATCGTCACGCGCCGTCGCTCCCACTCGAGAGGCGCCAGCGCCGGCGGCGGCGCAGCCACTGCAGGCGGAGGAGTGTCCTGGGCAACGACCGGCGGTGACTCGAACCGCCGCGGCGGTCGGCGCTCGGGCCGTGGCGGCGGAGCCGGCGCTTCGCCGGGCCTGAGGCCGTACTTCTCGATGCGTGCGCGCAGGGTGTTGCGCGAGATGCCCAGTAGCGCCGCGGTGCGCGAGATGTTCCAGCCGGTCTGGGCGAGCACGTCGATGACCCGATCGCGAACGGCGTCGTCGAGGGAGCTCGCCGACCCTCCGCTCGGCGCGGCCGTCGTCGGCGCCTTCGCCGGAGTGACGGCCGTCAACCCGAGCGTCTCGGCGGTCACGACGGGATCCGACGAGAGCAGCGCCACGCGCTCCATCAGATTGGCGAGCTCGCGGACATTGCCCGGCCACCCGTACGCACGGAGCGCCGCCTGCGCATCGGCGGAGAGCGTCTTCGCCGACACGCCGTAGTCGGCGCAGGCGAGGCCGAGATAGTGCTCGGCCAGCACCAGGACGTCCTCGCCGCGCTCGCGCAGCGGAGGCAGCGAGAGCGTGAGCACGGCGAGCCGGTGATAGAGGTCCTCGCGGAAGCGCCGTCCCTGAATCGCTGCCTTCAGATCTTCGTTGGTCGCAGTCAGGATCCAGACGTCGATCGGCTCGTCGCGCGTGCTGCCGAGCCGGCGTACCGTCCGCTCCTCGAGCACCTTGAGGAGCTTCGCCTGGAGCCCTTCGGATAGGAGCCCGACCTCGTCGAGGAAGATCGTTCCCCGGTTGGCGGTCTGAAGGAGACCCGGCTTCGCTCGCCGCGCATCGGTGAAGGCGCCGCGCTCGAAGCCGAACATCTCGGCCTCGAGCAGAGTTTCCGGAATTGCCGCGCAGTTGACGTCGACGAACGGGCCGTCAGGACGGGGACCCGTGCGGTGAATGAGCCGCGCGAGGAGGCCCTTCCCGGTCCCCGTCTCGCCCTCGATCAGCACCGGTGGAAGGCGGCGCGCGTCCTGCTGTCGGGCCAGGAGCCGCTTGATCCTGACGCGGATCGCCTCGATGCCCGGGCTTTCACCGAGCAGCTCCGCCAGGTGTTTCATGGCTCCAGCATCTTACGCGCCGGTCAGTATGGTGTTCAACTCTTGACCAGCGCACCGAGAGTCCGCTCGGTAACCTTAAGTTTTCTCAGAGATTTCCGGATGGTATCCGGCTTGCGTTGTCAATTGGCTCATGGAGGCAGCCGTGATGGAGATCTCGTCGAGCCGCTGGCTGGTGGCGAACGTCATCGACGGGTTCGCCGACCACGCGATCGGAACCGGGACCCAGATCGCCTGGCAGGCTCAGCTCCTCAAGGTGGAAGAAGCACTTGCGCGGGGTGACCTCGCCACGGCGGAG
>Ga0209802_1002580_pt1 | contig 12495 bp, 10 predicted proteins | sample GraSoiAngelo_129_FD_185886 | JGI IMG/M metagenome (GOLD analysis project Ga0209802, IMG submission 185886) | Grasslands soil microbial communities from the Angelo Coastal Reserve, California, USA - 14_0927_12_40cm (SPAdes) (version 2) | ecosystem: Environmental > Terrestrial > Soil > Grasslands ... | reverse complement strand
AGCGCGAGATGGGATGGCTTGAGACTCGCAATCCAGCCCTCTTGGTAGGGCGAGTCGTTGATGATCCTCGGCCGATCGACGATCAAACCATTCGTTTTTAGAAGAATGCCTGAAACGGGCGAAGGAATAGGACCGACAAACTTTAGACTCTCAAGAGTTCCTAGGCTCTGTCCCCGCTGAATTGCGACCTCAGCTGACTTCAGCCTGGCTAGGGTAAGCTTGCCAGCTATTGCTGGCAACACGCTGGTGACTCCTACCGTAACCTCTCCACTTTCTTCAACACGCAACCAAGTGTTGTTCTCCAAGTCGTAAAGGAGATCATCCGGGAAGACGCAGTGATCTATCTCCAATCAGTTTTCACCCCTCGAATCCAGTTCTCGCGACTCTCTACAAGGATCACCGTTGCAGGGTTAGTATTAGTTATTGGACTGATTCCGGGAAACGTATAATAGAGAATCCGGGAGTTCGAGCTATCTCTTCAAGAAGATAGGTAAGACCGTTGCCCCGATTCAAGAGCTCAGCGGACATTCTCAAAATCGTCTCTAACAAGGACCAGGTCCGCAACATCGGCATCATCGCCCACGTTGACCATGGCAAGACCACGATGACAGACAGCTTGCTGGCCGGTGCCGGACTACTCTCACCATCCCTCGCCGGGACGGCACTTGCCATGGACTTCATGGAAGAGGAACAGAAACGCCAAATGACTATCAAAGCCGCCAACGTCAGCCTCTACTACGAGCATGGAGGAACGCCCTACGTCATCAATCTCATCGATACACCAGGGCACGTTGACTTTTCCGGAAAAGTCACAAGATCTCTTCGAGCCATCGACGGTGCAGTCGTAGTCGTCGACTCGGTCGAGGAAGTCATGGTCCAGACCGAGACAGTCACCCGTCAAGCTTTGGAAGAGCGGGTCCGCCCGGTTCTCTACATAAACAAGATCGACCGTTTGATCAAGGAGTTGAAGCTGACCTCGGATCAGATACAGGAGCGCATTGCGCGGATAATCAAAGACTTCAACGGATTATTGGACTTGTACGCTGAGCCCGAGTTCAAAGAGAAGTGGAAGGTCAACTTCGCAACAAACACTGTAGCAATGGGCTCCGCGAAAGACCGCTGGGGCTTCAACTTCGAAGTTGCCCGGAAAAAGGGGATCAAGTTCACAGATGTCGTCGACGCGTATCACAACAACAAAGTTGAGGATCTAAAAACAAACGCGCCAATACACGAAGCCATTCTGGGCATGGCGATTGAAGTCATGCCTCCACCCCACATCGCCCAAGTTTACCGGATTCCCAAGATATGGCACGGAGATCCCAACAGCGAGTACGGCCAAGCAATGATCAAGTGCGACGACAAGGGCCCCGTACTAATGTCGGTTGTCAATATCGTAGTGGACCCCCAGGCCGGCGTCGTTGCTACAGGACGCTTGTTCTCCGGCACGGTGACCGACGGGGAGCCGGTCTACATGATCAACTCTCGCGCCCAGGGACGCGTCCAACAAGTCGCGATCTATATGGGCCCACAGCGAGAAATCGTGGGAAAGCTCAGCGCCGGAAACATTCCAGCACTACTCGGTCTCGAAAACGTGAAGGCCGGAGAGACAATCTCTTCAGTCAAGCAAGTCATCCCGTTCGAGGCTGTCCACTACGTCACTGAGCCAGTAGTGACGATTGCTGTCGAGCCAAAGTTCAACCGGGACTTGCCTAGACTTGTAGAGCTTCTACGCAAGCTGTCGCTAGAAGATCCGAATTTGGTCACAAGCATCAACGAGGAGACGGGCGAATATCTCATCTCGGGAATGGGAACCCTCCATCTTGAGATTGCAAACACTCTGATTACGAAGACCGGTCTGGAGATTGTTACCTCCAAGCCGATCGTGATTTACAGAGAAGCAATTCGGGGCGAAGCTGGTCCGATCGAAGGCAAGTCGCCTAACAGACACAACAAGATCTACATTGAGGTCGAGCCCCTAGGAGAACAGGTCATGGAGCTGATCAAGACTGGCAAGATCAGCGAGTACATGGACAAGGCCGACATGGCTAAGCAGTTGCGAGCCGTCGGTTGGGAGCCAGATGAGGCGAGAGGGGTCTGGAGCATTGACGAGCCCTTCAACATGATCCTCGACGTGACGAAAGGCGCCCAGTATATGCAGGAGGTCCGGGATATGATTCTAGCCGGCTATCGGTGGGGAATAAAGGAGGGCCCAATCGCATACGAACAGATTCGAGGCATGAAAGTGAAGATTACGGATGTGGCGCTGCACGAGGATCCTGTGCACCGGGGTCCCGCACAGATCATGCCAATGACTCGCCGCGCGATGTTCACCGCGTTCCTTGAGGCCCAGCCAACCCTCTTGGAGCCTGTTCAGAAGATCACCACTAGAGTGCCCAATGACTTCTTAGGAGCAGTAACGAGCGTGATAACACAGAAGCGCGGGAAAATAGTCTCTGTGGACCAGAAAGGCAACCTCGTGTCGGTAGTAGGGGATATCCCTACAGCTGAGAGCTTCGACTTGTCGGAGGTTATGCGAAGCCAGACTCAAGGTCGAGCCTTCTGGGGCTTGGAGTTTGCCCGTTGGTCTCCGGTCCCAACCTCGCTCCTACAGAGCGTTGTCGAGGGTATACGAAAGCGGAAGGGACTCTCTCTAGAGCCACCTAAAGCCTCTGACTTTGCAGAGTAGTCCTGTGAGGGGCTCAGCCGAAACGAGAATTTAGTCAGACCAGACCTAATTCTCTTCCAAACGGACTCTATTCCGTTCCCCAATAACGACAAGGATTACTCCGATCAAAAAGAACGGCGCGGTCGTACTATTATCGATGAAGTCGTACATTCGAAGCACCAAGGGACTCACGATTAGGAGGAGACCGATGAACAACGCAAGCTTCGTCCAGAACTCCATTGGCGGCCCTCTTCACAGAAGGTAATCAACAGTAATAGGCATTGCTGATTTCATTCACCTCAAAAGGGCGAAAATCCTTACAAGCTATGGGTCAAGCGGGCCCTTCCAAGCGGCCGTGGTCCAGAGCCACCACTTGAATTCCCAAATTTAGGTGTTGGCGGGCAGCCTGGTCTATGACACCGGCTTCCCATTCCAGTTAGGAAACAGCCGGGAACCCGGGTTCGAATCCCGGCGGCCGCACCACTTTCACTACCTTCAAATTCGTCGGATTGCTCATTTGGTTCGCATTTGTAGTCAAAGCATATAACCTACTACCCGTATAGCATCATTGGAGTGATTTTATGGGATCCAAGAATCTAGTCCGACTCTTAGCAAGTGTGATTCTACTCGTTGGAATGACGTTTCTTGTTCCGTCGATCTTTCCATCCGTCGCGCTAGTCAATGCATCGACGTTATCAATATCACTCGTAGCTAACTATCCGAACTGGAATAATTCCAATCCGCAAATTAGCGTCACTAAAGGAGACACTGTTACGATTAGCTTATCGAGAATCGATGTTTACACTCACCAATTTCTCATCGACTTTGACAATGACGGGTTTGGCGATACGGGCGATTGTGGTACTACGGACCAGTGCTCGGGACTATTCACAACCGCTCCCCCTCCGGTCGGCCCCTTCACCGTCAGCGCTAGCCCAGCCACATACACATACTATTGCACCGTCCACTACAATGTCATGAAAGGAAACTTTGTAGTTCAGAGTCCGACCGCAACTCCCGATTTCAACATCAACTCAAACCCGACTTCACTGACCGTTTCTCAAGGATCTTCTGGCACGACATCCCTCACTCTGAGCAGCTTAAACGGCTTCTCGGGTACCGTTGACCTGACCGTGGCAGTTTCTCCATCTGGTCCTCAACCATCCGTCAATCCCACTTCCGTCACACTTTCAGCCGGAGGAACAGCCTCGTCAACCCTAACTGTCTCAACCTCAACTTCAGGCTATTATTCGACTCCAGTTGCTCAAGGCAACTACGCGGTAAACATTACGGGAGCAAGCGGATCGGTACATCACTCGACGCCTGTATCGCTGACTGTTGGCTCATCAAGCTCTGCCCCACCTAGTGCTCCGAATCTTCCGCTCCTGCCCATTGTCGGAGGCGTCGTAGCGGTAATTGTTGTGATCGGGGCGGCAGTTTTCTTGAGTAGACGGAGACATTAGACGTTAAGCTCTCATGACTCAATGTCCCGACGATAGATGGGTAGAGACTTCGGCTAGAGTCCCAAACTGTTGATTACGTTTCCAGAATTGCCGTCGACAACGAGGACAATCTTGTTCCCGCCATGATCGTATCTAACGAACCAGATCGGAACATGCAAGAGCTCCGTGTCCGACACATCCTCTTCAGAAGAAATCTGCTGAATCATATGATACTGAGCATGCGCTTTCTGAGATTGAAGCTGGTCTACTAGTGTCTTCGCCTGATACTTTGCGGCATCCTCGCTGATATCGCCGTTTAGCACCTTGATAGCTTTGGGATACTGTGAGATATCGAACAGGGTTCTACCTTGGATTGCGAACTGGTATTCGTGGGGCTGGTACTGTGTGAGAGCTTTCAGGGCGATTATGGGAAAGTTGTAGTTCTGATCCATCTGAATCGCCCTCTTCTGCCCACCACCGCCTCCCATGCCGCCGCCCATCATTGAGCCCAGCATAGCTCCTCCGAGCAGGGGTGCCCCGAATCCGCCTCGGCGTCCTCCGCCCATCCCGGCCATTACTCCAATCAATGCAGCAGTTGTAGCTACGGTCGCGCCTTCCGCAACCATGTTGGTCGCAATTATGGATGTTCTGGCTGAGACATTAACCAGCCAGTACGGTACCACTGACAGCGTCATCTCTTCGAGGGTTGACCTCTCCTGTAAGTGTCGGTGAAGCATTCCCCGGTCCATCATTGACTTGATTCGACTAGAAATCTCATCGGTACTCTGAATCGTGAGCGGAAGCATCGTCTGCTTCTGGATATTCGCCCAGCCAGCACTTCCCAGCGTAATACTGCTTCCACAATACTCGCATGTGATTATCATCTCTCCAAATTTGGGAGCGATGGGAGCCCCACAGCTGGGACACTTCAGCGACTGCGCGTTTGAAGGGGCTAGGATTTGACTATACCCTGAGGCTCCAGCGCTAGATTGAGCCTGAGGAGCCTGGCCGGTCGAACTCGTTCTAGCGCCACACTTGGAGCAAAACGCCGCATCATCCGGGAGTTGGCTTCCGCACTTTAGACAGTACATTTTGCGAGATCTCTCGAAGAGATTCCCTTCGTCGATTTGAACTTTCCAGTATCAGTTGAACGAGTTTGTGGATACCCGGTCTTATTGAAATCTAAGGTTTCGTTCGTGAACCTGTACTGTTCCTTGGGATCGATGGCTTGAGGTTTTATCGGATCGGGTCTCAAAGGCTTGTCGGAAGTCTTCAATGAGGTCTTGAGTGGCTTCGATTCCTACCGAGAGCCGTATGAGTCCATCAGAGATTCCTAGCCTTCGACGTTCTTCGGCAGACAGTCCAGAATGTGATGTCGTTGAGGGTCGGGTCACCAACGTTTCGACTCCGCCTAGGCTCGGAGCGACAGCAGGCAACAGAGCCGCACGCATGAATGATTCTGCACCTTCGACGCCGTCGTGCAGTTCGAAACTCATCATCCCGCCGAACCCGTCGAAGAGTCTTTGTGCTCGCTCGTGGTTTGGATGGCCTTCCAAGCCGGGATAGTTGACTTTCGCTATGGCGGGGTGCTTGTCGAGAAACCGGGCTATTTGCAATGCGCTCTCGTTGTGGTGTTTCACGCGGAGGGCGAGCGTCTTGATTCCGCGGTGCAGAAGGAAGGCGGCGTGTGGATCAAGGCTCCCTCCCAGATGGTTTAGTTTGTGGGTCACCTTCTCGATTAGACTCGAGTTTCCTATCACTGCGCCTGCCACGATGTCTGAGTGGCCGTTGAGGTATTTGGTGGCACTGTGGAGGGACAGGTCGAAGCCCAATTCCGATGGACGAAAGTTCACGGGGCTTGCAAAAGTATTGTCAATCATGGAGACAAGCCCGTGGCTCTTTGCAAAGCTTACAACGGACTCCAGGTCCGGTACCTGCATCAGAGGATTTGAAATGGTTTCAACGTATATCGCCCTCGTGGTCGGTTTCAGCTTTGGCTTCCATGACTCAGGGTCGTTGGCGTCAATGAAATCGTAGGAGATTCCAAACTTTTCGATATCCTTTGTCACAAAGTCGTGGGTTCCTCCGTAAAGACAGTCCTGAGCCAGAAAGTGGTCACCTTTGCTAAGAAATGTCAGTAGAGATGTTGAGATGGCTGCCATCCCGCTGGCAGTTACAAGAGCATCTTCGGAGTTCTCAAGAGCTGCGAGTTTTTCCGCCAGGGCTAGGTGGTTTGGGGTGTTGTTGAGGCGAATGTACCTCACGTCATCATAGCTCTTTTCACCCGCGTATTGATACGTAGCGGATTGGAAAACTGGCATGACGACCGCACCGGCTATGCGAGGACGAGGTTCTCCTGCATGGATCACCTTTGTCTCGATGCCTCCGAGATTCCCTTTCATTTTCGAGATATCCCAAGTCTATGCTTGTTTTGTCCAGTATTCTAATATTGACCTATGTACAGCGCACCCCGATCCCGTCGCCTTCTCAGGGAATCCCATTGTTATGCAGCCCAGTAACAATGAGACCTTATCGTTCCTTCTCGACAGGACCTCCCTCTGAAAGGACGCTCCCAAGATGCCCCGGCTCCCGACCACTCGCATAGGAGTCAAGCGAATTGTAATCGAAGTGAATAGAGACTTGACCGTCGAGCAACTTGAAATCCTCGATGATGCTCTCAAGCGAGCCGGACTCGTCAAGGAGACCAAGGTTACTTTCCATAATCGTGAGCCTCACAAGCCTCGAATTCCGAGAGTCTCACACCCGACCTGGCGGATTGGCCGCGACTCTCAATCCGGTTCTTTGTCAGCACACTGAGAACACTCCGGCATCATTAGCCCGCCGAGGCTCTGAGGAATAGATCCTCGCGCGATGCTGGCTCGCATCCCAATGGTTTCATACTCGTGGGATGAAGACAATGGATGCGATCCTATGCTCTCCACTGGGCTTGATGAGCTTGACAAGCTCCTAAAGGGGGGCTATCCGGACAAGTCAGCTATCTTAGTGGTGGGCCCGCCGGGAATAGGTAAGGAGGCCCTAGGATACTGGTTCATCCAGAATGGACTCAACCGAGAGGACTTTTGCCTCTACGTAACAAGGCTCGCTGTGTCCGAAGTTCTTCAAGACATCAGAGCCTTTGGCATCAACGGACAGAGCACTCCTGTCTGGTTCGCGAGAGACGGAGGCCAGACCAAGGTTGACCTGAACGATCTGCCCGGTCTCTCCTTCAGCGTCAAGGAGACCCTACGGAGAAACGGCGAGAGGCCAATTCGAGTCGTTACGGATGTTCTTTCTTCTCTACTCATGTTGAATTCGCCCGAAGTAATCTATCGATACGTCTCACAACTCCTCTCCGATGTGAAGCAGTACAACGCCGTCTTCCTAGCGACCATCGAAGATGGAATGCACCAGCCCCAAGTCCTTGCCGCGATGCAACAGCTTTTCGACGGTGTTGTTGAGCTGCGACTCTACGAGGAAGGAGTGAAGGCCCTGCCGCTGCTGCGAATAAGGAAGATGAGGGGTATGCCCCCCGAACCCGAGTACTACAATTTCTCCTTCAGTCATAGAAAAATGGAGATAAAGGCCTATGTTCGATAGCGTTTCAATCGTTTTTTTCATCCTATGGGTTCTTGTCGTCGGACTCTTTTCCTACGCTGCATACTGGGCATTCATTATCAGGAAAGTCCTAGTGACTGGTCTTTACCGAAAACAGGCACTATGGGCGGGAATAATGGGACTATACTTGGTATCCTTGTCAACGTTTCTGACCATAGCCCTTAGCTTCAATCTAAACACTCTACCAGTCAACATACTAGGCGGGCTCTTGATCTCCTCGGGATTCATTGTACTCTTCGCTTGGATAGACTCGACGGTTCGAGTGGCGCGTCGATCCGATCCGCTCCTTCGAGATACGCTTCGCTGGAGTAGGCTCAGATACTTCATAGGACTTGTCACGTTGTTCGGCGCAATCTCCGCCGTGCTAACTTCGATCAACTCGGGGTTTGCTCTTGTTGCTCCTTTCGGTGGAGCACTATTTTTCGGAGCTATTGCGTTACTCATCAGCGCGAGGAGGTCGGGAGATACTACGCTGCGGAGGCATTTGAAGTGGATGGGACTTGCTATTGCAATGCTTTGGCTAGCCAGTCAACTTTCGGCAGCACTATTCCGGATATTTCCTGCCGGCTCATTAGCTTCCGAAGCGATAACTTACTCTCTCGTAGCTGTAGGGGGATTCTGTCTTTACAGAAGTGCAAGGTCTCTCGTCCCTCTTGGGCATCTTTCGCTCCCCGATGTTTAGCCCGCATGAGCAGCGAATCAGTTTTTCGACTTCTTCAACAATCTTCTCTCTGCCTCGGTTACTGACGCAGTTGTTCCGTGATCACATCGTTCGAGGAGAGTTGGCCTCCGATATGATCTGATTATCTGTCGCTCGTCAGATGACAGGATTCCTTCGGACACATTTGTGTCGAGTGCAGCGAGCCAATCATGGTTTGAGAAACCTTGTACACTTGGAATCTCGTTCTCAGATGGTTGAAGGAGTCTGGCCGCAAGCTCGACTCCGGCTTCATCTGATGTCAGGTCGAGTGAATCTTCAATCGGTTCATCTCTCTTCTTGGAGATGAATCTTCCAAAATTGTAACCTGTCCAGAAGATGAGCTTCGAGGGCTCGATTCTGATGAGCCTGTACTTGTACAGCTTCCTCTCATCGGGTAGTTCCTTGCCCCGAGCATAGAAGGTCAGCATTCCAGGATACTTCTTCGAAAATCCCGCGATTTTCGGTCCAACTGAGAGAATGGACAACAGAGTGCGGCCGATTGTGAAAATCCGCGCCTTGCCTTGTATCATGGCCCCGCAAGCTTCAGTGGTGACTTTTCCATTGTCGACGATAAAAGAGACGGTTGGATTCGCTTTAATGATCTTGAATTTTGCAGCACTTACGGGAGTGACAAAGTAGACTTTGTTAGCGGAATAATGGAAAGCAACTGGGTAGCTGTACAATTCTCCCCTCTTCGAAATTACCGAGAGATATCCTATGGTATTGGTCCTGAGAACATCCAACACTTGTTCGGGAACTGGCGACGACTGTGCGTTCGTAGTACTCATTTTCCGGCGGACTGACCATAGACCTCTTCTGTAGCATAGACCTCCAGACCGTTGTCTTTGATCACGTAAGGACGGGGGATGCTGTCAACTTTGGACCCGCGCATCTTCAGAACTTGTAGGCTTCGAGCTCCATCTTTCAGCATGCGCAAGAGTATCACACCCTCAGCGAGATATTCTTCGGGCTGAAGGATGCGGTCGACTCCTGTTGAGGGTAGCTCGCTTGTGAGGAGACAGGTCGTTCCAGTTGATTGTAAAACTTCGACGATATCTAAGACTGCGGGCCGCCTCTCTTCAATGTTGGGAAAACGAAAAACTAGGTCAGAGATCGAATCAACGACGACTCTTCGGGGTGAGAGCTTGTCTATTCCTTCTTGGACAAGATCGATTAAGTTCACAAGCCCCAGCTCCCGTCCCCCGACGGGAATCCTGCCGACCTTGGCCTGTTCGGGAATGCGACGCACCTCGGTAGCGTCGACATAGGCGAATCTGTCATCCTTCTCAAGGTTGGCAAAGTCCATGCCAAGAGCGCTCATCTCCGCCATGAAACGAGGTTTAGGCTCATTCAATCCGACGTAAACGCCCTTCTCGTCCCCTTGAGAAGCTCCCCAGTGGAGGTACTGAGAGCAGAGAATCGTTTTTCCAGTCCCAGGTTCCCCCAGTATCAATACAATCTTTCCAGCAGGAAAGCCGCCGTCAAGCAGGGCGTCGAGCCCCGGAATCCCGCTCTTAACTCGCGAGCTGGGAATCTGAGGGCCAACCTTCTCAATCTGAGTGGACATGGACTCCATCTCCTCTAATCATGAAAAGATAGCTCGAGACTGTCAGGATTACTGCAACTTGGAGCATTGAACCTGCGATGAAAGTTAAGGAGGCAGGGTTGAGCCCCGCTTGAATCAGCGAATAATGCTCTGGTTGTGGCAGTGAGACAGCAAGCGTCAGAATCGCGAGTACGAGACTCAGCGGGTATGCCATTTTCAAGCCCTTTGCAACGGCCAATGCAACGATGAGATATGCGATCCAGCCGGCTAAGACGGAATAGAATAGCCACGAGGGAACGAGAGCAAACAGTTGGATGAGCAATACTGCTCCGATAAATATTGAGGCGTAAATCAACAAGTTAGCAGTGCCCTTGAGAGTTTTGACTAGTCCTAAACCGGAATTCATCTTTGTTGCCTACCGGTGTCCTAGGCGATCGAAAGTGGACGTCAACGCAGTCCTTTGACCTCTACGGTTTGTTTCTCAGAAGAGCCGATTCTTTTCAGGAACGCTTGATTGATTCTCAGTTTCTCTATTCCTGCCTCTACACCCTTAGTGGTCTCAGGAGCCTTGTGCTGGGCGAAGAAATTCGTCACTTCCTCAGTTCTGTCAATTCCCAGGATTGGGAGCATGTATGTCAAGTATCTTGACACAACTCCGGTCCCTTCGTAGATGCCTCGCAACCATTCGAAATTCTTAGTAATCCAGTTCCAAGTCGCGGTTCTGGCGTCAGGATTCCGTGTTGCCGAACCGAGCAAGGTTCCAACGTGTTGCTTCTTGATCTCTCCAGATCTTGCGAGTTCGATTGCACGGGTGTTGAGTGACGGTTTGCCGAAGCTGGTTAGGCCGACGAGAAATCTGGATTTTTCTTCTTCTGACGATCTGTGCTTGTAATTGTCGAATAGGGTTTCGAAATCCGCAGATGCCCGAGCATGCGCCACTACAATCGCCTGTTTCATGTCAGGCTCGGCACTCTCGTATTCGCTGAACTTTGCCGCTAATTCCTTCGCGTACTCCATGTCAACGAGCGCAAGTCTGCTTGACATGGACCCTCGCAGTACTATACTATTCTCATCTTCTCTACTCTCGAGTATCTTTAGTTGGGTTCGGTGGAATTTCCGCGAGGTCTCTTCGACCCTGCGCGTTATTGCATAGAACGAGGATAGCTGGTCTGAGACCTCGAATGCAGGAAGATACTCCTGCTCGTTCATGTAACGATCTAGCAAGGCGAGATATTGAACGAAGTCCATCTTGCCTTGAATCGTGAACGCGTGGGCGTCGGACACTATCCCGTACCGGTCAACTGGAGACAAGTTCGATCGCCAGACTCTGTCGTAGAGTCCATCATAGTGGACCCGGTAGAAGCCGGTCTCTTCCAGATTGAGTTTCAGCGAGTCTACGCCATCTGGAACAGGTATGGATTCCTCGCTTCTCTCCATCAGAAGCTTCTGTTCTCTCCCGTTGATCTTCATCGTGACCGGGATTGGCCAGGTGGATTGCTCTGATGACCCGTTTAGCAGGAACCGTTCCTGTCTGATCATTAGGTTCTTCCCATCAAGTTTCACGTCGACGATTGGATACCCTGGTTTTCGTATCCACTCGTTCATTATCGCCTTCACTCCGGTCTTAGAGGCATGTTCGATCTGGTTCCAGAGGTCCTCGCCGGCAGCGTTCGAGAATTTGTACTTCTCTAGGTACGATCTCACGCCGCGCATGAAGTGATCTTCACCAGTGTAAGCCTCGAGCATACGAATGATGCTTGCCCCTTTGCCATAGCTTATGTCGTCGAAAATCTCCTCGATCTCGGTCGGAGAATTCACTTTCACCTCAATTGGGTGTGTGTTGACCAGGGAATCTCTTTCGAGGGCCCCGGCGGTCTCTCCGCGGACAAAGTCTTGCCAGACTGTCCACTGAGGAAACATCGAATCAGTGGCCTTGTAGGCCATGAAAGTGGCGAAACTCTCGTTTAGCCAGAGATCATCCCACCACTTCATGGTGACGAGGTCGCCGAACCATTGGTGGCTTATTTCGTGGGCGATGACTTCGGCGACCTGCTTCTTGATCCGGATGCTGCTATCCTTGTCGACGAGGAGCACGATCTCCCTAAACGTGATGGCTCCCCAGTTCTCCATCGCGCCAGCGGCAAACTCCGGGACAGCGATAAGATGGAGCTTGGGAAGGTTGTATTTTGAACCAAAATAGGATTCGAAGAATTTGACCGAATCTCTGGCGATTTCTAGAGGATACTTCGCGCCAGAACTCTTGCCTGGTACGGTAGCTACTATGTAGTCGACTCCGTTGAACCTGTCTTTCACTTCTTCAAACTTGCCGATTCCCAAGTACAGGAGGTAGGTGGACATTCGAGGAGTCTTTGGAAACTCAACAGTCTTCTTTGGACCCTCCACCGTCACCGACATGGGCGGCATGTTGGAAATTACGGAGGTGTCGCCGTCTGTTCTGACTGTAAGCTTGAAGTCAGCCTTGTAGAAGGGATGATCCATGCACGGCAAGAGACGCCTGGCCGAGACG
>Ga0209802_1002579_pt1 | contig 12496 bp, 14 predicted proteins | sample GraSoiAngelo_129_FD_185886 | JGI IMG/M metagenome (GOLD analysis project Ga0209802, IMG submission 185886) | Grasslands soil microbial communities from the Angelo Coastal Reserve, California, USA - 14_0927_12_40cm (SPAdes) (version 2) | ecosystem: Environmental > Terrestrial > Soil > Grasslands ... | reverse complement strand
TTGATGTCCTTCGCGGGAATCTCGATGTAGCAGATCTTTCCGGTTCGGTACGTGGGTGGCTTAATCGCTGTGCTCATAGTCCGGATGCTAAACGAGCTGCTTCTCGAGGCAGATGCTCGTGGGCGACGACGCGTATTCGCCCCAGCAGTCGACTTGCGTGAAGCCCGCGCAGCGATACAGGGAGAGCGCAGCGTGCTGATAGATGCCGGTCTCGAGTACGAGGCGACGCACACCCAGCTGCTTGGCGGCAGCCTCGAGGCCGGCAAGCACCGCCCATCCGACTCCCTTGCCTCGCTGATCGGGTTCGACGTACATCCGCTTCGCCTCGGCGGTCGTCGAGTCGAGGAGGCGGATGGCGCCGCACCCGACGGCTCGGCCTTCATCGCGCGCGACGAGAAACGTGCCGTGGCCCTCTGCGAGATGTTCCGCTTTGAGGTTCGGCCCGAAGCGTTGCTCCGGCGGATAGAGCTCAGCCAGGCCCGCGTCCAGCGCCGCGATCAATCGCCGTGCGTCGTCGGAGTCAAACGGTTCCGCGGCAATAGAGACGCTGAGGTCGCGCATTTCCAAAAGAATAGGTTGCGCGACGGAGAGCCACCCTAACCCGCGGCAGATGGCAGGCGGCGTTGCCTGATGCCATAGAGCGCCACGGCGGCCGCACCGATGCCCAGCGCCACAGCGATCAGACCCCCGACCGCAACAAGCGGCTGGCGAGTCGCGATGCCGTAAAGTACGGCGCCCAGCCCCGGAAGACCCACCACGAGGATCACGGCCACCGCCAGCCCGAGCGTGGCCGGCGTCACCCAGGTGGTGCGCAACGATAGGCCGCCCGGCCGCGACCACATCAACCCCATGAAGAGGTCGGCCACTGGTAGCAGCCGCAACTGCCAGGCATCGAGCGGCGGGGCGTCCTTCGGGACTCGGGTCCAGGGATAACTCACGCAGCGAATAACGTTAGTACGGCCCGGTTTGATTCACAACGCCGAAACTCATAGAATCCCCGCGCGAAGATGCGGGTCCGTAGCGTCGGGATGATCGCCCCGGTTCTCGCTTTTGCCCTGACGGCGTGCGGCGCCGCCCAGGCGGGGATGCAGGCACGCCCATCCGCTTCACGGGTGTCGCCGACCCCTTCGCTATCGCTATCGCCATCGCCGTCGCCCACGCCAACACCCCCGGTCGTCATCGATGCCGCTTACCTCGCCAGTGAGTTGGGCACGGTCGAAGACGCGATTCGGATGGCCGACACCCCGGGGGACCAGTACGCCAGTCTCGGTGATCGTCAGCAACGTGCGTACCAGCTCCTGGCGGCGCACCCCGACTGGGTATCGGCGGTCCTCAACGCCGTTTCCCCAACGGCGCGCTCGGCGATCCAGGACAATCTCGGCGCGGCGCAGCAGATCGACAGCCTGAATGGGTCCCGCAGATCCCTTCCGCATTGGCAGATCATTGCGCCGCCGGCGCCCGAGGTTCTGCTCGGCTATTACCGCGAAGCGCAGGAGGCCTACGGTGTCCAGTGGCAGTACCTGGCCGCGATCAACTTGATCGAGACCAACATGGGTCGCATTCGGGGACTGAGCTCGGCGGGAGCGCAGGGACCGATGCAATTCATGTCCGCCACATGGGCCAGCTACGGTCGCGGCGACGTCAACAATCCGCACGATGCGATCCAGGCTGCCGGTCGCTACCTGAAAGCGCACGGCGCGCCCCAGAACATGAGCCGGGCGATCTACGCCTACAACCCGAGCAACCTCTATGTTCGCGCCGTCCAGCTCTACGCTCAGCAGATGTTCGCCAACGAGCGCGCCTTTCTCGGCTACTACAGCTGGCAGGTATACGTCCAAACCACGGGTGGTGCGGTGCTGCTACCAGAGGGGTTCAGCGGCTAAACGGGCGCCGGTTTAGCTCGACGTCGTCAGGACTCGCGCGTAGAACCGGAACGTTCGCTGCAGCGCGTCGTCGATCGCTCCCCGGTGGTCGGTTGCCCCATAACGGAGGAATCCATGCGGGGCATCCGGGTAGATCACGATTTCCTTATCGGTTTTCAACCCGTCTTCAAAGGTGGCGATCTGCTCAGGTGGGATGCCGGGGTCGGCCCCGCCGAAGACACCGAGGATCGGGATCTTGATGCCGCTCGCGAGCTGCAGCGGCGACAACCGTCCTGGCTCCGCCTGGAGATGGCCGTAATAGGCAACCACGCCCGCCATGCCGCTCACGCGGGCAGCCGCGACGTAGGCGAGCCGGCCTCCCATGCAAAAGCCCCAGCCGGCGACCCTCGAGGCGCCTCGCGCTAGGTCATCGACCGCCGTCTGAATGTCGGCGAGAAATCGCTCATCCGATAGCTGCTGAGCTCGCTGCATGGCACGTGCCATCGCGTCGGGCTTGGTGCCGGTTCGTTCCGGGGCGCGCATCGACTCGGGCAGGTCGCCCTGGCGGCCAAAGAAATCCACCAGGGCCGCCGCATGGCCGTGCTCGGTAATCCGCCGGGCCAGGTCCTTGTAGAAGTCGGTGTATCCCCAGATGTCATGGATGATCAGCACCGCACCACGCCGAAATCCAGTCGCCGGCAGGGCCAGGAACTCGCGAAGCTCCGCGCCATCACCGGCTCGGATGGTCCGCTCTTCTTCCTTGACGGCGGCCGGCGCCGGAGGACCGACATCATCGCCCGGCGCGGTACACATGCCTTCAGCCTATGGTCGCAGCTGTCGGACGAAGGCGGCGACTCGATCCATGGCGGCATCGACCACCGGAAGCAATCCGTGCCCGACACCGGGAAACGTGACGAGCTCCGCTCCGGGGAGCTTGCGGACCGACGATTTGAGTAGCTCGATCCGGGCGAAGGGATCGGACTCGCCGGAGAGAAACAGCACGGGGCAGGTGATCTTCGACCAGTGTTCGGTGCGAAGGTCTTCGGGATGCCCCGGACGGTGAAGCGGATAGCTGAGCAGCACAAGCGCGGCGTAGTCCACCTCGGTGGCGGCCATGCTCGCCACCCGGCCGCCATAGGAATGACCGCCGGCGATCGAACCGGCGGGTACCTTTTGGACAAACACCGGCACGGCCCGCTCAGCTTTACCAATGGGAAGGTCGATGGCGCTAGCCTTCAACTTTCGCTTCTCGAGCGCCTTCACGTAGGGCCCCATGCTGCTGGCGTCACCCGAGGCGCCGTGCGCCAGAAAGATGGTTGGCCGAGTGGGTGATCGCGCTGGCACCCGCTAACATTAGTGCCCAACTCATGGCACGCGTCCTGCTGGTCGAGGATGAGCCCAACATCGCGTCGATCATCGTCTTCAAGCTGGAACGCGAAGGCCATCAGGTGCGCTGGGAATCGAGCGCCGTCGACGTGCCCGGAGCCGCCGAGGCGATGCAGCCTGACCTGGTTCTGCTCGACTCGAGCCTGCCGGACGGGGATGCCTTCGCTCTGCTAATGGCGCTCGTCACCCATCACCCGGTGGTGATGATGACCGAGTTTCGAGACACGACGACGCCGCAACGCGCGCGGACGGCGGGCGCAGTCGCGACCGTGGAGAAGCCCTTCAAGCCAACTCAGCTCGCACGCCTGGTGGCCCAGCTGGTACCGGCGCCGGCCGGGCATCCGTGATGACGGTGCTGGCACGCAAGCAGGGCGCGGCGCTGGTGATCCGGGACCGCAAGCTGGGCATCTTCACGGACAAGGGCTTTACGCCGGTCGATTTCAAAGTGGAACTGGCGATGAAGCTCGCCTCGCGGCTGCAATACACGCCGCTCGTTCCGGCCCAGGAGATGGAGGAGCCGGAACTGCTCCGCTTCCTGATGGAGCGGCCGGCGTAGGACCGTTCAAGGCGGCGCGTTGTTGTAAACGATGACGCCGGAGACCGAGCGCCTGCTCGAAAGTGGCCAGCAGGCAGAGACCGAGGGGAACGTCCGTGAAGCGCTCGTCCGCTACGAGGCCGCGGTCAAGCTGGCGGGCACCGAAGCCCTACCCCGGCTGCGGCTGGGAACAGTCTGCCATCGCCTCCGCGATTATGTGCGGGCGCGCGAGGTTCTCGAGGAGGCGAGCCGCCTCGATCCCGAGAACGCCGATGTCGCCTTCCGCCTCGGCCTGACCTGCGATGCCCTGGGAGATCGCGAACCGGCCCGGGTCGCCTACGGCCGGACGATGATGCTGGCCCCGAGCTCCTGGCAGCCGTGGTTCCTGATCGGGCGCGATCATCGTCAGCTGGGACACACCGAGGTCGCCCGGCTCGCCTACCTGCGCGCCATCGAGGCATCACCCGACGAACCCGAGGTCCTGGCCGAACTGGGGACCCTCCTCTGGGAGATGGGGATGCGCGACGATGCTTTTCCTCTACTGGAGCGCGCCGCCCTGACCTGCCCGGTCGATCCAGGTTTTTCTCTGCAACTCGGTCTGGCGGAGATGGAGCGTGGCGAGCTGGCCGCGGCCCAGCGGCACGTGATGCGAGCCAAGCACCTCGATCCCTCGGACCGGCGAATCGACGTCGCCCTGCAGGACCTGGCGGTTCGACGGAACGCGGCCCGCAAGGGCAAGCGCGCCGCCTAATCGCTCAGCGCAAAACAAAAGGCCGCCGGTGAGGGCGGCCTTTGTGGGGAGGAGGGGGACTAGAGGATTTGGGACTTGAGCGCAGCCTAGCAACCGGTCCTTACGACCCGGCTAACTTCTTGTGCCGGAGAAAAGGATCAGGCGCCCTGGCGGGCCTCGGCGTCGGCCCAGCGCGGTGCCGCAACGTCCGCCGTAAGGACCTGCTCCTGAGCGAGGATTCTCCTCAAGATCGCAACCGACGACGCATAGGTCGAATCGAGGCCGTAATAGGAGAGGCCGCGCGCGCCCAGGGTGCGCGCCTGCGTGTAGGGCGTGTCTGAGGCATAGTGCAGCACCCCGAAGTCGAACGGCAGCTTGGTGAAGTTGATGTTCTCGCGCATCGGATACCGGGAGGACTCCGCGGCCTCATACAGGGCATTGAGATACGGGCCGGCCTCCATTTCCACCACCGTATAGCTCTCCCGGTGATAGAAATCGAGGTAGGCGCGGTTCTGCAGGAAGGTACCGCGCACCGTCACCGCTCGCTGGTTGTCGAGCGCCGACCCGTACACCAGGAACGGCGCGACACTGTCGAAGCTGAAGCAGTTATCGAGCCAGTAGGTATTTTCCGAGTGCTCTTCATAGACCACGTTCGAGATCATGATGTCGCCGATGCTGCCGTTGAGGGTCGCGGCCTTGCCGAGCACGTAGACACCGCGAAGCGTACCGATGCTCTCGGCCACTTCGCGTAAGACGTTGTAGGCGCCCAGGCCCAACGGGTAGTTGACGTTGATCAGGATCGCGGGGCTCCGCTTCATCCGGTCCGCCGCCGGTGTGCCCAGTCGGGGATCGAGGTCGCCGGCGACCAACCGGTCGAGGACGATCACCTGTGCCGCCACGTCGAGGCCGGCCTGGCTGGCAATGAAGAAGATGCCTCGCTCCTCTTCCTCCCTCGTCCGGTGCGCACGCCGCTGCCCCGCTTCCGCGGATTGCGCGTAGAAAGAGCGTGCCGCGTAATAAAGAAAGTTGTCCCAGTTCCCGCGCGATTGGCCCTGCCGGAGTTTGCGCAGCTCGGGCACCAGCTCGAGGTTGTTGCTGCGCTCGGTGTAGTCGACGATCTCCTGCTGATGCCGCCTGGCCGAGCCGCTCAACAGGTTGACCAGACTGTGCGTGTTGCTCGAGATGAAATAGACCGGTCGCTGGTCGACCCCCTCCTTCCGCATCAGGTCTTCAATCGGCTGCCACCAGCGACGGGTCGCCTTGACGTAGCCGATCTGGCTGCCGCCCAGCATGCGCACGCGGAAATCCTTCTCCTCGGCCTGGATGCGTCGGAGGGGCGTAAGCAGGTCGCCCCAGATCTCGACCAAGCGGAGCGCATCGTCCTCGGAGATGCCCATCCGCTGCAGCACCTTGAACTGCTCCTCTGTGCTCTCCGCCCGGCTCAGGTCTTCCGCGGCGAGGAGAGCGTGCAGCTTGTTCCATTCGATCTGGAGCGCGACAAGTTGTGGGATGACATCGTCGATGTCGGACGGGCTGGCGATGTAGACGGCGAGCGTCTCCTTGCCGTCGAAGTAATAGCGACGCCGGCGGCCGGGAGCGCTTTGCATCTCCCAGCGCTCGACGTCGACATTGAGCAGCCGCTTGAAAACGTCAGCCGATTGGCCCAGCAAAATCCGCCTGACGGCGATGATGGACGGCGGCAACCGCCGCAGCGCGTAGATCAGGGCGCCGGTATCCGGCTCCGCCGAGCCGGCCTTGGGATGAAGGCTGGAGCCCATGCCGATGTGCGACTGCTCCAGCACCTTGAGCTTGGTCTCGCCGGAGCTGCGCAACAACGTCCCGTAGGTTCGGGTGTAGAGCTCGACGGCATCGCGTCCGGGCCCACGATCCGGATCGGGATCGATGTAAGCCATTGTGGGTATTATCCCGCGGCCTTTCCAAAGCATGCCGGTGACATAGGGTCGCTATTTACATGTTTTAACGAAAGTTATTTGCGAGAGGCGGGAAGTGGCTCGTACCGTGGGCGCTGACCAAACCACCATAAGCCCTCGGAGGAGCCCATCCTGAGAATGTACCAAGCGATTCAAACCGAGACGCAACGCACCACGCTCCGAGTCATGGCTACCCGTGCAGAGGAAGCCAAGCGCAAGCTCAGCCTCTACGCGCTCGACCGCGTGCTCTGGGCACTCGAAGAGCTCAACCTGGCCGAGCGGACGACCGTACCCGGCGACGTCGTCGAGCAGTTGCGCGCCTTCGACGTGCCGTTCAACCGCGAGATCAAAATCCCGGACCTGATCGAGCTCGTGTTTACCGCCCAGGAGCAGTTCATGAATGTCGAGCCCGAGGAGATCAACCGGGTCCCAACCATCGAAGAGCTCGAAGCCTACTTCGAGCAGTCGCGCGTCGCCTGATCCGCCGAGAGACCTGAACCGCCGCCCGATGCAGTCGGGCGGCGTTTTTCTTTTCCGGGTGGGGTCGCATCCTATAATGCGGTCACCTTTTGGGGGAGGTGATGCCGGCGAAGCGCCTCGACAAGTGAACAGCGCCGACAGGTGGCTCAACGTGAGCTGAAAAGGAAAGCCGGTGTAAATCCGGCGCGAACCCGTCACTGTAACCGGGGAGCCGTGGGCGACATCCACTGAGGCCAAAGCCTTGGGAAGGAGCCCATTGGCAATGATCCGGAGCCAGGAGACCTGCCTGTCGGGGACCACGACCCTCTTCGAGGCTGAGAGGGAGGTGCCAGGCATCTTCTGAATCGGCCTCCAGCACAGATCTGGAGGTACACATGCAACGACGTATCGTGGCGAGTCTCCTCGCCCTACCACTTCTTTTGCTCGCCTCGGTGAGCGCATCCGCTCAAGCGCCGGCGAGTTCCAATGCCCAGCGAGCTCTGCAATGGCTGCAGTGCACCCAGCAACAGGCCAATGGCCAGATCGGCTCTGGTGGCAACCCCATCGCTCGCTCGTCGGAAGTCGCCATCGGCCTGGCGGCCGCGGGCCAGCAAGTGCCGACATCAGTGCTGGGGGCTATCTCCCTCGCCGAGTACTTGAAGACGGCCACCAGCACTGATGTCGGCACGAACGGTGAGCTCCTCCTCGCTCGCGCTTCCGTCGCGGACGCCGGGCCGATCGCCACGGTCGCTACCCAGTTGCAGGCGGCTAAGGGAAGCAACGGCGAATACGGCGGCGACATCTATAGTGATGCGCTCGCCATCCTGGGCCTTCGGGCCGCGGGCCAGACCGTGGCAGACGACGCGGTCGCCTTCCTCAAGGGTCAGCAGAAGGCCAACGGTGGATGGAGCGCCGACAATGCGGACCAGTACGGCGAGGATTCGAACACCACCTCGCTGGTCATCCAGGCATTGATCAGCAGCGGGGTCGAGTCGAGTGACCCGACAATCACGAAAGGCTTCACCTACCTGCAGAGCGTCTTCGAGGGTGGCGGCTTCGGCAGCTCACCGGGAGCCGGACCCGATCCGAACTCCGACGAGCTGGCCATTCAGGCGATCCTGGCTGCGCAGCTGCAGTCCGATGCCGCGTGGCAGACCCGGCTCGACCAGGCGCTGTCGTACCTCGCGGGACAGCAGGTCGCAAGTGGCGCCGATGCGGGCGCCATCTCCAGTCCGTACAGCAAGCTGTTTGCCAGCACCGACGCGCCGGCGGCGTTTCTTCGGCGACCTCTAACGGCCAGGGGCGTTTCGGAAGCCGCGGTGCCCTTGCTCGCCTGCCCGGCGGCGACCACCGCGACGGCGACGCCACACCCGACCCCGACGACGGCGCCCATCCTGGCGCAGACCGGCCGTCCCGCCGACGGGCCACCGCTGCTCGGCGGCCTGGCACTCCTCGCTGTCGGCGTGTGCCTTATGTGGAGATCGCGGCGACGCGCGCGTCTGTCGTAATTCGCTCGCTCGTCGGACTGGCGCTGGCCCTTGCCGCCGCGCTGACGTGGCAGGGGTCGGCGCACGCGCAAACGCATCGGGCGGCGCTCGTCGTTCAGCACAGCTCGTCGTGGCCGGGACCGCACGTGCTCTGGAAGTGCGTCGAGTTCGCGCAGGAGGCGATTGGCGGCTTGGCCCTGTTGCAGCTGGCCGGAGTCAACTCCGGCCAGCCGCCTCAGATCTACGACTGGGGCGGTGGCGCGTACACCGTTTGCCAGCTCGACCGTCAGCCGCAGGTGATCCCCGATCGGTGTTTCGGTCCGATGTCGGGGCCCAACTGGTCGGACTGGTCGCGGACCGCGAACGGTTGGGTCGCTCGATCGACCGGCGTCGCCGGGTACAGCATCAGGGATGGCGACGTGGAGGGCTGGACCTATTCCCTCGGGATAGGTGCCCAGCCCCCGGCAGTCTCGTTCAGCCAGGTGTGTCCTCATCCACGCGCACCGACCGTCGCTGCACCATCGCGCAGCGCGACGCCTTCCACCGGGGGAGGTGCAAGCGTAACGACGTCGGCAACGACCACATCGATGGCGTCACCGTCGCCAGCGATGCAGGCGCTGGCGCCATCCGTCTCGCCGTCGGCAGGGACGGCGCTCGCCTCGACCGGGCCCCCGACACCACCACCAACAGCCGGGCTCGTACCGTGGATGCTGCTCGGCGGGGCGGTGATCGTGCTGACCGGATTGGGAGCGTTCAATCTGCGAAGGCGCAAGCCGTGATCCGACATCCGCTAGCGTGGTGCGCCTGGGCGACGGCCGCGCTGGCCGCCGCTTTCATCGACCGCAACCCATTCCTGCAGGCGCTGCTGCTGCTGATCGTCATCAACATCTTCATCCCCTATCGAGGTGGACGGCAGATCCGCATCTGGAAAATCGGCGTGGCGCTCGCGGTAGTTCCCATCATCTTCAGCGTCGCCCTGAGCCGGTTCGGGACACACGTGCTATTTACGCTGCCGGGGATCCCCATCATCGGCGGTCGCTGGACGCTCGATGCCGCGCTGTTCGGTGCGTCGACCGGCGCGGCGCTGCTGCTGACGGTGGCGGTTTTCGCCGTGGTGCAGACGACGGTGCGCAGCGCCGACCTGCTTGCCGTCTTGCCGCGCCCCTTCTATCGCGCCGGCACGACCGTCGCCCTCGCACTCGCCTTTGCCCCAAAAACGGTGGCATCGCTGCAGTCGATCCGCGAAGCCCGTCAACTCCGCGGGCAGCGCGCCGGCTGGCGTTCGGCACCGCAACTGCTGCTGCCGCTGCTCTTGACCACACTCGAGCGGGCGCTGCAATACGGCGAGTCGCTCGACGCCCGTGGCTTCGGCAGCCGGCGCCGATCCCGCTATCGTTCGGTGCCCTGGGCCATCCCCGACGTCCTGGTCGTCGTTGGCTCGCTCGCGGCGCTCGCCGCCATCGTGCTGGTGCCCGTGCAACCGTACAACCCGTACCTCAATCTGCGGCCGAGCGCGCCAGCCGTGAACAACATCCTCGCGCTCGTCTTGCTCGCGATTCCCGCCATCACCGTCAGCCTTTCTCGAATGGACCATGCCGCTCATCACGCTTGACGGTGTCAGCTATCGCTACCCGGAGGCCGAACGGCCGGCCCTGGTGGACGTATCGGCCGCCGTCGAACCCGGGCAGGTCATCCTGCTGCGCGGCCCCTCCGGCAGCGGTAAGTCGACGCTGCTGCGATGCCTCAACGGGCTGGTACCGCACAGCACCGGCGGCGAGTTCGGCGGCCGCGTGATCGCGTGCGGTCTCGACACCCGCACCCACGCGCCTCGTGAGCTCGGAGCTCGCATTGGTTTCGTCTTCCAGCATCCGGACGCGCAGTTCGTTCTCGACGACGTCGAGGCCGAGCTCGCGTTTGGGATGGAGAACCTCGGCCTCGCAGGCCCGTTGATGCGAAAACGCGTCGAGGAGGTGATCGACCAGGTCGGCATCAACCACCTCCGCCGGCGCCGGATCGATACCCTTTCTGGTGGCGAGCGACAGCGCGTCGCGATCGCGGCCGCACTGGCGGTGCATCCGCAGGCGCTGGTACTCGACGAGCCAACCTCGCAGCTCGATCCGCAAGCCGCCGAAGATGTGCTGCAGGTGGTGATGCGGCTGGTCGCCGAGCTGGGCATGACCACGGTGATCGCCGAGCATCGCGTCGAACGGATCGCGCCATTCGTCGATCGGATCTGGACGCTTGACGCCGGGGTTCTGAAGGATCAGGGCCCGCGAACCGCGCTCACGGAGGGCGGCGCCCGACCGCCGGTCGTCGACCTGGCGCTGCGGGCGGGGTGGACCCCAATTCCGCTTGGCTTGCGAGATGCGCGCGTTTACGCGCAGCGGTTGCCAAAGCCCCCGCCCTGCCCTCCCCCGGATTTCCGTGAGCCTGGGTGGGGGCCGGTCCTCTGCCGAGTGGAGAACCTCGACTATCGCTACGGCGCGGTGCCAGCCGTGCGCGGACTGACGCTGAGCCTGCGAGGCGGCCAAATCACGGCGCTGATGGGCCGCAACGGGTCCGGTAAGACCACGCTCCTGAAGCTGATCGCCGGGCTGCTTCGCCCGCAACACGGCGCCGTCCGGGCCGATGTCCGCGCCGCCTATGTGCCGCAAGACGCCGACGCCCTGCTCTTCTCGGCAACCGTTGAAGATGAATTGCGCGGCCAACCACCCGCGGTGGCGGCCCCGTTTCAGCGCTGGCTGCACCGTTATCCGCGCGACCTGAGCTCGGGTGAGCGGCAGCAGCTCGCGATCGCCGTGGTCGCAGCGCAGGCGGACGTCTTGCTCCTCGACGAACCAACGCGCGGCCTCGACCCGCTGGTCAAAAAGGCACTGAGCGCGTTTCTGCGGATTCGCGCAGCCGCCGGCGCCGCCATCGTGATCGCGACGCACGACGTCGAGTGGGCGGCTCGCACGGCCGAACGCATCCTTCTCATGGCGGAAGGCGAGATCTATGCCGACGGACCACCTGGCGCCGTGCTCAGCGACTCACTCGTCTTCGCAACCCAGATCAGCAAGCTAGTCGGCGGGGGCTGGCTGCTCCCCGAACAGGTCCCGCTATGAGGGACTGGATCGTGGCGCGCGCCGAGGATGCCGTCTTGCTTGGGCTCGCCGCTGCCGGACTGGTGCTGTTCCTGGCGCCGCTCTTTTTGGGTTCGCGGTTTCCGCAGCCGGTCCTCCTCTTCAGCGCGCTGGTCGCGGTTTCCGCCGTGGTCGCGCTGGCGGTCGCCCTCCAGACGCACCGCCTGTCGACTCGTCTGCTGGCGATCCTGGCGGCGCTGGTGGCGATCGACGCCACGCTCCGGCTGGTGATCGTGATCGGGTTGCTCGGCTTTTCGCCCATCTTCTTCCTTGTCATCGCGGGCGGCTTCGTGATGGGCCCGAGCTTCGGCTTCGCCAGCGGCGCGCTGACCCTGCTGCTGTCGGCCGTGCTGACCGCCGGCGTCGGTCCCTGGCTGCCCTACCAGATGCTGGCCGCCGGCTGGGTCGGCATGGGCGCCGGATACGTAGGCCGGATCAGCGGCCGCCTGCCAATGCGCAAGGGGATCGCGGTGCTGTCCCTCTACGGCTTGGCGGCCGGCTTCGGCTACGGTATCCTGCTCGATCTCTGGGAATGGCCGCTGTTCGTGGCCGCCGGTTCATCGCCGGTGAGCTGGGCGCCAGGACTCGGGCTGGTGCCCTTGATGCGCCGATTCGGCGGCTTCTACCTGGCGACCTCGCTCGTCTACGACGCCTTCCGGGCCGCGGGAAATCTGCTATTGCTCGCCGTCTTGGGCTCCGCCGTGATTTCGGCGCTCAAGCGGTTCCGCCGCCGCTTCCTCACGGTGTGGACCGTCGACCAACCGATGCGCGAGCAGGCCCCGGTTAAGATTTCTGGAGATGTCGGAACTCCCGCCTGAGATCGCGGTCGAGCCCGAGCCGACCGACGCCGACCCCCCGCCAGAAGCGGTCCGCCCCGAGAGGCCTCGCATTTGGCCCGAGGAGCCTCGAGCCCCGCGCCCGCAGATCAAGCGGCCGATGGAAGAGTGGCTGGCCGAGTTCGACGAGCGGGTCAAACAGGTGGAC
>Ga0209802_1002572_pt1 | contig 12509 bp, 10 predicted proteins | sample GraSoiAngelo_129_FD_185886 | JGI IMG/M metagenome (GOLD analysis project Ga0209802, IMG submission 185886) | Grasslands soil microbial communities from the Angelo Coastal Reserve, California, USA - 14_0927_12_40cm (SPAdes) (version 2) | ecosystem: Environmental > Terrestrial > Soil > Grasslands ... | reverse complement strand
AAGTTCTCCCTATCGACATCTGCGACCAGTGGCTAAGTAAACTCTACGGACCAATCTAGTAGCAGGGGGGACAGATTCTCTGTTCCAACCGGGACTGGAGCGGCATTCCAAGCCCTTGCTGGAAGTAGAGGTATCCGTCGACATAGTTCTGGTGCGACGAGACGAAGATGAAGTAGATGTAATTCCATGGCAGCGGAAACGCTCCCGAGGGCGCGGTCCAGCCCATAGTAATCTCAACCATGTCTCCCACCGGAATCACAATAGGAAGTAGGGTGCATGTCGCGGATTGTCCACTTCCACACTGGGTTGGATTTCTAGATGCGAGTTGCCACGATGGAACACCGACCAACGGGATGTTAGTCATGTAGACTGCGACGAACGTCACCGGTGTAGATCCGGTGTTCCTAACATCCACTTCCACATTGCCAATACAACTGCCATTGGTTTGGCCAGAAGGAATCTGGTTGTTTCCAGTGCCGCACCAGGCATTCGAGCCATAGCAAACGGATTTCCCTGCTATGGGAGGAGCTGGGCATCCCGTAGCGCCAGTTACAGTATTCCCAGCGATTACGATCGTCCCGTTCGCATCAAGGTCAAGACTCCCGACCACATTATTGATTATCTGACCAAGATCCGCGCTTTCGATCTCCAACCTCCCGGTGATGCGATTGTTGTTAACAATCGTGTTATGGCCAACTTCGTTCTCCACCTGTCCAGTTACATTGGAGTTGGTCATGCTAAAGTAGCCGCGACCCCCGGCGTACAATGCTCCACCACAGGCGTCGGTACAGATACTTTGGCCAGAAGTATTGAGCGCGCTTCCTGAAATATTCACGGTCTGAACATTGTACAAACCTGTGAAGCCGGAGACCTTAGCGTTCGTCAGGGTCACGCTTGATGCGGAGTCGGCCTCCAATCCCCCGTTAATGATGCCGCCTGTCGTCACAGTCAAGTTGCCCCCAGGATACACATACACGTTCCCGTTTACTGTTGAAGTAATCACGCAGACGCCATTGACGGGAACAAGGACATTCCCTGTGTACGTTGATGTTATGGACCCGCCGCATGTCAAGTATGAACTAGGGGCGCATCCTACGGACGTGTCCTGGGACCCGCACGCTGCCACAGTCTCAGGACTCGACACGGCATTGTTTGCAAATTGAGCCCGTACCGTCTCGAACTTTTCAGCATACGCAGCACCGGCGTTATCCTTGCTGGCCTGAGATGTGAATGCCGGTACTACCCAAACGTAGACGATTGCGGACATGAGTATTACGATGAGAACCATCATTACCTCTGCGATGATAGTGGCCACTCCTCTTCGTGAGCGACGGAGATTAGAGAGCATAGCCACCACTTGATGCTACGTTGTCGTAGAGCAAAAGGAACTTGTTACAATCGCTAAGGCCCGATCAAGACAACCCTCATGGTTTTCATCGCTTGACCCTCATGGCAGTGAATAGTCGAAAGGATAAGGGACGGGGGATCTATTGCGAAACACACGTGCGACTATCTTCAGCCCTGCCTTTGCCCACATGATGGGCAGAAGAAGAGGCCTGAGTCGTAGCCATTCCCGCATTTCTTGCATATGACCTTCACCCCAGATTGCTGGGGTATGGGCCCCCCCAAGGAGCCTGTTGAAGCGGCTGGGATTGGATCTGGAACGAAGACTCCGACTATTGCGGTTATTACTCCGGCTACGAATATTATTCCACCGAGGACAAAGTAGATTATTTCGGTCGCGCAGGCAAAAACATTGCCGGACAGGATCGTCCCTAGACAGGAAGAGAAAGCGGACAGGGTCACCAGAGGACCCAAGATAACCATACCGACTCCAACGAAGAAAACGACCGGTCGCATCGGTTCGAGACACTCTAGAATGGTCGAAACTGATTTGTACACGTCGAGGCTTTCTAAGCCTCCGTTACCAGACTTCTAAACTCGAAGGAAACTCAGGAGCCTATGCGTTCCTGTCGATCGAGACGTTCAGCTCTTTTAGGTAAGACGGGGAATCGGATGACGCTCCTGCAAGCGAGAATGTCGCATCCGCCCGCAATTTGAAATGCACATTTTTTGTCTCTCCTGCGAAGACGGATCTGACCTCTCCCAGCCTAGCACTGGTGGTGGATTCTGCCTTCATCTTGAGATTCTTGTCCCGTCGACTGAACCAGGCAAGAAGACTATCGCGAAGGACATGCGCTGTAGTGTTAAACGGGATGCCTTTGTGTTTCTCGTTGAACTCCAGCGTGAGAGCCTTTCGAGATTCCTTCGCGACTGATTCCACATAAGCAAGAAGTCTTTGGGAATCGTCCTTCCCCGCAAGCTTGTCAGTCATCCTAGACTCCTCCTCTTATCCTCTCTCAGCTTACGGTCTTTCAAATACAAATCTTGCTAGTCTCACCATCTACCCCGACGCCCCCGAGACCTTCCTCGCTGGTCGTAGCGTCGTGGCGGTCTTCTGCCTCCACCACCCATCGGCCGGCCGGGAAGGTGGATGCGGGGAATGTTGAGACCAGGAACGTCCGGAGGACTAATCTCATCGAGGGTCGCAGAGGTCATCCGCCTGAGTCCCTCGAACACAGCCCAATCCTCTCTGGTGAGAAACGAGATAGCTATTCCTCTTCTCCCAGCCCGAGCTGTCCTACCGATTCGGTGGAAATACATCCCCGGCTCTTCAGGCATGTCGTAATTGATCACGTGACTTACCTTTGGAATGTCGAGACCTCGAGCCGCTACATCTGTGGCAATTAGGAGACCGGTCTTGCCGGTGCGGAAAGCGTTAATGGCCATATCCCGCTGGCGCTGAGAAAGGTCACCATGGATCGCCATCGCATCATAACGATTAGCGTGCAAGGCCTGAGCCAGCCTGTCACAACGAATCTTTGTAGCGCAGAACACAAGCCCTCTACTTATCAGGTCTTTTTCCAGAAAGCTGCATAAGACCCTGAACTTTTCGTCCTCTTCAACCTGAACAATTTTCTGGTCAACAGTATCCACGGACAGCTCATCACTGTCAATGAATATCGTGATGGCGTTGCGGAGGTACCGATGGCTAAGCCGGACGATCTCTTCCGGCATAGTCGCGGAGAAAAGAGCAGTCTGATGACTCTTCGGAACCTGATTGAGTATGTAGTTGATGTCGTCTATGAAGCCCATATCGAGCATCCGGTCCGCCTCGTCCAGAACAACAAACTTCACCCTGTCGAGCCTGACCGTCCTCCGTTCCATATGATCCGTCAACCTACCCGGAGTTGCAACAATGATCTTGGCCCTTGGATCCTGCAACCGGTCTATCTGGAGGTTGATGCTCTGACCACCATAAACAGGGACCGCCCGAATCCTAAGGTGCCGGGCGAGTTTCGTGAACTCTCCAGCGACCTGCTCGGCTAGCTCGCGGGTGGGCGCGAGAACGAGACCTTGTATGCCATTGTCCTCAGGCCTTATGTTCTGTAGCATAGGAACAGCATATGCAAGCGTCTTGCCGCTCCCGGTGTGAGCTTGACCGATAAGGTCTCTACCTTTGAGAATGGGCGCAATAGCCTCTGCTTGAATTGGGAAGAGCTCGTCGAAGCCCATGTCCTTGATTCCTTGCAACAGCCGAGGGTCTAGGTCGAAGGCTTCGAATTGCCCCGTTGTGCTCAATCTGCTCAGAATGCCCCAACTAGGGGAAGATAAAGAATCGTCAAAGCGGGGTTAGGCTTAAGCGGAACCATCTTAGAGCGTAGAGTAGTGGACTCACTCAATTGGTGAAGATCACTAGACAGAAAATCACGCTATTCCTACTCGTTGTATTTGTATTTCTTATGGTTCAAGCATCGCTTCCTCAGAAGGTACATGCGCAATCTAGCGTCTATGTAGCCTCTCTAGACCAGAATATTGACCCCGGAGCCGAAGACTTCGTCGTCTCATCGATCAACGATGCCACCTCATCTGGAGTACACAACTTCATTCTGATTCTCAACACAAACGGTGGAAGCGGGGCAAACATGGAAAATATTATCAGCGCAATCTCGAACTACGAGGCGAACGGCAACAACAATTTCACAACTCTCGTTGCTCCGAGCAGTGCGCATGCGTTCAGCGCCGGAGCTTACATCGCTGAATCATCCAGCTCAATATTCATGGTGCCTGGCACGGTCATCGGATCGGCTACGCCGATCGTCAGCGGCATTCCCACTGGCGAGGAGAACACTACTCTCACAAAAGACATCAACGCCTTCACCCAATACATGACTGCCCTGACTGGCAGCCATGGCAGAAATGCCACCAACGCCGCGCTAATGGTAACTCACGGTGTATCCTATGATTGTCAAACCGTCCCCTCCTGTTCTGCGCGGCAGAAAGGCGTAGTCGATCAGGTCCTTCCAGCGAACAGCACTCAGCAGGCACTCACCATAATGCATGCGGGAGATGCTACAATCCATTACCCCGGGACCAGGTCAGTATTTCTCTCCATTATCAGCGACCCGAATCTTGACAGCATACTATTCCTAGCAGGCGTCTTCGCGATACTTGCTGACCTATATCATCCAACCATCATTTTCACAGTCGTGGGAGCAGCCGCGATCGCCCTCGCCCTCCTAGGCCTGGGAGTCTTCGGCGCACCTATAGTCTCGATCATTCTCATGATGATAGGAGCCATCTTCATCTTCCTAGAGCTCAAAACACACCACGGGGTCAGCGCTATAGCCGGAGTCATAATCTTCATAGTTGGCTTCCTGCTCATCTTTAGCCTACCCTCATCAACGCCCGCACCCTCCTCGGCTCCGTCGGGATCAGGTACCTTCATCCAGATCGGGGTACTCACATATACAATTCTCGGAATAGTTGGGGGCGGAGGAGTCCTCGGGAGCATATACCTCTACCGTGTACGCGAGACACTGATGCACAGGCCTCCGGCGCAAAATCCCAAGGCTATAATAGGGAAGATAGGTCGGCTCACGAGTGACTTGAAGGCTGGTGGGGTCGCCACAGCAAACATAGGCGCCGAGGACTTTACTGTATCCGGTTCAATGGACCTGCCTAGTGGGACCCGAGTGAGGGTCAAGGATATCGAAGGGCTCAGACTTACCGTCGAAAAGGTGGATAGCTAAAGATGCTCTTTGGATCAGCCGTCCTCCAGGCCAACGACGTCACACTTTATGTCGAGATATTCTTCGTAATCATTCTCCTAATCATTTTCCTCGCTCTTCTTGCCTCTTCGATCAAGATCGTGCGGGAATACGAGCGCGTCGTCCAATTCCGGCTCGGTCGACTGATGGGCTCAAAAGGACCTGGAATAGTTCTCATCCTGCCCGTCATCAACAGACTCGTCAAAGTCGACTTGAGAGAAAGATACCTTGAAGTCCCTCACCAGACTGCGATCACCAAAGACAACGCCCCTGTGGACATCGACTTCCTCATCTACTACAAGGTAGTTGATGCTTCGGCGAGCATTGTCCAGGTGCAGAATTTCACTGGTGCTTCGGTTGGACTCGCTACCACAACCTTAAGGGCCGTTGTCGGTGACATACCTCTCGACGAGTTACTGTCGAAGAGGGAACAGATCAACTCAATTCTGAGAACAAGGCTGGACGAGGTGACCGAGCGATGGGGGATCAAAGTCACAAACGTCGAGATCCGAGAGATCAGACCACCCAAAGACGTTCAAGACGCAATGGTCAAGCAAATGACCGCCGAGAGGAGCAGACGGGCACTGGTCACGGAATCCGACGGCATTCGCGAGTCCTCAGTTCTCAAAGCGGAAGGAGCGAAGAACGCAGCCATCCTTCAAGCTGAAGGACAGAAGCAGTCAGCGATCCTTGTAGCCGAGGGCAACAAGCAGTCCCAGATTCTTGTAGCGGATGGTTATGCCCAAGCGTTGGGTCTCATCTTCTCAGCTGCAAAGAACATAGACTCGAAAACAATGGCTCTCCAATACCTAGACATGCTCAAAGCGTTAGGGGCTGGCGCATCGACGAAGTACATCCTGCCAATGGAGTTCACTAGCATGATTTCCAAACTGAAAGAGTTTGTTCAAGAATCAGCGAAGGATTAGACCAGCAAAGGATAACCAAATACTGTTGCCTAGGACTGAACTCTGACATCCGATTCCCAGCTCAAGTTTCATTAAGCCTCTAGCTCGTAACAACCACAAGTCCATGACTCCGGAGAAGACCGCTAGACTCGGAACCAAGACCATTCAATACGTTGTCGCAATAGCGTTAGTCGTCGCCATCGCCGGCTCTGCAACATATGCGGTTATGAGCGACACCTCAATTCACGGACTAACCGTGAGATTCTACAACGTTTCCAGGTACTGCCCCAACCCCACGACCGCTGTTCTCACATTCAACTTCTACCAAGTAGTAGTCTACAGCAGTGCATCAATCGAAACATCTCTCTCGCAAGTGCACTTCACTATGTCGGCTGACGGAGTTCTAGTTGGAAGTGTGAGCGCTCAAGACTCAAAGTTCGGTCCCGGTCAGAGTGTCTCATATTCCCTGACATTCAGCAATTCAACGCTTGACCCGCATTCTCAACCTCTCAAATCCAACATATTTCTAGGAATCACGGCCCTGGTGAGTGCGGGCCTTTACAGTTCGACGACCACAGCATCGGACTCAGAGCTCGTAACATTCTCCGGCCCTCCTTGCTAGTGCAAGAACAGTCCGCAAAGTCAGAATTTTCGTTTGAGCGCCTCAAATCTACCAGATTCTGGCGGTTTCAGTCCTAACAATCCCTACGTCATCTCGACTGGAAGCACGACTTCTAACCCGTCGGCGGAAGACTATTTCCGTGATGCTACGGACCATTATCGACCCCCATCACGTCAAGAATCCGATAACTTGGAGTCATGCGGAATGCTTTTCTTCTCATCACAAACACCCTTGGGCATGCCGAAGAAGAATGGAATACCAAAATCCCTCCTCGCGGACATCAAGGCAGTAAAGACACGACTCTCAGGCCTAGAAAGGCCGAAGGCTATCCTCTCCGACATTGGCAGCCTAAAGTCGAGATTGTCGAATCTCGAAAAGGCGCACGCGTCTATCAACAAAGAACTCAAGAACGTCTCGGATGCACTGAAACGACAAGACAGCACCATTGCCCAGTTGGGCAAGAAACCAGCAAAGAAAGAAAAGCGCAAACCCAGCGAATACAACCTCTTCCTGAAGGACAAGATGTCGGCTGGCATGAGCATGGTCGACGCTGTCAAGGCATGGAAGGAGAAAGAGGGCGGATCGTCCTCACCTTCCTCCTCCATGAGACAGCCCGGTCAAGACTGGCAGTCCCCATCACAACAGTACTAAGCCCCAAACATCTCAGTCGAGGAGCAAAGGCGCGAGGAAAATAGCTAGCGCCCTCGACGACCCCTTTTTTCCGCTTCGAATAATCTCGGAACTCATCTTCTGTACTTAGACAAAAATGGGGAGAGATAGTCGTAGAATGGTTGACTTGCGTCAATCGAGAAGCTTGACCGCTTCAGCTCGGGGAATAGCCAGCAAAGTTTCAATGCTCAAGTGATCACCGCCCCTCATCAAAGCCTTAAGCGCTGTCTTTTCGTTGGGAGCCTCGAGGATAACAACTGCGTCGTATCTTCCAAATGTCCAATACGCTTGCAACAAGCTGCCGCCCTCGCGTTTCAAATGCTCCCAGTTCTTGTCCATCTCGGCTATCGTTTCCTTGGTTGGCTTCTTTCTCCACTTTGCCAAGCTCACAAAAATCGTTCTGATCTCACCTTCTTCTTACAGTTGGGTATTTTCAGGCCCCTCCTCGGCATCCAAATCCCGGCCGGCCCTCGACGCCGGATAAGCTTTCCACAATAACTCGAATAATTCGAAGTAGTTAGGGCCTGGGGTGCCCAAAGGCGCCTCGTCTAACTTGCCGCAAGGGGTCGCGACCGCATTTCTTCTAGAACCGTGTGCAGTTTCCAACTGGACAACTTAAGCCTCCTGACACTTTACGAAGGCTCAAATGGATACTCCGCGCTTAAGCCCGTCCAGTATCCAAGTCAGATGTGCATAAGGCCGACTACGACCGGGACTAGGTAACCTGCAATTGGTACATCCACCCAGAGTAAAGCGATTAACCTTCAACGGCGTCCCCCACCTGCCGTTTCAGGAGTTCACTGTATCCAGTCTAGAAGTCCTCCTCAACATACTGAAGAAGGCTCGGATAAAGGATTCCGAGATCGAAGTCTCGACCTCCGAAGAATCCCAACACACGGCATGTTCCAAACCGATAATACATGTGCTCGTAATGACCCCCAAGGGAGAAGGTGCCGGCGAGCACAAGGACCTCGCTGCACTGTATCAGTACTGCCCGGGATGCGGAAGCGCCGTAAGAGTCCTCTAGCAACCTAGTTGGAAACTAATCGGAGAGGACTCTCGGTCCCGATGGATTAGAGACTGAGATTTCTCGAAGAATCTTTTCCTTTCACAAGCGGCTCTTCAAACTTCTCACCAAGGCATAATCAGCAGATGTGTATGGTTTGGTCGTCCATCCTGCCATCATATTGCTGATACTCCTCCCACACATAAGTTCGCCATCTCTACCAAGTCTGGATCATCACCGACACGGACCAGACTGAAAGCTTGAAAAGGGCCCTTGCGAAGATGAGCAACCTTTGAGACGACGATAGTGGACGATGGCGGAGTGGCCGTATTAGCCCTCGAGGACGGAACGATTTTTCGAGGAAAAAGCTTCGGCGCTCGAGTGGATGTCTCAGGAGAAGTCGTTTTCAATACTTCGATGATAGGTTATCCAGAACTCCTCACAGACCCATCATACCACGAACAGATTGTGGTGATGACCTATCCTATTCTTGGATCTTACGGGGTCCCGCCTTATTCGCTCCGCGACGAACATGGGCTACCTCTTCACTTCGAATCTGACTCCATCAAAGTCAAAGGCTACGCGATCCACTCGCTCTCAGAGCCCAGCCACTGGTCCAGCGATAGGAAGCTCGAGGATTGGCTGGACCAGGAGAAAGTGCCCGGAATCCAAGGGATAGACACTCGCGCAGTTACTCGCAAAATTAGAACCAATGGAACAATGCTTGGATTCTTGAACACATCTGACAACGAAATCGGCTTAGAGCAGGTCAAAGCAGAGCTCAGGACGCTCACCGACCCGAACAACAGGGACCTCGTCAGAAGCGTTAGCCCTTCGGAGCCGATTCACTATGTCAACAACTCTGACGCGACCGTAGTCGTCTTGGACTGCGGCATGAAATATGGGATAGTGAGAAGCCTACTGGCGTCGGGAGCAAGCGTCGTTCGAGTCCCTTACGATTATTCCGTGGATGAAATTCTCGAGTTCGAACCTGGGAGAATCGTCATCAGCAATGGACCAGGGGATCCGAAAAAGTGCACGCAGACCATCGACACGGTCAGAGAGCTGCTTGAGACGGACATTCCCATCTTGGGAATCTGTCTCGGAATGCAAATCCTCGCCTTGGCGGCGGGAGCGGACACCTACAAACTGAAGTTCGGACACCGCGCAGTCAACCATCCATGTGTTGACGTAAAAACAGGCAGATGCTACATCACAACTCAGAACCATGGTTATTCAGTAACCTCCGAGTCACTGACGCGAACCAAGTTCGCAGCCAGATTCGTAAACATCAACGACAAGACGATCGAAGGAATCTCCCACGAAGAGAAGGCGATCATCGGAGTCCAGTGGCATCCAGAAAGCTCCCCAGGACCCTACGACACAAGATTCCTCTTCGATCAATTCATGGAAGGGGCTCCTGCAATTTGAAAATCCGTGAACTCAAGAAAGTCCTCATTGTCGGGAGCGGAGCGATAAAAATAGGCGAAGCAGGCGAATTCGACTACTCAACATCTCAAGCCATAAAGGCTCTTCGGGAAGAGGGAATTCAAACCGTCGTCGTGAATCCGAACATAGCTACAATCCACACTGACAAGAAGTTCGCCGACAAGGTCTACTCGGTCCCAATAAGAACCGACTTTATCGAGCGAATCATCATCGAGGAGAAGCCTGACGGAATACTGCTCGGTTTCGGCGGCCAGACCGCGCTGAACTGTGGAGTCGAATTAGCCGAGAGAGGCATTCTGGAAAGGCACGGCCTTCGAGTCCTCGGAACGAGCATCAGAAGCATCGAACTCGCTGACAATAGAGAACTGTTCAAGACTACAATGCAAGAAAACGGGATTCCCGTTCCGAAGAGCAAGAAAGCATCTGATCTTGAAAGCGCGATAGCAGCCGCAAGAGAGATCAGATATCCAGTCATCGTGAGGGTCGCCTATACCCTGGGTGGGCAGGGAAGCGGAGTCGCCTTCGATGAGGCAAAACTGAGAGAGATAGCACGGCGAGGATTAGCATACAGTAGAATACGACAGATTCTAGTCGAAGAATATCTGGACAAGTGGAAGGAGGTCGAGTACGAGGTCATGCGCGACCATGAGGACAACTGCATCATAGTCTGCAACATGGAAAATCTCGACCCCATGGGTGTCCACACTGGCGACAGCATCGTTGTCGCCCCATCCCAGACTCTCACCAACAGAGAATTCAACAACCTCAGATCCACAGCCCAGAGAGTCATTCGGGCTCTTGGAATCATCGGAGAATGTAACATCCAATTCGCGTTAGACCCGCAAAGTGAAGATTTTCGAGTCATAGAAGTCAACTCCCGATTGTCTCGCAGCTCAGCACTGGCCTCGAAAGCAACCGGCTACCCCATTGCCTACATCGCCGCTAAACTATCCGTTGGCTACACCCTTCCCGAGCTTACCAACAAAATAACAGGAGTCACGAGTGCCTGCTTCGAGCCCTCTCTGGACTACATTGTCGTAAAGGCTCCCCGCTGGGACTTTCGAAAGTTCAGGAACGCCAGTAAAGGAATCGGCACCCAGATGAAGTCCGTCGGTGAGGTCATGGCGATCGGAAGATGCTTCGAGGAAGCCCTCCAGAAAGCAATACGAATGCTAGACTTGGGAAGAGAACTCACTGAGGTAAGAGATCTCGGTCGAAGTCCCAGAAGGATCAGAAAGGAACTGAGTGAGCCAACAGACCAGAGAATCTTCTACACGGTTAAAGCTCTCAAATCCGGGATGACCATCGAAGAAGTCTCGAAACTCAGCGGAATCGATCCCTGGTTCCTCGACAAGATTCGAAACATAATACACATGGAACGCCGAATCACAAACGAACGCCTGAGAAGCGAGACGATCAAAGACGCCAAGATTCTTGGATTCTCCGATGCGAGAATCGGGCACCTAGTAGGGAAGCCGGCTGACAACATTCGCGAATTTCGAAAAGCTCATCACATCGTCCCCTTCACCAAACAGATCGACACACTCGCCGCTGAATGGCCGACCAATACAAACTACGTCTACCTAACTTACGGCGGGAGCGAAGACGACCTCGTCCACTCTGAGAAAGATCGTATAATGGTCTTAGGCTCGGGCTGCTACAGAATCGGATCGAGTGTAGAATTTGACTGGTGCTGCGTAAACATGGCGCTCGCGCTAAAAGGTTCGACTAGGGAGGTGATTATGGTAAATTGCAACCCTGAAACGGTATCGACGGACTTTGACGTTCTGGACAAGCTATACTTCGAGGAGCTCACCATGGAGAGAGTCCTCGATATCATAGACAAGGAAAGACCCGCAGGGGTGGTGGTCAGTGTAGGAGGACAGACCGCCAACAACCTCACCTTGGGACTAGCCAGGCATGCAAGAATACTAGGAACATCGCCAACGAGTATTGATACTGCCGAGGACCGATCAAAGTTTGGTCTGCTTCTTGACAAACTCAGAGTCCAACAGCCTGAATGGAGTGGAGTCGAAAATCTAGGTGATGCTAGAAAGTTCGCTCAGAGAATTGGCTATCCTGTGCTGATCCGACCGTCATATGTTCTGTCGGGTGCAGCAATGAACGTGGCTTTCGATGAGAAGCAATTAACGGAGTACATCCAACAAGCTGCAAAGATTTCCAAAGACTACCCGGTAGTGATATCACAATTCATGAGCGGAGCCCGAGAGGTAGAGTTAGACGGCGTCTGCGATGGGAAGAATGTCTTCATTGGGGCGATAGTCGAGCATGTAGAGAACGCGGGAGTACACTCTGGGGATGCTACTATGAGTATTCCGACTTTGACGATCAGTCGAGCGACGAGGCAACGTATAGTCAGATATTCGGAGATGATCGCACAGACCCTCCTGATCAAGGGCCCCTTCAACATTCAATTTCTCGTGAAAAATGGCGACGTCCAGGTGATAGAGTGCAATTTGAGAGCTTCTAGGAGCATGCCATTTGTTTCAAAGATGATAGGGACGAATCTGATGGACCTAGCTGCCATCGCGATCATGGGCGGGACTATCAGGGCAGGCGAGGGAGTGTCGACCGGTTTCGGGGTGAAGGCTCCACAGTTCTCATTCACTCGACTCGACAATGCGGACCCGATAACTGGGGTAGAGATGGTATCAACTGGCGAGGTTGCGTGCTTCGGAGAGACGTTCCAAGATGCTTTCATCAACGCGCTTATCGCTAGCAATTTC
>Ga0209802_1002569_pt1 | contig 12516 bp, 12 predicted proteins | sample GraSoiAngelo_129_FD_185886 | JGI IMG/M metagenome (GOLD analysis project Ga0209802, IMG submission 185886) | Grasslands soil microbial communities from the Angelo Coastal Reserve, California, USA - 14_0927_12_40cm (SPAdes) (version 2) | ecosystem: Environmental > Terrestrial > Soil > Grasslands ... | reverse complement strand
TGGATGCCTTCTGAAGCGTCCGCGAATAGACGATCTTATCCGACGCCTTCCAGATCTCCTGGTAATCGCGAATGGCGGGAGGTTCGTCAGCGACTTGCATCGTCTCCCAGGCCACCATCACCTCGTACATGCGGCGGCCATATAGGTATGTGCCGACGGGGCGCTCGAGCTCGTTGACGAAGGTGTGCACCTCTTCGTCGGGCGCCGCCCAATCGAAGCGACCGTCCCGATCCGCCACGTAGCCGTCCAGAGACGTGATCGCCGCGTAAATGAGCCTGGCCACGCTGACTCTCAGTCGTACTTGATGGCTTCGAAGACGGTGCCGCACTTGCGGCAGCGGTACTGAAGCGTCATCGCCTGCGTCCCGAACAGGGAGATCACCTCAGCGTCCCTCGCCGTGCAGTGCGGGCAGCGGGGGTCAGGTCGCGGCTTGTTTCGCGGCGGTGGGCGGCGCGTACTTCTTCTCCTCCAGGCCACGCAGCATGCCGAAAGTGTGGGCGTCGATCGCGCCTTTGCGGCCGCGCCTGCGCACGGCGTCCCATTGCTTCCAGTCGACTTCGGTTTGCGGTGCCTTCGTTTCCATCTGCTCTTCGAGGCGTCCTCGCAGCTCGGCCGGGCCCATGCTGAGCTTGCCTTCGCGATGTAGGCGCGCAGTATCACCATCCGGCGGCCCGAACCACTCGATGGCTTCCTGCCACGCCCGATTCAGGGGGCCCGTCTCGATACCCGAGCGCAGCCAGGATCGTCCGTGCAGGAAGTGGTAGCGCTCTTCCATCAGCATCTTGCGCAGGCGGTGCTGCAGCACCTCGACCGACCCGTTGACGCATGCCTCGATCATCACCGTGAATGCGGTGTCGAGGATGGCGTTGGCGGCGACGAACTGACTCCACTCGGTCCACGGCTCGTCGAAGTAGGGGAGATTGCGAAGGCTGGCGGCATCGGACTCGCGTTCAGTCCCGCGAGGGTCGGCCCCGAGCGGTTCGAGACATCCATAAAGGACGCGGCTGTGGCCGAGGTCGTCGAGGCCCATGGCGGCGGCCGCGATGTCCGCTTCGAGCGAGGGAGCGCGCGTGGCCCACTCCGCGTACCGGAGGCCGAGCATCTGCTTGTTGTCGGCGAGGCTGAGGACGAGGTCCGGTAGGCTCACGCGTCGCCCGGCGACCAGAGATGGATGACGTCCTCCTTGCGCACGATGGCCATCTCGCACCAGCGCTCCTCGTCGTAGGTCGCGCGCGCGTAGGCCATCGCGAGGTCGGCGTCCGGAGCGACGACGCTGCCGACCTGGTGCAGCGGCTCGACCCGCGTCTTGCGCGCGAACACCGCGTATTCGATTGCGTCCCCGCTGACGCGTTTGTAACCGCTCAAACGGCGAGGCCCCACGCTTCGAGCGCGTCGCGGCCTGCGGGCGTCATCCTGGCTGCAGTCCACGGCGGATCCCAAACGACGTTGATCCGCACCTCGTTCACGCCCTCTTCGCGCAGCAGACGTTCACGTACGTCGTCGAGGATGAACTCGGAAGCGGGGCAGCCCATGGCGGTGAAGGTGAGGTCGACGTCCACGACTCCCGCGCTCTCCCGGATGCCGTAGATCACACCGAGGTCGACCAGGTTCACCGGCATCTCGGGATCGTCAACTTCGGCAAGCGCGGCCCAGAACCGCTCCGTCATGACTCTTTTTGATGGGTCTTGCGGAAGTTGTGAAACTCTTCCTGGAACATCGCGACCATCTCGGCGTTGCGCGGGCCACGTGCGCGCCATCGGGCGAGGACGCCGTCCCACGTGATGGGCTGCTTGAAGTCCCAGCGTTTGGCCTCCGCGTCGAACTCACAAGGGAAGGGATAGTCGAGCTCCCAGACCTCCTTGCCGTCGCGGGTCTCCTTGTGCGCTGGGACGTCGACGCCGATCTGTTCGCAATAGGGGACGACGGTCGAGAGCCACCACTGTCTCAGTTGGTCGTTGGTCAGTCCTTTGAGGCGGTACTCGAGCTGCGTCGAGTGCATTTTCTTGTCGTCGGGGAGTCCAAACCACTCCACGCTAAGCGGGAACATCCAGTCGACGGCGCGCTGCAGCTCTTCTTTCGCGCTGCCCCCAGAGGCGCTGATCCGCTTCATCCAGGTGCGGCCGTTGCGGAGGTGGAAGTTCTCCTCGAGCATCACCTTGTTCAGACCGCGCTTCCAGGGGCCGTAGGAGCACTTGTCGTGGATGTCGCCGAGGAGGCAGAAACCCGCCTGGTCGTAAAAACCGTTGGCCACCACGAGCTCCGTCCAGCTGTCGAGGGGGACGTCGAAGGCGTAGGGATAGCGGAAGCTCTTCGGGTCGCGGCTGAAGATGAGCTTCTCCTGGTCCTCGCCGAGGTCTTCGAGGATGTGGTACGCGATGTGGGCGTGGGCAAGCTCGTCCTGGATGATCGCGATGCCGGTCATGAAGGCGTTGATGCTCGGTGCCCGCTTGGCCGCGAGGTAGTAGGCGGGGGCGGAGATGAGCTCGGTGTCGCCGGACACGATGAGCGTGTGCTTGAGCTCGCGGAGGTACTCGGGGGTCATCTCGTTGGTCGACTCGATGAGCTCGCCGGACTTGATCATCTGGTCGAACTCCGCTGAGGTGGCCACCAACTCATTCTCCAACAAGCCGGGCGGTAGAATCGTCATCTCTCCCAGGCAGCCGTTCCTGCCGCGCCGTGGTGGCTATAGCTCAGTAGGCAGAGCACCAGATTGTGGATCTGGGTGTCGCGGGTTCAAGTCCCGCTAGCCACCCTTAAAACCCTTCGGCCTGAGGCCCGATACGACCAACCGTGCCCGAATGGCCGAATAGATCGTCGCCATTCGACCACTTGTGCCCGATTGGCGGAATCATCCGCCTGGCCCACGGGTGTCGAGCAATGCGTAGTGAGTCATCGCGACCAAGTCGTGGGGGAGACGCCAGCGATTTGGTTTTCCGCCCCATCATCGGTTTCCTTTCGGTCGATCGAGCCATTTCGTCGCCAGCTGGTAGGCCTCCTCCAGGAGTGTGTTGAGGTCGTCGACAGGACCAGAAAACTCCTTGCGCTGGCTGTGATAGTCCCAGAGGTGCACACTCACGATTCCCGCGGGAGAGACAGGATCAACCCAAATCTGAATCTTGGAATGCCTCGCTCCGACGATTTGAATCGAGCGCACGGGTTCGCCCTTGTATTCGGTCGAGACTTGGAGTTGGTGTGCTGAACACCAAGATTCAAGGACTTCATCGACGAGCTCGTAGCTCATCGGCAGATAAATCGACTGGGAGTGATCAACGCCCACGCACAGCTGATTCAGTTGGAAGAATCAGTCTGCCTGCGTGGAGCATCGCGTGAGATTCGTCAAACCATGCGGCGGTTTGCGGTCCGCAGTAGATCTTTAGGGGATGGCCGTTCTCATCCGCCGTCCGCCGAAGAAGCCACTTTCGCGCCGCGCTCATTGCTCGTCGCGCCCAGGCTTCGACCTCCGGATCAACTGGTGGCAGGGTGTTGAAGTAAATGCGGGCTTCTGTGAGCGCTCTTCCATCAAAGAAGCAACCGCCCATTTCCAACCCGAAGGCGCCGGCTGAAACGACCCATGATTTGCGCGCGTCCCACCACCAGGGCTCTTCAGACTGCATCCGAGACGAGTCCTTTCGTCGAATGAGCCACGCGGATATCGGTGGCGGATCGTCGGTAGCCCAGGCCCGCATCGTCTTGGAACTCTGTTCCTGAGGGACGAGCTCTACGGGCTCAGGGCGGCCAACCGTAGCCACCAGGTCAGGAAACTCGACCGGTAGCACGAAGTAGTTGATCTGACGACCCATCAGGCGCTGCTCATCCAGCGGCAGCCTTCTCTAACCAAGCGACAGTGGCCGCGTCCGGCCGTGCGAGACCGACTGTGGGGTGGCGCGGAAACTGAGGCCCAACCTTCGTCAAGGAAAGGGCTGTCCTGGCCGCGCGCGACACGGTCTCAGCGTCACCAAGTTGCTCGGCGACCTTGGCTAGAGCGATGTTCCATCGGAACAGGTCCGAATTCATCATCCTTCCGCGCTTAAGGGCTGAATCCAGCAAGCGAAGCGCTTCTTCATGACGATCGGACCCGGCGCTCTCGGTCAGGACTTCCGCGAGCGAGACCTCAACCATGCCGGTGGTTCCATTCAAGTCGGGCCATCGGCTGATGACCTCGCGGTAGTTGCTTTCGGCAGCTTCAGCTGACCCTTCCTCCCGTCCGATGTCGCCGAGCAACTCGAGGCAGAACCCGGAGTCCATCGATTTCGGGTAATCGCTCACCACTCGGTTCAGCAGCTCTTTGGCTCCGCCCAGCTCCCCGGCATCTCTAAGCGCCAACGCCTTGATGCGCAGGTACTGGGCCCGGTTTCCGATGCGTGCTCGGTTCAGACGCTCTTCAAACTGATCCCGGGTCGCCCGATCCCAACCCGGATCGCGAAACCAGTCGGCTGACTGGCGTCCTTTATTAGGGGCACCTCCGGGCATCGCTCTTAGTTTCAGGCAAAGGGTGGGGCGTTCGATTTTTCGCGCGTATGGAAGTGTCGAGCGGGTCGAGGCGATCCGAGAACAGAGTATTCCTACTTCAAAAGCGCGGTTCTAAAGTCGTCCCAATAGCGACCCAATTTGGCTCCCCGGATACGACCAAGTGGGCCCAAATGGCTGGATCAAAGGCCCGGGATTCGACCATTCGTGCCCGAATGGCCGACCCCCGAGGCGTGGCGCTTATTCCGACCGGAGGACTTGGGCCACCGGTGTGGCCGCCGCCCAGCGCGCTGGCATCGCGGCGCCGGCCAGCGCCACCGCGAAGGCGCCTGCGATCACCAGCAAGATAGTGATCGGATTCAGGCTGCCGCTGATGTCGAACATGAATCCATAGAGGTCGCCCATCGTGGCCGTGATGACCCCGAGCAGCCAGACCCCGATGGGTATTCCAACCATCGCGGCCACAACAGCCACGACGCAGGACGAGGCTGCTGCCATCGCGGCAATCTGCGCCGGGGTCATGCCCAACGACTTGAGAGTCGCAATGTCGTGGACGCGCTCACGCGTGGCCAGCAGGGTGGCGTTGAAGACTCCCGCGGCGGCGATCAGAGCCAAAACCAGCGTCAGCCCCCCGATGATGACGTTGATGAATGCCACGAAGGGTTGGGCGTACGTCTTGTTGATGTCCTCCTGCACGCCGAGCTGCGAACTTTTCGCGGCGAGACGAGCGGTGTAGGCGGCAACGTCTGTGCCGGCTCGCAGCTGAACCAGGTACACGTCTGGAGTCTCGGTGGGCAGGATGCCCATGAGCGTCTGCCAGTCGACCCGGAATCCGCGTCCGGCGTTCGGTTGATCGTTCATCAGGCCCACCACTCGAAGCCTCAGCTCGTGCCCGCCGACGTTGACCGCTACCGAGTCGCCAAGGCGCAAGTGCGCTTCCCGTGCGGTGAGGAGTCCGGCGACGGTTTCACCTGGTGCCGAGAACCAGCGGCCGGATGCCGGTCGGTAGCCGAAAGCCGCAGTGTCGCCACGCATCGCCGTCAGCGGCTCGGCGTTAGCCTTACCGGTCACGGAGGCCGGGAGTTGACGAGTCGCAATCACAGCCTTGGTCCCGGAGTCGGCCGTGATCAGCGACGTGGCTTCGGTGTCCGACAGATTTCCGTAGCGCACGACGTTGGCGTCCTGTGCCGCCCCGTAGCTCGCCGGGTCGTCGATGACCCGCTGCAGGCTTGGGCCGAACGTGAATGCGAATGTCAAAGTCGCGATGCCGATGCCGAGCGCGACCACCGTGAGCGATGCTCGAATTGGTCGCGCGAAAGCGTCGCCGGCGCCGAGTCCGACGGCCGGGGCAGCGCCAAGGCGAAGGAGAAATGAACCGAGCCAGGAACGGCGCGAAGCGCGGGGCGACGAGCCGAGCGTGATCGCGCGGATGGCGTCGGCGCGCGCCGCTTGAAGCGCGGGCACCAGCGCGGCCAGCGCGACGAGGACGATCACCCCGATCAGGACTCCGACGTCGATGAGCGGATCGACCGGGCTGGGCACCGGCAGCTTCAGGTCGGCTGAGGTCGCGCCCAGGAAGTAGGTGCTCGCGAGCGCACCGAGCGGGACGCCCACGACTGATCCGGCGATCGCGGGTACGGCCATCTGGCCGGTCACGATCGCCACCACCTCCGCGGGTGTGAACCCAAGCGCTTTGGCGATTCCGAACTCTCGATAGCCGGCGATCACCATCCCCGCTACAACGCTGGCGACCACCAGCACGACCGCGATCAAGGCGAAGGCGGAGAAGGCGAAGATGATGCCGCCGACGGCAGTGACGAGCCAGTTGAAACCTGCACGCATCTCGAGCCAGCTCGTCGGCGCCTGGACCTCGGCGCCACTGGGAAGAGCATTCTCGACGACCCTGCGATCTGCCGCCAGCTCGGCGTCGGTGGCCGCATGCTGAAACCGGTAGGGCATCTCGTAACCGAGGCGAATGTCGCTCCCGCCGAGGATCTTCGCGAGCTCGCCGTCGCGGACCCACGCCCGCATTGTTGCGCCCTGGTTGTTGAACGCCGCGAGATCGCTTACGACGCCGACGACCTTGAGCGTGGTGGTGTGGCTCGAGGTGACCGCCTGGATGGAATCTCCCAGCTGCGGCACCAATGTCGAGAGTCCCGGATCGCCTTTGGCGACGGCCATCTCGTCATCTCCCTGCGGCCACCGTCCGGCCAGCAGTGCCAGCCGGTCGACGTTTCCGCCCGGGTTGCCGCGCTCGATGACCTGGATCGGTCCGTTGGCTTTGCCCTTCTGGAAAGTGACTGTGGCCGCGGGCCGCACCGGACCGGCGGCGGTCACACCGGGGAGCGACGTGGTGGCGGCCAGCTGATCTGCTGTCACCCGGCTCGCGTCGAGGTGGAAGACCAGGTGGGGTCCATTGGCGGAAGCGAAGGCGTCATCCCACGGCTGGTTGTCGCGCACCACGAGAGTTAGCGAGAGGGTCGCTACCGCGGCCGCCAGCAACGTGGTGGAGGCCACGATCGTCCATTGCGCCCGACGCCGGAGCAACGCGGCGCGAACCTGGGTCAAGATCGCGCCCACGGCTACAACTCCCCCGCGCCGAGGCGGACGAGCTCCGCGGGCTCGGCCTTGCGTCGCGGTTGGATGCGGGCGTCGTCGACGATGGCGCCGTCGCGTAGCGACACCACTCGGCGGCCATGACCTGTCGCGAGATTTACGTCGTGGGTGACAAGTAGGATCGTCTGCCCTCGCTGGTTGAGGGCGTCGAGAAGCTCCATGACCTGGGTACCCGTGCGGCTGTCGAGAGCGCCGGTCGGCTCATCGGCCAGGACGAGCGCCGGCTTGTTGATCAACGCGCGGGCGATGGCGACACGCTGGCGCTCGCCACCGCTGAGATTCTGCGGGTACGAGCGCTCGACGCTCGCGATGTCCAGGTCGTGCAAGAGCTGCCGTGCCTGGGTGCGCGCGGCGGCCGGGCGCGTGCCGGCGAGCTGCGCGGGCACCATCACGTTCTCGATCACCGTCAGATTCGAAAGCAGGTTGAAGAACTGGAAGACAAATCCGATGCGCGTGCGGCGGTAACGCGCCAGAGCGGTCTCGCTTGCTCCTGTCAACTCGATCCCGTCGACCACGACTCGGCCTGAGCTGGGCCGGTCGAGTCCTGCGACCACGTTCAGCAGCGTCGATTTACCGCTACCCGACGGACCCATGATGGCAGTGAACTCACCGTGCTCCACGGTCAGGCTCACGCCGTCGAGGGCGGCGACGGCGGCGTTGTTGTAGGTACGGCCCACATTCGTCAACTGGACCAGAGCATTCGTCGTCATCGTGTTTTCAGTTCCTCCATGCACGCTTCCAGCCATTTCAAATCCGCCTCCGTGTGTAGCCGCCCACCCTTGAACAGAAGTGCAAGCTCGGTCCGCCCGCGCGCCTGCGCCTCCTTCTCGGAATCCGCGAGATCGCGGAGCCGCTGGAGATAGGCATGCCTCTGCCTTTTCAGCAGGCGCCCCATGGCGCCGTTCTGGTTTCTGCGCGCTCCCAGTACGACCTTGATGTAGATCTCTTCCCGCAGTAGCTGCGGCTCTTCGTCGACGCCTTCGAGCCACTCGGCCAGCGCGGCCTCGCCGGCCGAGGTCGCGCGAAAGAGCTGCTTGCCACGGTCACCGCGATCGCCCACCGGTTCGACCAGGCCGTCCCGCTCCAGGCGCTGCAGCGCCTGGTAGACGGACCCGATGTTGAGCTCCCAGGTCCCGCCCAGCATGTCTTCGAACCGCTGCTTGATCTCGTAGCCATGCAGGGATTCGGCGGCGAGCAGTCCGAGCAGTCCAAAGCGAAGTGACACGCCCAGCTACCCGACCAGACGGCGGAAAAGCCTATACATAGGCCCGAAGTATATGTGCTATGTATCGGTTGTCAAGTCCGCTTAGGGCTAGGTCTGGGTTTTGGCGACGATGCTTCGGAGCCAGGCTGTGAGCTCGGTTCCAGCGACCGAGTCGCGCTGGAAGATGGCCGCCACCTGGCCATTCAGAGCCTTCTTGTCAGCGTCGGTCAGCACTTTGGCGGTCAAGACCATGATCGGGATCGAGCGTGTCGCTTCCTTCTCCCTGAGCGCCTCCACGACATCGAACCCACTCAGGCCCGGCATCATCAGGTCGAGCAGGATCAGGTTGGGTATCTCCGATATGGCCATGTCGATACCTTCCTGACCGCTGCCGGCCCTGAGCACGCCAAAGCCGGCAGGTTTGAGAAGCCCTTCCACCAGGTCCAGGTTGGCCGGCTCGTCATCCACGACCAGCACGCGAACGGGTGCGTCCTCGACCGGGCTCGTGAATCTGTATTGATTCAGTCGCGAGAGCAAGGCCTTTCCGTCCACCGGCTTGACGAAGTAATCGAGCGCGCCGAGGGCCCGGCCGAGCGCCGGTTTGTCGACCACCGAGACCACGACCACCGGGATGTTCCGGGTGGCCTCGTCAGCCTTGAGTCGGGTCAGGACCTCCCAGCCGTCGACCTCGGGCAAGAGGATGTCGAGGGTGATCGCCACCGGTTTCAGGTTGCGCGCCATCGTCAGGGCGTCGGTGCCGGTGTGCGCAACGTCGATCCGAAATCCGCCGGCGTGCAGGTGGCTCGCCAGGATCTCCGCGGCCTGCGGATTGTCCTCTACCACCAGCACCAGCGGCCGTCCCGGATCGCCCGCCGCGACCTGCGGCGGCGCGACCTGCAAGGACGCCGCAGGAGCGGGCCCCTGGAGCGGCAGACGCAAGGTGAAGGTGCTTCCCTTGCCGAGTTCACTTTCCACGCTGACCTGGCCGCCATGCAATTCGGCCAAACGTTTTGTCAGGGCCAGGCCCAGACCGGTTCCCTCCTGTTGCGGCCCTGGGCCCGCGTCGAGCCGGTGGAACTCCGTGAAGAGGTGACCCAGGTCTTGCTGCGCGATCCCGATGCCTGTGTCGGAGACTGCAATCTCCACCAACATCTCAATCTGGCGGCGTCGGACGTCGATCCGACCACCGCTGTGGGTGAACTTGATTGCGTTGGAGACCAGGTTCAACAGCATCTGCCTTACCTTCGCGGCGTCAGCGACGAGGCGGAGCTCCGGCGATGGCTCGATGGTCAGCGCGATCGACTTGCTCCGAGCCAGAGGCTCGACGGTTGCGCGGACATCCTCGATGACGTTGCCGACCTCAACAGGTCCGAGGTGCAGGTCCATCTGCCCGGCCTCGACTTTCGAGAGGTCGAGGATGTCGTTGATGAGTTGGAGCAGATGCTCGCCGCTGCTGTGGATCTGATGCAGAAACCGGCGACGCGTCGGTTCGTCGAACCTGTCGGCCGTGTCGTCGCTGAGCAGTTCGGAGAATCCAAGGATCGAGTTGAGTGGGGTCCGCAGCTCATGGCTCATGCTGGCGAGAAACCGACTCTTGGCCTGATTGGCACGCGTGGCGTCCTCTTGTGCCTCCAGGAATGCCGCGGTGCGCTCTGCGACCTTGATCTCAAGCTCGTTTGCCGTCAGCTTCTGGTCCTGCATGAGCTGCGCGATGGCGATCGCACGCGCGGCGCGCGCCGCGAGGCTTTCCAGATGCTGGATGTCCTCCGGGCGGAGTGGGGAGCTGCCCTCATATCGGTTGAGGTTGAGCCCGCCCACGACTCTGTCCTGCGCGACCATCGGCAGCATCGCCGACTCACGCATACGCCATTTCTGGATGTGCCGCGCCTGGTGCGGGGCGACGTTCGGGGGGAGATGGTCGGGATCGATGGGGATGACAACCGGTCGCCGCTCCTTGAGGACTGTTTTCCACGGACCGGACGCGTCGATCTCGATCGGTACGCCGATCAGCCCGCTCACGTACTCCCGCAGGTTGGGATTCGGGTGATAGGCGGCTACGGGCTCGACGTGCTTGCCGTCTCGCGACAGCAGGACGACGGCGCAAAGATCGCCCGTCGCACGGGATATGTGCTCGGCGACGATCGCGAGCAGGGCTTCCATGTCTGGAACCGCATCACTGAATGCGTCTGATGCGGCCGCGATGGCGGCAAGGCGGCCGGAGTCTTCGGACACGACGCCACTCTATTCCGGCGTCCTCGGGAAACAGCCGCCGTTAAGTGGCCAATTAAGTGCCGGGACCGAGAGGCCGCGTACCCCGAGACTGGCAGCGACTCCTGCACTGAACCCACTGACGACTAAGAGGGTCTAGACCGGGCAGTCTGGCGATAGTAGGCTGACCTGGCACCGTCAGGACCTGAAGTGGGGGTGGGTTCAATGAAGCTCAGCCGACGTGACGTGCTCAAGATGGGTGTCCTTGCCGGCGCCGGAGCTTCGATCGCCGCCGTGGGCGGAACCGCGGTCGCCTCCGCCGCGTCCGCGCGCAGCGATCTAAACGAGAAAACGATCGTGCAGCTGCAGGGCCTGATGAGCCAAGGCAAGTTGAGCGCAGTCGATCTTGTCGAGTTCTATTTCGACCGAATCAGCCACCTCGATCAGGCTGGACCGAGGGTCAACTCGATCATCGAGCTGAATCCGGATGCACGGAGCATTGCCCAGGCGCTCGATCGCGAGCGGCGCGCCACGGGTCCGCGCGGCCCTCTCCACGGCATTCCTGTCCTCCTCAAGGACAACGTGGACACCCACGACAGAATGCAGACCGCCTCCGGATCTCTGGCCCTGGCTGGCATTCCCGCGCCGTCGATGGATGCGACCGTGGCCGCCAAGCTCCGTCAGGCAGGCGCGATCGTGCTTGGCAAGGCTGGATTGAGCGAGTGGGCAAACTTCCGCGGTAGCGCCTCGACAAGCGGCTGGTCCGGTCGCGGTGGGCTCTGCAACAACCCATACATCATCGACACCAATCCTTCCGGTTCCAGCTCGGGGTCCGCAGCTGCGGTGGCCGCCAACTTCACCGCGGTTGCGATCGGCACTGAAACCGACGGCAGCATCGTCGGACCTGCGAACAACTGCGGGGTGGTTGGCATCAAGCCAACCGTCGGGTTGGTGAGTCGGGCGGGCGTGATCCCGATCTCGCACACTCAGGACACCGTCGGGCCGCACGCTAGAACGGTGGCGGATGCGGCAGCGGTTTTGAGCGCGATTGTTTCGCGAAGTGGCGATATCCGCGACCCTGCGACGAATGGCGTGCCACTGGGGTGGCGCGGGACTGGCCGGACCAGGCCCCGCATTCCGGCCGACTTCACCGCGTTCCTGGACCCGAATGGCCTGAGCGGCGCGAGGATCGGTGTGGCACGGCAGTACACGGGACCGAATCTCAAGATGTCGGGGTTGTTCGACCAGTCCCTGGCGGCCATGGCTGGAGCTGGGGCGACCCTCGTTGACGTCAACTTCAACCATTTCGATGCGATCTTTTCGTTCGCCGCCGAGATCGTGGTTCTCTTCTTCGACTTCCACCAGGACCTCAACGCGTATCTCGCCACCAGGCCCGGCACATCGATTCACACCATCGACGATGTCATCGCGTTCAATTCGCTCCATGCCGACCAGGAGCTCAAGTTCTTCGGCCAGGAACTGATGGTCGCGGCTCGGGACACCGACATTCACGACGCGGCCACGATTGCCGCCTACCAGGATGCCCTGAACACCGACAAATTCATTGGGGCAAGTGATGGCATCGACGCCTTGCTTGCCGCGAACTCGCTGGACGCGATCGTGGCGCCCACGGACAGCCCCGCCTGGACCACTGACCTGGTCAACGGCGATCACTTCACATCTTCCGGATCGACCTCGCCGGCCGCAATCGTCGGCTACCCCATCATCAACGTTCCTTCGGGGATGAGCTACGACCTGCTTCCGGTCGGGGTTTCCTTCTTCAGCACCGCCTTCAGCGAGCCGACTCTGATCAAGTTGGCGTCGGGATTCGAGCACGTGACCCAGGCTCGTCGCCAGCCCACGTTCCTCTCCACGTTCCCGGCAAATCCGCCATCCGACAACCATGAGCGCAAGGAGAAGAGTCCACGAAGGCCTGTGAACGCGCGGCCGAACATGATCTAGGTGAGTGCCTCTCATCGACGCTCGCTCCAACGCAATGCGCTGAAGATCAGATAGATCGG
>Ga0209802_1002564_pt1 | contig 12526 bp, 11 predicted proteins | sample GraSoiAngelo_129_FD_185886 | JGI IMG/M metagenome (GOLD analysis project Ga0209802, IMG submission 185886) | Grasslands soil microbial communities from the Angelo Coastal Reserve, California, USA - 14_0927_12_40cm (SPAdes) (version 2) | ecosystem: Environmental > Terrestrial > Soil > Grasslands ... | reverse complement strand
GCCCGGCTGGGCGTGCGCTACATGACGCTCACCCACTGGGAGACGCTCGACTGGGCCGACGCCGCCACCGACAGCGCGAAGCACAACGGGCTGACGCCGTTCGGGGAGGAGGTCGTACGCGAGATGAACCGGGTGGGGATGCTGGTGGACCTCGCCCACGTCTCGGACGCCACGATGGTGGGCGCCATCCGCGTGTCGCGCGCGCCGGTGCTGTTCTCGCATTCCTCGGCCCGCGCGCTGTCCGACCACGTGCGCAACGTCCCCGACTCGATCCTGCGCATGGTCAAGGCGAACGGCGGCGTGGTGATGGTGAACTTCTACCCGACCTTCGTCTCGGAGGCGGTGCGCGCGTACGGCGACAGCGTCACGGCGCGCTCTCGCGCGCTGCGGGCGGCGGGCGCCGATTCCGCCCTCATCGCCGACACGGTGCGAAGCCGGGAGACGAGCGGGCCAAAGGCCACTCTGTCACAGGTGGCCGACCACATCGAGCATATCCGTGACGTGGCGGGCGTGGACCACGTGGGCCTCGGCTCCGACTTCGACGGGATCACGACCGTGCCGGTGGGGCTGGAGGACGTGTCGAAGTTCCCCGATCTCCTCGCGGAGCTGCTGCGCAGGGGCTGGAGTGAGCAGGATGTGAGAAAGGTCGCCGGACTGAACGTGCTGCGGGTGCTCCGCGATGCAGAGAGAGTGTCGAGGGAAATGAGCGCGGCGAGGGATTAGCGACCCGTCTAGCCTGCCGCCTGCTTCCCCGCATCCTCAAACCCTTTCCTGGTCATCTCTCCCCACCGCTGCCGCAAGGTGAACACCGTGAAGAAGGCCTTCAACCGCCACCACACTGTGCGCTGCCGGTAGCCGAACGTCTCGAGTGTCGCGTAGCACAGTAGGCGGATGAGATCCCCGAGACGACCGTAGCGGCGGAAGCTCACCTCCTCGAGCACCACGGCCCAAAGCGACAGCAGCATGCCGTAGCCCCAGGCGACGAGCAGGAACAGCAGCGCGAACGAGGTGTTGACGACGCCGAAGGCGAGGCCGACCGCCGTGACGATGTAACCCGCGACCTCGACGAGGGGCGCGATCATCTCCCCGAACGTGAAGAAGGGCATCGCGATCAACCCGACGCGGCCGTAGCGTGGATTGAAGAGCATCCCCTTGTACTGCCACATCGCCGCGATGAGGCCGCGATGCCAGCGCTCGCGCTGGCGCGCGAGGATGCGCCCCGATTCCGGGACCTCCGTCCAGGCCACGGGGTCGGGAATGAAGGGGATCTCGTAGCGGATCTTCTGCCGCTGCAGGTGACGATGCAGACGGATGACGAGGTCCATATCCTCCACCACGCTCCTCGTCTGGTACCCGCCGATGGCGTGGAGGTACTCCTTGCGGAACAGGCCGAACGCGCCGGAGATGACGAGGCTGCCGCCGAGGCGGTTCCAGCCGAGGCGACCGAACAGGAACGCGCGCAGGTACTCGACCACCTGGATGCCCGGGAGGAGGCGGCGGGGAACCCTGGCGTCGCTCACGCGGCCGTCCTTCACCGTGCAGCCGTTGGCCACGCGGACCGTGCCGCCGACCGCGGCGATCTGCCGGCCGAGCAGGAACGGCCGCGTGAGGCGGAGCAGCGCGTCGGGCTCGATCAGGGTGTCCGCGTCCACCGCGATCACGAGGGGGAAGCGACTCGCGTTGACGGCGGCGTTGAGCGAGTCCGCTTTGCCGGCGTTCTCCTTGTCGATGACAAGCAGTCGCGTGCGCGTGCGGGAGCGGTACACAGCGTGCACCGGGTAGGTGGACAGCGTCTCGGGATAGGTGCGCGGCACTTCGTACAGGTCGAAGGCGTGGCGCAGCCGCTCCAGAGTATCGTCCTTCGAGCCGTCGTTGACGACGACGACCTCGAAGTTCCGGTATTCGAGCGTCAGGATCGCCGTGACGCTCGCCTCGATGGTGGCGCTCTCGTTGTGGGCGGGGACGAGGATCGTGATCGGTGGCAACGCGTCGCTCTGCATCAGGCGCTGGAAGTCCTCGTCCTCGGCCAGGCGCGTCTGCTCCCAGATCTCCGGGATCGACAGCACGAGCAGCAGGGCGTAGAAGGTGTTGAGGGCCAGGAAGTAGGCCAGGATGACGACGTCGGTGACTCGGATCAGCTCGCTCACGCGGCGTACTCCGCGAGGGCCTGGGGCGAGAGCCCGAGGATCAGCGCCGCCATATCGCGCGCCTCGGGGTCCCCGCCGACTTCGGCCTCGAGCAGCACGTTGCGGCCCGGGGCACCGAAGCGGGTGAGGGCGAGGCCGGCGCGCAGACGCACCCACCACTCCGGGTCGCGCAGCGCCTCCCGCACCGCCGGCAAGGACTTCGGGTCGGCGATCATGCCGAGCGAGCGGGTGGCCTGGGCGCGCACCGGCCAGGCCTCGTCCGCGACGAGGTAGCCGAGCGCGGCGACCGATTCGGGATGGGGAAACTTGCCGAGCGCGCGGGCGACCTGGCTTCGCACCTCCGCCTCGGGATGAGTGGCGAGCGTGGTGAATCCCTCGCGCAGCACGGGCTCTTCCAGTCGCCCCGCAAACTCGATGAGGCGGGGGAGCCGGGGGTCGTCGAGCCGCCGGAACAGCTGCTGCAAGTGTCGCAGCACGGCGGGGCGCGCGCGCTTCAGGACGCTCGCGTAGTAGGCCTGCACGGTGGGGCCGAGGAACGGCAGCTGCTCGAGCGCCGCGGTCACGAGCGCCGAGCTGCCCACCCGCTCGAGCGTCGTGGCGGCGGCGATCTGGACGGCCGGGTGATGATCGCGCAGCAGCCGCAGCACGCGGCCGACGTCGTGCGACGTGGCGGCGACCGAGAGAAAGCGGGCACAGTCCAGGCGCTTCCACCAGCGCGCCGAGCGGCTGGCCGCGCGCACCGCCCGCGCCCACCACTGGCTCTCGAGCCCTCGCGACAGCTCCTGCCAGCGGTCGCCCCCGATGCGGGCGGACCAGGTGACGAGCGCGTCGATCGCGATCGGGACCGGCAGGCGCGCCATTGCCCGCAGCACCTCGTCGGGGCTCGCCTGCCCGAGCGACCACCGCTGCATCAACGTGTCGAGCTCGATTCGCAGCGGGTGGATTCGCGCACTGCGCCGCACCCGTACCCAGCGATTCAGAACGATGAGAATGACCAGGCCGACGAGCAGCACGCCCTGGGCGATGGCGACGATGAGAAGGAACTGACGGCTCGTCACCTCCCTACCCAGCGCTTGATCTTCTCGAGGGCCACGCGCAGGCTGATCGGCTTCACCAGGTAGTCGAGCGCACCCGCCTCGAGACCGCGCAGTTGCTCCTCTTCGGTCCCGTGCACCGTCGTGAACACGACGCGGTACGTCCCGGGGCGCGCGCGCTCCAGGGCGCCGAGGATCGAGTAGCCGTCGAGCGCGGGGAGGTCGACGTCCAGCAGCAACAGCGGATGAGTGCCCCGAACGTCGAGTGCGAGCAGCTCCTTCAGCGCCTCGCGGCCGTTGCGGTAGGCCACGAACCGGTAGCCGCGCGTGCTGAGGCCGTACGCGAGGAGCTCCGCGAGCGCCGCGTCGTCCTCCACGAACACGATCTCGGGCACGTCGCCTGCGGGCGCCGGGGGCGCCGGGGGCGCCGTCGGCACCGCGGCCGGCGGAGGACTCGGTGCCGCCGCCGGGGACCGTGCCGGGGGCTCCGCCTTCGGCGTCGCACGCGGTGGCGGCGGCGGGGCCGGTGTCACCTTCGGGCCGCCGGCTCGCTGTAGAGGAGGACTTGGTGGTGGTCGCGTGGTCGCCTGCGATGGGCGGGGTGGGACACCCGCGCGGGGCGGAGGCCGGGGACCGGGCGGCGCCGGCCGGGGAACCTCGAGCCCGAGCATCTCGGCCAAGCGCGCTACGAACCAGCGCGTGAGTGAGCCGCGGTCGACCTCCGGGTCCCCGGGCCAGGAGATCCAGTCCTTGACCGTCGCCTCCATGCCGGCCGCGAGGCGCGACACCTCCATGAAGCCGAAGGAGCCCGCGGACCCGTGGATCTTGTGAGTCTCGCGGCGCAGCGCCTCGAGCGCGGCCAGATCGTTCCTGGCCGCGGCCAGGCGTTCGGCGAGTCCGACGAGCGCAACCAGCACGGGCCGCATCCCCGCGAGGTACTCCTCGAGCAGCCCCGGCGGGAGCTCGGGAGGCGTGGCGTGCCCGGTCATGGATACCAAGATGGGGAGCGGCCCGGCGAAAATGCCATACCGGGCGGGCGCGGGCGCGCGCGGGCGGACGGTTGCGCTGGGGGCGGCGCACACGATATTGCGGGGAGAGGTGCTCCGAGTACGAATGGAGGGTGCGATCATGAAGCGAGCGCTGCAGGGCGTCATCGTCCAGGGCGCGGTGGGTGGGAGTCTGGCGGGGTTGATCGTGGCACTCTGGTTTTTCGTGGTGGACCTCGTGGCAGGCCAGCCGTTCCACGCGCCCGCCTCCCTCGCCGCGGCGTTGTTCCACCAGCAGGCTGCGGAGGCGACGTTGCGCCTCGTCGCTTCCTACACGGTCCTCCATTTCGGGGTGTTCGCGCTGCTCGGCGTGGCTATGGCGTGGGCGATCGCGCCGCTCGAGGCTCCCCCCCGCACGCTCCTCGGGGTGGTGTTCGGGTTCCTCGTGCTCGATGTCGTCTTCTACAGCGCGCTGCTCCTGACCGGCGCCCGGCTGCTCGACGTGCTGCCGTGGCAGCACGTGCTCGGCGCGAACCTCGTGGCCGGCGTGGCGCTCATGGCCTATCTCCATCGCGTCCAGCACGACGCCCGGCCGCTCGGTCCGGTCGCGTTGCGGACCCATCCGCTGTTATGGCGAGGCCTGGTCACGGGGCTGATCGGGGCCGCCGCGGTCGCCCTCTGGTTCTTCGCACTCGACCTCGTCGCCGGCCACCCGTTCCGCACGCCGGGAGCGCTCGGCTCGACGCTGGTTCTCGGCGCCACGGGGCCGGCCCAGATCCAGGTCAGCCTCGGCACGGTGGCCGGCTACACCGTGGTCCACCTTGCGGCGTTCGCCGTGGCGGGGGTGGTCTTCGTGGCCGTGGCCGAGCAGGTCGAGCGGGCGCCGGCACTGCTGCTGGTCATTACGCTCGCGCTCATCATCTTGGAAGCCGTCGTCGTCACGACGATGGCGCTCGGCGCCGAGTGGGTGCTGGGGACGGTGGGCTGGTGGTCAATCGGCATCGGGAACCTGCTCGCCGTGAGCGCCATGGGGTGGTATGTGTGGAGCACGCATCCGGTGCTCAGAGAGCGGCTCCGGCACGGCCCCGTCGAGGTGCGGGTCTGAAGGCGGACCGCGACGAGGCAAGGGGGACACAAGAGGGGTCCTCCCCTCCCCCGTCCCTCGTCCCCCGTCCCGAGTCGGTGGGACTGTGTTTCACCTGCCACTGGACGCGCGTCGTGACGAGCCGGCGCGGCTCAACGTTCTTTCGGTGCGGGCGCGCGGAGGTGGATGCGCGCTTCGTGCGCTACCCCCAGCTCCCCAAGCTCGCCTGCGACGGCTACGAGGAGCGCTCGGACACCTAGGGAGTAGGGAGTGGGGAGTGGTACTCGACGGTCCAATCCGTAACTCCAAGCAGGGCCGCGAGGTACCACTCCCCACTCCCCACGCATTCGCGCCTCGCTATTGCGCGCCGGGACGGCGTTCCCCAGTTTGGGAGCCGCGCCCGCCCTAGAAAAAAATCCAAGCCCGAGGTCCCCGTGGTCCAGACGCGGCTGGTGGAGCGCGCCAAGCTGTTCTTCTTCCGCAACTTCGAGCGGGTCTTCGTTCTAATTCTCGTCGGCGCGATGCTGGGCATCCATGCCGTTGTGGAAGACAAGTTCGCGTTCTTGAGCTTCTACTACCTACCGATGATTCTCGCCGGGTTCTACGGCGGGCGCCGCTTCGCCGTGCTGGCCGGCGTGTTCGTCGTGGCACTGATCTTCTTCGACCAGTACGTCCAAGGCATCGGGATGCTCCCCGGCTTCTACAGCGGCGCGCTCCTCGCCCTCGTGCCGTGGGGCGGGTTCCTGATCCTCACGGGTTACGTGGTGGGGAGTCTCGCGGAGCAGCGCGAGTCGCGGCTCGGGGACGTGAAGAACGCCTACCTCGCGACGCTCGAGCTGCTGGCGTATCACATCGAGTCCACGGAGCACCATCAGGAGGGACACAGCAACCGCGTGGCGCAGGTGGCCGCGGCGATCGCGCGGGAGCTCAAGCTGCCGGCGGACGACGTCGAGAACCTGCACGTCGCCGCGTTGCTGCACGAGGTAGGCGCGCGCGACCAGCGCCTGCTGAGCCTGTTGTCGCGCGCGGTGACGGACGCCACGGTGCCGGTGGCGCGGGCGATGCGCGGCGCGGCCGAGATCATCGCCGAGTACGGCCATTATTACGAGATCGTAGGGGAGGACTGGGACATCGATGCCCTCCCCCTGCCCGACACCGTCAAGATCCTCGCCGTCGCCGACGCGTTCGAGACCCTGCAGATGGCGACGCCGGTGCGAGCGGCATTCCCCAAGTGGAGTGCGCTGGAGGAGGTCGAGAAAGGCGCGGGGAAGACGTTCGCGAAGGGCGCGGTGCGGGCGCTGCGCACGGTGGCGGGACGGCCCGAGGTGACGGGCCCCGCCCAGGAGCTGCGCGTCGTCTAAGGAGACGATCGTCTCCCGCTCGCGACGCCGCCCGCCACACCCACGCCAAAGGCGAGCGCCGTTCCCAGCGAGACCACCGGCAGCAGCGCGATGGGGGCGGCGAGCGCGGCGGCACCGACGCCGGCGATGAGCGGTGCCGCGGGCCTGTAGACGGCGTCCACGAAGCGCAGGCGGCGTTTGACGAACTGCCGCGCGGCGACGAACCCCCCGCCGGCCGCGGCGACCCCGATCAGTAGTCCGATCACGAGAACTCCTTTCGTCCGTCTTACGCAACTTGCCAGAGGGGGGTTTCCGTCAGGCGGCCGCCCGGGCTCAGGGCCCTGAAGGCGGAGGACGCTCCGGGGCGACCGCCATCCCCATGACGTGGTAGCCGCTGTCCACGTAGACGACCGAGCCAGTAATCGCCCGGGCGAGCGGGCTCGCGAGGAAGGCGGCCGCGTGTCCCACGTCCTTCGCGTCGATAGCCCGGGGGAGGGGCGAGTTGGCGGTCGTGTACGCGATCATCTGCTCGATGAACCCGATGGCGCTGGCAGCGCGCGACGCCCAGGGACCGGCGGAGATCGCGTTCACCCGCACGCCGAAGCGGCGCCCGGCCTCGTAGGCGAGCGTCCGGGTGTCGGCCTCGAGCGCGGCCTTCGCCGACGACATGCCGCCGCCGTAGCCGGGAATTACCCGCTCTCCCGCCATGTACGTGAGCGCTAGGAAGGATCCGTCAGGCCGCATCAGCGGACCGAGGCTCCGCACGAACGCGATGTTGCTGTAGGCGCTCACGCTCAACGCTTCGAGGTAGCCGCGCCGGCTCGTGTCGATGAGCGGCTGCTTCACCTCGGGGGCGTTCGCGAGGCTGTGCACCACGATGTCGAGCGGTCGCGCGCCGAAGTCCTCGCTCAAGCGCGCGACCACGCCCTGGACGCTGAAATCGCCCACGTCCTTGTAACGCTTGTTCTCCCGCACGTCCGCCGGTGCGTCGGTCAGGCTATCGTACGCGGCATCGAGCGGATAGATGCGCTCGAATTGGAGCGTACGCCCGTCGGATAGCTGGAGCGAGTCCGCGATCTTGCCGCGCTCGAGCAGCTTCGTGAAGATGCCGAGTGCGGGCGGCCAGCTACCAAGGCAGATGCTCGCTCCCGCCTCGGCGAGCGCCTTGGCGATCGCGAAGCCGAACCCGCCGTCGTCCGACACCCCCGCGACGAAGGCGCGCTTGCCCTTCAGGTCGATCGCCAGCATGGACCCGTTACCAGCGGATGGCCGCGCTGGCCCAGGTGAACCCGGAGCCGAATGCGGTGAGGATGAGGAGATCGCCGCGGCGGAGCCGCCCGGCGGCGAGCGCCTCGTCGAGCGCGATGGGAATCGAGGCGGCGGTGGTGTTGCCGTACCGGTCGATGTTGGCGTACACCTGGTCGGGCCGCAGCCCGGCCAATTTCTGGACCATCTCGATGATGCGGAGATTCGCCTGGTGCGGCACGAGGAGCGTCACGTCGCCCGGCGTGAGCCCGTTGGCTTGCAGCGCGAGGTCCACGGACTTCGGCATGAGCACCGAGGCGAACTTGAACACCTCGCGCCCGTCCATCACCGCCCGGTGCTTGCCTTGCTGCAGCATCTCCTCGCTCACGTAGGGGTCGTGCGCCAGGCCGGGGCCGTCGACCCACAGCTTTTCCGCATGACGGCCGTCGGCGAAGAGATGCACCGAGAGCACGCCGCGTCGCGGGTCATCGGTAGGGCCGAGCACCACCGCGCCCGCGCCGTCGCCGAACAGGACGGCCGTGTCCCGGCCGCGGGTCGTCTTGTCGAGCCCGCGCGAGTGCACCTCGGCGCCGACCAGGAGGATGCGGCGGTAGGCGCCGGTGCGGATCCAGGCGTCGGCCACGGAGAGACCGTACAGGAAGCCGCTGCACTGGTTCCGCACGTCGATCGCGGGGATGTCGCTGATGCCCAGCTCGCGCTGCAGGAAGACGCCGTTGCCGGGCTCGAAATGGTCGGGTGTGCACGTGCAGTAGACGATGCAGTCGAGATCGCCGGGCTCGAGGCCGGCCTTGGTCAGGGCCTTGCAGGCGGCCTCGCGCGCCAGCGTGGCGCCGGTCTCGCCGTCTGACACCCAGTAGCGCGTCTTGATGCCGCTGCGCTGCGTGATCCACTCATCCGACGTGTCCATGAGCCGGGCCAGGTCGTCATTGGTGACGAGCCGGGCCGGGACGTGAAAGCCGGTGGCGATGAACTCGGTGCGCGGCATCAGGATCTCTCACGGTACCTGTTGCGGGCGACGGGCGAAAGGGGAAGATTTCGCCCCCGAGTCGCCAAGGCAAGGGACGCGCATGGACCTGACGGTCACGCGGCCGCAGTACGACGCCGTGCGGGGAGCGAAACATCTTCCGGATGTGCTGAGGCAGGCGCTCGACCGCGCCAAGCCGTCGGGTCAGGCCTACGTGCTCCGTCTGACGTACGAGGAGGCGACGGCGCTCAACGAGCTGTGCGCCTGGAACGTGCACACCGACGGGGCCGGGAACGTGACGCCCGAGTCGCGCGTGTTCGACGATCTCGTGCAGGCAATCATCACACATCCGGACTACTGACCGTCATGAGACACCGCTTGGTGCTGCTGGGGATTCTCACCCTTGCCCCTTCCCTCTTCCCTCTTCCCGTCGTCGCTCAGAAGCGGGCGATCACCTTCGACGATTACATCGCGCTCAAGTCGGTGGGCGACCCGCAGCTGTCGCCCGACGGGAAGTGGGTGGCGTACACGGTCACGGAGCAGTCGCTCAAGGACAATCGCGGCACGACGCGCATCTGGCTCGCCGACGTTGCGACCGGACAGAGCCGGGAGCTCACCGCCGGCCCGGGCTCCGACCGCCAGCCGCGGTGGGCACCCGACGGGAAGACGCTCGCCTTCGTGTCCACGCGGCAGAACGGCGCGCAGCTCTGGGTACTCCCCCTAGCGGGAGGCGAGGCGCGCCGCGTCACCTCCCTGCCCGACGGCGTGTTCGACCCCGTGTGGCTGCCGGACGGCAAAGCGCTGCTCGTGACGAGCGACATCAAGTGGCCCGCCGCGCAAGAGATCGACCGGCGCGCGGGGGACTATCCCACGGAGGCGCGGCTGTGGACCGGACTGTTCTACCGCCACTGGGACGACTGGCGCGCCGGCAAGCGCCAGCACGTCTTCCTCGCGAGCCTTGGGGGCGACGGGGCGAAGGACCTCACCCCGGTCGATCACGACGTGCCCACGATCGCCACCGCCGGCGACGGGGACGTGGCCGTCGCGCCCGAGGGCACGGAGATCGCGGTCGCGATGCACCTCGACTCCACCGTGGCCGACAACACCAACGTCGACATCGTGCTGATCGACCCGGCCCGGTCCGGCACGCGGCCGCTCACGACCAGCCGCGGCGCCGACAACACGCCGCGCTTCTCTCCGGACGGGAAATGGCTCGCGTACCTGTCGCTCGAGCGGCCGGGATTCGAGGCGGACAGACAACGGTTGATGCTGCTGCGACGGAAGGACGGAAGAACGGAAGGTGGGACGCCGACGGAAGTGACATCCGGGTGGACCCTCTCCGTCGCGTCCTACACGTGGTGCGCGGACTCGAAGTGCATCTACGCGGTCGTTGAGGAGCGCGGGAGAGAGAACATTCAGCGGATCGACCTTCCCTCCTTCCGTCATTCCGTCGCCGTTGGGGGGGGCGGGGAGGGTGGGGGGGGTGGGGTGAACAGCAACGTGCAAGTGATGCCGGACGGTCGCGGGGTGGTGTACCTGCACCAGAGCAACACGCAGCCCGCCGAGGTGTGGGCATCCGGACGGCAGCTCACGCACCACAACGACCGGGCGGTGGCCGGGCTCGACCTGAAGCCGCTCGAGCCGTTCGGCTTCGTGGGCGCGCTGGGGGACTCGGTGTTCGGCTGGCTGCTCAAGCCTCCGGGCTTCGACCCGGCCAAGCGCTACCCGCTCGCCTATCTCGTGCACGGGGGGCCGCAGGGCGCCTGGCACGACGACTGGCACCCACGCTGGAACTACCAGCTGTTCGCGAGCCGGGGCTACGTCGTGGCCGCGGTCAACTTCCACGGGTCGACGGGCTACGGCCAGAAGTTCACCGACGCGATTTCGCAGCACTGGGGCGACTACCCGCTCGAGGATCTCATGAAGGGCCTCGACGTCGTCGCCCGCCTGCCTTATGTGGACTCGACGCGCATGGGCGCGGCAGGCGCCTCATACGGGGGCTACATGGTCTATTGGATCGCGGGTCACACGAACCGCTTCAAAGTCCTGGTGGACCACGACGGCGTGTTCGATCCGAAGAGCATGTACGGCACCACCGAGGAGCTGTGGTTCGTGGACTGGGAGTTCGGCGGCACGCCGTACGCGCTCAAGGACTCCCTGTACGAGAAGTGGTCCCCCTTGAACTTCGCGCAGAACTGGCGGACGCCCATGCTCGTCGTCCACTCGCAGCTGGACTACCGCGTGGACCTCTCCGAGGGCTACCAGGCCTTCACGGCGCTCAAGAAGATGGGCGTGCCGGCCAAGTTCTTGTATTTCCCGGACGAGGGGCACTGGGTGCTGAAGCCGCGGAATCGCCGTCTGTGGTGGAATACCGTGCTGGACTGGCTCGACCAATACCTGCAGCCGCTCGCGGCGTCCGGAGCCCGGTAGTGGTCGGCGAGCCGTTCCGGGCGACGCTCACCCGCAGCACGATCTTCGCCGCGGCGGTGGGAGCGGGGTTGCTGGTCACGCTTCCCCGGCACGGTGGGCTGGCGTCGGACTTCGTCGATGCGTTCACGCTCGCCTTCTGCTTCGCCTTTCTCGGCCACTATGTCGAGGTCGTGGCGCTCGCCCTTCCCGACATCGAGACGGGCATCGGCCGCCTGGTGCGCGTCGCGGTGTGGTTCGCCGGCGGGCTGTGGTGCTATGTGGTGGCGCGCTTCCTGTGGGTCAAATACGGCCGCGACTTGAACGAGCTACCCTCGCTCGTCTGGGGTGGCGTCATCTTCATCGCGGTGGAGCTCGTCGTTCACGCGGTGCGGCATGCGCGGGGGAGGCCCAGTTTTTTCAGTGGACGGTCGTAGCCTTGCTACTGTTTCACCCACACGTTGTTTTCTCGCCGCACATCGGGCAGGTTCATTCCCGGATCGATTTCCACCTTCACAGGATCCGCCGCCACCCGGCGTGCATAGGCGTAGCGGTTGCCGCGGTACCAGATCTCGACCGGGAGCCGGACGGTTTCGACCGCGCCGTTCGCGAGCGTGAGCCGCAGGTCCACGGGCATTGGCAGGCCGCCCGGGCTTGCGAGGTAGACGAGCGCCGTCGTGCCGCTCGAATCGTTGCGGGCCCGCACCGAGTCCACCGCCTGGTCGATCACGTCGGTGCGGTAAAACCAGCCGCGCCAGAACCACGATAGGTCCTCCCCCAGCCCGTCCTCCATGGTGCGGAAGAAGTCGGCAGGGGTGGGGTGCTTGAAGGCCCACCGCCGGATGTATTCGCGGAACGCGGCGTCGAAGCGGGTGGTGTCGGCGAGCACGTAGTGCCGCAGCAGGTAGAGGCCCGTCGCGGGCTTGTTGTACTCGATCTGGCCGAGCAGCGGGGGGTCGACGCGGTCGGCGGGGAGCATTGGCGGCTCGTCGCGTCCGCTGCGGACGAACTGGGCCCAGGCCTGCGCATTGCCGCGCTCGCGGTCGAAGGAGATGTCCGGAAAGAACGCACGCGTCGAATAGATGTTCATGAACGTGTTGAACCCCTCGTCCTGCCACATGTAGAGCCGCTCGTTCGATCCCACGATCATCGGGAACCATTCGTGGCCCAGCTCGTGCGTCGTGACGCCAAAGAGGCCGAGCCCGCCCGAGCGATGCGAGCAGAACACGATCATCGGATACTCCATGCCGCCGACGGGTCCGGCGACGTTGATCGCCGTGGGATAGGGATAGCGGAACC
>Ga0209802_1002562_pt1 | contig 12529 bp, 12 predicted proteins | sample GraSoiAngelo_129_FD_185886 | JGI IMG/M metagenome (GOLD analysis project Ga0209802, IMG submission 185886) | Grasslands soil microbial communities from the Angelo Coastal Reserve, California, USA - 14_0927_12_40cm (SPAdes) (version 2) | ecosystem: Environmental > Terrestrial > Soil > Grasslands ... | reverse complement strand
CATGAACGTCGCGAACGCCTCGTTGAGCCAGATGCCGTTCCACCAGGTCATCGTGACGAGATCGCCGAACCACATGTGCGCGTTCTCGTGCGCGACCACGTCGGCGACCCGCTCGAGCTCGGTGTGAGAGGCGGCGCGCACGTCGACCAGCAGCGCCGTCTCGCGGAAGGTGATCGCCCCGAGATTCTCCATCGCCCCGGCGGCGAAGTCGGGGATCGCCAGCAGGTCGAGCTTGTCGCTCGGGTACGGCAGGCCGTAGTAGTCCTCGAAGAAGCGCAGCGAGGCGACGCCGATCTCGTGGCCGAAGGCGGCCAGGTGTTGCTTGCCCGGCACGCACCAGACGCGAACCGGTATCCGGCCGACCAGCACCGCGTCGGTCGCCTCGAGCTCGCCGACCACGAACGCCACCAGGTAGGTCGACATCTTCATGGTGTCGGCGAAGGTGACGATCTTCCGTCCGCGCTCGACGCGCTCGCCGACGATCGACGTGTTCGACACCGCGGTGAGCTTCGGGTCGATCACGAGCGTCACCGCGAACACGGCCTTGAAGGCCGGCTCGTCCCAGCACGGAAACGCCCGGCGCGCGTCGGTCGCCTCGAATTGGGTGGCGGCCATGAGCCGGGCCTCCCCGGTCGGATCCTTGTAGCTCGAGCGGTAGAAGCCGCGGAGCTTGTCGTTGAGCGTGCCGGTGAAGGCCAGGCGGAGCCGCCAGGCCCCCGGCGCGATCCGCGAGGGAAACGTGATGCGGCACCGCTCGCCGGCCTCGTCGACGATCGGCGTCCCGCGCTGGGATTCGCCGCGCGCGTTGGTCAAGGTCGCCTCGCCGAACGCGAGGTCGACGGCGTTGAGGACGATCTCGGCGGTCGCCTCCTCGACCTCGAGCGTGACCGTCTCGTCGCCCGTGAACGTCAAGGTCGTCAGGTCGGGCTCGAGGCGCAGATCGTAACGGGTCGGTCGCACGTGTCGAGGCAGGCGATACGGATCCAACGGCGTTCTCCGGAAGCGGTCAGGATGAACTGCGGTTCATACTGTACAGCAGTCGGCCCACGCTATCATGCTCCCGTCGATGCGACTTCGCCTTCGTGCCGCGTCCGCGGCGACGGCGACCTTGCTGCTGGCCGCCGCGGCCGCCTCCGGCGCCGACCTCGTCCAGGAGTTCATCCGACGCCACTGGAGCCAGCCGCTGGCGCCGCAGGGTCCGCCCCCCGCACGGTTTTCGCCGCTGGAGGCCTCGCTCCATCCGGAGTCGTGCGGGACCTGCCATCCGGCGCAGCTCGCCGACTGGCGCGAGAGCGTGCACGCCGCCGCGAGCGGCCCCGGCGTCGCCGGCCAGCTCGTCGAGATGCGCGAGAGCGACCCATCGTCCGCGCACCAGTGTCTGGTCTGCCACGCGCCGCTCGCCGAGCAGGCGCCGCTCGTCGCCGACGGGCGCCAGCTCAAGTCCAACCCGGATTACGACGACTCGCTGGCCGGCAGAGGCGTGCCGTGCGCGGGCTGCCACGTGCGCGGTCACCAGCGATTCGGCCCGCCCCGTCGCGACGGCTCGCTCGCCAGCACGGCTCCGCGCGAGACCTTGCCCCACAACGGGGTCACCCGCACGCCGGCCTTCCTGAGGGCCGAGTTCTGCAAGAGCTGCCATCAGTTCACGCCCGACGGCTTCGCGCTCAACGGCAAGCTGCTCCAGAGCACCTATGACGAGTGGAAGGCGAGCCGGTTCGCGCGCGAGGGCGTCCAGTGCCAGGACTGCCACATGCCCGACCGGCGTCACCGCTGGCGCGGCATCCACGACGCCGACATGGTGCGGTCGGGGCTCACGATCACGGCCAAGGCGGGCGCTGCGCGCTACCGTCCCGGCGACGTCGCGCTGATCTCGCTTCGCGTGACCAGCTCGCGAATCGGTCACGCATTTCCAACGTATGTGACACCGCGAGTGGTCCTGAGCGCCGAGCTGATCGACGGGGCCGGGCAGGTGGTCGCCGGCAGCCGGCGGGAGCAGGTCATCGGGCGCGAGGTGGCGCTCGACCTCTCGCGCGAGCTCTCCGACACCCGCCTCTCGCCGGGCAAGAGCGCGACCCTCATGTACCGCGTGAAGGTCGAGTCGGCCGGGATGCGCGCGCGGGTGGCGGTGGTCGTGGAGCCAGACGCGTTCTACGCGGCGTTCTTCGAGACGCTGCTGCGGCAGGGCGCCGGGCGCGGCGAGGCGCAGATTCGCCAGGCGCTCGAGGCGGCGCGCCGCTCGCCGTTCAGCGTCTTCGAGCGTGAGCTGCCGATTAGTTGAGATGGGGAGCCCCGAAATGGCCCCCCCATACCCCCAACGCTTGTGCGCTCCGTGCAACCGTTCGGGCGGCTCCGTGCAACATCACATGCCGAGCGCGGCGCCGTCGGCGCGCGGGTCCGACGCGCCCGTGAATCCGGTGGGATCGATTCGGATCACCTGAGCGTGCCCCATCAGATCGCTCCACGCCTCGACCACCTCGACCTCGTGGCCGCGCTCGCGCAGCGATTCGCGGACGTCGTCGCCGAACCGGTCCTCGAGCCTGAGCGACCGCGTCTCCTCGCCCCAGGTGCGGCCGAAGAGCCAGCGCGGCGCCTCCACTGCGGCCTGAGGGTCGAGCCCCCGATCGACGATGCGCGTCACGAGTGCCGTCTGCGTCTGCGGCTGGCCCTCGCCGCCCATCGTGCCGTAGACGAGGCGCGGGCGCCCGCCCACGAGATACATGGACGGAATGAGGGTGTGCGCGGTCTGCTTGCGCGGCGCCAGGCGGTTGACGTGGGCGGGGTCGAGGGAAAAGAACGCGCCTCGGTTCTGGAGGAGGATGCCGGTGTCGCCCGCGATCACGCCCGAGCCGAATTCCCAGTAGAGGCTCTGGATCAACGACACCGCGTTGCCCTGCGCGTCGGCGGTGACGATGGCGATCGTGTCGCCTGTCGCGGCCGGTCCGGCCGCCGGCATCGCGGCCCGCCGCGAGATACGCCTTCGTCGCTCGGCGAGCCGCGCCGGGTCGAGACAACGCGCGACAGGCACCGAGGCGACGGTCGGATCGGCGAGGTAGCGGTCGCGATCCTCGAACGCGAGCTTCGTCGCCTCGACGACTGTATGGAGGTAGTCGGCCTCGGTGAGGGACCGGATGTCGAAGCCTTCGAGCAGCGACAGGATCGCGAGCGCCGCGAATCCCTGGGTCGGCGGCGGAAAGCTCGCCGCCTCGCCGTCCCGGTAAGGCACGCGCAGCGGCTCCACCCACTCGGCCTTGTGATGAGCCAGATCGTCGGCCGTCAGCGGGCTCCCGGCGGCGCTCGCGGCCCGCGCGATCCGTGCGGCGAGCGCCCCGCGATAGAACTCGTCGGCGCCGCCCGCGGCGATCTCGTCGAGAGTCGAGGCGAGATCGGCTTGCACGAAGCGCTCGCGCGTCAGGAGCTCGGGGCCGAAGACACGCCAGAGCCCGGCCCGGAGCTCGACCGGCGCCTCGTCGCCGAAGAGATCCGTCGCGTCGGCGGTCTCCCGCCGCTGGCCCGCTGATGGCGGAAAGCCCTCGCGGGCGTGGGCGCTCGCTGCCTCGAGCAGCGCGCTCCACGAGATCGACGAGCCCAGCGAGTCGCGGCTGAGCGCGTGCGCCGACCACCAGCCGGAGACGACCCCCGGGACGGTCAGCGCCGCGGCGCCGCCGCGCACGGGAATCGAGGCGCCGAAGCGGGCGCGATAGGTCTCGAGATCCGCGGCGGCGGCCGAGCGCCCCGCCGCGTTCAGCGCCCGGAGCCTGCCATTGCGGGCGTCGTAGATCAGCCAGAAGCTGTCGCCGCCCACGCCGTTCATGTGCGGGTAGACAACGGCGATCGCGGCACCCGCGGCGATGGCGGCGTCCACCGCGTTGCCGCCACGCTGGAGGACCGACCGTCCGGCCTCCGAGGCGAGAGTGTGCGGCGTGGCAACGAGCCCGCGCGACGACCGACATTCGGTCCACCGGGTGGCGGCGCTCACTCGGCCCATGATACATAGGTCGACATGGTCGCGGCGAAGGCCGAAGCTTCGGTCGACTTCGTCCAGGTCCTCCTGGCGCGCGAGGGCGGTGCCTGGGTGCGAGCCGCGTCGAGCAGCATGTCGCCGCTGATCCGCCCGGGTGATCAGCTGCGCCTCGGCGCGCTCGAGCGCGGCCGCGTGCGAGCGGGCACGATCGTGGCGTTCCGTCGAGCCGGCGCCTTGATCGTGCACCGCGTGCTCGGCGACACGCCGGCCGGCCTCGTGACCAAAGGCGACGCGCTCGTCGACGCCGACGAGCCGATCAGCACGCGGGAGCTCCTCGCTCGCGTGACGGCGATCCGGTCGCCCGGCGGGCGTTCGATCGATCTCGACCGACGACCGTGGCCGTGGATCGGCGGGATGCTCGCCGCCGTCGCGAGAATGGGTGGAGCGAATCCGGCCGCCTGGAAGGTGCTGCGCATCCCGTTCCACCTCGTGGCGGTCTTCGGCCGGTGATCCTCGCGAAGAGCCCGGAGACCGCCTGGCGCGTCATCGAGGGCGAGGCGATGATTCTCTCCCTCGACAACAAGGTCTTCCGTGGACTCAACTCGGTCGGCAGCCGCGTGTGGGAGCTGATCGATGGTCGCCGCAGCGTGGACGAGATCGTCAGCCAGATCGTCGGTGAGTTCGAGGTGACCGCGGAGGTCGCGAGCCGCGACGTCGGGACGTTCGTGGCCGAGCTGCTCGAAAAACGCCTCGTCACCACCACGCCGCCGTGAGCCGGTTCATGCTCCTCGATCGTGGCGAGGAGCTGAGCGCGTTGACGGCCGCACGCGTGCGGAACGCCTCCGCCGGGCTGGCGCTGAGGCTTCTGGACGACGCACCGCCACTGCGCGAGGGACAGATCATCCACGTGTCGCCGCGCAAGGCGAACGACGGCCGCGCGCGGGGAATTGTCTTGTGCCAGCGCGCCGACGACTTCCGTCTGAGCTCCAACGGGACCGCCCCCGCCGCGGTTCTCGGTCGCGTGGTGGCCGTTCAGCGGGGGCCCGCCAAGTACGCGATCGATCGCGGGCTTCTAGCGCTCGTGCCATCGCCCTGGATCGGGCGGATCATCGACGCGCTGGAGGTCCTGGCGCGCTTCGGTCATCCCCTGAGTCCGCCGCTCGCTTTCGGGAGTCCACATGCGTTGTTGGCCGCCGTGCGCGACAAGTACGGCCGGGTCGGGGAGGTCTACCGCTACTCGAGCCTGACGATCGCGGCCGCCGAGGCGTTCGAGCTCGAGTTGGTCGCGCGCCACGTCCGGCCCGGCGGTTTGATCCTCGATATCGGCTGTGGCGCAGGCCGTGAGGCGATCGGTTTCGTCCGGGCCGGCTTCCGGGTCGTCGGCATCGACATCGCGCCGGCGATGGTCGACGCTTCGCGCCGGAACGCCCTGTCGCTCGGGCTCACGATGGATTTCAAGATCCAGAGCGCCACCGATCTGGATGAGCCCTCCGACACCTACGACGGCGCCTTCTTCTCGGGCTCGTTCCAGCACGTCCCCGGGCGGGCGCTTCGAGTGGACACGCTCAGGCGCATCAGCCGATCGCTCAAGCCGGATGGAGCGCTCATCCTGGCGGTGACCTACCGCGAGCCGCTCGGCCTCCTGTCGCGCACACGACTCGTCGACGTGCTTCGCGTTGTGGGAACGAAAATCTCCGGCGACGCCCGGTTCGGTGAGCCCGGCGACGGCTACATGCGTGACGTCTCGGACGCAAGCGATTCCCGGGAGCCGATTTTCTTTCACGCATATCGCGGGCCCGAGGACATCAGGAGCGAGATCACGGCAGCGGGGCTGATTCCGGAAGAGGTGTCCTCCGGTTGGTGGGTCTGCCGGAAGGCCGCCTAGATCCTTACCAGGCATTCCTGATTCGTCCACCCCGCGAAGCTGGCCACAAGCCAGGATGTGATTCTGGCCCTTGTTTGGCCCGTAGTTAGAGTGCTCCTGCCCGTGGCATATCCTTCGCACTTCTCCTGCGGGTATGAGCTTCATGGATCGTTCCCACGACGCCCTGAAGACACTGCGTGCCCGGCTGACGATGTGTCTGCTGTCGGAGCCCGTTCGCCGGCTGCTCGCCTCGCTGATGTGCGTCGTGGCTGGATTCATATGCTCCTCGCCCGCGTGGGCAGCGGTCGCATTCCGCAGCGCCTCGTCGGTCAACCTGAACGGTTCGGCCCTCACCCTGACGATCAACCTCCCGGCCGGGACGGTGGGCGGCGATCTGATGGTGGCGGGCATCGTGGTGCGTCCGTCGAGCGCGACCATCACGGCTCCGGCGGGATGGACGCTCCAGCGCCGACAGAACAACACGAACCCCAACGACCTCTCGCTGGCGGTCTATTACAAGGTCGCCGGCACGAGCGAGCCGGCCAGCTACGCGTGGACGTTCAGCGCCTCGGCGGGAAGCGCGGGAGGCATTTCCTCCTTCTCGGGTGTCAACACGACCACCCCGATCAACGTCGAGGCCGGCGCGACCACGGGCGCGACGCAGACGACGACCTTCAACCACCCGGGGATCTCGACCACCATCGCCAACACGATGGTCGTGACCCACTACAGCTATTCCTCGTCCGATCGGTTCACGCCGCCCGGAGGAATGACTGAAGCCTTCGACGTGGCAAGCCTCGCGGTCGCCAACTCCGGGGGCGTGTCGATCGCTCAGGACTACATGCTCAGGGCCGCGACCGGCGCGACCGGGACCCTGACGTCCACCGCGGCCAGCAACGCCGACGTCGGAAGCATGGATGCTCTCGCGCTGGCGCCGCTGTCATGCGGCGCGGTGAGCAACGTGGGCTACGCGGCGGCCACGGCGCAGAGCGGCCAGGCCATCGTCTACTGGTCGAGCACGAACGCCGTCTTGGTCCTTCGCAAGGCGAGCGCCTTCGCCGGCGAGACGCCGTCCAACGGACGGGTGTACGTCGCCGGTGACGCGATCGGCGGTGCGACCGTCGCGTTCGTCGGCTCGGCGGCGAGTTTCACGCAGACCGGGCTCGCGAACGGCACGACCTATAACTTCCGGGTGTTTCCGTATACGACAGGCCCCGGACCGTGCTTTGCGACCGGCGCTGGCAGCGACCTGACGGCGCGCCCCGTCGCCGCCGGCAACGAGGCGTGGAGCTACATGCTCGCGGGCGGCTCGGCGCTCAAGTCGCCCACGACCGGCGCTGGCGGGACCGTCTATTTCTCCGGCAACGCGGGTCGCATGATCTCGCTGAACACGTCCGACGGAACGCAGAGCTGGGTCCCGGCGGCGACGACCGCGGCCGTGCAAGGCTACCTCGTCTGGACCTCGTTCTCTGCCGGCGGGAGCTTCGTGCTCGCGGGCGACCAGAGCGGCCGGCTCTACGGCGTCGATGCGACGAACGGGACGATTTATCCGGTGGCCTTGACCGGCGCCGACGCGGTGCAGGCGGGGATCTCGATCCAGATCCGCCTCTACTCGAACGCCGCCTTCGCCGCGGCGTACTCCGGTACCTACGACGTGGTCATCGCGACGACCAGCAACACGACCGGCTCGTTCACCACCAACAATAAGGTCATCGCCCTGCGCACGGACACGGGCGCTGTGCTGTGGACGTTCAACCCGTGCAGCCCTTCCTGCACCCAGAACGTCGACCAGATCATCGGCGAGCCATGGGTCGACTACGCGAGGAACCGGATCTACGTCACGACTCGCGCCGGCGCCAGCGGGAATCAGCAGAGCCTCTGGGTGCTCAACTCACTGAGCGGCGCCGTCGTGACCTCGTTCGCGCTCGGCCACATCAGCACTGCGCCGACGCAGAGCTGGGACGGTAACACGCTGTGGGTGGGCAACGAGAACGGCGACCTTTACGCGATCAACCTGGCGCCGGCGACTCCGGTGCTGAAGTGGACCGGCCCGCTGGCCCTCGGCTCCGCCGCGCGGCTCAAAGGGTTCGTCTGGGAGGACTGGATCTCCGGCCGCTTGCTCTTCTCGACCGCGAACGGAACCGTCCGGTGCTTCCAGGACCCGGGCGCGGGCGCGACGCCGAGTGCCGCCGCGGTGTGCTCGGGTTGGGGCACGGTGTCGACCGCCGTCGCCGGCGCCACGACCGGGGCACTGCTCGACAATCTTTATGTCGGCTCGTGGAACGGCACGGTCGGCCAAGTCGTGGCGATCGATCCGGCGACCGGAGTCGCCGGAACTCCCTTCATGGTCGGCGACGGGACGAGACAGGTCGGAGACATGAGCACGGAGACCGGCGGCGAAATCTTCGTGGGAACGACGGAGGGCAAGGTCTTCAAGATCACCCTCCCGTTGCCGTAGGAGGCGCGCGTGATGCTCCACGCAATGACGATCGTCCCGCTGCTGCTCGCCGGCCTCCTGGTCCTCGAGAGCGCCGCGCCGGCGCTCGCCGGACAGCCGTCGCAACAGCGCCGCGAATCGGCGAGTGTCGAGCTGATCGGTGTGAACCACCACGGTCGTGAGCGGCGAGCCCAGCGCTTCGACGCCGACCGGCTGCGCAGCCTGGTAATCCAGGTGGGGTGGAGAACGCTCGTCGGTATACACACCCAGCGGCTCGAGCTGATCACGCCGGACGGATCCGTCTATCAGACCCTGACCCAGCCGGTCGAGAGCGTGACCGGTACGGCCGTCGTCGAGACGCGCCTGCCAGTGGCCGGGACGTGGATCACCCAGTACGATCTGCACGGCCGGTGGACGGTCAACGTCTACCTCGACGACGCCGTCAAGCCGGTCACGAGCGCCGGGTTCACGATCGCGAAGTAGCCGCGCCCGTCATCATTGCCGCGCCCCCCCGCATCTGCTACCGTGTCTCGGACCCGGTCGCTCGTGCCGCACGCCGCTCACAGATCGGGAGGAGCAGGTGATGGACACTGAGAAGGCGGATCCGAAACCGTCCGGTCACTCGCCGCGCCGTGCCTGGGAGCCTCCCGCGATCGCCTGGGAGGAGGACTTCATGCCGTACGCCTTCTCGCTGTGCGGCAAGATGATGGGCCAGGGCGCCGTATGCAACGCCAACAGGAACTCCTGACCGTTTTCGCCATCGCCGGCGTCGTCTGCCGGGTCGAGAGCAGCCACGGCGACTTCTGGAACCTCCTTTCGCCTCGCTACGCCGACTTCGTGTCGAAGGAAACGCCGACTATCTCGCTCAAAGTCGACGTGGTCGATCCGCCGGCCGGGCATGTCGTCGCAGGATGGACCGGCCCCTTCGCGCGCGTCGGCGGAAGCGATGGCCGGCTGACCGTCAAAGGCGCGAGCTTCGAGGGCGTCTTCGACGAGCGCGCCGGCGAAGGATGGATCACCCAGCCGCCGGACCCCGCTCCGTTCGAGACGTTCCTGACGGCGATCTGCGCGAGGCGTCTGTTGCACGACGGAGGTTTCGTGCTCCACGCAGCGGCGCTCGTCGCCCCGGAGGGCGCGCGGGTCTTCTTCGGCCCGTCAGGCAGCGGAAAGACGACCGTGTCGGAGCTGATCGGTGAGGGCGTCATCTCGGACGAGATCACGGTGATCCGGCGAGCCGGCGACCACTATCGGGTCTCCGGGGTTCCGTGGCGTGGCTCCCACCTCGAGGCGGATCTCGCGGCTCTCTTCGCTCTCCGTCATGCGCCCGAGACCACGTTCACCCCGCTCGCCCCGGCAGAGGCGGTGCGCCGTCTCCTCGGCAGCGTGTTCTTCGCGCGCGCCGACGGCGGCGAGATCCGGCACTGCCTGGCAACCGCCGAGGACGTGCTACGGGCCGTGCCCTGCCACGAGATGCGGTTCACGCGCGACCGCTCCTTCTGGGGCGCGGCGCCCCGACCCGATCGCGGAGACGACTGATGATCTCGAACTACGACCGGCTGATCCGCATCGCCTCACGAGCCCACATTCCGCTCGCCGTCCTGTTCGAGGTCACCCACCGGTGCAACCTGGGCTGCGAGCACTGCTATCTGACCGAGGGCCCGGTTGGCCGTCCTCGACCGACGCGCGAAGAGCTGACACTCGACGAAATCCGTCCTGTGCTCGACGATCTCGCCGAGGCGGGGACGCTCTTTCTGACCCTGACCGGCGGCGAGGTCTTCATGCGCCGGGACTTCCTGCAGATCCTGGCCCACGCGCGGTCGCTCGGGTTTTCAGTCACGATCTTCACCACCGGGACGCTGCTGACGCCGGAGACGGCCTCCGCGCTCGCCGATCTTCACCCGCTGTCGGTCGAGATCAGCATCTACAGCGCGCGTCCCGAGGTCCACGATCGGGTGACAAAGATTCCCGGCTCCCACGCGCGCTCGTTGCGGGCCCTGCGCCTTTTGAAGGACCGCGGCGTCGTGATCCTCATCAAGAGCCCGCTCATGAGCCTGAACTCGGGAGAGTATCGCGGCATCGCCGAGCTGGCCGAGGAGCTCGGTGCCGGCTACGGCTTCGATCCCTTGCTGATTCCCCGACGCGACGGCGACGCGACACCCGTGAGCTTCGGCCTGGACCGCGAACAGCTTCGCGCGTACTTCTCGGACCCGATCCTTGCCCGCGAGTCCCACGAGCCCGTGAAATGCCTCCCGCAGAAGGGTGAGGAGCTCTGCGGGACCGGACGTCGCACGTGCATGATCTCGCCGTACGGCGATGTCTTCCCCTGCGGCGTTCACCCCGTTGCCGCGGGCAACCTGAGGGAGAAGACCTTTCACGAGATCTGGACGGGCTCGCCGCTCCTCCGCGAGCTTCGCGCCACGACCGTCGACCACCTGCGCAATGGAGCGAGGTCCGTGCCGGGGTTCCGGTGCAGCGCGCTGGCACTCATCGAGAACGGCGACTTCCTGGGCCCCTTCCCGCGCGGCGAGGTGATCGCGGACGCCGAGGCCGAGGCGCGAGACGGCCGCCCCTGAGCCACTGCTCGCTGCGGCCCGCGACTGGGTTGGCGAGAGCCACGCCTTCGACGGCTCCTCGCTGACGGGGCCCGACTGGGAAGACCTCGCCGCCGCCGCCGCGCGCGAGCGAGTCGAGCCCCTCCTTCACGCCGCGACGCGCGGAGAGCCCGTCCCGGCGGCCATCGCCGATCGACTCCGGCGTGCCTCGCTCTGGTCTGGACGACGACATCTGCTGGGCGTGGCCGAGTTATGCCGCCTCCTTTCCGCTTTCCGCCACGCCGAAATCCCCGTGATCCCGCTCAAGGGGCCCTTGCTCGGCGAAGCTCTGTACACCGATCCCTGCATGCGGCCGTTCACCGACCTCGACCTTCTCGTGCATCGCGCCGACGTCGAGCGCGCGGTCGCGCTGCTTGCCACGTCCGGCTCACGGTACATCGCGTTGGACCGGACCCTCGAGTACGAGCTGACCTACGCGACGGCGGCGTGTTTCGTCCCCAGCGACGGCAGCCCGAGCGTGTTCTCGGTGGATCTCCACTGGGGTCTTGTGAGCTTTCCCGCCGGCGCGACGCCCCGAACGATCGACGCCGAAGAGGTGTGGACGAGGGCGGCGGAGGCTCGGCGCTGGGGGGTCTCGGTGCTCGAGCTCCGTCAGGAGGACCTCCTCCTCTATCTGGCCCTCCACCTTGCCGTACATCATCCCTTCGTGGGATTCATCTGGCGGCTCGATCTCGCGCTCCTGTTGCGCCGCCCACCGGGCTACTTCGACTGGCCGTCCATCCTCGAGCGCGCGCGGCGATGGCGAGTGCGAGGCGCCCTGTACTTCGCCCTGCGCGTCGTCGAAGAGGATCTGTCCGTCACGGCGCCGGCGGGCGTGCTCTCGGAGCTGAAACCGCTCGGGCTCCGCGGCGAAGCGCTGGAGCGCCTGGCGCGGCACCGCGACCCGAGGGCCCGCTTCGAGCACCTCGTCGACCTCCTGCTGCTGGATGCCGGCCGCGACCTTCTTCGTGCGATCGTCATCAGCGCAGCGCCCACGCCCGCCTTCGTTCGCGGGCGCTACGGCACGTCGTCCACCCTGCGCGCCTATCTTGATCATTATCGGCGGATCGGCGCGCTTGGACTCCACGCCGCCCAAGCGATCGCCGGGCGGCGCTGAGCCGCGAGCCTCCCGGCGATGCGCTGGCTCATTGACGGCTACAACGTCATCCGGCGCGATCCGGAGCTACGGGCGCGTGAGGCCGAGAGTCTCGAGGCTGGACGGCGGGCGCTCCTGCACCTGATCGCGCGGGCTCGCCGCGCGCTCCAGGACGAGTTCACGGTGGTCTTCGACGGCGCGCGGATCGCCGCCGGTGCCACGAAGGCCGGTCGCATCCGCGTGGTCTTCTCGCGCCCGCCCCTGACGGCCGACGACGAGCTCATGAGGCTGGCGCGCCAGCTGCGAAGCGGAGCGGTCGTCGTCACCTCCGACCGGAAGATCCAGGACACGGCGCGCCGGGCCGGCAGCGCGGTTCTGACGGCCGAGCAATTTCTGGAAGCGCTCGACGTTCCGGAAAGCTCTCCGGCCACCGATATAGATATAAAGGACGAATCGGACGGCGAAACCGCACGAGAAAAGCGCGGCAACCCCCGCCGTCTTTCCAAGAAAGCGCGGAAGGCCCAACGGGCCCTCGGGCGGCTCCGCCAACCTTGACCGTCGCGCGCGTTTCGTGGAGAAT
>Ga0209802_1002561_pt1 | contig 12530 bp, 16 predicted proteins | sample GraSoiAngelo_129_FD_185886 | JGI IMG/M metagenome (GOLD analysis project Ga0209802, IMG submission 185886) | Grasslands soil microbial communities from the Angelo Coastal Reserve, California, USA - 14_0927_12_40cm (SPAdes) (version 2) | ecosystem: Environmental > Terrestrial > Soil > Grasslands ... | reverse complement strand
ATTTGGCTTGGTCGGATGAACGAGAAGAAACGGCGGCTTCTCGATGACGACGTAGTCATCCGTCTCATCGATGACTTGGAAATCGAGCATCAAAGTAGCGTAACTGACTCGGTTGCGCCCCGCCAACTCGCAACTTCGCGCGCCGTACGGCGGGACGACTCCCTCCCTTTGGCGGCCTGGAGCGCTCGCGCTGCCTTCGGTTTCGTTTGCTTGACCTTGCTGGCAAAACCGCTTTACCTAAACGCTCAGCCTTGACCAGAGGAGCGCGCTTGGATCCTAAAGACCTCAAAGAAATCAAAGCCATCATCGATCTGATGAAAAAACATGACCTTTCGGTCTTCGAGATCGAAAGGGAGGGTTTCCGCCTGAAGCTGCAAAAAGCGGCAACGGCTGAAACAACGACGGCTGCGCCCGCTGCGTCTCACGCGCCGCCCAAATCGCCCGTGGGCGCGCCGGAGGTGCCCGCTGCAGCGCCCAAGCCGATCGAAAGCGTGCCGCTGAAAGAGATCGTCTCCCCGATGGTAGGCACATTCTACCGTTCCGGCGCGCCGGATGCGCCGCCTTTTGTCGATGTTGGCAGTGAGGTGACCGAGGACACGGTGGTATGCATTATTGAAGCGATGAAAGTGATGAACGAAATCAAAGCGGAGGCCAGCGGTGTCATCGCCGAAGCGTTGGCCGAGAACGGCAAGCCCGTCCAATTTGGCCAGGTCCTTTTTCGCGTTCGATGAGTGTGGGTCAAATGATTACTTGTAGGGCAGGCGCATCGCTTGCCGTGCGTCGGTGAGCTGGCAAGCGAAGCGCTTGCCCTGCAACGGATGTTCGAAAAAGTTCTGATTGCCAATCGCGGTGAGATCGCGCTGCGTATCATCCGCGCCTGCAAAGAGCTCGGTATTCGCACCCTGGCGGTTTATTCAGAGGCGGACATCGATTCGCTACATGTCCAGCTGGCGGATGAATCGATCTGCATCGGTGCGGCGCCGAGCTCCGAAAGTTACTTGAAAATCGATCGCATCATGAGCGCAGCGGAGATTGGCGATGTCGATGCAATTCATCCTGGGTATGGATTTCTGGCGGAGAATCCGCATTTCGCGGAGGTGTGCGAGAGCTGCAACATTAAGTTTATCGGGCCTTCTTCGCGTGCGATTCAAGCGATGGGCGATAAAAACGCCGCACGCGCCTCGGCCCGCAAAGCCGGTGTGCCGGTCACGCCGGGAAGCGACGGAATTGTTGAGACCGAGGACGAGGCGATCAAAATCGCAAAGAAAATTGGTTACCCGGTCATGATCAAGGCGGCGGGCGGCGGGGGAGGCCGCGGGATGCGCACCGCGCACAACGAGCCCAGCCTCAAGTCGGCGTTTCACAGCGCGCGTCACGAGGCTGAGAAAGCGTTCGGGGACGAGCGGATTTACATCGAGAAGTTCATCCTCAATCCGCACCACGTCGAATTTCAGATCGTAGCCGACAGTCGCGGCCACATTGTTCATCTCGGCGAACGCGATTGTTCCATTCAACGGCGCAATCAGAAGGTGATCGAGGAATGTCCATCGCCGCTGATGACACCAGGACTTCGCAGAAAAATGGGAACCGCCGCCATCAAACTCGCCAAATCGGTGGGTTACGAAAATGCGGGTACGATCGAGTTTCTCGTCAATCAAGACCGACATTTTTATTTTATCGAGATGAACACACGCATTCAGGTCGAACACACCATCACTGAGGAGGTTTACGGGTGCGATTTGGTGAAGGAACAAATCCGGATTGCTTCGGGCGAGCCGCTTTCGGAACACGTCGCGCATGCCCAGCCGCGCCTGCATGCTATTCAATGCCGCATTAACGCGGAAGATCCGGCTAAGGATTTTCAACCTACCCCCGGCCGGATCGATTTTTACTACGCGCCGGGCGGCCACGGCGTGCGGATCGACTCGCACGTTTACACCGGTTACACCGTGCCTGCACATTACGATTCGCTGATCGCGAAAATAATTACTGTCGGTGCGACGCGGACAAATGCGATCGAGCGGATGCGGCGCGCGCTCGATGAATATTACATCACCGGCATCAAAACCACGGTGCCGTTTCACGCAGCGGTTATGCGAAACGGCGAGTTCCGCGACGGGAACTACGACACTGGTTTTATCGAGCGCGTCATGTCATCGGGCAAACTCGAGCTGACCTCGCCGCCCATCCGCTTGCGCGAATAAGAATTTGCGAACGCTACACGATCGCCATCTCTACGGCATCATTGATCTGGGCTATGTCCCGCGACTGCGGGATTGCAATCGGATCGCGCAGCAAATGATCAAGGGCGGCGTCGATGTGATTCAGTTGCGCGGAAAAGGCAAATCGATGGACGAACTTTCCGATGTCGCCGCGGCGCTCCACAAGATCACTTCTCGGTGTTCGATCCCGTTGATAGTGAACGATCATGCTGAGGTTGCGCGAAAAGTTGGGGTGGACGGCGTACACGTGGGCCAAGATGACGACTCAATCGAAGTCGCGCGAAGCAAGGCCGGCCGCCCAGTGTTGGTGGGAAAATCGACACACAGCCTCGAGCAGGCGCGCGCCGCTCAGTGCGAAGGCGCCGATTACATCGGTTTCGGCCCGATCTTCGCGACGCCCACCAAACCCGATTACCCGCCGATCGGTTTGTCCGATATCAAAAACGTGCACGGCGATATTAGCCTACCGATCTTTTGCATCGGTGGTATTAAACTAGATAATCTGAAGGACGTTATCGCCGCCGGGGCACAGCGCATCGCGATCGTCTCCGGCTTGCTCAGAGCACCGGACATCATCGAATATGCCCGCACCTGTAAACGGCTTCTTCTCGAAATCAAACATCAAACACCGAACATCGAACATTCATAATGTCCGTTCTCGTTGTTGGTTCTATCGCGCTCGACACGGTCAAAACTCCTGTTGAAGAACACAGCGATTTGATCGGCGGGTCGGCTTCATATGCGGCGCTGAGCGCAAGCTTCTTTTCGCCTGTGCGGCTGGTCGGCGTGGTGGGCGAAGACTTTCCGGAATCCGAATTCGAGTTTTGGAAAGAGCGCAAGATTGATATCGATGGTGTCCAGCGCGCGAACGGCAAGACCTTCCGCTGGTCGGGCGAATATTCATGGGATTTGAACACGCGCCAAACACGGTCGATCGCGCTCAACGTGTTTGAGCATTTCGAGCCCGTATTGCCGAAAGTGTACCGTCAGAGCGACTTCGTGTTGCTCGCCAACATCGCGCCGTCGCTGCAAGCGCACGTGCTCGATCAAATGGAACGTCCGCGTTTTGTCGTCGCAGACACCATGGATCTGTGGATCGAGACAACCAGATCGGATTTGGATGCGCTGCTTCGCCGGGTGGATCTTCTTATTCTGAACGAGAGCGAAGCCCGGGAAATGACCAAGGAAACCAGCCTCATTAAAGCGGGGCGCCGCATCCGAAAATTCGGTCCGCGCTATGTCGCCATCAAAAAAGGCGAGCACGGAGCGCTACTCTTTGGCGAAGGCGATCAGTTCTTCAGCTGCGGGGCATATCCGCTGGAAGACATTCACGATCCGACCGGTGCAGGGGACACGTTTGCCGGTGGCATGGCGGGATACTTGGCCGGCACCGTGAAAAAAGTGCACTTCAACGATCTGCGCAAAGCGATGATTTACGGGAGCGTGCTGGCGAGTTTTTGCGTCGAAGCATTCAGTTTGGCGCGTCTGCGCGATCTAACGATGCATGAGATAGCGAAGCGCTATGAGACGTTCAAATTGATGAGCCAGTTTGAAATTATCGATTGAGGTTCCGTGTGAAATTAATGAAAGCGACGATGACCCTTTACTCCGGCGCGACAGTCTACGCTTTGCGCTACCGCTGCGAGCGCAGGCTGGAGCCTAGGGGATTCGAACCCCTGACCTCCTCAATGCCATTGAGGCGCTCTACCAACTGAGCTAAGACCCCGTGTAAGAATTGTAGATTGTAGATTTTTGATCGGCGATTGCAACTAAGTGGACGATGATGGAAAGTGCTCGCTTTCGCAGCAATGAAAGCCGGGAGCACGATTTTTCTACTCTACCCCGCCTGGCTGATTGGAGCTGTGATGCTCGTTTTCGCTGCGGCTGAGAAACAGCCTGACAATTTCTACACATTGCTGCGCTGGGTTTGTTGTGCGGTGTTTGCTTATTCTGCGGTCACCTCTTTTCAAATGAAGCGCATGGTGTGGTTGTGCATTTTTGCCGCGCTAGCGGCTCTGTTTAATCCAATCTTTCCGCTCCCTCTCAGTCGCGGCGTATGGACCGTGGCGGATTGGTTTTCAATCGGCGCGATGGTTATTGCCGGCTTTGTCTTTTGGAAAAGTTCAAAAACCTGATCAGATTTGGCCCCGAAATAAACTCTGTGAAAGCTTCGGCGAACTCGACCGAAGGGTAGGAAAGAAAGCGACCGGCACCTAAATTTTTGAGTGATGACTAAGATCGTCTCGCTCCGACGTGGCTCGCAAATACCCTCGTGCAATAACCAATCGATCTTTTCGCGTTTAAGCCGATTCGCATTCGGCTCGGCATACCACAGCGAACACAGCGAACGGAACGGCAGCGCATCCCTTCGTAGATCGGTACTGTCCTGATTCGAATTACGATTTCGCGCGTCGAATGACGGTGCGACTCTTTATCCTTATTAGTGGCTGCCAGTAGTGCCAGTGGCGCCTGTCGTGGGTTTGGAATTGCCCGTACCACCCCCGCCACCTTTGACATCTGTTAGTGGCTTCAGGTCACGAACTTTGATGTCCTTCTTGGCTCGGCGGCGCCAAGCAGATCGGATTACATTGATGTGTGGGATTTGTGTATTCATGCGCGAAAATGGCCTCCCACATCGCGTTTGGTTAATTCTACCACGCCTTTGCCTTTGAAGCAATCGCAACTTTCCCGAGAATGTCATTTTCATCAGCGTGGCGCGAAGTTCCCATCGCCACCACGTTTTCTTCTTTTGAACACCGTTGCCCGCTTCATTCAATACACAAAATCACTGCATCTTGCGCAACAAGCGAGCGACGATCGAAATCTTCGAGCGATTGGCAAGATCGATAATCGCGTCTTTCTCGAGCAGCAACGTCTTTCCCGCTTCGGTAGCGATAACGCGCAATTTCGCGTCTGCCGCAACGCGAACTGTTTCAACGCCGATCACCGGAACATCAAACCGCATGTCTTGATTTGGCTTGGCAACTTTGGCCATGATCGCATCTTTGCGCGCGAGCGCGCCGCAGCGTCTGATCGCTTCGTTTGTTCCTTCGAAAGCTTCGACCGCGATAATCGTTCCGTTTTTGACGATTACGGTCTGCCCGATGTTGAGTCGCGCGATTTCCTTGGCGATTTTCCAGCCAAGATCCACATCTTCCTCTTCGCGGCGCGATAGTTTCGGTCCCGCGATCAGTCCGGCAGTGGCTATTGAATCTTCGAGAAAAGTCGTGGCCGGCAAAAGGGCGACATCGATTTTCGCGAGCTCATCTGCAATAGCCGCGAAGATGGACTCGGCATTGCGCTGTCTGAGTTTTCCAAGCAACAACAGTGCTTTCCAGTCTGGATGCAAATCGAAAAGATTTTTCGGCGCGATTTGGCCGGCCATAATCGCGTGATGAACTTTTTCTTCGCGAAAAAATCTGAGCAATCGACCGAGTTGGCCGACGCGCATCCATTCGATTAGATCGACATGTTGCCCGAGTATCGGATCGGTCTCGCCAGTGAACGCCGCCGCAACGATTTGTTTAACGCCAGCTTTTCGCGCTGAATCGGCAAGCAATCGTGGGTAAACGCCGTTGCCGGCGATGATGCCGAAAGTCTCCGGCTTCGTCACGAATCAAGATTACCAGCGCGCCGAGAGCAGGAAAGCTTCAATGTACGAAGCGATGTCCGCCGCGGCGGACACCGAATTTGAAATAAACAGGCGCTTGACACAAGCGCCTCTACAATTGCTAGCCATGATGGCGGCGGCGTTTGACGTGCAATTGGGCGAGCGCTTTCTGCAATGACGCTTGGATGGCGGCCACTTCTTCGGCGGTGTGATCTTCTTTCATCGCCGCCTTCGCCCGCTCGACCGCCGCTTCGGCGGCCGCAATGTCGATCTTCTCGGATTCGAGTGCCATGTCCGTTAGCACTGAAACCGCATCGGCTTTGATCTCGACAAATCCTTCGCCAATCGCTAGGGCGGTTTCGAGCCGGTCCTTTACGACTCGCAATTCGCCGGGCTTCAAAGTGGTGAGCAGCGGGACGTGCTTGGGATAAACGCCGAGCTCGCCCTCCGAACCGGGCAACGTGACCATATCAACGTCTTCGGAATAGATTTTTTCCTCCGGCGTAACGATCTCGAGTTTCAAGGTCATGGTTCTAACCTTCCTTGATCATGTCGATGTTGCCCTTCATATAGAAGTTTTGCTCGGGCACATCGTCGTGTTTGCCTTCGAGAATTTCTTTGAAGCCTTGAACCGTTTCCGCAATCGAAACGTATTGGCCTTTGTGACCCGTGAAAACTTCCGCCACGTGGAATGGCTGGCTGAGGAAACGCTGGATTTTGCGCGCACGATAAACCGTCAATTTATCTTCGGGACTTAGCTCATCCATTCCAAGAATTGCGATGATGTCCTGGAGATCTTTGTATCGTTGCAACACTCGCTGCACACCTCGAGCGACGTTGTAATGCTCTTCACCGACAATTTCGGGCGCGAGCGATTTCGAAGTCGATGCCAGTGGATCGACTGCCGGATAAATTCCAAGCTCGGTCAGGGCGCGTTCGAGAACGATGGTAGAATCCAAGTGCGCGAACGTGTTTGCCGGCGCAGGATCGGTCAGGTCGTCCGCCGGAACGTAAACCGCCTGGAATGAAGTGATCGACCCTTTGTTTGTCGATGTAATGCGTTCCTGCAAGTCGCCCATCTCAGCCGAAAGCGTTGGCTGATAACCAACCGCGGACGGGGTGCGGCCTAACAAGGCCGAAACCTCCGAGCCCGCCTGGGAAAATCGAAAAATATTATCGATGAAAAGAAGCACGTCCTGGTTGCGCTCGTCCCGGAAAAATTCTGTCATGGCGAGCGCGGCAAGTCCCACGCGCAAGCGCGCGCCCGGCGGTTCGTTCATCTGGCCGAAAACCATTCCCACTTTCGACTTCGACAAATCTTTTTGATCGATCACGCCGGCCTGACTCATTTCGTTATAAAGATCATTGCCTTCGCGACTGCGTTCGCCCACTCCGGCGAACATCGAGACACCGCCGTGACCTTTGGCGATGTTGTTGATGAGCTCCATGATGATAACGGTTTTGCCAACACCAGCGCCACCGAACGCGCCTACTTTTCCGCCTTTTGAAAACGGGCAGATGAGGTCGATGACTTTGATGCCGGTCTCGAGAATTTGCACTTTCGTGTCCTGCTCAGTCAGATCGGGTGCTTTGCGATGGATCGAATAGCGCTTTTCGAACTTCACGGGACCGCGACCATCAACCGGATCGCCCGTCACATTGAAAAGGCGTCCAAGTACCCCCTCGCCCACTGGGACCGTGATTGGTCCGCCGGTGTCAGTCACTGCCATGCCGCGCTTGAGACCTTCTGTCGATGACATCGCAATGGAGCGCACCCAGTGTTCACCCAGATGCTGCTGCACTTCGAGGGTCAGCTTCGTCGGATTACCGTTGACCTCGTACTCGATTTCGAGCGCGTTATAAATGCGGGGCAACCCTTTCTCGTCTGAGAATTCCACGTCCACAACGGGACCGATTACTTGAACGATATTTCCTTTGTTCATAAAAGTTGATTAGCCGCCGAGCGACATCTGCGCGGTGGCGATCTCGAGCAACTCCATGGTGATGCCAGCCTGGCGCATCTTGTTGTACTCGAGCGTCAGGTCCTTGATGAACTGGTTCGCGTTGTCGGTGGCATTTTTCATCGCCACCATTCGCGCGCTGTGCTCGGATGCGCGCGCGTCGAGGATCATTTGGAAAAGCTGATACTGCAAATAGTAGGGAAGCATCATGTCCAGCACCGTTTCCGCATTCGGCTCGAACACGTAGCCGAGCATTGGATCGACATCTTGCTTCGCCTTTTCATCCGATTCGCTCTTGGGCAAATCAAAACTGCTGATCGGCAACAATGTTTGCACCACCGAGCGCTGGTTGATCGTGTTGATGAAATGCGTGTAGAGAACGGACACCTTGTCCACGTCGCGATTGAGAAACTTTTCCATGCAAAATTTGGCAATCGGTTTCGTCTCGACGAACGTAGGCGCGTCTTTCAATTCAAAATCGGCGAGCAACTCCCGCTTCGTTCGTGCGATGAACTGCCGCGCCTTTTTTCCGGTGACCACAAAGGCAGTTTTAGCTGAGTCAAAGTTTGCGGCTTCGCGGAAGAGATTCGTGTTTAACGCACCGCAGAGGCCCTTGTCGGTGCTGATAATCAAGACAAGTTCTTTTTTCACCGGCCGAATATGCAGGAGCGGATGCAATCGCGGATCAGTGCGTCTTTGCAGCGAGACCAGGACCTTGTTCATTAGCGCGGCATAAGGCCGACCTGCCAGCGCGTGTTGCTGCGCTTTGCGCATCTTGGATGCAGCCACCATCTGCATTGCCTTGGTGATCTGCGCGGTGTTGCGAATCGATTTGATCCGGCGCCGGATATCTTGTGTGTTCGCCATGTCAAAACTGCAAGGAGATCATCGCCACGTCGTTTGGAATTCATCCAGCGCGGCTTTGAGTTGCGACTCGATCTCCTGATCGAGCTGCTTTTTCTCGCGAATCGTCCGGAGCAATCCTTCCTTGCGCGTTTGCAGCCACTCTTGGAGTTTCAATTGGAATTCTTTGACACGCTGGACAGGCACGGGATCAATATAGCCATTTTGCATCGCCCACATCACGGCCACCTGCTCTTCCACCGGGATCGGATTATACTGTTTTTGCTTGAACAGCTCGACAATACGTTGACCCCGATCGAGCCGCGCTCTCGTTGCCGCATCCAGATCGGAACCAAATTGTGCAAAGACAGCTAGCTCGCGGAACTGCGCCAGATCGAGCTTTACCTTGCCGGCCACTTGTTTGATCGCTTTGATCTGCGCCGCAGATCCAACGCGGCTTACAGATAACCCGACTGAAATGGCTGGCCGAATGCCTTGATAAAAAAGATCGGTCTCGAGATAAATCTGCCCGTCGGTGATCGAGATCACATTTGTGGGAATGTAAGCCGATACGTCGCCGGCCTGGGTCTCAATGATCGGCAGCGCGGTCAACGATCCGCCGCCGAATTGCTCGTTCATGCGCGCGGCGCGTTCGAGCAAGCGCGAGTGTAGGTAAAACACGTCGCCGGGATACGCTTCGCGACCCGAGGGCCGCTTCAGCACCAGCGAAACCTGTCTATAAGCAACCGCGTGCTTCGATAAATCATCGTAGATGATGAGCGCGTCCATGCCGTTATCCATGAACCATTCGCCCATCGCAGCGCCAGCAAACGGCGCCAGATACTGATTGGTCGCAGTGTCCGATGCAGGCGCGGAAATGATGGTCGTGTACGGCATTGCACCTTCTTTATCGAAAACGTCGAGCACGCGTGCCACGTTGGAGTTTTTCTGGCCAATCGCGACGTAAATGCAGTAGAGCAGCCGATAATCTTTATCCCCCGCGTCCTCGGCAGCCTTGTTCAGGCGCGCCTGACTAATGATGGTGTCGATGGCGATGGTGGTTTTGCCGGTTGCGCGGTCGCCGATGATCAACTCGCGCTGGCCGCGGCCAATTGGGATCATTGCGTCGATCGCCATGATGCCGGTCTGGACCGGCTGATTCACACCGCGGCGCTTGATTACGCCGGGCGCAATTTTTTCGAGCGGATAAAATGTGTCCGTCTTAATTGGCCCCTTGCCATCCAAGGGCTGACCCAGCGTGTTCACGACCCGGCCGAGCAACGCTTTGCCCACGGGAACGGAAAGAAGTCTGCCAGTCGTTTTTACTTCGTCGCCCTCTGAAACCTTTGTCGTCTCGCCGAGTAGAATCGCGCCGACCTCAGTTTCTTCGAGATTCAACGCCAGCCCAAAGACGCCATTTGGAAACTCGATCATCTCGTTGAGCATGACGTCGCTCAGGCCCTCGATGCGTGCCACGCCATCCCCGGTTTCGCGCACCACGCCTACGTTGCTTTTCGTTGTCGATGTTTTGAGTCCCTCAATTTTGGTTTCGATCTCTTCGAGTATGCTGCTCATGGTTTGGATTAAAGTTGTTGCTGAAGTTGTTCGAGTCGATTGCGCACGGTTCCATCCCAAACGTCGCTGCCGACGCGAACCCGCATCCCGCCAAGAAGCTCTGGGCTGACGACGAATTCCGCAGTCAGATCGCCCCCATATTTTTCCTTCAGGCTGTCGACCAGCTTCGAACGGATTTTTGTGTCCAGATCGCTTGCTGTTTCGACTCGGGCCCGGCGCTTTTCCAGTTCGAGCCGGAGCAGACGCCTGTAATTTTTCAGAACGTCGATATAATGGCGCGGTTTTCTCGCAATGAGGGAGTCAACGAGCGTGCCGATCCGGCCGGGATCGAGTTGGCCGTCGGTAAAACTTGCTCGAAGCATTTCACGCGACAGCCGGCGAATTTCCTTATTGATCTTCATCAGGCGAGTTGGCGGGCTGTCTCCTCCTGCAGGCGCTGTTGGTCTTCGGCGGTGAGCACTTTGCCGGTGACTTTTGCTGTCGTATCAACCACAAGCCGCCCCAGTTCGCGCTTCAGCGCTTCCATGGTGCGCTCGTACTCGATCGCACTGGCTTCGCGCGCCTTTGCGATGATCTGCTCCGCGGCGGCAATCGCTTCCTGCTGTTTGCGCTCCGACAAGTGCGCAGCGCTCTCGCGTGCCTCATCGATCATTTTTTGCGCATCGGCATTGGCTTTGGCAACGATTTCCTGGTAGCGCTTTTCCGCTTCGGCCAGTTCTTTTCTTATTTTTTCCGCATTGAGCTGTCCCTCCTCAATCTTGCGCCGGCGCTCCTCCAGTACCGCGAGGATCGGTTTGTAAGCGAAGCGTCGAAGCAGGAAAGCGACGATTGCGAAGCTGACCACCTGCGAGAAAAACAGCCATGGATTCCAGCCGAAAGTCTCGGCCGTATCCTGCAATGTTTTGCTGAAACCTCCCGTCGCGGCGACTAACAGCAAATTCATAATATAGGTTCATGCGTGTCGGCTTGGCCGACGCGCCGAAAAAACTTAATGAGGAAGAAGAAACAGCGCGTAGAACACGATCGCCTCGGTGAATGCGATGGCCAGAATTCCATGCACTAGGACCGGCGTAAACGCACCAGGGTTCCGACCAACTGCTGTCGCCATTCCCATGCCGGTAAGGCCGATTCCGATTCCCACGCCCATCGCCGCGAGGCCGACGTGAATGCTTCCGCTCATCTCTGCCAGTAGTGGTAGTATCATAGTTTTATCTTTGGTTGGTTTGGCGACCTCGTCATGAGGTTGCCTAAATTTTTCATGAATGTGCTGTTTCCGACTGATGTTCCGTAATCAGGAGCGTGAAAACGGCGGTCAGCAGCATGAAGACAAGCGCCTGCACAACTCCCACAAGTATTTCCAAAAAGTAAAAGGGAAGCGGAAGCAGCCATGATAGAAAGGGCACCATTTTCGACATCACCTCCAATGTACTCTCGCCCGCATATATGTTTCCGAAAAGTCGAAAACTCAGCGAGACGGGGCGAAACAGGATTGAGATGATCTCGAGCCATCCGACCAAAAAGAAGATAACGACCATTACAAGTTTCAGGATGCCCGAAGTCTCGCCTTTCGGTCCAAACAGATGGAGCAAAAACCCTCCAATGCCATTCGCCTGAATCGCCCAGATGAGCCAGAGCAAAAAGAAGATCGCAGCCATGGCCGTGGTCATGTTCAAATCGGCATTGCCTCCGCGCAGAAGCGGGCGGTCGATGTGAAAGAGGCCAGTGGTTGGATCGTGATGACCCCAACCAATCGTTCCGACGCCTGGAATCAACCCAAACCAGTTCACGAACAAAATGAAAATGAAGAGCGTCGCAAAAAACCAAAACGTCTTCTGCACCAGTTTGCGACCAATAATTCCCTCTAGGAAATTGTAGAGCCCTTCGACCAGCCATTCCCAAAAGTTTTGCGCGCCACTTGGAATTGGTTTGATCTTGCGTGTTGCGGCCTGCGCAAGAATGATGATCCCAGTGGCCACAATCCACGTCACCAACATTGAATTTGTGATCCCGAACTTTCCGATCTGCACTAGAGGCGCCGGATTTAATGGCAAAGCCTCGTGCTCGGCTTTTTCAGGCGCCGCTGCGAACGTCGATGCAGCGACGGCAATGGCACAGACGAGCGTTAAGATCGGCAGCGATAGATAACGGTTCCGCATCTCGATTAGTGGCAAAGCTGCGGCTCCAGTTTTCTTCCCCGTCAGCCGCGAAGGCTTGACGTTAACACAAGGCGCGCTTGCGACGTGCCTACCAAAGCGGGTTTTGCGGGGATGACAAACGAAATTCTTTGGGTCGTAGCTTATTCTGCCGGAACCCGTTCAG
>Ga0209802_1002557_pt1 | contig 12539 bp, 7 predicted proteins | sample GraSoiAngelo_129_FD_185886 | JGI IMG/M metagenome (GOLD analysis project Ga0209802, IMG submission 185886) | Grasslands soil microbial communities from the Angelo Coastal Reserve, California, USA - 14_0927_12_40cm (SPAdes) (version 2) | ecosystem: Environmental > Terrestrial > Soil > Grasslands ... | reverse complement strand
GCGAGGTACGACGGGACGGGTGTCTTCGCGCGGTGCGAGTGGTAGGCAACCCAACGACCGCGTGGAGACCAGACGGGCTGAAAGTCCTCGTGGTAGCCCGTGATCAAGGGGCGGAGCGGGCCGACTGGTCGTCCGCTCGTGTCCACCTCCACGGCGCCGCCATCGAAATTGATTGCCCAGTCGACCCACCGCCAGTCACCGTAGACAAACCCGACCTGCCGGCCGTCGGGGCGCCACGACGGGACCTGCGCACCGCGCATCACGAGGCGCGTGGTCCCGCCCGCGGCCGGAACGACGACCACCGACACCTCCGATGCGGCACGCGTCCAGTAGAGGTACCCTGACGCTACGGATGGCGCGAACACGTCGCCCGCTGGAGGGGCAGGGACCACGGCGCGGCGGGCGCCTGTTGCGAGGTCCACCTCGTAGATGCCGAGTGCGCGCTTCGCGTGGGGTTCGTGGCGGACCTCGGGCGACGGGGCACCGGTGCCTGCGAGCGCCACGTAGACACTCCGCCCATTCGGCGCCACCGCCACAGGCGACGAGAGCGTCGGCGCATCGAGGTCGCGGGCGACCACGGTCGCACGGCCGCTCGCGAGATCCAGCCGCGAGAGCGTCGATGTGCCGCGCGGCTCCAGCGCGAGGACCACCAGGGAGCCGCCGTCGGGAAGCCAGGCGAAACCGGTCACGACTCCGGCGACGGGGTGCGCGCGCGCATTCCCGAGCGGGCCCGCGAAGAGGCTGTCGCGCGCGCCTGCGCGCGAGAAGGCGACCTCTCCCCCGTCCGGCGACCACTGCGGGGTGGCATCCGGTGGCAGCGGGAGGAGCGTCGGGCTCCCGCCCGCCTGCGTGAACCATCCCGTCTTTCCCCCGCTCGTGCCGAGGAGCACGAGATCTCCGCGCGGACCCAAGGCAGCCCCCCGCTGCTCGGTGAGCCCCGGCCACACGCGCTCCTTGGCCTCGCGTCCGCGTTGCAGGTCGAGGATCCGGCCGGAGTAGATCGCCCACCGGCCGTCCGGCGACACCCGCGCCCGGGTGGCGTATTCCTCGAACCAGACATCGGGCGACTCGGCGAAAACGCTCTCTGTGCCCTGCTGGCCGGGCGTCGCGGACTGGGCACTGAGGTGATGCGCGCGCGTAGCGCTGGCGAGGAAGGCCGCGAGCGCGAGGGTGAGCGTGCCGTCGAGGTCGAACAGGAAGGTGGAGAGGGACACGCCGGAAGCTAACTTTGGAAGGCACAAACGCCATGCACGGATTCGAGACCGTCCTCGCGCTCTTGGTCGGCGTCGCCTTCCTCGCGCTGGTGGCGCGCCGGCTGGACATCCCCGCGCCCGCCGTGCTCGTGGTGGGCGGGCTGCTCGTCGCCCTGGTGCCCGGGCTTCCCGCGGTGCAGTTCGACCCGCAGCTCGTGTTCCTCGTGTTCATTCCGCCCCTGTTGTATCGCGCGTCGCTCTTGGCGTCGTACCGCGACGTGCGCGCCAACCTCCGGCCGATCCTGTTGCTCGGCGTTGGCCATGTGCTGTTCGTGACTGCAGTGGTCGCCTGGGTCGCGCGCCTGGCCGTGCCGGGATTGCCCTGGGCGTCCGCATTCGCCCTCGGCGCCGTCGTGTCGCCGCCGGATGTCGCCGCGGCGACGGCCTTCCTCAGGCGCCTGCCGCTGCCCCGGCGCCTCGTCACGATTCTCGAGGGCGAGAGCATGGTGAATGACGCGGCGGCGATCGTGGCGTACCGCGTGGCGGTCGCGGCTGCCGTGACGGGGACGTTCTCGTTCGTCCACGCGGGCCTGCGGTTCCTGCTCGTGGGCGCGGGCGGGATCATGGTCGGGCTCGCCGTGGGATGGCTGCTCGGTGCGGTCCGCCGCCACATCCACGACCCCGAGGTCGAGAACACGATCTCGCTCCTGACCGGGTATGCCGCCTATCTCCCTGCCGAGCGGCTCGGCGGGTCGGGCATCCTGGCGGTCGTGGCCACGGGGCTGTACCTGGGGCGCGTGGGGCCCCGCATCGTGGCGGCAGATACGCGGGTGCAGAACGTCGGGATGTGGGACGTGGTCGTGTTCGTGCTCGAGGGGCTCATCTTCATCATTACGGGGCTGGCGCTGCGGCCCATCCTCGGAGGCTGGAGCGGTCCGTTCGCGCGACACCTGGCATGGGCAGCGGTGCTGGTCAGCATCACGGTCATCGTCGCGCGCGTCGTGTGGGTGTTCCCCGCGACGTACCTCCCGCGGTGGCTGAGCCGGCGCCTGCGGCAGCGGGATCCGTCGCCCCCGTGGCAGTTCCCGGCGGTCGTTGCCTGGGCCGGCCTGCGCGGCGGGGAGTCTCTCGTGCTGGCGGCCGCCGTTCCCACCCTGACCGCCGCGGGTACGCCGTTCCCGGGCCGCGACCTGATCATCGCGACCACGTTTGCCGTGATCCTCGTGACCCTGCTGGGTCAGGGGTTCACGCTCGCGCCGCTGTTGCGGTGGCTGGAGGTGCGAGAGACGGGCGCTGAGGAACGGCGCGAGGAGATCGCGGCCCGGCTCCGTGCCTCGAAGGCCGCCCTCGCGCGGCTCGAGGAGCTCGCGACGGCGCAATGGATGCATCCGGAGACGCTGGCCCACACGCGGGACCGTTACCGCCACCGCACGCGGCGGCTGCACGGCCAGTCCAAGGGCGTCGCGGACGGCGGTGAGGAGACGATCTCGACCGCCGACCGCCGCCTGGCGCGGGAGCTGCTCGTGGTCGAGCGGCGGGAGCTGCTGCGGCTGCGCGACGAGGGGGCGATCAGCGACGGCGTGATGCGGCGCGTGCAGCGCGAGATCGATCTCGAGGAGCTACTGCTCGGCGACGCCTGACCGCTGACCCGCTGCGCCCGGTCCGATCGCGAGCGCGGCGACGAGCTCCACGCGAGGTGCCTCTGCCGGCTCGCGGACGGGCGCCAATCCCTCGTGCCACCCGAGCAGATCCCTGATGGCGACCGGCGCGCGGCGCCTCAGTAGTTCCTCGAGCAGCTGCTCCTCACCCGCCGTCATTCCCAGCGCGAGCCGGGAGACGAGCCCGTCGAGGCGGGCCAGCCCCGGGGCGTCGCGCCGCCGCGCCGCGCGGCGGCCCGCGGCGAGCACCCACGGGATGAGCCGGCGCGCGAGCCGATCGCGGTCGCCGGCGCGCCAGCGGGCGGCCGCCACCCCTGCAAGCCGGGTGCGAACGAGCGCAGCCGCGCGGCGGATTGCCGCTTCGATCGCCTGCTGGTCGAGCGGCGCGTCGGGACCTGAGGCTGCGGCCTCCAGCAGGTGGGTCGCTCGGAGCGGATCGGCGAGCGTCGCTTCGCCCACCACGACCAGCGCCTCGACGAGCGCTCCGATCCGGACGACCAGGACGACGGCGGGCTCTTGTCCCTTGACCGCAGCGCAGGCTCCCGCCGGGGCGGGTGGCTCGCGCTGTGCCGCGAGCGAATGGAGGCGGTCGCACCAGTCGAGCCCCGCGGCCCCGGGTACCTGCCCGGACGGCGATTCGACTTGGGCGGCGCCGGCTGCCTGCTGCGCCGCGACTTTCGCCGCGAGACGGCGCTCCGCCGCGAGCGCGCGCTCGATCACGGGGTGGGGCAGGAACGTGATCGTCTCGATGCGGTCGTGCGGCGAGCCGAGCCGGTCGATGCGACCCACCCGCTGGGCCAGCCGCGCCGGGCTCCACGGCAGGTCGTAGTGAATTACTCGCGCGGCGTCTTGGAGGTTCAGCCCTTCCGAGAGGAGGTCGGTGGCGATCAGCACGTCGGTCTCGAGCGCGGGGGGCGGTGGCCCGGCGCCTTGCGCCAGCGGCGCGAAGGCCCGGAGCGCCTCCGCGCGGCCGCCAGGGCCTCCCGCGAACAGTCCCGTCTCGCCCACGACACCGGCGACGCGCCGTCCCCGCAGGCACCGCAGCAGATGCCGCACCGTGGCGGCGGCCTCGACGAACACGATGGTCTTCCCGGGGTGGTGGCAGAGCAACGCCGCGAGCGCGTTCGCCTTGGGGTCCTCGCGGGCCCGGGCGATCGCGCGCAGCTCCCGTGTCACCGCGAGGTCGTCCGGCCGCGCGGACCCTGCACCCGCCTCCAGGAGGATGGCGAAGAGGGCGAGCTGCGCGTCCCCAGGGTCGCCGCCGGCGCAGAAGCGGGAGAAATCCCGGGTATCGAGAGCGCGACCCTCCCGCGCGGCCGCGAGCGCCAGATCGAGAAAGGCCTCGTGCCGTGCGAGGCTGGCGCGAAAAGCGACCAGGCTGGAGGCGAGCCGTCGCAGCAGCGTGATTCGGAGCAGCGGCGCCGCGGGCCCACCCGCGCCAAGGCGCTCGGCCCCGGCGACGCACGCGAGCAGCACTGGCTCCGGCGCCACGCCGGCGCGCACGCGCTCGCCCGGCAGGCGGTGGGGGAACGACAGGGCCAGGGGCCCGCGGCCGTAGCCGGCCTGCACGCGGTCGCGGGAGCGCGCCACGGTGAGCCGCGCCGCCACCGCGGCCAGCGTCGCCGGGTCGACTTCTCCCGCGGCGGCGCGCCGCAGCGAGGCGACGCCCAACGCCGCGAGCTCGTGGTCCCGCAGGAACAACCGGAACAGGTGGAACAGGTCGGCGAGGCGGTTGTGAACCGGCGTCGCGGTGACGAGCAGCACCCGCGCTGCCACGACGAGCTTCGCGAGCGCGCGGTAGCGCCGCGTGTCCGGGTTACGAAAGCGGTGGGCCTCGTCGACGACAAGAAGGCGGTAAGGGGCGGTAATGGGCGGTAGGTGGCGGTAATCCCTTGTGCTCAGCGATTCGTGCGTGATGATCGGCGCGGCTGCGTTGTGCTGCGCCAGCAGCGCCCGCCATTGCGGGACCAGCACGGCCGGGACGACGAGGCTGAACGGCTCGCCGCAGGCGAGGGCGACCGCGAGCGCCACGTACGACTTGCCCAGTCCGACGGCGTCCGCGAGCAGAGCCCCGCCGTAGCGGTCGAGGATCGCGGCCAGCCGCTCGGCGGCGGGGCGCTGATGGGCCGCGAGCCAGGAGGGCCAGCTCGCGCACGGCCCCTCCGGAAGGTCGAGCAACGCCCGCGCGGCGCGGCGTACGACCGCGCCGGCGTCCGCCACGGCCCCCGGTCGCAGCAACAGCGCGAGGGGCTCGACCGGGGCTTGCAGATCCTCAGAGAGGATCCGGGGCGAGCCGTCCCAGAGCGCGCTGGTCGGAAGCATCGAGTTGTAGCAGCTCCGTCACGAGCCGGTCGTCCGTTTCGCGGTGGCGGCCGCACTCGGCGAGGGCGGACCAGGCGGGGGAATCCGCCGGCGGCACCGGCAGTTCGCGCACGACGCCAGCGTTGAAGCGTCGGAATCCCCCGCGTGCCGGGTCGGCGCGCAGCCGCGCCAGTGCCGTGAGCCAGCGGCTGTTGAGCCACGCGGCGAGCGCGCAGGCATCGTCCCCCGTGCGCGTGGCGACGCCGTATGCGGTGTTGAGCGGCACGGGCTCGACGTCGGGGACGACGGCGGCGAGTCGGCGAGCGAGATCGGGCCAGACGACGCGATGGCGCGCCACGGCGAGTGCCGTACGAAACACCTGCCACGGGGCGCCGCTCCGGTAATCCGCGCGCCGCCGCAGCCGCTCGAGGTGCGGCCTCAGGGCGTGCTCGAGCACTGGGGGCAGGCGCGCCAGCGGACGGCCGTCAGGGCCGTGCGTCCACAGGAGGAAGGCCCTGGGCTCCGCGCGCCAGGCGGAGAGGTCGCGCCCCCGCAGCGCCGGCCGTGTCCCGGGCACCGGCTCCCGCACGAGGAACACGTCGTCGGCTCCGGTCTTCACACCGAGCTGCGGCGTCCACCGCTCGCCCACCGTGGGGAGCGTGGCGCGCACCCGGCGGGCCACTCGCGTGGCGTCGGCGTGGAGCACCCAGGGCCCCGCGGCCTGCAGCGCGCGCTGGGGCACGCGCGGCGCCGCGCTCCGCGGCCCGAGCGCAGTGACGGTCACGTCGGCCGAACCGGGCTCGGCGCGGGTCGTGATCAGCGCCATGGGGTACACGGCCGCGGCGCCGAAGGCGCCGGCCGCATCGGCGAGCGGCGCGGCGCGATCGAGCCGCGTGCCGTGCGAGAGCCGTTGCCGCAGTGGCTCCGCATAGCCGCTCGAGGCGAGCTTCGCCGGTACGAGCAACGCGACGCACCCGCCGGGCGCCGCGAGCTCGAGCCCCCGCTCGACGAACGCCACGGCGAGGTCGGGAAGGTGGCTGAATCCCCGCCCGGCGGACGGGCGCCAGGAGGCGTAGCGGTGGGCGAGCGTCTCGCGCACGCGGGCCGGCAGCCGCTCGCCTCGCACCCACGGCGGGTTGCCGACGACGAGATCGAAGCCACCGCCCGCTACCACGTCGCCGAAATGGGACTCGAACGCGAAGAACGGCGCGTCGCCTTCCCGCGCGAGCCGACGGGCGGCCGCGCGCAGCTCGCGACGACTCGCCCGGAGCCGGCGCAGGCGCCTGCGCTCGTCGCCCGTCAGGCCGCGCCGCCTGCCGAACAGGTCACGATCCTTTCCTGTGGCCACGAGCTCCGCGACCGCGGCGTCGAGCAGCCGCACGGCGCGCGCGAAGGCATCGCCGGCGAGGGCCGCCACGGCCCGCTCGACATCGGCGCGCGCCCGCCGCTTGGGCGCACCGGTGAGGTCGAAGAGGGCGCGGCGAGCATCCGCCAGCCGCGCGACGTTTTCGCGGCTCGCGCACGGCGCGCAAGCGCCCCCCAGTGCGGCCGCGAGCGCCAGCGGGTCGAGCAGCACGTCACCTTGGCGCACGTGGCCGTCGAGGTTCGGCAGGGGAGCGATGCGGGCGAGGTCCGTTTCCGCGTCGTCGGCTACGAGCGCGAGCCACAGACGCAGCTCGGCCAACCGCACCGCGGTGAGCTTCAGATCCACGCCGAACAGCGAGTGGGCAAGGACGTCTCGCTTGAGCCGAACGACCGGCCCCTCGCCGGCGGCCCGGCGCAGCGCAACCAGCTCCTCCAGCGCGCCGAGCAGGAATGCACCGGAACCCACGGCGGGGTCCACCACCTTGAGGCGCCGGAGGTCCGGGAGCCACGGTGGCAGCGGGGGCTGACCGTCGTGGATCCAGCGCTCCGCCGCGTCTCGGGCGAGGCCGAACCGGCCGACGAGCGCGGCCTCGAGCCCCGCCCGCACGAGCTCCCGCACGAGCGCGGCCGGCGTGTAGAAGCTGCCGCTCACGCGGCGCTCGTCCGGATCCATCACCCCTTCGAACACGCGGCCCAGCATGTCCGGTGCGACCGCCTCACCCGCATCGGCCTCATTCACGGAAAAGTGGAACCGCTCGAACAGCTCGTCGAAGGCCTCGCGCCACTCCACGTTGCTCCATGAGGCCACGCCGTGGAGCCGCTCCAGCGCGGTTGGCTCGAACAGCCCGCCGTTCAGGAACGGCAGCCGGCCCAGCGCGCCGGCGTGCCTCGAGCGCTCGCCCGGCGGCCGATTGAGCGCGCCGAAGCACAGCGGGTCGAACACGTGGCGCTGAAACGTGCGGCGCGCCGCGAGGGCCTCGTCGAGCCGGTGGATCAAGTAGCGGCGGTCTCCGTCCAGCCAGCCCTTCGCCTGGACGAAGTAGAGGAACAGCACCCGCGTGAGGGCCGTGAGGGCGAGCGCATGGCGCTCGCTGCGGCTGCGCGGTTCCGGCAGCCGGTCGGTGAACCGCTCGAGCACGCGGCGGAACGCCTTGAAGAAGCGGGGCGTGACACCCTCGCTCGCGAGCGCCTCGGCGACGCGCAACGCGAGAGCGAGCGATGTCTCGTCCGGCAGCGGGACGCAGCGCTCGAGGGCGGCGAGGAAGCTCGCAGGAACGCGGTCGAGCGGGACGGCCAGCGTACGAACGCCGAGCAGCGCCCGGCCGCCGTGGCGCCAGGTCGCACACACGAGCAGCCGCGACCGGCCCCCCACGCCCAGAGCGCAGGCGAGCCCGCGCTCGGCGCCCTGGGCGAGTCGCTGCGCGGCGCTGCGCGCGGCCCGCTCGGGATCCTCCGCCTCGAGGCCGAACACCCGGTAGGCCTCGTGACGCGCCACCAGAGCCGCGCGGCGTACGCCCGCCGCTACGGCCTGGGCGGCGCCGAGCCAGGGCCCGGGTGGCACGGTCTCCCACGCCGGCTTGAACCCGAGCGCGCCAAAAAGGTCGCGTAGATCGTCGATCTGCTCGGTGCGGGTGACGAGCTCCCGCAGCACCACGGGCCCCTCGAATCGGACGGGGTCAAGGTGCGCCGAGAGGCCCTTGGTTCCTGTATCCGATTAGCGCAGCCCTAATCAAGATTTTGCGATGAACGGCCCGTCAAAGGCCGGTGAAGGGCCCGCGAAACAGGGGAACCGCGATGCGGTGTTAGGTTGATGCTTGCGCTGCAGCGGTACGGGAGCCGCTTCGCGGCAGGCTAACTTCCTGGAGGTGAAGAGACTCGAATCTCTCGAAGCTTGGAAGCTAGCTTGTCAGCTCGCCCGAGCTGCCTACCGGCTTACGCTCGAGCCTCCGTTGAGCCGTCATTTCTCGCTGGCCGACCAGGTCCGTCGTGCCGCGCCCTCGAGCTCATTCAGCAGCTTGATCTCTCTCCAGCCGAGCCTACCTCTGAGGCGCTTGGCAGTTGTGAACGATTGATCGGGATCATCATCGGTTTGATCCGGAGTCTAGCCGGGCGTCCGTAGTCACCCTTCCCCTGCTTTTCACCGGCCTTTCCCAGGCCTCTCACGGGCCTCTAACCGGCCTTTCTCAGCCGAATGTTTCCGTTCACCGTCGACAACGCCAGCTGCCTCCCCCCGCCGCCGATCGTGCCCGTGACGCGCCGCGGGCCGAGTTTGCCGGTCACCGTGAGCGGGAAGTCCGTGAAGATCTCCCCGTTCACCGTCTCCGCCCGCACCTCGGCCGAGAGGCTCGGCGGCAAATCGAGCGTGATGCCGCCGTTCACCGTGCGGAACTCCACGCCGTCCGTCCAGCTCGCCTTCCCCATCGCCGCCACGATCGACCCGTTCACGGTCGTCGCCTCGGCGTAGCCTGACGTGGAGATGTGGATGCCGCCGTTCACCGTGGAGGCCTCCACGTCGCCGCCGAGGCTCGCCGCCTCCACCTCGCCGTTCACCGTCTTGCCGACGAACTTGACGCCCGCGGGCACGTGCACCGTGAACTCGACCACCACGTCGTTCTCGTGCGTGCTCATGCGTCCGCCTTCGCCGGGCCGGCACTCGTTCGCCCGGCGGCCGTCGCTCGGATACACGGCGCAGATCGTGACGCCGCCCTCGCGCTCCACCACTTCGATCTTCACTTCGTCGGGATCGCTGCGCTTGGCGCGCTTCGTCGCCGTGACCTCGGTCTCGCCGCCGCTCCCGGCGACCGCCCGCACGTCGCCGTTCACGCCCTTGATCTCGATCTCTTTGCCGGTCGCGATCTTGCCTTTCCAGTGAAAGTCGCCCTGCGCGAAGATGGGGGAGGCCGCGAACACCGCCGCGACCGCGAGCACCAGCGATCTGCGCATCATCGTTCCTCCTTCTTGAGCCGCCCTGGGCGGCACAGCTTGATGTCGCCGTTGAAGGACTCGAGCTCCAGCCGCGCGCTCCCCGAGCCGATCGTGAAATTGAGGCGGTGCTTCGTCTTGCCGGTGAGCGTCACGGGGAAGCACGCCTCGAAGTCGCCGTCGAAGGTCGAGACCGACACCGCCACGCTCGCGTTCTCGGGGATCGCGATGTCGAGGTCGCCGTCGTGCGTGGCGAAGCGGTAGCGCCCGCTCTCTTTGATCGTGCCGTCGTAGCTGATCGCGCCGTTCACCGTGTTCGCCTCCACGTTGCCCGACTCGATCCGCTCCAGCCGCACGTCGCCGTTCACCGTTTCGGCGGCGACGTCCCCCGACACATCGCGCAGCGTGATCCCCTCGTTCACCGTGTTGAGGGCGATACGGCCGCGGGCCTTGTCGAGTGTCACCTCGCCGTTCACGGACCGCAGCGACACGAAGCCCGATCCGCCAGTCACCTTGACCTCGCCCTGCACCGTCTCGGCCGTGATCTCCCCCTGCGACCCCTCGACCGTGATGTCGGTGTAGACCCCCGACAGTGCGAGCGCCATCGCCGCGGGCACCGTGATCGTGTAGTCGATGACCTGGGACGGGCCGTACTTGCCCGTCGACTTGACGCTCACCACGGCTTCCGACCCGCTCACCTGCACGCGGTCGCGGCTCGAGTGCTCGGCCTGGACTCTGACGGCGCTCTTCGCCCAGGTAGTGACGGCGATCGAGCCCCCGAAGTTGTTCACCTCGAGGCGGGCGCCGGACCGCACCGGAACCGTCGTGTCCGTCTGAGCCAGCGCCGCGACCGCCGCGGCCGCCACGATCGTGATCATGCAGCTCTCCTCTTCAGCTCTGCGTCCCGGTGAGGGCGGTCGCCTGGCGCAGCAGCTCCAGCTTCCGCCGCATCGTGTCGGCGAGGTGATGGTTGAGATACGCGCTGCCCGGGTCCTCGGCGAGCGCGCGCCGCGCCTGCGCGATCGCGGTGTCGATCGTGGCCAGGTTGCGCTCGAGGATGCGGACGGTGGTCGAGTCGAGCCGGCCCGTGCGCCGTCCCTCGACGAGCGCTCCCTGCAGCTCGGCCACGGTCGTCTCGTAGCGCCGGTCCGCCGCGGTGAGCCACCGCGCCTGCGGCGGGGCGATCCCTACGGGAGTCGTAGCGGCCCGGGCGCGCAACAGCCAGGTCGCGCCGCCCGACAGGACGATCAGGGCTACCGACGCGGCGATGAGCTGCGGCACGGTGAACGCCAGGTGCCGTTTGGGGCGACCGGTAGGAAGTCCTTTAGGGCGCCGCTCGCCCAGATCGGCGACGGCACCGCGGGCCGGTATCGCGCGACCGATCCCCGCCGCGATCTTCGGCCACAGGTCGGCCGCGGGCGGCCGGTCGTCGAGCGCGCGCGCCCGGGCCACGACGCGCCGCAGGTCTTCCAGCGTCGCCGCGCACGCCGCGCAGCCGGCGAGATGCGCCTCGAGCGCTGCGCGCTCCCCCGCGCCCAGCGTGCCGTCCACGTATTCCGACAGTCGGTCCGTCCAGTTGTCCTTCATCATCTCTTCTCTCCCTTCATTTCCCACGCCCCACTTCCCCACTTCCCCACGCAGTTATCGATCCAGGTGTCTTCGTAACGCCATCCGCGCATGGTGCAGCTGCGATTTCGACGTTCCCGGGACGATGCCGAGCATGTCGGCGATCTCGTCGTGCTTGTAGCCCTCGACGTCGTGCAGCACGAACACCTGGCGCGCGCCGTCGGGGAGGCGGCTCACCGCGACGTCGAAGTCCATCGCGACGTCCGGGGCATGCGGCCGGCTCGGCGCCGTTTCGAGCGCCGCGGCGGAGTCGTCGAAGCGTCCCCGCTCCACGCCGAGCGACGTGCGCCGCGCCAGGATCACGTTCACGGCCAGGCGGTGCAGCCAGGTCCCGAACGCCGCTTCGCCCCGGAAGGTCGCGAGCTTCTGCCAGGCGCGGATGAAGATGTCCTGGGTGACGTCGTCAGCGGTTTCGGGACCCATCATGCGGCGCACCAGGCTGTGGACGCGTGCCGCGTGCGAGCGGTACAGGCGCTCGAACGCGCTCCCGTCCCCGCTCGCGGCGAGGGCCGCGTCCGCGGCTTCCGCATCCTCCGCTCGACCCCCCGTCGCCTTGTCCTGATCTCTGCGCAGCGTCGCCACTCCGGGGCAGGTACGCTCCATCGGTACCGAGTTGGATATGCCTGTGGGACCGAAGGTTGCAAAGGCCCCCGAATCCTGCTCTTGACGGCCACCTGACGGTGGTGCCCTATGAAGGATCCATGACGACCCCTCGCCGTGCGGGCGTGTTGCTTGCCGTTGCCGCGATCCTGGGGGCCCTGTGGGCGTTCCCCGTCACCGGCGCGGCGCAGATTCCGAAACCGCGGGAGCAGGGTGGGCGCGTGACGGCAGGTTATCCGCCCGGTCTACGCCCGCTGCGGGCCGGTCGCCCGAGGCCGCCGGCCGCCGCAAGCCGGAGCACGGCACTCGCGACGATCACAGAGACCGAGCCCAACGATGCGCCGGCCACCGCGACCTCCGTCGCACTGGGTGATGTCGCATCGGGTAACATAGATCCGGCGGGTGACGTCGATTACTACGCATTCGACGTCACGGTCCCTACGTACTTGATCCTCGACGTGGACGCAAACCGGTCTGGCTCTCCGCTCGATCCCATCCTCTCGCTGTACGCGCCCGACGGAACGACCGAGCTCGCCTTCAGCGACGACTACAACGGCTATGACAGCCACATCGAGTACTCGATCTCGACGACCGGACGCTACTACGCGGCGATCGCGGGCTACGGGGGGAGCGGTGGCTCGGGCTTCTTCTACTCGTTGCAGTTCACGAGCCGTCCTACGGGGCCCGGCGATCCGACCACGTTGTTCGCCACCGGACTCGACGGACCGTTGGGCAGTGCAGCGGGCCCGGCGGGGGAGTTGTACGTGACGGATTTCAACTCGCTTCGCCTGCTGAAGGTAAGCCCCGCGGGCGCCGTTTCGACGCTCGTGGCCTTCTCGAACGTCGTTCCGATACACGTCGTCCCCGACGGGTT
>Ga0209802_1002555_pt1 | contig 12549 bp, 8 predicted proteins | sample GraSoiAngelo_129_FD_185886 | JGI IMG/M metagenome (GOLD analysis project Ga0209802, IMG submission 185886) | Grasslands soil microbial communities from the Angelo Coastal Reserve, California, USA - 14_0927_12_40cm (SPAdes) (version 2) | ecosystem: Environmental > Terrestrial > Soil > Grasslands ... | reverse complement strand
TGGCTGGGTCGGTGGTTGCCGGCTGTCCGCTGGACGAACTGCTGCTGGCCATCCCGGCGGGACACCGGGCAGACGTCAACGGCGAAGACTACAATGTCTGCCACCAAGTGCGTGACCGCCACCGGTTCGCGCGCCCGAGGGTTTCGAGTCGCTACGATGTCGCCATCATCGGCGGAGGAGTGAGCGGACTTTCCGCCGCCTATTTCTTGCAGAACTATAAATTTCTCCTCCTCGAAAAAGAAAACCATTGGGGCGGGAATGCCTATCTGGAGGAGCACCAAGGCGAGGCCTATGCCACGGGGTCCGCATTTGAATTCGCTGGTGAAGCCGGGGACCAATTGGCAAACGAAATCGGCCTGAAGCTGCTCCCTGTCAACTGTCCCGACCCCACCATTGTGAAGGGGGTTTTCGTCGAGGACACTTGGCGGAAGGGGCTGGATCAGCTTCCCTACCCAGCCAACGTGCGCGAGAGCTTCAAGAAGTTCCGTGAAGCAATGAGAGCGATCAACATCGACAAGCGCCGCGAGGAACTGGATAACGAACCTCTGACGAAGTATACGGCCGGCTACGCAACGCAGGTTCAGAAGTGGTGGGACTGCTTTGGCCCATCGAACTGGGGTGCGCGGGCGGAAGCAACCTCAGCGCTGGTGGCCATCGAGGAACTCCAGACCATCGCCGGCGAAGGGTCCGACCAACGTGTCACGCTTCCCGGGGGCCTGGGCGCCATCAGCAGGCGCTTGACGGAAGTTCTGCTGCCAGCGCACGGCGAGCAAATGCTAGGCGGGGCCACTGTTGTGGTCGTCGAGCCCCAGAAGAACGAAGTCCATGTGACCTTCGTGCATCAAGGAAAGCCGCAGACGATCGCCGCGAAGGCCGTGATCATGGCCACACCCAAGTTCATCGCCTCACGGCTGGTGACGGGCCTGCCGGAAAGGCAGAGAGAAGCGATGAAGAAAATCCGTTACGCGCCCTATCCTGTTGTAAACGTGATTTTCGACCGGCCGGTCTACAGTCGCGGGTATGATACCTGGGCGCCGGGCAAGGCATTCACGGATTTCGTTGTGGCTGACTGGGTGCTGCGCAATCAGCCGGACTACCGGCAAGAACAGAACATCCTGACGTTCTATACGCCGCTCCCCGAAGCGGAACGTGCTCGTCTGCTAAGCGAAGAGGGCTGCCGCGAGTTGGCCGGCGCTGTGCTCCGTGATTTTCAGGGGCTGATGCCAGGGTTCAACATTGATCCGATCGAGGTGCACATCTACCGGCGTGGCCATCCCATGTTTATGGCCACGCCGGGCACCTACACGCGCATCATCCCCGTAGCTAGACAGCCGATGGAACGCATCTTCTTCGCGAACACGGATTCCGAAGGACCTGAATCCCTGACCTCTGGGGCCGTGACCGCCGCTCGCCACTCTGTCGAGTGGGTCGAGAAACTCTTGGCGGGCCATCCCGGTACCTAGCCGAGCGCCATGAAAGCCCCGGTAGGCGTGCCTCAGTGCGGTCAGACCACGACTTCAGTTCTGGCAGCGACACGCGGATGGCATGTGAAGTAGCCCCGGTGCGTAATCTGCGCCCTTCAAACGAGGTTAAGGTGGCCCGCCGAAGACCTTGATCTGAATCACTTGCACAACATGCTCTTGCGAAACGCCATCGCGCGTTTCCATTGACGAGGCGCATCCTCGCAGCGCCAGGTATTTTCTGCTTGGGATACTAAGCACGAACAACAAATAAGGCAAGAACTCTCTGCGGGGGCTAGCCTGTGAACTATGGAGAGCACCAGGGTCATGCTGGATGTTTACACGAGGAAAGGGAACAGGGCAGGTGCCGCAAACCGCGGACAAGAGCGGTCTTGGTCCCGGCCTGCCACTGTCTGTGTAACGCAACTCCCAAAGGCCGAAGGGTTGGATGGCCTGCGCGGTTGCGCTCTGGGTCTATAACGAAATGCCGAAGCTCTCCACGGTTCAAGTCGCCAAGCTACTGGGCATGCATCAGCCAAACTTCCAGCGGGCCATCAAGCGAGGCACCATCCCCGCTCCTCCTCTCGCTAACGTAGGTGGCATTACAATGCGGCTGTGGTCCCCAAAGGATGTTCGACGCGCCATCGAGGCTCTGAAGAAATCGAAGACGTGGAAGAGGCCCAGAAGAAAACCCGAAGGCGCTAGATCGGCGCAAGGGGCGCGGAAGGTGAAATGCGATATGGGCAATAAAGAGCTTGACACCTTGTCGCGGAATTATTCCACCGACCCGCCATAGAAGAGTACGGCCTGACCAGTATGGATGATTTCGGTCGCACGCTGTTGTAAGGCAATTGCCATTGCCCTTCCTTTACTTGTACTTGGTTTCGTGATACTGCTTTCTGGCAAGTCAAGCTTTGTCCTTCGGCTTCCAATAGGGCATTTGCGAATGCCATGGTTTCTTTTGGCGGGGTCACAAGGTAAAATACTGACTCAATAGAAGATAGGAAGGGTTAGTGGCAGATACCCGCGCCGCCAGGTGTCGGGGCTCGGATACGAACTCCGACACACTGTCGGGAAATGTGTGACACTGGACTTTGGGAGGTGAAAGGATGAGCTCTTCGCCGATACGGGACCACTCATTCAACTCCCAGGAGTCGCCGAGCGCAAGACCGGAACTGCAACGCGAAAGCGACCGGCTGAAGCTGCTCCTGGACATGACGAACACCCTGGTCTCGAATTTGGAGCTTCGCGATCTCCTTCGCGCGGTCTCGGCGAGCATTCGGCAAGACATACACTGCGACAGCGTCGGGGTGTGGGTGCCGGATGTGGAGCAGCGCCAATTGCGCCAACTCGCTATGGACTTCCCGGAAAGCAAGGGATTCGTGACGGAGGATTTGCTGCTCCCTGTCGAGGGATCCGAGATAGGTTGTGTATTCAAGACCGGCAAGCCTTTTGTCGCAGGAACAAAAGCCGATATAACGAGGGAATGGTCAGCTCCTATGGCTCGTGCAGAAGGCTTCGAGTCTGGCTGCGCTCTACCCCTAATCAGCCGAAACCGAACGCTCGGCATTCTGACACTCTGCAGCCGGGTCGAGAACTCATTCAGCCCGGAAGACGTTGATTTCCTGATGCAAGCGGCGGGGCAAGTGGCAATCGCGGTCGAGAATGCGTTGGCCTATCGCGAGATCGCCGAATTAAAAGACAAGCTCGCGCAGGAAAAGCTCTATTTGGAAGAGGAGATTCGCACCGCGGCGGACTTTGAAGGAATCGTGGGTCAGAGTTCGACGCTTCGGCAGGTGTTGCAACTGGTCGAAACGGTAGCCACGAGTGATTCGACCGTGCTCCTGCTGGGAGAGACCGGCACGGGTAAGGAACTTGTCGCACACGCCATTCATGATCGCAGCCGCCGCAAAGAGCGGACCCTTATAAAGCTAAACTGCGCGGCGATTCCCACTGGTCTGCTGGAAAGTGAGCTCTTTGGCCACGAACGCGGCGCCTTCACTGGCGCGGTCACACAGAAGATTGGCCGGCTAGAACTGGCCGACCAAGGCACGCTGTTTCTGGACGAAGTCGGTGATATCCCGCTGGAACTTCAACCAAAGCTCCTGCGTGTTTTGCAGGAGGGAGAATTCGAGCGCCTGGGAAGCACACGGACCAAGAAAGTCGACGTTCGGCTGGTAGCTGCGACCAACCGTGACCTGGAGCGGATGATCGAAGAGAGGCAATTTCGAAGCGACCTCTACTACCGGCTGAATGTTTTCCCCATCCGCATTCCTCCATTGCGCGAGCGCCCGGAAGACATTCCCTTGCTGGTGCGATACTTCAGCCAGAAGTACGCGCGCCGTATGCAAAAGCGAATCGAAAGCATTCCTGCAGCGGCCATGCGGAAGCTGACGCGTTGGCATTGGCCCGGAAACGTTCGTGAGCTTCAGAATCTTGTGGAACGAGCTGTGATCCTGACGCGCAGCAGCACGTTAGCGATCTCGGTACCCGAATTGGCAAACAGTGGCGCGAACTTGGTTCCAGCAAGAGCCAGAAACTTCGATGAACAAGATAGGATTGTGCGAATTCTAAAAGAGACCAAGGGACGCGTCGGCGGTCAGAACGGCGCCGCGGCCCGCTTGGGCCTTAAGCGGACTACCTTGCTCACGCGGATGAAAAAGATGGGTATCGATCCGCGAAAGATGTCGTAAGTCTTAACCTGGAAAATTCGAAAGTCCGGACCCTCTGGTTCGTAGCCGACTCTCCGCAAAGAATCAACAACTTACCCGTGACGTTGGGCTCGATTCTCTTTTTGAGGATGGAATCTGCCCGAATCGGTAAAGCCCCATTCTGGCTAAGAGGTTCGAAACTGTCGCTCTAATCCCGAAGTCTGGTATGAGTACGCGTACAGGGCGCGACCGTATGATGACGGCACGCGCCATGGCCAGCTCATGTTCGCGATTAGTCTGATCCTCGGTTCTAACCTGCGGTCCGACGAGCGGCGAGTCCTGTTTATTCAGCGCACTTCGACCAGCACGAGTGACACGTCGTCGACCGGCGGGCCATCGCGCCACGCAGCGACGCGATTGAGAATACCCTGCTTCATTTCGCTGAATGGCAGAAGCGCCGTTTCGCGAACGAAGTTCTGTACGCCTTCTACTTCGAGCATTTCGCCACGCGAGTCGAACACCTCGGTGATGCCGTCGGTGTACAGCACGATGCGGTCACCGGGCTCGAGCTCTGCGTAAAGCGTGGCGTCGGCGTCCGCCGCATAAGGCAGTATGCCGAGAATCATGCTGCGGGACGGGAGTAATCGAGGCTCGGCTCCTGGCTGGACGATCATCGCCGGTGGATGTCCGGCTCCGGCGAACTCCATGCTCGTTCCGCTGCGGTCAACTCGGGCCGCCGCCAACGTGAAGAAGAGTCCCGGCACGCCAACATTCTGAATCACAAGAGAGTTCAATTGACGGAGCATGTCCGCGAGCGGCGCACGATTACCCAGCAGCGTAAGCGTCTCCGAGTATATTCGGTTGGCGACGAGAGCGGAGCTGATGCCGTGGCCGGAGACATCGCAGACCAGTATATTCAGGTGTTCTTCTTTGAATGGAGTGACCAAGCCGAAGTCGCCGCCGATTCTGTGCGCTGGTTGATAGAAAGTGTCGGCACGCAAGCCTCCCCAGAGGATGGGTTTTGGTGCCAGGCTCTGCTGCACTCGGGTCGCCAGCATTAGGTCTTGCTCAATCTCTCTCCGATACTCTTCGAGCCTCGCGTTTGCGGCGCGGAGCTTCTCTTCCGTACGTTTCTGTTCCGAAATAGCGGTCAACGTCGCGATCGTGAAACGCCCTCCCTCGGGCCCATGCATTGCGCGCACACTGATCACCACGGGCAGTCGCCCGCCATCCTTCGCGGGCAGGAAGAACTCTTCGCGGCCCCGGCCCTTCTCACGGATTTTCTTTCGAAATGCCTGGAGGCGAGCATAGTCTTCAGCCCCAAGATTCAGCTGCCGGGCATCGCGGCCGATGATTGCTCCGCGAAGAATCCCGGTCATTTCCTCGAAGACTGTGTTGACAAAGAGAAACTGACCGGAGTCGGCGTCTCCGATGACAACACCGTCATTCAGTGTTTCGAGAATGGGCTCCATCTGTTGGAGCCATTGCGGCCTTTCGCTGTGCACGAAATCTCTCTTTTCGTTGATCTCAAGCATGTACAGGTCGTTTTAGGATATCAAAGGGCTGAATACCGAGTGACGTGGACCATTGAATTGAACGCTGGGTCTGAAGATTGGGATTGGTCTGAGAAAAAGAGAGCGCAGCGCCTCCGCGAATCAAGGCGAGCAACATAGCGATCTGCACCATTCCAAGCATCGGCGGCCTCGGCGCTCTCCTCCAAATCATATTTGTCTTTGCACAAAATCGAGTTCAGCGCGACAAATGTCACTGAATGTTCTCGATGGATCTTCACCGTTTGTCCCCCTGATTTGAATCTGCTCGGGCGTCAGATTCGGTTTCGCGTAGGCGCCGATGATGTGTCTTACAACTTCCTCGGCAGTCGCCAGTACCTCCGGTGAGGAACTTAGGCGCATGCGACTCAGTAGGGCATACGCCGGGATCAGATTTTTTGGATCACTTAGGTTGTGCGCCAAGGCGTCTACCAGGAGGCGCGCGCTTTCACTGATGAAATCCGAATACAGCTCCTCGCGGTGGAAGAGCTTTTTTGCCAGCAGGTCGCGCCGACCCTGATGCCTCTGGGTTATCCAAGTGCTTAGGCTTGAGCCCAGTGCACCTACAAGCGAACCACAAAGTGCAGCAAGAGCTATGATCGTTTCCGGGCTCGTCGACAAAATTCGGATCGGAGTCATTTCCTATCTCTTATTCAGCGTCATAAGTATAACTACTCGCTACTAATTCGGCTTGGCTTGGAGGCGATCAAGCACATACTTGACGTATACATCGCTGGCGACAAATTGCGCGCCTTGGTTTGACATGGACCGCAACATTCGTTCCCCGCTCTTATCGATGAACGTGACTTCATCGAGGTTCACGATGCACCTTCGCCCCTGGGCTGTGCGGTGTGCCCTCTTCCAGCTCGCCTTCAGTTCATTGACCCACGGCGCGACGAGGCGACCTTGCAGGGTCCACCGCTCTTCCGTCGCCGTGTTGGTGATCGTGATCTTCAGCATTCCTTCCTTCTCCTCTGTCCTTGGACTATGCAAATGCAGGGCCACAAGACTGGATCTGCACCAAACGCGATGAATCTCTAAGTGACTGAACCAACAAGCGGTCTCAGGGAAGAGCAAAGACGGAAGACAAATGGTGGCTGGATTCAAGTGTCGTAGACGCTCGACACTTGTCGAGAGAAGTGTCGAAAGTCCCGACACTCTCTCCAGGGATCGCAGTCTCACAAAGCGAAGCTCTTCTGTCTTCAATCAGTTGCCGCGGTCTCGGTTAGAACGCGTCTTTGGCAGGCGCAGTGCCCTATTCTCTGGTGTGGAAGAAGGCCAGATGCTTGAAGAACGCAGAAAAACGACTGCGGCGCTTTTTATACGAACCTGGAGAAAAGCCGAGAACATGACAATTCAGAACTTCACAATTATTGGACCAAGTGGCGTTATACCGGCCAACGGAGTCGTTCGAACGAACTGCCTGCGATACCGGATACGTGGAAAGGCCAAGTTGCTAATCGCGGTCCTGACGACAGCCCTCGGCATTTTTGCCTCAAGTTGCAATCGGGGCCGGGCAGCAACAGCGACGCCGGTGCCGGAGGTCGAAGTGGCCACGGTAGAACAACGCGATGTCCCCGTGTACAGCGAATGGGTGGCGACTTTGGACGGGTACGTGAACGCCCAGATGCAACCCCAGGTGTCAGGCTACATTATCAAGCAAGACTACAAAGAGGGTTCGCTCGTCCGCAAAGGCCAGGTACTGTTCGAAATAGATCCGAGGCCCTTCAAGGCGGCCCTTGACCGCGCTAAGGGCGACCTTGCGCAGGCGCAAGCACAACTTGGCAAAAGCACTCTTGATGTGGAGCGCGACACACCGCTTGCAGAGGCCAGGGCCATCGCTAAGAGTCAATTAGATAACGAGATTCAGGCCAAGCTCGGCGCCCAGGCCGCCGTCGAATCGGGCAGGGCGGCCGTGGAGCAGGCGGAACTCAACCTTGAATTCACGAAAGTGACCTCGCTGGTGGATGGAATTGCGGGGATTGCACAAGTCCAGATCGGCAACCTTGTGGGACCCAATTCTGTCTTGACTTCAGTTTCGCAAGTGAATCCCATCAAAGCTTATTTCCCGATTAGCGAACATGAGTATGTCCTCGTACAGAAGAGTAATGCCATTTCCAGCGGACACACTATCAGTTTTTTCGGAAACTCGCTCGAACTGATCCTGACTGACGGCAGTACCTACCCTCAAAAAGGCAAAATCCTGCTGGCGGACCGGCAAGTGGATCCAAGCACGGGTACGATTCGCATCGTTGCTGCCTTTCCCAATCCCGGCAACATTCTGCGTCCCGGCCAGTATGGACGAGCGCGTGTCGAAACCAACATGAAAAAGGGCGCTCTGCTGCTTCCTCAGAGCGCCGTTGCGCAGTCGCAGGGAACCTATCAGGTGGCGGTTATCGGCAACGATCACAGAGTTAGTATGCGCACCGTGAAGCCCGGCGAGACGGTCGGGACGATGTGGGTTATTGACGAGGGCCTCAAGCCGGGTGAGCAAGTTGTAGTCGAAGGTCTGCAAAAGATCAGGGAAGGAACTCTCGTTACGCCCAAGCCCGTACATCTTTCCGGGGAAGGAAACTGAGCTATGTCGAAGTTCTTCATCAACCGTCCGATCGTGGCAATGGTGATCGCCATCCTTATGGTGATTGTGGGCGCGGTCACCATCACAAGCCTGCCCGTGGCCCAGTTTCCGAACATCGTTCCACCGGAAATTCAGCTGCAGGCCACCTATGTCGGGGCGGACGCGCAGACCCTGGAGCAATCCGTAGCCACGCCCATCGAACAGCAAATCAACGGCGTGGACAACATGAACTACATGTATTCCCTGAACGCTACCGGCAACTCACAAACCACCCTGGTTGTGAACTTCGACCTGAAGACGGACCCGAACACCGATCTCATCCTCACGCAGTCGCGCGAGCAACTGGCTGCCGGTCAGCTTCCGCCGGACGTTAGCAGCTACGGGGTCACCATCAGAAAGTCCGTGACCGCTCCGCTCATGCTGGTCGGCCTATTTTCCCCGAAGGGCACTTTCGATACGAAGTTCCTTGGCAACTACGCGTATATCAACCTCAACGACCCCATCGCCCGCTTATACGGTGTGGGCCAGACGCAGGTTTTCGGCGCGGGGCAGTATGCGATGAGGCTTTGGGTGCAGCCTGACAAGCTGGCGAAGCTAGGCATCACGGTCACGGACATCGTCAATGCAGTGCAGGCGCAGAACACGGTCAATCCTGCTGGTCAGGTGGGCGGTGAACCAGCTCCCGCGAACCAGCAATTCACTTATTCCGTGCTTGCGCAAGGCCGACTGACGTCCCCGGAACAATTCGAAAACGTCATAGTGCGTGAGGCTCCGAATGGCGGCATAGTTCGTGTTAGAGACGTCGCCCGCGTCGAGCTGGGCGCACAGGACTACAGCATTGTCAGCCGATTGAATGGCAAGCCCGCCATCGTTATCCCGGTCTACCAGTTGCCCGGTTCCAATGCGGTCCAAACGGCCGCAGGCGTCCGAAAGCTGATGGCCGAGATGCAGCAGCGCTTCCCGCAAGATATGGATTACGCCATATCGCTGGACCAGACAACAGCAGTGACAGAAGGCATGAAGGAGATCATTGAAACCCTGTTGATCGCCATCCTGCTGGTGATCCTTGTGGTCTACCTCTTCTTGCAGGACTGGCGCGCTACGCTGATCCCGATGCTTGCCGTGCCCGTCTCGCTGGTGGGCACCTTTGTACTCTTCCCCATCTTCGGCTTCTCCATCAATACGCTTTCGATGTTCGGGTTGGTGCTGGCCGTCGGTCTGGTGGTGGACGATGCCATTGTCGTCGTCGAAGGCGTCCAACGCCACATCGAGGAGGGTCTTGCTCCGAAGGACGCAGCTCGAAAAGCAATGGAGGAGCTCTCGGGCCCGGTCATCGGTATCGCCCTGGTTCTCTCGGCGGTCTTCGTCCCGACAGTCTTTATCCCAGGCATCACCGGACGACTCTACCAGCAATTTGCCTTGACCATCGCGATCTCGGTGGTCCTCTCAGCTTTTAACGCCCTCACGCTGAGCCCGGCGCTTGCCGCGCTACTGCTCCGGCCGAAGAAGGAAAGCCACGGGCCACTCGCCAAATTCTTCGCTTGGTTCAATCATATTTTTGGGACCGGCACGGAAATCTATCTGCGGCTGTCCGGTGCGCTGATTCGGAAAGGCCTCTTGGCGCTGGTGGTGCTTGCGGCCTGCGGGCTTGCCGGAGTTTTCTTTGGCAGCCGGCTGCCATCCAGCTTCCTGCCCGATGAAGACCAGGGCTATGCCTTCATCAACATGCAACTTCCGAACGCGGCTTCGCTGGAACGCACGAGCGCAGCGGCGAGACAGGTTGAGGAGATCCTCGCCAATACGCCAGGCGTCCAATACACCACGACCGTTGTTGGCTTCAGCTTGCTCAGCTTTGTCCGGACCAGTTACAACGCCTTCTATTTCGTCACTCTGAAGCCATGGAGTAAGCGCGAAACCAGAGCGGAACAGTATCAGGAAATCAAGGCGCGCTTGAACCAGCAGCTCAGCAAGCTTCCGCAAGGGACCGCCTTCAGCTTCTCGCCGCCGGCAATCCCTGGAGTCGGCACTTCCGGTGGATTTCAGTTCGTGCTGGAAGACCGTGCCGGGCGGGACGTGCCGTTTCTGGCAGGCAACCTGGAGAAGTTCCTGGCGGCCGCTCTCAAGCGCCCCGAAATTGGCTCGGTGGCCACATCCTTTCTACCGAGCGTGCCGCAAAAGTTCTTGGAGGTCGACCGGGAGAAAGTGCTGAAGCAAGGTGTGGCCGTCAGCGACGTTTACAGAACTATTCAGGCTTTCATGGGCGGGCTGTTCATCAACTACTTCAACGATTTCGGCCGTACATGGCAGGTGTACGTGGAAGCCGAAGCGCCTTACCGGTCGAATATGGAGAACCTCGGGCAGTTCTATGTGCGCAACAACGGGGGCGAATCGGTTCCACTTTCCGCGCTGATGAGGTTTGAGTCGCGTTCCGGCCCCGAATTCACGATGCGCTACAACGAGTATCGCTCAGCGCAAATCAACGGCAGCGCCGCGCCGGGTTATAGCTCGGACCAGGCGACAGCGGCACTGGAAGAAGTCTTCAGGCAGACCATGCCTCGTGAAATGGGCTACGACTACATGGGCATGTCCTATCAAGAGCAGAAGGCACGGCAAGGCGTCCCGGCTTCGGTGATCTTCGGCTTCTCGCTTTTGTTCGTGTTCCTGATTCTCGCGGCACTCTACGAAAGTTGGTCACTACCTTTCAGCGTGTTGCTGAGCACGCCGGTCGCGGTATTCGGCGCCTTTGCGGTGTTGTGGCTGCGCCGGGCGGTGCTCAGCGCTTTCTATCCGGCTTACATGGTGCAAATCGAGAACGACGTCTACTCGCAAATCGGGTTGGTGATGCTTATCGGTCTGGCCGCAAAGAACGCGATTCTTATCGTTGAGTTCGCTAAGGATGAGTACGAAAAGGGAAAACCCCTCGTTGACGCTGCGCTCGAAGGGGCAAAACTTCGTCTGCGTCCTATTCTGATGACCTCGTTTGCGTTCATTCTCGGCTGCGTGCCGCTGTGGACAGCGTCCGGCGCAGGATCTGTGGCCCGTCAGATCATGGGCACTACCGTAATCGGTGGCATGGCGGCCGCCACCGGGATTGCCATTTTCATCATTCCGGCGCTGTTCGTCTTGGTCGAGCGATTGGCAAGGCGCCGCAGCGACGAAGTGCCCGGCGCTGCTGCTGTCCCGCAGCCAAGCCCATTGCAAGGAGACTGAGGTGACAAAACTTACCGCCCTATCGTTGCTTGTGCTCCTGACTGCGGGCTGTGCTGTAGGGCCGAACTATAAGAGGCCGAGCGTAAACGTTCCTGGCACGTATCGCGGAGTTACGCCGGAAGAGGCAGCGCAGCCTGCGGCGGAATCCCTCGCAAACCAGAAATGGTGGGAGGTGTTTCAGGACAAGCAGCTTCAAGACCTGATCCACACTGCCCTCCAGCAGAACTACGATGTTCGCATCGCCGCAACGCGGATCCTGCAAGCCGAGGCTCAGGTGGGTGTCACACGCGCTGACCAGTTGCCGACGATCAGCGCGGGAGCTCAGGCTGTGAATCAGCGCTCTGCGCGATCAAAGCATTTCCCTCCATTCGAAACGAGCGCAAATCAAGTGGATCTCGCGCTGGCCTGGGAGCTGGATTTTTGGGGGAAGTACCGCCGCGCCACCGAAGCAGCGCGGGCAAATCTGTTGGCGACAGAATGGGCCCGTGAAGCGGTTATCAGCACACTGGTGAGTGATGTTGCCACGGCCTACTTCCAGCTTCGTGCGCTCGACTTGCAGCTCGAAATCTCGCGGCGAACGCTGGCTTCGCGCCAGGACTCGTTGCGGCTCACACAAATGTTAGCAAACGGTGGGGCTACATCCATGCTCGACGTTCGGCAGGCGGAGCAGTTGGTGTCCACCGCGGCTGAAACCATTCCCGATCTGGAGCGGCGTATCGAGCAGCAGGAAAACTTCCTCAGCACGCTTCTGGGAAACAACCCTGGCCCCATCGCGCGGGGAACGAAGTTGACCGAGCAACCGCATGTGCCCGAGATTCCGGCGGGGCTTCCCTCCAGCCTGTTGGAGCGACGACCCGACATTCGCGCGGCCGAAGCACAGTTGATCGCGGCCAACGCACAGATTGGAGTAGCGAAAGCAGCGTACTTCCCACAAATCACCTTGACCGGGAGCAGCGGATTTCAGAGCTCAGCGCTTACGAGCTTGTTTACCGGTCCGGCTGGGTTGTGGAGTTTCGGAGGATCGCTGGTACAGCCCGTCTTCGCCGGGGGTAGAATTCGCTCCACTGTAAAGTTCACCGAGGCGCGGCAACAGGAAGCAC
>Ga0209802_1002554_pt1 | contig 12556 bp, 10 predicted proteins | sample GraSoiAngelo_129_FD_185886 | JGI IMG/M metagenome (GOLD analysis project Ga0209802, IMG submission 185886) | Grasslands soil microbial communities from the Angelo Coastal Reserve, California, USA - 14_0927_12_40cm (SPAdes) (version 2) | ecosystem: Environmental > Terrestrial > Soil > Grasslands ... | reverse complement strand
TATACCCTGTTCATTGCGGATCTCCACAACTTCCCCAGTGTCCCCTCGTTCACATACACCCAGTATCAACAGGATAGGCGGCAGATCAGTAGTCCCTGTTCACCGAATTGCACGGCGACAGTGCACTACTACAACCGGACCACTACAGACTTGGATCTTCAAGAACCGCAGACACGTCATTACATGACTGCTTGGGGAGGCAATTACCGGTTTTACTACATCGACATGTCGGCCGGACCAAGCTACTGGACTGGCGACCTTCCCCTCCAGGTCGCGTCCGGAGTTAACAACGTGACCCTGACATCTCCCTACGCTAAGACATGGACGACAGAGGTAGTGGCCGACTACGTCTCAGGCGCAGTACTGAACCTATTCGCTGCCGACGTTTTGTACCCTGTAACTTACTCCAGGCAATATAGTTTCCATCTGTTCGCGTTCGACAATAGAACTGCTGCTGAACGGGCACTCGGACCTGCGATGGATAAGACCGTCAACACCACGCGTATACAAACCGCCTTGGCAGGGCTCCTGCCATTTGCCACTGTGACCGTTGACGCAAAGTTCCTGAGAACTGATGACCATCCCGACCTTGCAAAAGTGATTCATAACTCGGCTGGACTAATCGATCCGAATATTCACCATCACGTTGTCGACGCAAGGCCTGTCTATGAATGGTTGAGGACGGGTGGCAATGGACAGGGAAACATCAAGAAATGGATCACAGTCCAGAGTGATACGTCAAAGATCGACATCCCGGCTTTTGTTTTCGCGTTCCAAGGCGATTACAACTTTGGATTCACAGGCAAGGCGGACGTCTTCATGCCAACTGGCCACAGCCAGGGTGGCGGCATGAGTTCAATCTTCGGCGTGGCTTTGCCCGATATGGTCCTCGTAAGCCATGGAGAAGACAACCTAAACACAAACGCGCAAGCGATTCTAAACCATGACGTAGGGGTCGGATTCACCGCAACACTCACTCACGAGTTCGGGCACATGATAGGCCTCAACCATCCCTTCATCTATGATAGTACAGAGGACTTCACTGACACGGTGATGGCATACTATAGTGCTTCGACTCAGTATAGCCAGTTTGACCATGACACGATCCTCAGAGGCATAATTGATGGATTGCTCGGGTTCGCTCAAACCGAGTTGAGCACAACCTCGGCAAATCTATTCAACGCCGGCCAAATTGCAAATGCTAACAGTGCAATTAGTCGTGCGAACCAGAAATACGATAAGATGGACTACAAAGGCGCCGTCCAAGACTCAGTAGACGCCGCAACCAACGCCCAGGCCGCTAATAATCTCTCTGCATTCGGTCTCTCACCAAGTCTTCTGTCTGGCATCCTGGGCCTAGCCGTCGGTGTCGCAATCGGATTCCTTGTCGGTTATCTGTTCCTTCAACAACGACAAGGAAGAGGGGCTTCCTCCAGTTCTCAAATGCAGTACGGTCGCTGCCCAACGTGCGGACGACCGTTACGCTGGGATCCATTAATGATGCAATGGTATTGCGACAACTGCAAACACTTCGTCAAGCAATAAAGACCGACCTAGAAAATCTCTGTAGTCTATCTACAACATTTATCTCTACACCACAAATCATCATCTCGAATCAGTAGCGTGAGGAATTGAGGGACGTCAGGCTAGATGGATCAACTCTCACAATAGCTGACGTTCTAAACGTCGCTCGCGAAATGGCCCACGTTGACCTTGAGAAGACTGCCCTCTCCCGGACCATATCCAACCGCAAGATCCTCGAGCAAATACTCGATAAGAATCCCGTCCTGTACGGAATCAACACGGGGTTCGGAGCATTGTCCAATCAGAGGATTCCAAAGGAGGACCTAGCCCAGCTACAAGTTAACCTGCTTAGGAGCCACGCCACCAGTGTCGGAAACCCGCTGCCCAAAGCTGTGGTACGCGCGATGATACTTCTCAGAGCGAACGCCCTGATAAAGGGATATTCCGGTGTAAGGCCGGAAACGGTCCAGCTTCTTGTCGCACTATTGAACAAGCACGTACATCCCCGCATCCCAGAAACAGGAAGTGTAGGAGCTAGCGGCGACCTTTCCCCATTATCTCACATGGCCCTGGTCTTGATCGGTGAGGGAGAAGCAGAATACAACGGGGCTGTATTGCCTGGCAAGATAGCGTTGGAGAAGACGGGGCTCCATCCGATAGAACTTGCGGCAAAGGAGGGATTGGCGCTGAACAATGGAACTCAGCAAATGACCGCGATTGGGTGCCTAGCATTGCATGACGCGTATTCCCTGCTCATGAGTGGCGAAGCTGCCTTGGCATTATCCCTTGAAGGCCTTGATGGCTGGATCGACGCCTTCGACGAGAGAATTCACAAGCTCCGGCCACACCCTGGCCAGATCAGCGTTGCTCAAACCGTGCGCAGACTCTTGAAGGGCAGTCGGATGGTCAGGACCGTCAAGAACGGGGTTTTGGACGGCGTTAGACCTCAGGATCCTTACTCGTTTAGATGTTCTCCCCAGGTTCTCGGGGCAGCTAAGGAAACCTTCGATTTCGCTAGGAGAATCCTTGAAGTAGAGATCAACTCTGTTACGGATAATCCGCTGGTCTTCGGTCGCGACCGAGCAGTGATCTCAGGTGGCAACTTTCATGGCCAACCTGTTGCAGTGGCTTTAGATGTACTTGGGCTCGGGCTGTCTACAATTGCAGCTGTCGCGGAACGCCGAATATCCGTATTGCTCGACCCTTCTCTCAACAATGGGCTTTCACCATTTCTCGTGGCGAAGGGATCTCGCCCTGGTTTGTCAAGTGGACTGATGGCCCTTCAATACACCGCAGCAGCACTTGTAGCAGAGAACAAAATTCTAACCCATCCGGCAAGCAGCGATTCGATACCCACCTCAGCGAACTTCGAAGACTTTGTCAGCATGGGACCGGGTGCTGCAATGAAGGCAGTGAGGATTCTCGACAATAGTCAACATGTCATAGCAATCGAACTCTTGGCAGGATTACAGGCAGTCGACCTTAGAGGCGGTTCTGGTATGTCGGTCACCACCAAGAAAATCTACAATTTGTTACGTGGCAAGATTCGACCCATCACCAGTGACAGACCGTTTCACAAGGACATCGAGCAGGCCTACATACTAGTCAAGACGGGAACTGTAGCCGACATAGTCCGGAAACAGGTTTCAGAATAGACTATGAAAAACAGAATGGAAGTATATCCCCTAAAATCTAGTATTCTCAAACCGGGCGACTCATTACAGGAATCGATCGCCGATGCTTTACGCCTTGGCCAGATAAGACCACACAATGGGGACATTATCGCGGTCGCTAGCAAAGTTGTCGCGATCGTAGAGGGAAATATGGTCAGGCTGTCTAGTGTTCGTCCCTCAAAAAGGGCAAGACGACTTGCCCAACGGTACAAGATGGACCCAGAATTTGTCCAGGTAGTCCTCAATGAGTCGGACAAGGTCTATTCCGGTGTCAACGGTGCTTTGCTAACTCTGAAAGACGGAGATGCTGTGGCAAACGCCGGTGCAGACCAGAAGAATGCACCTCTCGGGCACGCTGTCCTATGGCCTCGCGACTCTGATAAGACTTCAAGAAGACTGCGTGCACAAATGGAAGGACGATACGGAAAGAAGCTCGGGATTCTGATTGTCGATAGCCGCGTTACTCCGTTACGGCTGGGGACGATAGGGCTGGCGTTAGGATGCGCGGGTTTTGCTCCGGTACGCGATCTTCGGGGCTCGGCTGACCTTTACGGTAGGCGGGCACGGATAACTGCTCACGCTTTGGCGGATGGCGTTTCCAGCGTGGCTCACCTTGTAATGGGGGAATCGAAGGAGCAGATGCCGTTCGTCCTTGTTAGAAACTCACCAGCGATGGTGGATGGAAGGGACAGGTCTCGAACTAACATGCTGCTTCCGTCAAGGGAGTGTCTCTACATGAGTAGCATTACTGGTTGAAAGGTAGGCATCATGGTGACTTTCCTCTGTACTGTTTGACCTGCCAAACGGACGAGTTCCAATTCATACGTACTACCGTCCACACTAGGCTTGAAGGCTTATCTGGTGGATATCCATGGTTAGTTCAAGGCTGACTGCTTGTTTGAAGAGAATACAGCCAAACGAATAGTTCACGAAGCCTTACGCGTACGCGAAGACGACATGGTTCTGATCGACACGTGGCAGCACACGATCGATCTAGCAAGCCAGATCTCTCTAGAATGTTACAAGGCAGGGGCAAAGCCACTCATGACATTGATGACCGACCAACTATGGTGGAACGTATTCCAACAAATACCGGACGAGTACATCCGTAAGACCCCTAGGCATATTCTAGCTGCTTTAGACAGTATCAATGTCTGGATCCATCTCGGTGGACCAGAAGATCCATCGAAGTTTAGAGAGGTTAATGCATCTCATCTTCAACAATTCTTCGACGGTGAGAAAGCAGTCTTAGACAAGACTTTGCAACAAAAAATCAGGATTGGAGAGGTTCTGATTGGCTACGTTACTCCGCAGAGAGCGAAGATCTACGGGTTCGAGTATGATCGTTGGGCCAAAATGACTCATTCAGCATTGGATGTAGATCATCTCAAGCTTAGAGAGCTGGGTAGAAAAATCGCGGCTCGACTTGAGCGAAGCGGGAAAATTAGGGTAACCGCAAAGCCGGGAACCGATTTGAGATTCGAGATCAACAAGCGTCCGGCACATGTACAAGACGGAATAGTCGATGATGAAGATATGGAGAGAGGATTGGTCTCCACAGCTCTCCCTGCTGGAAAGGTCGAGGTGGCACCAATTGAGAATACGGCTCAAGGGACAGTCGTGTTCAACACGCCACGTGCACTGAAGGGACACATGATCAATGATCTTAGACTAGACTTCGACAAGGGAAGAATAGCAAAATACACCGCGAGCTCAGGTGAGGAGGTTTTTCGAGAGGTTTTCGAGGCGACTGCAGGAGACAAGGACTACATAGCACAATTCGCCATCGGCATAAATCCCAAGGCCGAGCTGATTGGCTACACCACTGACGAGCTTGTCCTGGGAACAGTAAGTATCGGTGTTGGGGGTAACAAGGGGCTGGGCGGAAAGAACGATAGTGATTTCGGCTTCACGGGTACTTTGGTAAACCCGACTGTTGAAGTCGACAATACGACGATCATGAAGAATGGCAAGCTCAACATTTGACCCAATTACCAAGACTTACTTTATCCGATGTTTATTACCACCATAAGCCTCCAAAACGCTGACGGCTCCAAATGCCGAAGCAAACCGTAGACCTACTAATCCTCGAGTCAGACCAGACAATCACAGTGCCGAGTAAGATTGAAGGATCCGATGTTCTCGGCATAATAGACAACGGCGGCGTTGCAGTTGACAAGGGACAGGTTGTCCAAGCAGCGGCCTCCGAGTTTCTAGAGCGCAAGTACACTCCACGAAAACGCATACATGCGAATGAACAGATCATTCTGCCCGGGTTCGTTGATCCGCACACCCATCTGGTCTTTGCCGGTTCGAGAGAGGACGAGTTCGAATCCCGAGTTGCTGGAAAAGGGTACATGCAAAGCCTCAGGGGCGGCGGAGGAATCATTGAAACGGTCCGGAGGACAAGATATGCTCTACCTGACGAGCTCTATTCCACTGGATACAAACGATTGACACACGCGCTATCGAACGGGACTACGACGGTCGAGGTGAAGACTGGTTATGGATTGGACATGTCGGGAGAGGAGAAGATGTTGCGGGTGATCAATCGTCTTCGCAAATTCCACCAATCAAATGTCATAGGCACTTTCCTGGGCGCTCACGCGGTCCCACCGGAACATCCAACAGCTGACGATTATAGCCGGTTTCTCTTGCGAGTTCTTTTGCCGATGGCACGGAAGATAGGCGGGGCAGTTTTCTGTGACGTGTTCTGTGAGACGGGTGTGTTTACACCCGAGCAAGCTAGCGTGATTTTGAGGGCTGGGGTGAAATTGGGTTTCAGGCCCAAGATTCATGCGGACGAGTTCACGAACAGTGGAGGCGCAAGAGTCGCTAATCAGATTAGAGCTGTCTCTGCCGACCACATGATACACTCGCCTATTTCCGAGCTTGACAAGATGGCTGAGACAGGCGTTGTGCCGGTGCTTCTTCCCGGCTCTTCGCACAGCCTTCTAATGAAGGAACATGCCCCTGCGCGGGAGATGCTATCAATTGGCCTCCCCGTGGCTTTAGGGTCTGATTTCAGCCCCGCCAACTGGATGCTTGACCAACTAACAGTTGCGGCCTTTGCCGCTAGGGAGCTTCGAATGAAAAGTGATGAGATCATACGCGGGATTACTACGAACGCTGCCCGAGCACTTGGACTAGAAAGGACCCTTGGAAGTATTGCGCCAAGGCAACGTGCTGACTTGGTTCTTCTGAATGCTCCGAACCACAAGTGGGTCGGTTATGCCTATGGTGATGGGTTGGTGGACAAGGTCCTTATTCGGGGAGAAGTGGTTGTTGAGGAGGGCAAACCGGTCTTTTGACGCAACAGAAGACGCGCAGTTCTCCGGCATCTCTGGATCATTCAAGACGGCTTCCACTCTTGACGGGGCCAGAGCTGCACTGCAAGAACTGGCAGATCGAAGGAGCATTGCGGATGCTTCACAATGTACTGAATCCAGAGGTCGGCAAGGATCCTGAGAATCTGATTGTTTACGGTGGGACGGGACGTGCTGCTCGTTCCTGGGAATCCCTGGAGACGATAATCCAATCATTGAAAACGCTTGGAGAGGAGGATACTCTTTTGGTCCAGAGCGGGAAGCCGGTCGCGGTGTTCAAGACACACAGGATGGCTCCTAGGGTCTTGATCGTTAACAGTATGATAGTGCCGAAGTGGGCGACATGGGACTACTTCTACGAACTGGAGCAGAAAGGATTGATTATGTACGGACAAATGACTGCCGGGTCTTGGGCCTTTATCGGCACACAGGGAATTCTCCAAGGAACCTATGAAACACTGGCGGCGGTTGCAAAGGAACATTTCCAAGGCTCTCTAGCCGGAAGACTAGTTCTAACAGCAGGTCTCGGGGAGATGGGTGGTGCACAGCCGCTAGCTGTCACGATGAACGATGGGATTGCTCTCGCGATCGAGGTTAGCAAAGCAGCCATAGACCGGAGGTTGAAGCATGGATATGTCGAGTCGTGGACGGATAGTCTTGATGAGGCATTGGACATGGTCAAGACGGCAAAGAGGGAAAAGTCTCCGAAGAGCATTGCCTTGCTCGGAAACGCAGCTGATATCGAGCCTGAACTTGTCCGCAGAGGATTGATTCCTGATGTGGTGACGGATCAGACGTCAGCGCACGATCCGTTGAACGGTTACTATCCTGCGGGTTTCTCGAAGGAGGAGGCGGACCACCTGCGCAAGTCGGATCCGAAGTTGTACATGCGGCGTGCGAGTGAGAGCATGGTCGAGCATGTTAAAGCGATCGTGAAAATGTCACAGTCTGGCGCGGTAGCGTTCGAGTATGGGAACAATCTCCGGCAACAAGCCTTTGATGGAGGATTCAAAGAGGCCTTCTCTATTCCTGGTTTCGTCCAGAGGTACATCCGACCAATGTTCTCAGAAGGTCGCGGACCATTCCGCTGGACGTCCTTGATGGGCGATCCCGAGGACATTTACAAGATTGACGAGTTGGTCAAGCAGACGTTTCATGACAATTTAGGATTGGTTAGATGGATTGAGAAGGCCCGCGCACAGGTGAAGTTCCAGGGTCTGCCAGCACGGGTTTGCTGGCTTGGATACGGAGAACGTGCCAAGTTCGGACTATTACTGAACAAGATGGTCCGGGACGGCAAATTGTCCGGACCGATATGGATCGGACGAGATCACTTGGACACTGGGAGCGTTGCCTCGCCGAGAAGGGAGACTGAGGGAATGCTGGACGGTAGCGATGCGATCGCAGACTGGCCAATACTCAACGCGCTGTTGAACACCGCCGCTGGAGCCACCTGGGTAAGCGTCCACCAGGGGGGAGGCGTTGGAATCGGGTACAGTATTCACGCCGGAATGTGCTTGGTTGCTGATGGGACCAAGGAGAGTGACGAACGATTGGAGAGGGTTTTGACCACTGATCCCGGTATTGGAGTAGTCCGTCACGCAGACGCCGGTTATCCTGAAGCTAGAAAGATTGCTAGAGAGAAGGGCATTCGAATGCCGATGATGAAATAGGGACATTATGAGATCAGCTGTTTCTTTGGACGGATCGATTCTGAGCGGTACGCTTAGCAAACATCCAAAGTTTGAAGGCGTTTTCCGAATAAGTCAGGGAGAAAATCGACAACTGGCCACAATGAGTTTGGCGCCTGGAAAGACTGTCTACGGGGAAATGATCTATCGGATTGATAGAGCCGAGTATCGAACATGGGATCCCTATCGAAGCAAATTGGCCGCTGCAATTCTCAAGGGTCTGGAAGAGAATCCGATAGGACCGGGCTCAAGGGTTCTCTATCTCGGCGCGGCCAGTGGAACAACGGTCAGCCATGTCAGCGACATTGTAGGGTCGAAAGGTGTGGTATATGCGGTCGAGTTCGCCCAGCGTTCATTCCGGGATCTTGTCGAAAACGTCTGCAAGGACCGGCCCAATATCGTGCCAATATTTGGTGATGCCAGGTTTCCCATGAAGTATCGGGGCCTCGTTCCAGGTGTCGAGGTTGTTTACTGTGACATTGCCCAACAGGATCAGACAAGGATCCTGGTCGAGAACATTCGGACCTATTTAGAAAAGGATGGACAATATCTTCTCTTGGTCAAGTCTCGCAGCATAGATGTGTCGAAAGACCCAGCTGATGTAATCAAAGGAGAAGCCGCGTATCTTGAACGCAATGGATACGCTGTTGATGAAAGGATTCGACTCGAACCCTTTGAGAAGGATCATGCGATGCTCCGAGGTAAAAAGAGGAAGCAGGACTAGAAGCTCTGTTGGAGAAGCGTTCCACTGATCGGATATTCGAGACCATCCTCCAAGACGAAGTTCGCCGGCTTAATCAGCATCTTCCCAAACAGAGACGAACATTGGCTGAACTTCTGAAGGAGGAGACACCACAGGTTTCTAGTATTGACGGGAAGAGTATCGTGATGCGAAAGGAAGAATTGGAAAATCTCGCTTCAATAGTCTCGAAAGATGCGCTTGAAAAGATCCGTTTGCCGATCGTTTTTATCCGGAGGAGCGAGTTGGGCCGCGGAGCCTTCACCGTCCTTGGAGACAAACCTGAAGCCTACACTGTGGCTCGAGCACTCGGAAGCTTCGATGGAGACATTGAGGAGTATCGAAGACAGTCAGGGCCTGAGCTTATTGTTTACAAGCCCGAGGTCAGTGAGCTCACAAGAAAGTATCATTCTCTCATCGTGATAGGGTTCGGAGTGCCAGAAGATCTCCACGGCTCAGCATAGAAGACCTTAGGAACTGGACGAGTACTTCGTGATTTTATTTTCTTTATGCGAAAATCGCGAGTCCCGACAAATCGCCCATTTTGAGCCCTGATCGCCGATCCAGGCTCACTTTTTCTGGCCCCCGATGCTCTCCTCGTAAATTTCCGCTATGTTTAAATGAATAATACCGTTTCCGCAAAATGCTATTCCTAGCATTCTGAACGATTAACGGCAGATCTCCCGTATTTTGAGGCGCAGTAGAAAATAAAGTTGGAAAAAAGGGGGGGTAGATTGTGAAGTTTCAAGACGTGAAAGAGACTTACCGGATATCTTCGGCCATGCCTTCAACGACACGAACTGAAAACTCAAACGCGAAAGACCAATTCCAACGCACACCTAAGGCCGGTTCATCTGTCGCCGCTCTCGGTCTCGCCTATCGTGACCCCGAGGACCCCCGCCACCGCCCCCACCGCTACCTCCTGGCGACCATCTTCTCCTATCACGCCCGCCACCGCCAAATCGTCTTCGGTCATCACGTCCACCTCTCTCTTCTCGACGAGGCGGTCCGTATGTTCGGTTCTGTCCCGGTTTTCGAGCTGGTGGCTCTGGATATCTAGTCTTTAGCTCGTTGATCTTTGCGTCCAAAGCCGCCTTCATTTTCACTCCCTGGTTCTCTCCGCCGTACGCGTCCATTCTTGCTGCTATGGCAAGCTTTCCAGCGACGGCTCGAGCGATCTTTCCCCGTAACCATCTCGGTGACGTGTGTATTGGCGCGAATTGGAAGATCACACCATGCTTCGGTGGTCTAGCACCGGTCGTGATCGTTCTGAAGAGAGCCTTCTCAGCCCCTAACACTTGCAGCGTGCTAGCCGGCATCTTTGCAACCCCTTCCAGTCCACCGACTATCGAGATGATCTTCGCAGACAAGACTGCTCCAATGAGGGCAGACATGTTCGGCGCCACTTCGGCCAGGACCTTGTCCGTGTAACCCTCCGCCTTTTCACGCAACTTGTACTGTTGAAGAACACTACTGCAGACCTCCTTGAGCCAGGCCAGATCCGACTCGGGAAGTTCCGCGCCCGCAGATTTCTGTGCCGCTTCGGCTATTCGCTGGGACTTATCGGCCGGAATGCCTTGGTCTATCAATGCCTGTTCTGTGAAGTTGTCTCGGGTTCCAAGATTCTGCACCAAACGAATGTAACTATCATGCTTCTCGACTAACCGGTCCAATTCTGGAAAATGCAGCCCGTACCATTCTCTGATTCTTCCCGCCAATAGATTGAGCACCTTATCCAGGTCCTCGATGGTCCTGACCGTCTGGACGGCGAAGAGGTCTCGTCTGGTCGCGGCTTCGCCGATCGCAGTCTTGGCTAGTTCGAGCGATACGTCCCTGACTAGCTTCTCATAATCATCCTTGGACTCAATCAGCTGAAGTCGCACTAGCATGCCCGAGAGCCTGGTTCTGTACCGGTTGATGGCCGGGTCAGACTCGTTGAGTTCTACCTTGCTGAGACCGCCTATCGTCCTGGCTAGGTCAGCAGCAGCTTGGTTGTCGACAGTTATTCGTTCGATGTCGAGGCTGGCGACTCGTTTTGTGAAATCCTCGTATTCCGCTGGTAGAACGCCCTTACGTATCTCCACGAAGACTAAGGCTGCGTCCTTCGGGTTTCGCGGGAAGAGCGCTTTTTCAACGATCTTTCCTGTCTTGTCGATAAGGAAGAGGCCCACTGGTGACTCGATAAGGTAGGCCTTCAATCACAGGTCCTCCTGGCCTTCGACGGGAGCGAAGAGGCTAAACGATGATGCGTACGCAGGTACTTGTTGCATTGGAACCGGACCTAAGCGTAGAGTTTGCCGGTATAAAGCTCCCCAACCCGACAATCCTAGCCAGCGGCATCCTAGGCGTTTCTAGCGAGATAATGATCCGAGCCGGCAGAGCAGGCGCAGGGGCTGTCATTACAAAGTCGTTCAATCGGAAAGGCAGAGAAGGCTACCGAAATCCGTCCTTCATCGAGGTGCATGGCAGCTATCTGAACGCTTTGGGTATACCAAATCCTGGGATGGAAGAGATGAAAGGCGAGATCGCAGGTGTCCGGAAGGCTGGGGTCAAAGTCATAGCAAGCGTCTTCGGATTTGATGCCGAAGAGTTCGCTGAAGCAGCTTCAGCAGGAGAGCAAGCGGGCGCCTTGGCTGTCGAGCTCAACGTTTCATGTCCCCATGTCGAAGAAGTTGGGATAGAGATAGGACAAAGCCCCCGAAGAATCGGCGAGGTCGTGAAAGCTGTGAAGAGAAAGGTCAGGATCCCGGTTATTGCGAAACTAACTCCTAACGTAACTAGCATCCAAGAGATCGCAAAGGCTGCAGAGGAAGCCGGAGCGGACGCATTGTCAGCGGTCAACACGGCCTTGGGAATGGCGATCGATGTCGAAGCTGGCCGGCCCATACTGGGCGGCGTTCTTGGAGGGCTCTCGGGCCGCGCATTACATCCAATAGCTGTTAGAGCAGTCTACCAAGTCAAAGAGGCCGTCAACATCCCCATCATTGGGGTCGGCGGAATATCTGACTGGAAAGATGCGCTAGAATTCATGATGGCAGGCGCGTCCGCCGTAGAAGTTGGAACGGCCGTAGCATACAAGGGAATCGGAGTGTTCGAGGAGATCAACAGGGGCATCTCACGATTCCTGCTGGAACACAATTACAATTCCGTCCGGGACGTTGTGGGAATCGCCCACAAGCCCCAGCTAGCCGCCTAGTTACTTCCAGAATAGTAGAATGAGAACGTAGATTGCGAGCACGCCGGCAGTTATCAGTACCATGTTGCGGACCTTTCCTCTGCTGTACCTCTTGTGCTGAGTCCGACACTTGTCACTACAGAACTCCTTCGTAATTTCGATCGGCGTTCCGCAAACCGTACAGTGCTTGTGCTTTGCAACGCGCTGTTGCTCTTGCGCGGTCGCGTATTTCGTTAAGAGTTTCGGCTTCGTCTCCATAATCTATTCTACTCCGTCCGTTCCAGAAACATGGCCAGCACCTTGGAAGCCTCTTCCAAGAATCGTTCATCATACCCTGTGAAAGCTGCAGCTTTGTCACTGTCAATATCGATCTCGCCGATGACATTAGTCTTGCCGTTGATCGGCACCACTATCTCTGATTTTGTTGA